>Ga0308157_10000633_pt1 | contig 104067 bp, 92 predicted proteins | sample PhyBR1_FD_201035 | JGI IMG/M metagenome (GOLD analysis project Ga0308157, IMG submission 201035) | Phyllosphere microbial communities from UC Gill Tract Community Farm, Albany, California, United States - DLSLB.R1 | ecosystem: Host-associated > Plants > Phyllosphere > Unclassified | place...
GCTTCAAGCTGTGTCTTGTCCAACTTCATAACAATCTCCGGACGGTTCAATCCGTCATAGCAGGGCGATTGCTCGGACACACTTTAATTTACAGTCTCGATAAAACTGCTTAAAGACGACATATGCGTGTTGTCATGACAACAAGACTCAACTGACCACCTATTGGAAAGATAAGTCACTCCCTAAATTATACGGGCCGTAATCTTACGTTACTGGAAAGACGATAATTCTATTTAAGTACCACCTAATGCTCCGCTAGATGACACATCCTCCCCTATCAATAACCAAAGATGTTAAATCTATGAGTGATAATTACACATTGCCAGATTTGTCTGGTGTCCTTCCTGTCCGCCCAATCCAAGTGAAAAAGCATGGTTTTGCGGATAAATGGAAACTGATGTTTCTCGCGATGATCTTCGCACTCATATCTGTCGTTGTCACTGTTGCGTGGGGACCAGGCTTGTACGCTGATTACCTCATCAAGAACGATCCACTGATCATTGAGGATGCTACTATTTTCGATGGTAACTGCCGCACCAAGAAAATGATCACCGAGTGCAAAGCGACCCTCTCTTACCGATATGAAGGCGAAAACAAACTCAAGTCCGTAGACTTTTCCTTCCTCAGCCTCTCCAGCGGCGACTATGAAACTGATGTTGTGGTTCAAAAATCGGACCCCAATAATGCAACCCTCACACTTGCGCTGGATGAGTTTTGGAACCGTCTTTCGGTCGGCGTCGTGCTTGTTGGCATCATGATTGCCACTTGCATCCTCTTCATCAAGCGTTTTGTTCTGATTTCAAGCTCCATCTCCGCCACAAAAACAGCTTCGATGTTGCGGCTAAGCTGGGCAAAAATTACCTCACGCAAAGAGAGCATGGGGCGGATAAAACTTGGCTACTCGCCTCTGGTTACACATTCAAAAAAGCGAACGATCCTGTCCAGCTTTGCGAAAAATGAAGTGCCTTATCTTCATTATGATGAGAAAAGCAATGAGACCTTCGGCCTTGTCGCGGTGCGCGCTGACGATAGGTTGCCTGTGCTGCTTGACGATCGGTTCGAAAGACTGGATTTAACGCCCTCTGAACGCGCAAGTGGGGAACAAGTGCTTACAAATCGGCTGGTTAGCTGAGAAGTCAGACGCACGGCAATCTAGCCCCTTGTCGAAACCATGGCCTGATACATATCCTTATACATCAAATTAGATAGGGAGACTAAAATGGGTGAAGCAGGTGTAGGCTGGATTGCTGCAATCATTATAGGCGGTCTTGCGGGCTGGATTGCATCCAACTTCATGAATAGCAATACAGGCATATTCATGAACATTATTCTTGGTATCATCGGCGCGGCAATTGCCAGCTTTATCTTTGGCTTTCTGGGCATCTCGTTCGGTGGCTGGCTCGGCTATCTGGTGGCTGGCTTCATCGGTGCATGTATCTTGATCTGGGTCGGGCGAGCGATAAGTTAGCACCAACTTCGTAATGAATAGAAGCCCCGCAAAGCGGGGCTTCTTCTAATTTGACGAATAATCAATCGACCGACACATCATGACGATATCGCTAATTTAAACTCCTTTTACATTGAAACGCGCCCCTCTTTGCGGCTATTAACAGATGCGTTGAAAGTTTGCGGAGTGGTGGGGTGATACGAATACTGTTTCTACTGCTGGGACGCGAAATTATTCAGCGGCACTGGAGAACCTTGCTGGTAATCTCTGCGCTCTGGATTATCGGTGGTGCACTGATCGTTATCGATGCACTTGACGGGAAAACCGTCTTACCAGCCCGTATTTTTGGCTATTTTCTTTTGCCCGAAGCCGCATTGTGCCTCTTCGCAGCCATTGCGAGCCGTGGCACTGCGCGTAGAATGCGCATCGTACAAGGCGTGGCGCTTCTTGGCGTAAGTATTCTGATCATCAGTTCGACACCTGCGAGCAACTTCGCACTCGCTGTCCTTTTCGGTCTATGTTTCCTCATCGACGGCATTGTACGTATCGGCAGCGCCTGGGTGGTGCGATATCCCCGCTGGAAAGTCGGTATGGTGGGCGGCATCGTCGAAGTCTTGCTCGCAATTGCAACACTGCAGCCTTGGCCGACATGGTACGAAGGCACAGTCGGTACAAATGTCGGCGCTGTTCTCATTCTAACTGGCGTTGGCCTGCTTAGCATAGCGTTCCGAATAAAGCGGTTGGGAGCAGATGCCTCTCTGACAAGTATTCTCAGCAGAAATCCCTTCAACCAACGCGCGGCAAAGCTCTATCGAAAACGAAGTGCCAGAAACCGAAAAAAGCTTATCGTTCACGTCTGGACACCCACCGGCACAGCAATGACATCGCTCCGGCAAAGAGCAATCAATCGCTATATTGCGGCTGTTGACAGCAATGGTGTTATTTCTACAGGACACGCGGCGCTGGAAATGGCTCCCGATATTTATATCAGTCATTACCCCGCAGCTGAAATCGACCGCAACCCAGATGAATTCAGCCGCACCTTGCGAGCCACAGCCGACAACAATGTTGTTGGTCGGTTTTTGCCGAGTTATGAGGTTGAGTCTGGCGAATGGTGCCCATCCACGGTGCAAGTCGAAATCAATAATATTGACGCAACTCGCCTTAAAACATTCTGGAAGCATTATCGTTCAAACGACACTTACAACCTGACCAACAGGAACTGTTCAAGTGCCGTGGCCGATGCATTGGATGCAGCGCTGGAAGGCGTTTATCGCGAACACAGATGGCCTGTCTTCAAGGCACTTCAGGCTATCGTATTCCCTGAGCTTTGGGCTGCAGGCCTTATGCGCAAGCGCGCAGAATCTATGGCGTGGACGCCGGGACTTGTACTTGATTACGCACGCGCTCTATCAGCATTGGTGGACTCCAACGGCCGCCCAACAACAAAACAAAGTTTCCGGCTTGTGAAGAAGTATTCCCCTCGCAAGTCAAAAGCGACGATAAGCTAAAAATTCAGGTGCTCCAACAAGGCATCTGAATTAACTTGATTATTATACTCATATTAATTAGGCCTTCTTGATCAGTTCAAGCCATCGAATGGATCAAGCAAACGTGCATTTTTCAAACGCCATCCGAACCTACCCTCTGCGCAGCATCGAAAAAATCGTGCTCGCATTGATGCTATTCGTTGGCCTCCAGCTTACAACTCAATCGCCAGCCTTTGCGGAGAGCGGAAATGCGCAACGCATTATCTCGCTTGGCCCTGAAGTCACTGAAATCATATTCGCGCTTGGTGCAGGGGATAAGGTTGTCGCGGTTGATCGGAGCAGCAAGTATCCTGCCGAAACCGCCAACAAGGCCAATGTCGGCTATCGTCGAAGCCTATCTCCTGAAGGCATATTTACGCTTAACACAGACCTGATCATTGCGTCTGAAGATATCGGCCCACCGGAAACGACTGATGTACTCAACCAGTCGCCAGTCGAAATTTTCTATGTGCCGGTCGACAACAGCCGTGCGGGTCTGATCAAAAAGATTGAGCTTATCGCAAAGAGGCTTGATCTCGAGAAGCAAGGCCGTGCCCTAACGCAGAAAGTCGTAGAAGACTTCGATGCGGCAACAGCCTATGCCGGCAAGATTTCAGCGGATAAACAGAAGAAGGTTGTCTTCTTTCATGGTCTCGCCCGGTTAAGTGGCGCGGGTAGCGACACGGCGGCCGACGCATTTATCCGCTATGCGGGTGGGATCAATCCACTGTCGGTCTATTCAGGCTACAAACCCGTCTCAGAAGAATGGCTGGTCAAGGCGGAGCCAGACGTCGTCCTCATGCTCTCAGACGGCAATGGGGGACCGACCCGCGAAGACGTTTTCTCTGTGAAAGCCTTACAGCGGACACCCGCTGCCAAAAATCATGCGCTGATCGTTCTGGAAGGGCCTTACATGCTGGGATTTGGCCCAAGGACTGCGGAAGCAATCCGAAAATTAGCCGCAGCACTTTACGAATAATACAAAAAACCCCTCCATAGGAGGGGCTTTCTGTTTTTAATGCGCACGAAAAGACTATTCAAAATCTTCCGGCAGCAGTCCCTGCGGGAAGTTCTGATAAGAAACAGGGCGCAGGAAGCGACGAATGGACATGGTGCCAACGCTCGTCGCACCGAAGTTCGTTGATGCCGGATATGGGCCACCATGAACCATCGAGTCGACAACCTCCACACCGGTTGGGAAGCCATTGACCAGCACACGCCCGGCTTTACGCTCCAGCACGGGCAGAAGACGGCGTGCGTCTTCCAGATCGCCAGCATCCATATGGATAGTGGTGGTCAGCTGACCTTCAAAGCCACGAGCGAGCTTTTCCATCTCGTCGACAGAACCAACGCGAATGACCAGACCAAGAGGGCCAAAGACTTCTTCGCCCAAAGCATGGTCAGACAGGAAACGCTCGCCGGTCGTTTCAAACAGATTTGGTGAAGCCTGACGACCCGATGACTCGGTTTCATACAATGGCTTGACGGCATTGCGCGTATCAAAACGCTCCTTACCGTCATGGTAAGCCTGTGCAATACCATCGGTCAGCATAGTCTGCGGACCAACCTTCTTGAGGCCATCAACAGTCGCTTCCGTAAAGCGATCAGCGTCAGCACCATCAAGAACAACAGCAATGCCCGGATTAGTGCAGAACTGGCCTGCCCCCATGGTCAGCGAACCTGCCCAGCCCTGTCCGAGCGTTTCGGCACGTGCCTTCATTGCCTCTGGCAACAAGAACATCGGATTGACCGAACCAAGCTCACCGAAGAACGGAATTGGTTCCGGACGCGCTGCGCAAAGATCAAACAATGCACGGCCACCACCGAGAGAACCGGTAAAGCCAACAGCCTTGATGTTTGGATGCTGCACAAGCGCATGACCGACATCGCGACGACCGCCCTGAATGAGCGAGAACACACCCGGATGAACTCCGGTCTTGGCGATTGCAGCTTCAACGGCTTGAGCTACGATTTCGCCCGTGCCTGGATGAGCGGAGTGGCCTTTCACGACAACTGGGCAACCGGCTGCAAGGGCCGCTGCGGTGTCGCCACCAGCGGTCGAAAATGCCATCGGGAAGTTGGAGGCACCGAAAACGGCTACAGGTCCGATTGGACGTTGAACGAGGCGAATCTCTGGGCGTGGAGCAGGCTGACGATCAGGAAGCGCTGCATCAAAACGACGATCAAGGTAATCGCCTTTTTCGATATGATCAGCGAACAGACGAAGCTGGCCAGTCGTGCGTCCAGTTTCACCCTGAAGGCGTGCTTCAGCCAGACCGGTTTCTTGCGAACCGATGACGACGATATCGGCAATGCGTACTTCAATTTCGTCAGCAATTGCGCGCAGGAATGCTGCACGGTCGGCACGGGTCGAATAGCCATAAGTCCAGAAAGCATCTTCCGCAGCTTCGCAGGCGCGGTTCACCAGATCAACAGTTCCAACTGCGAAAGAATGGGCAGGCCCACTTGCTGGTGCAGACTGAAATGTGCCGGCTCCGTCGAGCCATTCGCCAGCAACAAGGTGTTTTCCTTTGGGCGTGAATGCCATTCGTTCATCCTCCTGTAGAAATCGGCGTGCAATTAAGCCAGTATCCACCGCATCTAAATTGCACTTGCCTAATGTTTGTATACATTATGTGCGCAGATATCAATTGCCTGTGGGGCCTCCCGTCAGGCTTAGCCATGAAAGACGCATGATGAGCGAGACCACTATCCTGAGCATTGCAACGCTTCACGACCGCATAGAGGCGATTTTTCGTAAAGCAGGTCTCAACGCAATACAGGCTGGAGCCGTCGCTCGTGTGATTGTTGCGGGTGAACGCGACCACTGCAAATCCCACGGCATATACCGTATCGAGGGTGCGCTTCGCACAGTCAAGGCCGGGAAGGTAAAAGCAGACGCAATTCCTGAAATCGTTACTCAGGAAGCTTCCAGTATTGTGCGCGTGAACGCAAATTACGGCTTCGCAAACCCTGCCTTCGAGACGGGTGTACCGGTATTGGCAGAGCGCGCGCGCAAAAATGGTATTGCAGCCCTCGTCATCAATGACTGCACGCATTTTTCAGCACTCTGGCCGGAAGTCGAAGCGCTGACCGCCGAAGGCTTGGCTGCCCTCGTCATGTGCCCAAGCTATGCAACGGTAGCACCAACGGGCGGCAACAAACCGTTGCTCGGCACCAATCCATTCGCATTTGGCTGGCCGCGCAAGGAAACATCGCCATACGTCTTCGACTTTGCAACATCTGTCGCCGCACGCGGCGAGATCGAGCTGCATCGCCGAGCAGGCAAGCAATTGCCTGAAGGCTGGGCATTAGATGTCGACGGCAATCCGACAACTGACCCGGAAACAGCTTTGGCTGGTGCTATGTTGCCATTCGGTGGGCACAAAGGCTCAGCAATCAGCACCATGGTTGAACTGCTTGCAGCAATCATGATTGGCGATCTGACCAGCCCGGAAGTACTCGATTTTCTCGGTACAACCACACTTTCACCGGTACATGGCGAGCTTATCATCGCGTTTTCGCCAGAAGCATTCGCTAAAGGCCGTCCCGGCGACCCATTTGCCCGCGCAGAAAGCTTCTTTGAAGCCATCGTCGGCCAGGGTGCACGCCTGCCCTCGCAACGCCGGTTCAAAGCGCGCGCTGAATCTGAAAGCGAAGGTATCAAGCTCACCAAGGCCGAAATCGACCAACTCGATCTGCTCTGGGCCAAAGGCCTGAATGCCATTTCCTGAACAAAAAAAGGCCCTCCAAACGGAGGGCCTTTCTTTAAGCTTGCGACTAAATTAGGCCTTGTACTTCTGTACTGCGCCGGGAAGCTTGCTCCACTCGGCATACCAGCTGTTAAACAGCTTGAACTGCGCTTCGACATATCCCCGCTGACTATCGGAAAGAGCATCGGTTTCATTGAAGTGCAGCGTATATTCCTTATCGCCCTTCAGAACCATCATGTGCTTGAAATAGAGCACAAGATCCGGACCTTCATCAAAGGACGAAAGCACGGCAAGCGCCTGCTCGAGTTCAAGCGCGCGCTGGCGCGCATCAGCATCGCCCGCAGCTGCAGCCTGCGAAAGCTTGCAAAGCTGGATGACTTCCTTCGGCAGAACGTTGCCGATGCCCGTGATCGCACCAGTTGCACCGCAGTTTACAAAGCCATGGACTACTGCCGTATCAACGCCGATCATCAGCGTTACATCGTCATCGCGGCTGGTGATGTTTTCAGCCGCATAACGCATATCAGCCGGACCACCGAATTCTTTGAATCCAACAAGGTTCGAATGCTCTGCACGCAAAGCAAAAAACAGATCGGCGCGGGTTGCGAAGCCATAATATGGGCTGTTGTAGATGACAGCAGGAAGATCAGGAGCGGCAGACAAGATGGCTTTGAAATGAGCCTTCTGCGCTGAAATCACAGAGCCACGCGACAGAACACGTGGGATTACCATCAGACCCTTGGCACCAACCTTTTGCGCATGTGCTGCGTGAGCTGCAGCAACGGCTGTGTTGACCGCACCCGTACCTACGATCACAGGAATGCCTGCTGCGGTAAGACGCGCAACGCCTTCCATACGCTGCTCATCGGTCAGCAGTGGCCAGTCGCCCATCGAACCGCAGTAAACGACAGCCGACATGCCAGCCGCGATCAGTTCCTTGCCTTTGCGCACCAGCGCATCGAAATCAGGCGTGCGATCGTCCTTGCATGGGGTCATCAGAGCCGGAATCACGCCGGAGAAAATATTGGCAGCCATCTAAAACTCCTCTCAGGGCATTTCCAGTAAAACTGCAGAGCAGCTTTGCAACGGACAATGCAACAAAACAAAAAACAGCGCAGTTGAAACTGTCGTGGCGTATTGCCTCGTATCAACTCTCTATAACTGATATATCAGTATGTATTTTATTTGTCGACAAAAATTAGACAGGTCTACAAACTTATTTCCAGACGGTCGTCACGCATCACCAGTTTCTGCACTTGCCGCACAATCTGCTCGGCGTGTTCATGCGCTAATTGCTCGGCAAGTTTGACGTCACGCGCGGCAATTGCTGCGATCATTTCGTCGTGCTCTTCCACAAAACGTTTTGGCAGCCGATCATTATAAGACTGATAGTAAAGTCGCAGAATACGACGTCCCTCATCGAGAAGACGCTTGAACAATGTAATGAAATAGGGATTGCGCCCCGCTTCCGCGATCGCCAGATGCAAAGCCGCATTGGTGGCAATCATGCCAAGCGCGTCCTGTGCTTCAACCGCTGCCGCGAACTCTTTCTGATGCGCCGCGATGATCTCCAGATCTTCGGGACGATGGTTTTTGGCTGCAAGCTGCGTAGTCACGCGATACATCAGCGTCAAAGCATCGAAATAGGTATGCATATTGAGGAAATCGATATTTGACACCATGGTCGAGCGGTTTGGCAACGTATCAATCAACCCCTCGCCTGCCAGCCGCACCAACGCCTCCCGGATTGGCGTACGGGACATTTTGAAACGCTCGGCAAGTTGAACCTCATCAATTGAGTTACCGGGCGGCAGAACCAGATCGAGAATTTCATCGCGTAGCAGGTCATAGACCATTTTAACGCCCGATCCACGCTTACGCTCATTTGTGAGGATGGCTTCACTATCCGTCATAGGCTTATCCTTCTGTCGGAAATTTAAGCGTTTCCCGAAAAGTGCGAAGCGGTTTTCGGGAAACGCTTTAAGACAAATGATTAGAGCGCCAATCTGATACAATCAGATCGAAACGCATTCTACGCGAAAGGTTCAGTTGGTCCCTTGGCAGGTTGCGTGAACCACTCAGGGCCTTGATCCGTCATGTAAATATGGTCCTCAAGACGCACACCAAACTGCCCTGGCACAACAATCATCGGTTCATTGGAGAAGCACATGCCCGGCGCGAGCGGCAACTCATTGCCACGAACAATATACGGCGCTTCATGGATTTCGAGACCCAGGCCATGGCCTGCGCGATGCGGCAGGCCGGGCAGTTGGTAGTCTGGTCCGAGACCATGCTTGACCATCACAGCGCGGGCGGCATCATCAAGTCTGGAACAGGCCGCACCAACTTTTGCTGCATCAAACACAGCCTGTTGCGCCTGTCGCTCGATCGTCCAGATGCGCTCAAACTCGGCTGTCGGTTCTTCCAGCATATAGGTGCGCGTCAGATCAGAATGATAGCCATCGATCCGGCAACCTGTATCAACGAGAATGACATCACCGTTCTTGTAAAACTGCTCACCATCGGCACCATGCGGCAGCGATGTTGCCTCACCAAAAGAGACAATGCAGAAAGTTGAGCCACCAGAGGCGCCCATTTCGCGATGCTGCTCATCGATAAAACGCACGACCTCTGACGCGGCCATGCCCGGACGGATGAACTGGTGCGCACGGCGATGAACCTCAAGCGTCAGCTCCATGGCATATTTGATAATGCCGATCTCTGTTTCAGACTTGCGAATACGCTGCTCACGGATAATTGGCCCTGCATCGACAAGACAATCAGCACCGATTTCGTTGCACAAAGCATTATAGACAAACAGCGGCACAGCATCGTCAACGGCTAGTGTGTCACCCGCTTTTAACAGCGAGGAAACCAGTGCAGCACTATTCTCTTCTTCCTGCCAGACGCGGATTTCGCCCGGCAAATGCGGAAGGCTTTCCACGCGGCTCTGCTCAAAACCCGGAACAATATAAACAATGTCTGTCTGTGTGATAATGGCACCGAGCAGGCGTTCACTCGAATGCCAGACAAGACCTGTGAAATAACGCAGGCTTGCGGTTGACCCAAGTAGCAGAGCACCAACGCCTTTTTCGCTCAGAGAACGGCGCAAAATTTCCAATCGCTGCAGCCGCTCATCATTGGAAATACGCGGTGCATGGGTTGTGACAGACATTCCTTATTCCCTTCAGCAAATGCCACTCCTACCGTGACATGCTGAAAGGATAAATCTCTGTACGCAATTTGTCGACAGGTCAGATTTTCACAAGACCCGTCCGTTTCAAAAGCCCCATCAGCAGCAAGGGCAGCAGTGTTGTCAGCAGAATCGCGATAAATGCCATCGCCATGCCAAGACCAACTGATCCCTGCTCAAACTGTCGCCAGATGAAAATCGATATGGTCTGCATACCAACAGGAGCAACAAGAATCGATGCCACCAGTTCACGCGTCGCCACCGCAAAGACCAGCAGCATCGCAGTGATAAGGCTGGGCGCAATCAGCGGCAGCATGATGCGGCGGAATGTCGTAAAACTGCTTGCACCACATACCCGTGCCGCTGCTTCGAGATTATCGCCGATCTGGTGAAACGCAGCTGTCGCGTAGCGAATTGGCTGCGGCAGCAAAATACAGCAGTAAGCAAGCAGCAGGATCAGCGGTGTATTATAAGGCGAAATGAGCAGCGATGGCTGGTTCCATGCGAGGATAAGGCCGACAGCAACAACGACACCCGGCAGGGAATTCGGCAAGACAGTCAACACATCCAGCCAGAAACGCCCACGGAAGCGCATTTTTACCACCGCATAAGCGGCAACTGCACCAAGAAAGCCAGTCAACAGAGCGCTTGCCACGCCAAGCGACAGACTATTGACCAGCGCGCGCATGGCACCCGCGCTATTATCAGCAATATCTGCAAAATTATCGAAGCCAAGATTTGCAGGCGTCAGTCCACCGGAAATTGTCTTCGACATTGCCGTCGCAAGGATTGCAAGGAGCGGCACGCCGGTTGCGGCGAAAGCTATCACAGCAAACAAAATCACGACCGGGATTTTGAGTGTTCCAAGATCCCGCTTGTCTTTGTTCTGCGGCTTGCCGCCTGTCGTTACATAGGAACGACGCGTCAAAATCCAACGCTGAAACATGAACGCTGCGAGCGAAAGACAGACCAACGCTAACGAGAAGACCGCCGCTCCCGAAAGATCAATCGGCCAGTCAGATATTCTGAGGTCGATTTCCGTTACCAGAACTTCAAAACCAGAACGACTGCCAAGTGCGGCAGGTGTTCCGTATTCCTCAATGGCAGAGGCAAAAACGAGCAACAAGCTTGCGGCCAGTCCGGGCGTTGCCAATGGCAGCGTGATCCGGAAGAACGAACGCCAGGGCGAAGCACCAAAAACACGCCCCACATCCGAATAACGTGCTCCGACTGCTTCGATGGTGCGCGAAACCGCAAAATAGACCAATGGAAATGTATTGAGCGCCATGACAAATGTCATGCCCGCAAGCGAGAACAGAAATGGCGCGAGATGGAAGCCCGTAAGCTGATCGAGATAGCCGCGCGGTTGTAATGTCATGATCCAGCCAAGCGTTGCGATATAGGGCGGGATCATGAAGGGCACCAGCATCAATACGTCCCACACCAGCGCGAAAGGCACTTTATACAGTGCCCGGAATACCGCCAGAGGCACTGCAATCAGCGCCGACAATGCCACCACGCAAAGCCCGAGCAACACAGTGTTACCGGTCATGCGCAAGAGCCTGGGATCTTCAAAAAGAGCTGGCAAATGGGCAAAGGGTGCAGTCAGCAGACCTTGGCCGATCTGCGGGAAAATGGCTTGCAGAACGATGAAAATGAATGGAACCGCAACCACAATCGCGAGTCCGATGACAGCCACAAAGCCAAGGGGATTTGAAGCAGTAGCGGTCTTAGCACTCATGATAGCCTCTGCGGTCGCCGAGCAGCATATACAATATATCCACTCGCTCATAATCTAGTGAATTGAAAGAATAAGAGGCTCTCCCTGAAAAACAGGAAGAGCCGTTTGAACGCGCATCTGATCCGAAAACTGTTTCACAATTTTCGGAATGTGCTCCAGATCTTATTTCTTCGCGCCGAAGATCGCGTTGAATTCCTTCAACGTTTCGTTACGCTTGCCGTAAACGGCTGCTGCGTCGATCTTCAGAATCTTCAGATCGCTGATCAATGGACGGTTTGCTGCAATGTCAGAACGCGCAGGCATCAAATAGGTATCCGCCACCATCTTCTGACCTTCATCCGACAGCATGTAATCGATGAACTGTTTGGCTTCATCCTGGTTTTTCGACCATTTGAGGATCATGGCCGGACGCGGGGCAATAACCGTGCCCGATTCAGGGAAGATGACATCAATTGCTTCGCCCTCGGCCTTGCCTGCGAGCGAGATGTAATCGACTGCTCCAAATACAGCGGCCTTTGAACCCTGAAGCACCGGGTTAAGCGCTTCGGCATTGGCACCGGCAGCAGCTGCACCATTTTCATGCAGATGTTTGAAAAGGTCCCAACCCTGCTCTGTCTGCAAAGCTGCAACGAGTTCGAAAGTTGCACCCGACTGCGCTGGATCAGGCAAATTGACCAGGTCCTTGTATTCCGGCTTGGCAAGATCTGCCCACTCGGTTGGCTTCGGGGTCTTGCTGTTTGGATTCCATGCGATGCCAAGTGCCGAAACGCCCTGGGCAACAGCTGTTTCATTCTTCAGAAAATCAGGAACCTTTTCAGCATTGGGGCTCGTATAGGCCACAAGCCAGTCGCGCTTTGCAAAATCGGTTGCTGTATCCCATGACGCTGAAATCAGAACATCTACAACCGGATTGGCAGCTTCGGCTTCAATACGTGCCATGACCTTGCCGGTCGTTGCCTGAAAGACATTGACCTTCGTGCCAGTCTTGGCGGTAAAGCCTGCGGCCAGACCTTCGATCAGCTTGCCCGGACCTGCCGAATAGACGGTGACGTCAGCAAATGCAGCCGTGCTGGCAAGCAGTGCTGCTGCAAAGGCAAACGTGGTGCCAATAAGGGACTTCTTCATAAATCTCTCCTGAGATGCAGTGACGTGAAGTGATTGTTACGAGAACCAGCGCAGCTGTTCTGTATCGATGGCAATGCCGACCGGCATACCGGGCGAAAGCCGGCTGTGATCGAGATAGGTCAGTTCATGTCCGGCATGATGTGCGCCAATACGAACCGTTGTCAGATGGCCATCTCCGCGGAAATGAGTACGTAAGACTGTTGCCCGAATTGCCGCATCGTCGATTGCAACGCTGCGCACCGAGCGCGATGGCAGAAGGACATGCGTCGCATGTGGCGGCATGGCAACATGGCTCAACCGCACTTCAGTTTGAGAAATACGATAGAAGCTATTTTCACGTTCCACCGGCACCACACAGCCAAGACGCAGGAAATCCGCAACAGCGGGTGTTGTAGGATAGGCGACCAGCATTTCAGGTGCTGCAAGTTGTTCTATTACCCCTGCCCGCATGATCGCCACCTGATGCGCCAGTGAGAAAGCCTCACTTTGATCATGTGTGACGTAGATTGCAGTCAGACCGAGATTGGCGACAAGCTGACCGATCTCACTGACCATGTTTTCGCGCAATTCGCGATCAAGGTTCGATAACGGCTCATCGAAAAGCACCAGACCAGGCTCGGCAACGATCGCACGTGCAATGGCTACACGCTGCTGCTGACCACCAGACATGTCGCTGATTGAGCGATCCCCGAAACCAGAAAGGCCAACGCGATCCAGCGCCGACTTCACACGCTTTTCGCGCTCCGCACGTCCTATACCGCGCATCTCCAGCGGAAACGAAACATTCCCGTATACTGACATATGCGGCCAGAGTGCATAATCCTGAAACACCATGCCAAGATCATGCCAAGATGACGTTTTTCCGGTGGTGCAAAGGTGCCGTTCGTAGCATCAGCTACTTTTATACCATTGATGGTGACAGACCCCTTGGTCGGAGCCAGCAATCCGGCGACAAGCCGCAGAAGCGTCGTCTTTCCACATCCAGACGGACCCAGCAGGGCAAGCGTTTGTCCCTTTGGAAGGGTCAGATCCACGTTTTTGAGGATCACGCTGCTGCCATAAGCAAGGCTTAGCCCGGCGACTTCAACAGCAGCTTCTGCGTGTAATTGAATTTCATGTAGCATATTCGCGCAATCTGAATGGTTTGCGCGCTTTTATTCCGGCCTCGTGACAGAGGAATGACAAAAACCACATGGCGCAGAACCACAGCGATTCAGCACCTACTAAAATAAGAAGAAGCCAAATAAAAGAATCATCTCTATAAGAAGCACTGGAGTTGATACCGAATGCAGTAAATAGTATAAAATTGATATTTTTTGTATAAAATTGACACTATAGTTCGATTAACGAAATTATTTCCCGTTCAAACTTAACGGAAACTGAACTAACAGGACATTATATTTAAGTTTCTTGCAATTTCAGGAGATAAAAATCGTTAGAAATGTTGATATGGGCTTGAAATGCCCATACACTAAAAAACTAATAAGAAAAACAAATACATATACTTGTAATGCAAAATACCTTGGAGGACGGCCGATTATCGGTCCGTTTGGAGCATTCAGGAGGGAATATGTGTATTAAGTTTAGTACGCTTGCAGGAATTTTTACCGCAGGCTTGTTGATACCGACCATTGTAAACGCGCAAACGACTTCTACGCAGTTCACAGTTCAGATAACCATAGCAGGCGCCTGCCAGATCAACTCGGCAACGAATATGGATTTTGGCACGCACGGGGTCCTGGCGGCGAACACCGATGCGACCAGTGTCGTGACGGTTCAATGCACCAATACCACTCCTTTCAATATTGGCTTGAGCGAAGGTGCAGGATCAAACGCCTCCGTCGCCAGCCGTCTTATGACAGGAGCCGGCGGCGCGACAGTTACCTATTCGCTGTACCAAACAGCCACACGTGACACGGTTTGGGGCGCCTCTGTTGGCACCGACACTGTTTCAGGAACGGGCACAGGTGCGGCTCAGCAGTTCACTGTCTATGGCCGCGTCCTCCCTCAGAACACACCGGCCCCCGGCGTCTATACCGATACGGTTACTGCGACGATAACGTATTGAACGTAAAGGGAGACTTGCATGCGTATTCTCATACTTGCAGCGCTGGTTGTTGCTGGCCTGCATATTTCTTCTGCGCAATCAAACGCGGCATCGTTAAGAGTGTCTCCGGTTCTGATAGACCTTAGCGCCCCAACGGCCGCGTCCAGCGTTCGGATTTGGAACGATGCAAAACGCCCCATCAACGTACAGGTCAGAATATTCCGGTGGAGCCAGAGCGATGGCGTCGATAGCTATACCCCCGCCACAGATGTCGCCGTAAGTCCGCCGATCTCGCAACTGAAGGCGGGCGGCGAAAATATGGTTCGCGTGGTTCGCACATCAAAGCGGCCGGTCAAAGCAGAAGAAAGCTACCGCCTGATCGTGGACGAGTTGCCAAGTTCTTCACAACAGAAGTCGGGAACCGTCAATCTCGTCATCAGACATTCTATTCCGGTTTTCTTCTCACCACAGGACAACAGCGGTGCTGATGTGGCCTGGAATGTGCAGCAAAAGGCTGGCGGATATCAAATCACGGTCAACAACCGGGGAGACAAGCGCATGCGCGTCTCCGATCTGGCGTTACAGAACAAAGTCGGTGCGCCCGTCGCACAACAAAAGGGACTTGTGGGCTATGTGCTCGGGAAATCGAGTGTTTCCTGGTTCATCCCCGGTACACGCAATAATCGAGGTGGTGGCTCGCTGACGATCTCAGCACAAAGCGAAGCTGGCCCGATTAATGCGCAAGCGAACGTCAGGGGCGGTTGACCTTGCTGTTTTGACGATTGCTTGTCTGACGATCTTCTCAGCCTTTCCGAAGGCTGCAGCTCAAGATTTGCCACCCCCTTCGGCAGGAATCGTTAGTCCTGACGATGAATTTCAAGAGCTGCAACTCGAGGTCTTCGTGAATGGTTCATCTTCGGAGTTGATTGCTGCCTTTCGTCAAACACCCGACGGGCTCCTGTTAATAGAGTCCCAGCAACTGAAAAATGTCGGCATCAAGCCTGCGAAGGAAGCGACAAGGGAGGACGGCTGGGTCGATATCGGCCGGCTACCCGGTGTGGTGGCAACTTATGATGAAGAGATCCAGACTGTAAGCTTTGACGCCATGGAGGATAGCCGTGCGGCGCGGATCATTGATGCGCAAGCCGATGAAACACCGCAAGCCAGCGAGGAGGAAGAGCCAGTCGTAACAAGCAATCTGGGAGGGTTGATCAACTATACCGTCTATGGATCGACTGGTGGTTCGAAATGGGACGACCTGACTTCATTCCAAGGTGTTTCAAGCCTGCTTGAAGGACGTCTGTTCGGTCCTTATGGTGTGCTGACGTCATCGCAGATTTTAAGCTCTTCAGACGCGGCAAACTTTGGTTCTACGCGACTTGATACACGATGGTCCTATTCCGATCCGACGCGCCTGATGACGTATAACGTCGGCGATATAATCTCTGGTGGCCTATCCTGGACACGCCCAACTCGCTTGGGCGGCATACAAATACGCCGCAATTTCACGCTGCGACCCGATCTGGTAACGATGCCGTTGCCAGAGCTTTCCGGTTCTGCCGCAGTGCCTTCAACGGTCGATGTCTATGTCGACAATGCTCAACGCGCCTCACGTTCGGTTCCATCGGGACCGTTTTCAATCACCAATCTACCGATCATTACAGGTGCTGGCACAGCGCGTCTTGTGGTGCGCGATGCGCTTGGCCGTGAAACAGTCTCGGAGACGCCATTCTATGCGTCGTCTGATCTTTTGGCTAAGGGACTTGCAGATTTTTCCGCCGAGATTGGTTTTGCCCGCCGCTATTATGGTGTTGAATCGAATAATTATGATGAGCGCCCGATAGGCTCTGCAACACTCCGCTACGGTCTGACGAACAACTTCACCATAGAAGCCCATGCCGAAGGTGCCGAAAATTTTTACAATGCAGGCGCTGGCAGCGTCTTTAATGTCGGCACTTTCGGCGTTGGCTCCGTTGCGGCATCCAGCAGCCGCTTTGGTGATGAAACCGGCTATCAGGTTGCCGCAAGCCTCGAAGCTGAACTCTGGAACATCAAGTTTTTCGCAAGAACACAACGGACTTTCGGCGACTTCAATGACATGGCTTCCGTCACTGCCGATATCGCCAGGTTTGGGCTACCCTCGACGCTTTACAATGCAAAGCCACCGCGATCGCTCGATCAGGCTTCTATTGCCTTGCCTCCCATATTCGAGAACCTCAATCTCAACTTTTCATACGCGCAATTGGAAACGGCGAATTTCGACAAGTCCCGCATTGTCAGCATGACCGCAACCAAACCCATCGGACAGAAGGGCAATGTGTTTTTCTCCGCCTTCACTGATCTCGAACGCAAAGGCTCCTTTGGCGTCTTCGCCGGTCTGTCATGGATGATGGACGGCAATATTACTGCATCGACCGGCATTTCTTCAGATGATACCGGCACGAGTGTCACTGCAGACCTCATGAAATCCGAGCAGCCTGTCGTCGGTAGTACAGGATGGCGTGTCCGCGGCTCTTATGGACAAAATGACATCATTGCCGCCAGTGGCAGCTATCGCAGCTCGATTGGCCGCGCCGAGGCCGGTGTCGAAAAGTTTAATGATAGTGTGCGCGGGACAGCACAGTTTGAAGGCGCAATCATCGTGGCAGGTGGCGGTGCGTTTCTCGCCAATCGCGTCAGCGACGCCTTCAGCGTGGTTGACGTTGGGGCGCCTGATGTAGAGGTCTTTTATGAAAACCGCCCAATTGGCAAGACCAACAAACGCGGCAAGCTGCTCGTGTCGGATCTGCGTTCCTATGAAGACAACGCCATTTCAATTGATCCATCGAACCTGCCACTCGATGCGAGTGTAAGCACTACGCGTCAGGTTGTACGCCCGAGTGATCGCAGCGGTGCTGTTGTCGATTTCAACGTATCTGCTGACACCAGACCTGCATTGATAACCATTCGCAACGAGGCAGGTGATTATATTCAAACAGGCGCATCAGCCCAACTCAATGACGATGAAACCACGATCGTCGGCTATGATGGTCAGGTCTACGCTGAGAATATTGCCGAAACAAATACGCTGATTATTCGGCAGTCAAACGGTGAAAACTGCACCGTCACTTTCACCGCTCCTGCAAAAGCCAATGAACGCACAACGATACCTGATGCCGTGTGCCGGAAAGACCCATGACAAAACAACTCCTGATTTTCATTGCTGCACTATTTCTGAGCGTCACAAGTGCGAGCGTGGTGATTGCTCAAACCTGCACGTCCACCATCTCGGACATGAATTTCGGCACGGTCAACCTCCAGGCCGGCGGGGCTATCGACACAACAGCAGTGCTCAGCGTTACCTGTTCAAGTTCGCTTAATCTGCAGCTGCTTATGCGGGTATGCCCAAATCTCAACGCCGGAAGTGGAGGAAGCTCCGGGAGCACACGTTTGATGACCAATGGCGCCAATACATTATCCTACCAATTTTTTCAGGACGCCAACCGGACAGTCCTTTGGGGATCATCTACCAACACAACATTGGGCTCCGTGCCAGCGATCGATGTCATAGCACCTATTCTGGGGCCGGGTACGGCAACCCGTACAATTTATGGACGCATACTCGGTTCACAGGCGTCCAAACTGGCAGGAACCTATTTATCAATGTTTTCCGGTGGACAGGCACGCATAAACTACGTTCGCTATCTCTTGGGGGCTCCCGACTGTTCGACAGTCGCCGACAATCCGATTCAGCCAAGCTTCAATGTTCAGGCAATTGTCAATCGCAGTTGTACAGTGTCTGCAAGCCCCCTCAATTTTGGAACTCACAGTGCTATGACGTCGAATATTGACGCCAATGGCGCGCTAACAATTAACTGCACACTGGGTCTGCCATATAGCATTTCGCTGAATGGCGGTTTGAGCAATGCTCAACCGACACAGCGCCGAATGACACTTGGCTCAACCGCGATCATTTACGGACTCTACTCAAATAGCACACGCACCGTCCCATGGGGCAATACGGCTGGTCAGATTGTATCAAGAACTGGAACCGGAGCAACGGAAAGCGTTCCGGTTTATGGCCGTGTCGCGCCCCAGGCGACCCCCACTTCGGGAGTTTATACGGACACGGTTGTTGTGACGATCAATTATTAAGCGCACAAAAAAGAACCCGACCTGAAAAGGTCGGGCCAAGTTTCACGACGGATGGAGATAGAAAGTATTATCAGTCGTGCTTATGCTCCTCGTGCTTGTGCTCCTCGTGGTTATGTCCGGCTTCGCCCGCATGGACCTTACCAGAGCCGCCAACTGCAACGACGTTAAAAGGCTTGCCGGCAACTGCAATATCGCCTGCTTTTTCAAATGAGACTGCATTAACGAGATGCAATTGCCCTTTAAGCGGATCACTCACAACGACGTTGTCGCCTGCAACTGCAATACGTGGGCGCGGATCACTCCAATGACCATCCATGGAGTATGGCTCGGTCAACTTGATCGATTTGACGATTTCACCTTTGAGAACATCAAGCTGGTGAAGCTGGCCATCCTCAGTGAAGACATAGGCAAACTTCGGGCGCACCGGATCAACTGCAAAATGTACGCGCCTTGTTGGAAGCTGAACCAATCGGAAGCCACCATCAGCTTCTGAAGGATCGACCAGAACAATTCGGTCAGGTCCATAGTTGCCGATGAAATATTGCAGCCCCTTGCCACCGATCAAAGTGGATGAACTGCCTTCGGGTAGCGATTTTCCGTAAGGCAGATGCTTGATAACAGGTTTGTCACCATCCTGTGTGATGAGCAACAACCCCGTATCACAGGCAAGAGCATAAATGCTGCCCGAACCAGCAGAACCGTGCAGGCCGGGGCATGCAACATCGTCGCCAACTTTATTGCCCTTGAAGTCAACAATGCGCGCGCCGATTGGTCGCTTGGATGCATCTTCCGGGTTTGGAATCGTTACAACAGCATAATTATCATACGGAACCGACACGCCGTGATGCGGAGCGACAACATTGGCTGTCTTCACCTCGAGCTTTTCGCCGAGAGCCGACTTTTCGGTGAAGAAACGCGCCGCATCTTCTCCATCAAACCACTGCGCAATGTTGCCCTGTCGTTCGACAAAGTGCGCAGGCTTCAATCCCGACAACTCAACCTTGAGAAGCTTTGAATCATCGACATCAATATCAGCATGATCGCCATGGTCATGGAATGAGATTCCGGTCGAAATAGCGGATACCTCGCCCGCAGATCCCTGTACAGCGTATACTGTTTCTCCGCTTTCGCTACGATAGAGCGATGCTGGACCCTTGATCTTGAAACTCTCTAATTTGTCGCCATCGAGAGCATCAATGACATTGACGACAGGCTCGGCATGGTCAGACACAAATAGCCGCCACGCGGTCACATTGTCTTCTTCGGCCAGCGCATTTCCGCTCGTCATGCAGACGGCCATTGCAAGCGCCGAAGCAGTCAGCATCAGCTTTTTCATGGAACTCTCCTTATTAATGATATTACATAACATTGAAAGACGCAGTGGTAGTGATAGAGACGCAGTGGTAGTGATATTGACTGCACTTATTGGGGGGTGATTGCTGCCCGGATGGTTTCGGTATTGTAACGCATCATGTCGATGTAAGACGCGGCGGGACCATCGGGTGCGGACAGTGCATCAGAATAAAGCACCCCACCGAGTTTGAGCCCGGATTCAGACGCAATCTGTTCCACGAGACGCGCATCGGCGATATTTTCGGCGAAAACAGCCGCAGCTCGGTTCTCCTTGATATCGCGAACGACGCCTGCAACATCGGCAGCAGATGCTTCAGATTCTGTTGAGACGCCTTGTGGCGACAAAAACTTCACGCCATAGGCATTCTCAAAATACCGAAATGCATTATGGGCAACGACTACAACGCGCCGATCCTGCTGAATGGATGCAATTTTGCTCCTGATCTCGGCATCCAGCGTATCCAATTCCTGCTGATATGCAGCAGCGTTATGCTTGTAAGTATCACATCCCTTGGCATCGACTTTGCAAAAAGCTGAAACGATATTCTGAACATAGATCCTGGCATTGCCCACAGACTGCCAGGCATGGGGATCGAATGGCGCTTCATGGAATACCGCCTTGGTACCGTAATAGTGGTAATGACCGCCATTCGGGTCACGCAAAATCTCGGCGCCTTCAGTCGCCTCAACAATCTCGGCCTCCGTCCCGCTCGCTTCGACAAGCCGGGACAAAAAGCCTTCCAATTGCAGACCATTCACCAGAACCACATCAGCTTTGGCCATTGCGATGGCATCCGACGGTTTCGGTTCATAGACATGGGCGTCACCATTGGGGCCAACCAGCGTGCGCAGTGTGATTCTGTCGCCGCCCACTTTCTGCGCCATATCACCCAAGATGGAGAAGCTGGCAATAACCTTGAGTTTTTGCTCTTCTGCGCCCGCTTGCGAGCAAGCCACCAATGTTGCGACACTCAATGCAAGGGCAAGTTTCGATTGCCTCATCATTTCAATAAGTCCTTCTGATTGTTAGGCAATTTTATGCGATGTTCGAGACCTGCGTGTCACAAGCACGCCTCGGGTTCCCGCGAGCACCGAGATAAAATAAACGGCTCCCGCAGAAAGAATGATGGCCGGTCCAGACGGCAGCGACAGATGATAGGACAGCAGCAAGCCGGATAGCGAAGCGCCAAGCCCAAAGACCATCGCCAGAATGCACATGGTTTCAACGCGGTTTGTCCAGAAGCGCGCCGATGCGGCAGGCAGGATCATCAGCCCCACGGATAGCAACGTGCCCAACGCCTGAAAGCCCGCCACAAGGTTGAGCACCACAAGGCCAAGGAAGATGAAATGCACCGGTGAGCCGAGCCGCGAAACCGAGCGTAGAAACAAGGGGTCAAGACATTCAGCAATCAGCGCGCGCCAGAATACGGCGAGCGTTCCTAACGTCAGCATTGTGGTCAGCGCAATCAGGAACAGCGCATCATTATTGAGCGCCAGTACAGTCCCGAACAAGACATGCATCAGGTCAACACTTGATCCACGCATCGAAACCAGCAGGACGCCAATTGCCAAGGATATCAGATAGAAGGCGGCCATCGAGGCATCTTCCTTCTGGATTGTCAGGCGTGAGACGGCACCTGCCCCCAGCGCCACCACTATTCCGGCGATCATCCCGCCAATGGTCATCGGAACGATTTCCAAACCGTAAAACAGGAAGCCGGCAGCAGCGCCCGGCAGAATGGCGTGGGACATTGCATCGCCAGTCAGGCTCATACGGCGCAGCATCAAAAATACACCCACAGGACATGCGCTGATAGAAAGGAAGATCGCCCCCAGCAATGCCCTTTGCATAAAGGCAAATTCCGCGAACGGAGCGATAAAGAATTCATGAAAATGAGTGGTCATGCTGCGTCCTTATTGAACGCTTGCACACCGGCTGAGGCGGGCTGATGGCTGTGCTCAGCCTCACACCAAGGCGCTGCATCGTCCCAGGCTTCATGGAAATGACGAGCGCGCGCAAGATTTTCGGATGTCAGCACTTCATCTGCATTGCCCCAGGCAACTGCTCGACGCGCCAACAGCAATGCTTCAGGAAAATTCTCCCGGACCAGATCAAGATCATGGGCGACAACCATGACTGTACGCTTCTCATGATGCCAGCCCTTGATCAGTCCAATCAGGTCGGCAACAGTTTTCTCATCAACTGCATTGAATGGCTCATCCAACAGGATCAGCTCGGCATTCTGGACAAGCACCCGCGCGAACAATGTGCGCTGGAGCTGCCCGCCAGAAAGACTATCGAGTGGACGTCTCTCAAAGCCTTCCAACCCAACCGCTATGAGCGCATCGGTCAACGTCTGTCGGTCGCGGGAATTATGTCGGCCCAACAGCCCACGCCTTGGCCACAGACCCATTCCAACGAGATCGATGACACGCGCTGGAAAAGAACGATCCAGCTCCGATTGCTGCGGCAGGTAGGCGAGACTTTGCGTCTTGCTTGCAATGCACAGACCCGACATTGGCCGTAGAATTCCCGCTATACCCTTCATCAAGGTGGATTTTCCCGAGCCGTTTGCCCCGACAACCGCAGTCAGCGACCCCCTACGGACCACACCACTGAGATGATGGACCGCCGGGTGGCTGTTGTAGCCAAGCGTCAGGTCACGGAAAGTCAGGCATGCATCAGTCATGGATTCCAGCGCTTCTACTGATCGAAATGGGATCGTGAAACGATCCATACATGTAATGTTATTACATTAAGAGAAGCCATCGCAAGCAATATTATGAGAAATCCAGTCCAAAATATCCGATGCGATGCAAAACGGGTGCTTTCCCCTTAAGATTCAGCGAAAATCTGCTGTTGCCTGCATTAATTTCTGGTGCTTGGGGATCAGAAATGGATAATGTAATCCGGTCCTTCGCTGGCGTTTTGGGCAATATAACAGAATGCTGCGGCAAGACCCTGATCGTAAAATCCAATCTAAGGCCAATTCAGACAAACTTCGGAGTGGGGTTTGGACCGTATCATTGAAGCCTATCAGATTTGCTCTGAAAAGGATTGCGCAGATGAGCCGTCAATGGACTGGCCCTATATCTGCGCGATGGATCTGCTCACGCATCCGCTCAATACTGCTATCGCTGATTATCTGGATTTTGTCGGCAATGCATCCAACGCAGACCGTGCATGGATAATTGAGTATCGCCACGATCTGCTGCGTTTTCGGAATATCTATGAATGGTGCAGAGGTGGCACGGTGTCCTTCCTTGAGGAATTGCAGGAAGCTCCGACAACGCTTATCGGCTGGCTGCATCGGTATTTGGCTGCCGGTAAAGCTGTAGCAGTCAACAATGTCCATAGCCTGCCACGTGCCGCGCGGGCGATACAGGTCGAGTTCTCCCGACAGGGCAATAAAAGCATCCTGAGTATCCCGATATTTTACGATGGGCGATTACGCGGCATCATCGGTTTCGATACTACACGTGAATATCACCAATGGTCTGGTGCCGAAATCAAAGCGATGTTTCAATGCGCCAATCTGATTGCACAGGCTCAGTATGGCAGTAACAACAAACAGATCGCTATTGCTCCAGAAGAAGAGACCGAACCGGTCGTATATCTGCGCAAACGAGGTGTTGTTCGCGGTGTGGCGCCCGAAACAATCGTCGGCGTCCGCTCAGCGGGAAATTATAGCGAAATCTGGTTGAATGATGGCTCGATGCTGCTCGATTCACGATCACTCGGCATCTGGATAAGCATTTTGCCGGAAAGCTATTTCTTTCGCGTCCATCGAACTGCATTCGTCAATGCTTTGCATGTTTCCGACGTCGACAGAAGCAAACCGGACAAGTGGCTTATCAAGATGCGCGCCATACAGCAATCATGGCCAGTCTCGCGCGTCTATCGCAAACCCTTGCGCGAACGGTTGGGTGTTTAAGATAGTCCGGTTTTCTGGCCATCCGAACCCATGTTCGTTCGTCCAACCGGCGGGTTGATTCATCCTTCTGTCATTGCCCGGAGCGACGCTTGTTCTCAATGCTCTCGGCAACGGAACAATGCAACTCACCAAGCACTGAGGGATCAACATGCGTTCGAGCCAGTCGTCTGAAAACCGCCCTGCACACTTCATCCGCGCGCTTCTGATAACCAGCGCGCTGACGTTTGTGACAGTCCAGCACGCAAGTACTGAAGACCTTGCTTTGAAAGACGCCGTCTCAATGACCGGCATGGCATTATTCCTGAGTTCCGGCGCACCGGCTCTGACAATTGCGGTCGTCCGCGGTGATGAAAGCATTGTGCAGGGTTTTGGGGAAACAGTGCCCGGCAATGATATCGAACCGAACAGCAAATCTGTTTTCCGCCTCGGCTCAATCTCCAAGGTCTTTGCGACCGACATCCTTACGTCGTTGGCAGCAGATAGTAAATTGAAACTGACAGACCCGCTTCAACGCTATGCGCCTGATGGTGTCAGCGTTAAACAAACAGGTCGGCTTATCACACTTCTCGATCTGGCAACCCATTCGGCGGGCTTGCCGCGTGAGCTTGCCGATCCCGATGCGACCCCCTCGAACAATCCGTTCGATGCTTTTGATCGCGACTATTACTGGAAATGGATCGGATCGAACGCGCCAGCCTATGCGCCAGGCACGACTACCCTTTATTCAAACTTCGGTTACGGATTGATGGGCGATGCCCTCGCCAAGGCGGGCAATAGCAGCTTTGCAGACCTCTTAAAGAGCAGAGTATTCGAGCCTGCAGGCATGAGCGATACAACAACAACGCTGAACGACGAACAGAAAAAACGGCTGATGGTTGGACTTGATCCGTTCGACAAAAATGACCCAAATAATGTCGTTCCAGATATCATGCACGCCAGCGCGGGCGTCTATTCGACCGCCGATGACATGGTGAAGTGGATGCAATGGCATCTCAACCCGACGTCCGCAACACAAGAAGCCCATACCCTCGACCATACGATGTGGCTGCCATATGACGGTCTGGAGCGTGTTGTCGGCACAGAAGTAACAGGTGGCGAAGGAATGGGGCTGGGCTGGGTTGTAACAATGCCACGTAACGGTGTTCCCATGCTTTTGGGCAAAAGCGGTGGGCTTGGTGGTTTCATGACCTACGTGGTCCTCTCACCCAACCGTAAACTCGGGATTTTCGTTGTCGCCAATCGCGTCAATTTCGGAATGTTCAATGGCATTCGTTCAGGTGTGCATGAACTCGCTGCAGAGCTTGGGCCTCGATAGCCCAAGCTCTCACTTTTACCATTTGTAGCGGAGCACACCTTTGCCAGCATAATTTGTGCTGGCACCGGAAAACTCCGCGTCAAAGGCAGCACCCAGCGATAGGCCATTGTTCCAGACCATCTCAGCTGAGACGCTGGCAAGTCCAACATCTTTGGGCTGGGATGCGCCATTGACCACAAAACCCGCTTCCGGCAGCGCATTGATGGCGGCGAAGACGTTACGGTCATTATTGAAGTTGCGCGCCCAGGCAATACGTCCGCGCGTTGTGAAGACGCCATCCGAAAGTGTCAGAGATTTGTCGAGGCTCAGTCCAAGTTCGCCACGTCCTACAGTTTCGCGCTGCGATGAATAGTTAAGCGCATAAGTGTCGCTGCCCGCATAGGCTTTTTCCGAATAAGATGGCAGATCAAAGCTGACAAACTGCCCCGCCGCGTAAGGGGTTATGCCGAGCCAGGGTGTATCAAAGCGATAGCCAGCCTCAAGCCGTCCAGACCACGAATTTGCACGATAGCTGCCATTGAGCTGGTCTGTTTCGTAGAAGGAAACAGACCTCTCGGTGTCGATGCTTTGCCAGCCATAGGCAAGTGCGCCGGTAATATAGGCATTGCCGATATTGTGCCTGCCATAAATGCCTGCCTGAAACAGATCGGAGTCGCCGCTGCCCATGCCTTCAGCGAGGCTGAACTTGGTACCACCGCCAGCAACTGCAAAACCGAGGATCGTGTCAGGCGATACCAGATAATCTGCGCCGACGGCGATGCCATAAACACGACCACGCGCGTCATGTGATCCAATAATCGCATCACCATCCGTTTTGCGAGAGCTACCATAGCCCGCGCCCCACACACTCCAGCGGTTCTCAAACATATCCGCGTCAGATGCTTGCGCTTTTGTGATGCGCCCTGCCCGGCCAGCCACCAAGGGATCAGCCAGAGTGTTCATGAACTGGCTCATGGCATCAAAGGTCGTTTGTTGTGCCGCCGTCGCAAGCTCACCGGAAGCCGCCGTCAAACCATCGGCATCCAACCCACCAAAAGCGACAGGTATTTGCCCGTTCTCATCAAAATAATCGACCAGCGCAGCGGAGACATTCTGTTGGTTCACATTCATGCCGCCAATACTCATTTCGAGATCAAGGAAGGCATTGTTAGTATCGTATCGTAACAGCGAGGCGAAATTCTCCGGCAGATTTGTCGTCACCTCTTCACCAAACGTGCTCCCAGCCAATCCACCCTCTGCATTGAGGATGTTGTAACGCTTCATCACATAGCCGCCGGGATCAAATGACGCATGAACCGTTGCGCCACCCAAATCGGCCTGCCCCGTCACATTCACCCGATCAGAATCTGAGGTGGAAATTTCAACGTCATAAAGCGAAAACGCCGTTAACCGCAGATCACCCGCCACAGTGAGCGTTCCAATGGAGTTGCCCGGTGCTAGGGTGCCACCATTGATGAACGTCTGCCCCACCGTACCCGTGCCGCCCAGTTCTGCTCCTTCGTGGACTGTCGTGAGCATCGAGCTGCCGATTGAGCCGTTGACTGCAAGCCGTCCTGATAGAACATCTGTGGCACCTGTATAGCTGCTCTCTCCTGTGAGGACGACAGCCCCCTCGCCTTTTTGCTGAAATCCACCAATTCCGCTGATCTTACCTGAAAACTCGAACGCGTCTGAGCGGTCAAATGCCAGCGTTCCATTGTTGATGACATCGCCAGCAATCCAGCCGGATGTACCTCCGCTACCAATCTGTAGCGTACCGTTCTCGATATGGGTGCCGTTCGTATAATAGTTGTCGGCATCCAGAATAAGAGTGCCCGAGCCGGCCTGAACAAGAGCACCAGTACCGAAAATAGTGCCTGAGAAGGTATAGTCATCGCTGCGATTGAATGCGAGCGTTCCGTTGTTGAACACATAACCAGCGATGGAACCCGTCGCGTTCCCATTACCGATCTGCAACGTACCTGCTGTGATGAATGTATTGCCAGTGTAACTGTGATTTCCCGTCAGAACGGTTGTTCCGCTTCCGGCCTGAAGCAATGCACCTGCACCGGATATGGAACCATTATAAGTAAAGCTACTACTTGAGCGATTGAACACCAGTATACTGTCATTGACAATGTTACCGGTAATAGAACCAGTCGTGCCGCCATCACCGATCTGCAGAATACCACCTGCGATCGTCGTACCGCCAGTATAGGTTCCGTTTCCGGAAATGATGAGCCGTCCGGCGCCATCTTTATACAATGCTCCCGCAGGTCCAGAAATGGCTCCGCTGAGTTCGAGTGTGGTTCCAAACAATGTATTTATTGTTGCCTCGCCACTTAAATCCACCTGACGATTAAGCTCGATATCGCCGAGTGTTATGAGCGCCGAATTACGGATTTCAAGTTTCGCAAAGCCTGAATTGATCCCGAGATTTGTCGCGTCGAAAATTACCAGAGACCCACCGTTAATGGTGGTATTTCCCCAATAGTTATTGTTCCCGGAAAGCACGAGCATTCCGCTGCCGGTTTTGACCAGATTACTGTTGAGACCATTGCCGGTTATTGTGCCTGCATAAATCGTATCGGCGTCTTGAGCGATAGTAAGCGTCGTGCCGTCAATGGAGATTTCTCCACCGGTTCCGATCAATGAACGCATACGCAACTCGTTGCCATTGAGATCGAGAAGACCGCCTGTGAGGACATAATCAGTATTACTGGCGATTGCCGAATAATTATTCGCTTCAAGGCGTAACGCACCTTCGTTGATCCAGGTGCCGCCTGACCAGCTATTCGCTCCGCTAAGCAGAAGTGTGCCGCCGCCATCCTTAAACAGCATGCCATCACCTGAAACGCCGCCCGACACTTTCATTTCCTGGCCTGAAAGAACATTGATCCCAGACACGCCGCCCAGAGTTACAGCCTGGGTCAGATCGAAACTATTGGCGGTTCTCAATGTGCCGTTATTGATATTCAGCGTATTGTTTGCCGAACCCAGATTTTGCATTGAAGCCACCTGAAGAATGCCGCCGCTGATGTAAGTATTGCCGGAATACGTGTTGTCTCCCCAGAGAACCAGCAGACCGTCTCCGGTTTTTTCCAGACCGGAAGTGCCGGTAATAGAGGCGCTTATCAGCCCTCCCTCATTATTAAGGACACGTATTTCGGGCACCACAATCTCGATGCCATAACCGCTATAACCATTCAGGTTGAGCGTCGCGCCGGCATTGCCCTCAATTCTGAAATTGCCGCCAGCAAACTGCAACCCTACAGCCGACTGCGCACCATCAATCGTGACCGTACCACCCAGCCCACGGAAGATGGCATAGCCATGGCCCCAGGTTGTATCAGCAGTTCCGCCAACCGGGTTTAACCAGTTCTGGTTCGTACTGTTCCATATGCCATTCTGATCTGTACCACCCAGAGCTCCGCCATCCCATTGCTGAAGAATATTCAAGCCTTGAGGACTGACGAGCAAATCAACTGACCGTGCCCGCGTGGTATCCACCGTGTAGTTGAAACCGAACGGCGTCGTATCTGGTGTCTGGCCGACGTTCAACCCGCCATTTGTCTGGGTCAGATTACCCGTATATGAGATCACCCGATGATAACCGATCGCAGGAGCGCCCGTTACATTCATCATCGTGCCATTCAGCGCAACGTCACCATTCACAACAGTCGCTGCTGTCGTGCCAGAGCCGCCCATAGCAAGATTGTATGTATAGAGCCCACCGCTGTTGAATGTCGCCTCACCATTTACAATGAGCGACGCAGCATCACTTGGGAGAATGGAGCCACCTGCATTGAGGGTGAGTCCGCCATTGAGTGTCATTGAGCGCGTACCAGTTGGCACGAGAACACCACCTGAATTGATGATCGTCGTACCTGCCTGACCTGATCCTTCCAGTCGTCCGGCATTATTAACGGTCAAAGTGCCATTGAGTTTTGCTCTTTCGGCAATATCCAGCGTGCTGTTGGATACGGTCGCGTTACCGTTAAAAAGCGAGCTGTCGCCTGTCAGTGTGGTCTTGCCCGTAAGAAATTTGAGGTTCGCAAAACCCGATATTGAAGCGTCAAAGCTGTAATCAACCGCATTGTGATTGAAAACAGCATCGGTAAATGGCGCAAGCATCAGATCACGGCCAACAAATATGCCCGGAGCAACAGCGGCTTCACCTTCAGCAGCACCAATATTGAGAACACCATAAGCGCCATTATCGCCAATATCCATCATGCCGCGCGGGGCGCCAACAATCGCACCATCGGCGACGGTCAACGAGCCGCGGCCCCCATCATTATCGGCGTTACCACCACTGACATAGATGTCCCGCGCCGTCCATTTCGTACCCGCACCCGTAACAAGAACGGAGCCAGTGGAACCGGAGTTTTGGCCGATTGCAACTTTACCGGACTGAACTTGCGCACCATTGGAAACGGTCATTGTTCCCTGGCCGGAATCACCGACCGCCAACATGCCATCCACTGTCAGGCTTGATTGTGGACCATTGATGTTGACAGTGCCCGACACCGACGTTTGACCGCCGATCAGCAGATCGCCCCCAACCTTCACAGCGCCGCCATTGGCTATCTCAAGGCTGCCCGTATTGATGTTGCCAACGACCAGAGACTGATCAACGGTCCATTTGGCCGAACCGGAGGTGCCGTTACCAGTTGCGATAACCTTGCCGCCGTCGATAAAGCCTGTATCGGATTGCAGTTCTGATTGATCAGGGCCGAGTGCCAGTATGCCGTCCGCAACACTGACATCTTTAAATCGCGTACTGGCCTTTCCACTGAGCGTCCATGTGCTCTGGTCAACCTTAAGAATGTGGCTGAAACCCTGAAATTGCGCACCTATCGAGGAAAGATCGAATGTCGAGTTTTCCAAGCCCGCAAAGGATAACATGGCGTCAGTGCCCAGATTAACTCCACCGACAAACTGATATCCATTGAGAAGCTGCAGCAGGTTGTTCGAGCCGTTGATCGAGATTGCTGCCGCGCGTGTTTCGTCTGAAGCAACTCCGCCGGATACTTTACCTGCTACGCCTATGAATGATTGCGATGCAGAACCTTCAATACCAATACCGCCCACGGCTCCGTCGCCGCCCTGAATGCTCGCGCCTGTTCCGACCTCCACGCGAAGGTCGCTCGCAGCGTTTATCCAGACGCCCTGGCCACCATTTCCCTGAAGACCACGGTTGCCATTGCTCGTAGACATTGTACCTTTGTAGACCGAGCCACCAACTCCACGAGCCCCCCTGTCTCCACCTTGTCCACCTTTAACACTGGCACCCGCGCCCAGAATAATGTGGCTCTGATCGGCATTCGGCCCACCGAGAACGACGCCTGTGCCCCCGACACCGCCATTTCCGCCATTGCCACCATTTCCCAGATTATAGTCGTTGGCGTAATCGCTGTTACCACCCCAACCGCCGTTGCCGCCTCCTCCCCCTTTACCACCGGCTACCGCAGTTCCCGAAGTCAGATAGATTGACGCGACAAAGCCATCCGCAAGAATGCCGGCACCACCATTCCCGCCATTGCCGCCCGAACCACCATCCCCACCAACGGCATTGTTCAGACTGGCTTTGGTTTCACCAGCACCGCCATCGCCGCCATAACCACCATCACCACCTGCTCCGCCAGTAATATTGGCTGAAATATTGGCCGCCACTTGCCCGGCTGGCATAAATCCGGAATTCGGTGAGGTGAAGGCTAATGCCGCACCGCCACCGCCACCGCCGCCACCGCCGCCGCCGCCGCCGCCGCCACCGCCAGTTCCATCCCAAAATGCAGAAAATGGTAAAATTGCTGCGGAGTAACCAATTCCGCCTATGGCGCCATTGCCGCCAATGCCGCCAATGCCTCCAGTAATGGGGGTAGAGATATCATAAAGGCGCCCTGACAGAAGTGTGGACATAACACCACCGCCACCACCGCCACCGCCACTTCCCCCATCATGGCCAAAGTTACCGGGTGCCCAAATCCAGCCCTTTGCGACACCATTGGCCCCTTTGGTACCGTCATTACCGGGCTGGTTCGATCGGCCACCCCATCCTCCACCTCGAGCATGCGGACCGCTGCCGCCTTGCCCCCCAGTACCCTCCGAGGCTGAGGTCGAATTTTTACCCCCACCCCCTCCGCCACCACCGCCTGAATAGGAGATGGCAGCGGCACCGGCGCCCCCCGCCCGAGGGCGACTGATTGCATGTTGCCCGCCAGACCCGCCATGACCTGACACCTGCTGCGCCAGAACAGGAGCGGTAGACAATACAACAAGGCCTGACAAAGTAGCCATGGTTGCGACAGCAGCAAGAACGCAAGACATCGCTGTCGATGCTCTGAGCAATTGTCTTCGGATTTGAATATTGAGGCTTATCTGCTCGACAGAACCTGTCTGTCCGCGATGGTATCGAGAAAGGACATAAGCTTTGCCTTGTCCTGAATCAAAATCAATCATTCCTCGCCGCCCCGAAATATATTCAAATCAGCGAGTAGTTTCTGGTGTGTTTCCTTAAATCAGCAATAGCTTTAGGACCAATCGACATACAGGTTCAATGAATCGACAATTCTGAACCTTAAAAGAAAGCCTTCACCACCCGGTAAGATGGTGAAGGCAAGCATTGCGGGCCTAAAAGATCAGATTAAGCAAATACAGTCGCAATTGCCTTTCGGGTGGCATCGACAATTTTATCGGCCTCTTCGCGTGTCAGACACAGAGGTGGTGCAAATCCGAGAATATCGCCTTCAGGCATGGCGCGAGCGATAACGCCGTTAGCAAGAAGTGCTGTAGAAACCTGCGGGCCAATCTTCAACGATGGATCGAAAAACTTCCGGTCGTCACGGTCTTCAACAAACTCGATAGCAGCCATCAACCCTTCACCGCGCACTTCACCAACGTGCTTATGACCTCCAACGGCATCTTGCAACGCCTTGCGGAAATAAGCGCCGGTCGAACCCGCATTTTCCACGAGGTTCATTTCATCGATGAGCTTAAGATTGGCAACGCCAGCCGCGGCACAAATCGGATGCGCCGAATAAGTCCAACCGTGACCGATCGGCCCCATCTGATCGGAACCCTGTACCAGCACCTGCCACATGCGGTCAGAAACGATCGAACCGGAAAGCGGTGCGTAGGCCGATGTCAGCCCCTTGGCGATGGTGATCAGATCAGGCTTCATTCCATAATGATCTGAGCCGAACATAGTGCCAAGACGTCCAAAGCCGGTGACCACTTCATCAGCGACCAGCAGAATGTCATAACGGTCAAGAACCGCCTGAATTTTCTGCCAGTAACCCGCAGGCGGTGGCACAATACCGCCCGTGCCAAGAACCGGCTCACCAATAAACGCAGCAATTGTATCCGGCCCCTCAGCGAGGATCATTTCTTCGAGCTTGTCCGCACAATGTTGCGCAAACTGCTCTTCGCTCATCGAACGATCCGCACGACGGAAATAATAAGGCGATTCCGTGTGCAGTATCGGCGCACGAGGCAGATCAAACGCGTTATGGAATGTTGCAAGACCGGTCATGCTTCCCGTCATGACGCCGGAGCCATGATAGCCGCGCCAGCGCGAAATGATCTTCTTCTTTTCCGGGCGGCCAAGAATATTATTGTAGTACCAGATCAGCTTGATGTTGGTTTCATTTGCATCAGAACCCGAAAGGCCGAAATATACGCGGCTCATATGTTCAGGTGCGCGATCAATGATCATCTTGGCGAGCGTAATCGATACTTCGGTGCCGTGGCCGACATAGGCGTGATAATAGGCAAGCTTGCGCGCCTGTTCGGCAATCGCATCAGCTATTTCTGTACGGCCATAACCAACATTGACGCAATAAAGGCCAGCGAAAGCATCCAGACTCTTGTGACCGTTCACATCGGCAATATAAACACCCTCGCCGCCTTCAATCACGCGCGTTGGCGTTTCACCACGTGCATGCATTCCCATATGCGTGGACGGATGAAAGAAATGATCGCGATCCCAGGCGGTGAGTTCGTTGCTAGTGTTCAACATGGTTATGTTCCTTTCTTATCGCTACGCTTTCACGCAGCGGTATCAATGCAGAGATATTTGAGTTCGGTGAAGGCTTCTATGCCCTGATGTGAGCCTTCTCGGCCAAGCCCGGATTGTTTCCAGCCACCAAAAGGGATCGGCGCACCGGTTATTTTTGCGCGATTGATGGCAACCATTCCGTATTCCAGCGCGCGCCCCATTCGCAGCTGCCGGGCACCGTTCGATGTCACCACATACGCGACGAGGCCATATTGCGTAGCATTGGCGCGGATGATGACTTCTTCTTCGTCATCAAAGACCGAGATTGCAGCGACTGGACCAAATGTCTCTTCGTGCATGATCGTCGCGTCGTCAGACACATTGGTCAGCAATGTAGGCTCGAAGAATAGCGTATGGTCACCAATCCGCTTGCCGCCCACTTCGATGTTGGCGCCGCGTTGTTCCGCATCGCGAACCTGTTCCTCGATTTTATCAACCGCACGACTATGCATCATCGGTCCGATTTCGACGTCCGCATCAAGGCCATTACCTGTTTTCAAGCTGCGTATACGCGCTGCAAAAGCTTTCGTGAAAGCCGGAAGAATATCGCGCTGAACAAAGATACGGTTGGCAGCAAGACAATCCTGTCCCGAAGTTGCAAACTTCGCGGCCATGGCCACATCAACCGCACGGCCGACATCGGCATCATTGAAAATGATCAGAGGCGCGTGCCCGCCAAGCTCCATCACAAGCCGTTTGACAGTTGCTGCACATTTGGTGGCAATCAGCTTTCCAATTTCAGTGGAGCCCGTGAAGCTCAATGCCCGCACGCGGTCATCGCGGCATAGCACATCGACGATTGGAGCGGCCTTGCCAGTCACGACATTGAAAATACCGGACGGAAGTCCGGCACGTTCTGCAAGCTCGGCCAATGCGAGCGCTGAAAGTGGTGTTTCCGACGATGGGTGCACGACAACCGGACAGCCTGCGGCTATTGCCGCCGCCGCCTTTCGGGTGATCATGGCGTTTGGAAAATTCCAGGGTGTCACAAGACCCACAACGCCCAGTGCTTCGCGCCGCACCAGCATTTCCGCGTTGGGCAGATGGCTTGCGATGGTTTCACCGTTAAGGCGCTTACCTTCTTCTGCAAACCATTCGATGAAAGCCGCGCCATAATCGATTTCACCACGCGATTCATCCAGCGGCTTGCCCTGCTCAAGCGTCATCAGCAATGCCAGATCTTCGCGGTTTGCCAGAATGAGCTCATACCAACGACGCAAAATCGCAGCCCGTTCCTGTGGCAGCTTGTTGCGCCATTGAGGAAAGGCCTTTTCTGCGGCATTGATGGCAAGTATTGTTTGTGCGTCACTCAGGCTTGCGACGCGCGCCAGCCGTTGCCCGGTTGCCGGGTCGAGAACGGCAAAAGTCTCAGCCTGTTCTCCCGCAACCCAGCGCCCGTCGATATAAGCGAGCTCACGAAAAAGATGTTTGTCCCGAAGCCTGTTAAGCCCGTCATGTTGTATCGGATGATCCAAACCGGCATTCATTGTGCTTCTCCCAATTCTGGAAGAAACATCTCACAGGATGAGATTGCATTCGGACCAAAGGCGGGACAGCGGACAGAGGAATTGGACTAAACTTGCTAGTCAAACAGGTCGTTTGGACTATTCAACACTGTCGGACAGCAGTGACAGCGGCACACCGGTCTTCTCATCTTTGACAAGCTTGGTCACGATGTAAGTGAAATAGCGCTCGATGCCGATATTCTGATCCAACAACCGGTCAATAAGACGCTGATAGCCGTCAATATCGCGGGCCATTATCATCAGAAAATAATCTATGCCCCCGCCAACCGACCAGCACGAGACAATCTCAGGAATAACTGCAATCGCGCGCTCGAAGCGGTCGAAATCGCTCTGGCGGTGATTGCCGAGCGTTATCTGCACCATCACATGTGCGATAGGAGCGATTTTGCGATAGGTAATGCGCGCATGATAGCCCGTAACAACGCCCGCCTCTTCCAGCTTGCGCAGCCGCAGCCAGCACGGGGTCGGTGACAATCCCACCTGCTCGGCAAGTGCAAGCTTGGTGATCCGCGCGTTCTGTTGCACCGCTTCCAGAATGCGAAGATCGACAGCATCAAGCTTGATGGCGGATTTCATTATATCGGTCCAATATAAGTGAGCATTTGCATTTCAAGGCCATTCTCATTGGCATGGTCACATATCGCAGGCAAGACCACGCCAATAAAAAGTCGTCTTCGATCAATATTGTAATGATCCAATATAATCATTGACACGATGTAATTGGTCTTTCACACATATAAGCAAGAACAAAAATCAAATATATGGGGAACGAGAATGCGACCTGACGGTTTCGCGTATGGTGCTTTATTGCGCCCTCAATTTGCTTGTCTGATGCGAAGAAGCGCTTTGCTCAGTGCAGCTCTCCCCATTTCAATACCGCCTGGTACGGTGGTGTGAATGTCGGGAAATGTGTCGCAAATGATCGATCTCAACGAAATAGAGCAAGCACAAGGCAGACTGAACGGCCACGTCAAACGAACACCGCTGATCCGCTCCGAAAGCCTCAGCAAACACTCAGGCGTACCGGTTTTTCTCAAACTTGAAAACCGTCAGCCAACAGGCAGCTTCAAACTGCGCGGTGCAACAAATGCAGTTCTCAGCCTGTCTGAGAGCGAACGTAAGCGCGGACTTGTCACCGCCTCCACCGGCAATCACGGACGCGCATTAGCGCATACTGCATCTACACTGGGATTGACGGCCACAATCTGTCTTTCATCGCTCGTGCCGCGCAACAAGGTCGAAGCTATCCGCCAGCTGGGCGCTGATGTGCGCGTCATCGGTAAATCTCAGGACGATGCGATGGAAGAAGTCGTGCGTCTTGCGCGTGATGAAGACATGAATGCCATCCCGCCCTTTGATGATCCCCGCATTATTGCTGGTCAGGGAACCATAGGGCTGGAAATTGTCGAAGACCTCCCCGAGCTGGACACAGTGCTTATTCCACTTTCGGGCGGAGGACTTGCCGCCGGAATAGCAGCAGCCGTGAAAGCAAAACGCCCGCAAGTGCGGGTAATTGGAATTTCAATGCAACGCGGTGCTGCCATGCAGGCGAGCCTTGAAGCGGGTAAGCCGGTCAATGTTGAGGAACTGGATACGCTGGCAGATTCTCTTGGCGGTGGCATTGGTCTCGACAACTGCTGGACCTTCGCCATGTGTCGCGCCCTGCTTGATAAGGTGATCCTGCTCGACGAGGAAGAGATTGCCGCAGGCATCCGTCATGCAGCGTTGCGGGAAGGCGAGACCATTGAAGGAGCTGCGGCTGTCGGTATTGCCGCCTTGCTTGCCGGAAAAATCAAAGCTTCCGGTCCAATCGCGATCATTATTTCGGGCGGAAATATTGATCCCGAACAGCATCGCGCAATCGTGGAAGATAGCTATCGGAGGGCTGGCTGATGGTCGGAATGCGAATTCTCACCGAAACCGATTTGCGTCAGATCATATCGCTGGATCTTGAAAGTGTGACTTGTGTGGAGGACGCTTTTCGTGCGCTCGCAAGCGGAGGTGTTAGTATGCCCCCCATCCTGCGCCTCGATATTCCGACCGAACGCGGCGAAGTCGATGTGAAAACCGCCTACATTCCCGGACTGGACAGCTTTGCTATCAAAATCAGCCCCGGCTTTTTCAATAATCCTTCCATCGGCCTGCCATCTACCAATGGGCTGATGATCCAGTTTTCAGCCAAGACCGGACTGATCGAAGCGCTGCTGTTGGACAATGGATATCTGACTGACGTGCGTACAGCTGCGGCTGGCGCAGTCGCCGCAAAATATCTGTCGCGTGCCGACGCAAATATAGCCACTATCTTTGGTGCAGGCATGCAAGCCAAGCTGCAATTGCAAGCGCTCACGCTTGTTCGCCCGATTAAAGAAGCGCGCATTTGGGCTCGCGATCATCTGAAAGCAGAGCAGACGACCAAAGACATCACGGATGCGCTTGGCATTCCAGTGAAAGCCATAGCCGATGCGCGCGAGGCCTGCCGCGATGCGGATATCATTGTCACGACGACTCCTTCAGAAACGCCGCTCCTCAAGGCTGAATGGCTGGAACCCGGCCAACATATCACCGCCATGGGCTCTGATGCAGAACACAAAAACGAGCTTGATCCGTCAATCTTCAAACGCCCGATCATCTATGTTGCGGATAGTCTGAAACAGACACGCAGGCTCGGCGAGTTGCATCATGCAATCACCGCAGGGACTGTCGCGTCGGATGCGACCTTCCCGGAACTCGGCCAGATTATCCTTGAAGCCGAAACGTTTCACCGTGAGCCCGACGCCATCACGGTCTGCGATCTGACGGGAACAGGTATTCAGGACACAGCCATTGCCCGTCTCGCAACACAGCGTGCAAGCGCTCACGACGCCGGCGCCAAAATCGATTCAAACAAAAAAGCAGGAGCCAGCCGATGAGTGCGGAACTCAACTTCACCCGCGCGGAATACGACCAGCGCGTTGCAAAAACCCGCCGTGCAATGGAGAAGGCAGGTGTCGATCTTATCATCGTCACCGACCCATCGAACATGCACTGGCTCACCGGTTATGACGGCTGGTCCTTCTATGTCCACCAATGCGTGGTGCTGGCGATGGACGGCGAACCGATCTGGTACGGTCGCGGTCAGGATGGCAATGGCGCAAAGCGCACGGCTTGGATCTCACACGACAATATTATCGGCTATCCGGATCATTACGTCCAATCGCTGGAACGTCATCCGATGGATCTTCTGGCTTCGATCCTTGAGGAAAAGGGTTGGGGCAACAAGACGATAGCCGTCGAGTTTGATAATTACTGGTATACGGCTGCTGCACATCACGCCTTGCAGAAGCATCTCCCAAATGCCCGGTTCAAAGATGCGCAGGGCCTCGTCAACTGGCAACGTGCAATCAAAAGTGCGACCGAAATCGACTATATGCGCAAGGCTGGCCGCATCGTCGAAGCCATGCACCAACGCATCGCTGAAAAGATCGAACCGGGTATGCGCAAATGCGATCTCGTAGCGGAGATTTATGACGCAGGCACTCGTGGCGTCGATGGTTTTGGTGGCGATTATCCGGCAATCGTACCCTTGCTGCCATCTGGCCCGGATGCATCCGCACCGCATCTTACATGGAACGATCTGCCCATGAAAACCGGCGAAGGCACGTTCTTCGAGATTGCCGGTTGCTACAAGCGCTATCATTGCCCGCTTTCGCGCACAGTCTTTCTCGGCAAGCCAACACAGGCTTTCCTTGATGCTGAAAAGGCGACGCTTGAGGGCATGGAGGCCGGTCTGGCGGCGGCTCGTCCCGGCAATACCTGCGAAGATATCGCCAATGGCTTTTTTGCGGTCTTGAAGAAATACGGCATCATCAAAGATAACCGTACCGGTTATTCGATCGGTCTGTCCTATCCGCCGGATTGGGGCGAACGCACCATGAGCCTTCGTCCGGGTGATCGCACAGAACTGCAACCGGGCATGACCTTCCATTTCATGACGGGCCTTTGGCTTGAAACCATGGGGCTGGAAATCACCGAGAGTATCGTCATTACCGAAACAGGTGTCGAGTGCTTGTCGAATGTGCCACGTAAGCTTCTGGTCAAGGATTAAGGTGTCGCGATGATGCATACTTCGCCGCCTTTCCGTCCTTCTCCGATCACGGCGACCGTCGATCTTAATCGCGATGGCGTGCAGCACGGCCACTTGCGGCTACCCTGGTCACGAGACGATTCCGCGTGGGGTTCGCTCATGTTGCCCATTTGCGTCATTCGCAATGGCGACGGCCCCACAGCCCTTCTAACGGGCGGTAATCACGGTGATGAATATGAAGGGCCGGTTGCACTCTACGATCTCGCCGCCAATCTGAAACCGGCTGAGATCAATGGGCGCGTTATCATCGTGCCTGCTATGAACTTTCCAGCCTTCATGGCCGGAACGCGCACATCACCGATAGACAAAGGTAATCTCAACCGCAGCTTTCCCGGACGCCCGGATGGAACGGTTACGGAAAAGATCGCCGATTATTTTACGCGCTATCTGCTGCCCACAGCCGATATCGTCATGGACTTTCACTCAGGCGGTCGCACACTTGATTTCCTACCCTATGCGGCTGCCCATGCCCTGCCCGATACGGCTCAGGAGGCGCATTGCTTCGCTGCCGTCAAAGCATTCTGCGCACCGTTTTCGATGCGGATGATCGAAATCGATGCTGTAGGCATGTACGATACAACCGCAGAAGAAGCAGGCAAAGTCTTTGTGACGACAGAGCTTTCTGGCGGCGGCACGATCTCGGCGCGCACAGCAACAATCGCCAAGCGCGGGATTCGCAACCTTTTGCGTCATGCAGGCATTCTGAAAGGTGAAGTCGAACTGTCTCCCACCATATGGCTCGATATGCCATCGCAGGAATGTTTCGGCTTTGCAGATACAGAAGGGCTTCTGGAACCACTTGTCGATCTTGGTGCAGAGGTGCGCAAGGGCGATGTTATCGCCCGCGTTCATTCTGTTACCCGTACCGGTGGCGCACCGCAGGAATATCGCGCTGCTCTCGACGGCATTCTTGCCGCTCGTCATTTTCCGGGTCTGATCAAGATGGGCGATTGCCTTTCAGTGATCGCAACAATCAGTGAGGAACCAACCTCGTCTTGAAACCAGTTCATATAGACCAACTGAAAAGCCGGACATCCAAACAACCGGCATCCATAAAGAGGAGTGAACACCATGCGCATGAAACTTCATACCATCTCTGCCCTGCTTTCCGCAGTGGCATTCGTAGCCCTTACCATCCCATCACAGGCAGTCACGATTGACGAGCTGAAAAGCGCTGGTTTTGTACGTGGAGCAACCGCCAACGAAGTGCCTTACGGTTACATGGACGCAAGTGGTGCAGCCAAAGGCATTGGCCCGGATGTTGCCGCAGCAATCTTTAAAAAGCTCGGAATTGAGGAAGTTGACTGGACCGTCACACCATTCGGCTCGCTCATTCCCGGATTGAAGGCCAAGCGCTTTGAGTTTGTCGCCGCCGAGCAGAACATTCTGCCGGATCGTTGCAAGCAGGTGCAGTTCACTGTTGCCAATTCCAGCTATGGTGAAGGTCTTCTGGTGCCCAAAGGCAACCCAAAGAAAATCCATTCCTATGAAGACATCAAGAAAGATCCGTCTCTGAAAATTGCGATTGTTTCGGGCGCAGATCAGATCGACTTCCTGCATGGCATGGGTATTGATGAGTCACAAATCATCATGATTCAGGGCAATGCTGACGCGCCATCCACAGTACAGGCCGGTCGTGCCGATGCTTATGCGGCAACCGAATTGACGGTGGCTAACCTTGTTGCGAATTCTCCAGAACTGGAGCAGGCGCATCCGTTTGTCGATCCGGTTGTGGATGGCAAAGCTGCACGTAGTTTCGGCGCTTTCAGCTTCCGTCCCGAAGATAAGGACTTCTTTGAGGCCTTTAACAAGGAACTCATCGAATTCAAGAAAACCGATGACTACGCCAAAATCCTGATGACATACGGGTTGAGCGAAGAGAGTGTCAAAGCGGCACGTACAGTTGATACGGCGAGCCTCTGCAACGCAAAGTAACGCCATTGTCGCCCGCCGAACCATGATGAATGGCTCGGCGGGCCTTGTCTCATCTCTATCGGGAGAAGACCATATGCACTGGACGGAGTATCTTCCTGCCCTTTTCAAAGGCGCACAAATCACCGTCGTTCTTGCACTGAGTTCGTTGGCTATCGGCACCCTGCTGGCATTCGCTGCTGGCATCGCCCGTTTTGCAGGTGGGCCGATATTATCAACGATTGCGGTGGTTTATATCGAGATATTCCGTGGCACGTCGCTGCTCGTGCAATTGTTCTGGCTTTATTACGCTCTGCCACTGATCGGCATTTCGTTCGACCCACTCACGACCGGCATCATGGGGCTCGGCCTCAATATAGGTGCCTATGGTGCGGAGGTGGTGCGCGGCGCGCTGAAGTCTGTCCCAGAGGCACAGCACGAAGCCGCCAGAGCCCTCAACTTCAGCAAAGGCCATACATTGTTTCATGTCATTCTGCCGCAGGCGATTGTCGAGATGATGCCGGCTTTCGGCAATCTGGCCATTCATAATCTGAAAGATACAGCACTCGCCTCGCTTATCGCGATCAGCGATTTGACTTTTCAGGCCCAGCGTTTACGCAATCTGACGCTCGACAATGTGACAATCTATTCGCTGACACTACTCGGCTATTTCGCAATGGCCCTGGTGCTCGCCTACGCCATCCGCTGGCTTGAGCGGCGACTGAAGCGCCAGACAATGGCAGGAGGTTTCGCATGATTTATGGTTATGCCTGGGACACCTCGTCCACGCTATCCTTTGCGATTTCCATTCTGCCAATTCTGGGGATCGGCCTCACCGTAACCCTCAAGGCAGCAGCCACCGGTTTCGCGATTGCGCTGGTACTTGGTCTTGTCTTCGCCCTTTTGCGTCGAAGCCCTTACAAGATCATTTCGTGGCCAACAGTTGTCGTTGTGGAATTTTTGCGCGATACGCCGCTGCTGGTTCAGCTGTTTTTCCTCTATTACGTGCTTCCCGTCTACGGCATCGTATTGCCCGCATTCCTGACCGGCGCGTTGGCTCTCGGCCTGCAATATTCGGCCTATACATCGGAAGTCTATCGTGGGGGCATCGAGGCCATACCGCGTGGACAGTGGGAGGCCGCACGTGCGTTGAACCTCACGCCCTGGCGCACCTATCGTGACATCGTCATTCCTCAGGCTGTACCGCGCATCACACCGGCCATGGGCAACTATCTTGTGTCTATGCTCAAGGAGACGCCTGTTCTGTCTGTCGTCAGTATCGTCGACATGCTCAACCTTGCCAATCTGATCGGTGATCGTACCTTCGAATATCTGGTGCCACTCTCGATGGTCGGCCTGATCTTCCTCATCCTGACACTTATCTGCTCGGCAGGCATCCGACTGCTCGAACGCACACTTCCAAAGAACGGGATCGCTCTCAAATGACCCAGGAAATTATCCGCTTTCAGGACGTAACCAAGCGCTTCGGCGCACTGACTGTGCTGGATCAATTCAATTTCTCGGTCAATACGGGTGAGAAAGTGACGCTGATCGGCCCATCAGGGTCAGGCAAGTCTACAGTGCTTCGCATTCTCATGACGCTGGAGCCATTTCAGGAAGGCACGCTGGAGCTTGCCGGAACGTCCTATCACGAGCCGAATGGTAAGGGACCGTTTCAGGCAAGCGAAGCCCATTTACGTAAAATCAGATCGCATGTCGGCATGGTGTTTCAGAGCTTCAATCTGTTTCCGCACATGTCTGTGTTGCGCAACATCATCGAAGCGCCTGTTCATGTTCTTGGGCTGAAGCGGGACGAAGCCGAGGCACGCGCACTCGATCTTCTCTCTCTTGTCGGCCTGACAGACAAGAAGGATCACTTCCCTTCGCAGCTTTCGGGCGGTCAGCAGCAGCGCGTTGCGATAGCGCGTTCTTTGGCTATGCGTCCGCGTGTTTTACTTTTTGATGAACCGACGTCAGCACTTGATCCGCAGCTTGTCGGCGAAGTTCTTGCGGTCATTCGTAGCCTCGCACAGGAACATGATCTGACCATGCTGCTCGTAACCCATGAGATGCGCTTTGCACGTGAAGTCTCTGATCGTGTCTGTTTCTTCGACAAGGGGCGCATCTGCGAACAGGGCACGCCGGAACAAATATTCCAATCGCCGACCGAAGATCGGACGAAAGAGTTTCTGCAATCAGTTCTATAGCGCTCAGGCTATAGAACTGACGTCATAGACGGGCGGCAGCTGTGCAAAGGTTTCACGAATAGTCTCAAGTGCTGTCTGCAAGGCGGATTGCGAAAGTCTTCCGCCTAGACAGATGCGAATACCGCCATCCCCCCGCTCACCACCCGCCACAAACGGATCAGAAGGTGTGACAGCAACACCCTTGCTTGCCAGCGCACGGACCAGACCATCCTCAGACCAATTACGCGGTATTTTCAACCAGGCACAAAGTGACAGCGGATTGCTGCCTGCAATGTGAGGCCCCAGAATGTCAGCAACCAATGTCTGCCTTGAGCGCAATTCGTCACGCTGAATATCCAGAAGTTCAGCAACTGTTCCATCTTCGATCCAGCGACTGGCCATCTCCGCAACAAGATTAACGCCACTCCAGCTCGTCACCCGTAAGATCGACGTCACTCGAATGGAATAATGCGCTGGCACAACGAGATAGCCTGTACGCAAACCAGTCATAACTGTCTTGGTGAAACTGGTTACAAAGAAGCCCAACTCCGGTAGCAATTCCGGCATTGACGGCAGGGGCTCTTCGAGGATCGGCTTATAAACTTCATCTTCAATGACACAAACGCCATATCGCCGTGCAATGTCTGCGACTGCAATACGCCTTGCAGCACCCATCAGATGACTGGTCGGATTGCCAAGCGTCGGGATAAGGACAAGCGCCCTTATATCTCCTGCCTTACACGCCGTTTCAAATGCATCAGGCAATATGCCTTCTCTATCCGTCGGTAGCGCGCGCAGCGTGAAACCAAGCACATTGGCAAGACCGATGATACCATGGTCGGTCAGGCTTTCCGTCAGCACCACTTCGCCCGGTTGCACAACCGCTGCAACTGCGAGAAACAGCCCGTGTGCTGCGCCATTTGTAATGATGATCCGACCCGGATCAACATCCACTGACAAACCGCGCAACCAGTCACGCGCGATATTGCGGTGACGATCCAGCCCCGCAATCGGACGACACGGACGCATGAAGCTCGCATTGTCCGACTGGCTCATTTCCTCAAATAGTCGCCGCGATGCACTCTCATGCGCGCCCATGTAGACTGCACGGATAATGGAAAGATCAGCGATACCACTGGGATCACGATCGAGCATGAAACGATCTGCGCGTTCAGTCACGCGATTGCACACATAGGTGCCGCGCCCGACCTCCCCGCGCAAATAGCCACGCCGCTCCGCTTCCTTATAACTGATACTCACCGTCTGCACGGATAGCCCCAGTTTGTGTGCGAGATCACGATGCGTTGGCATCCGCGTCTCGGGTTTAAGAACACCCTTCTCGATATCCTCAACGATCTTTTCGGTCAGAAGCCGATGTTTTGTGGTTCCTTTGCGCATCTCCAGCGCAGGTTGCCACACATCGAAGGTTACAAGATCATTACAAGACATCGATTGTCCTAATTTAACAGGAGTGCACCCCATGACAATTTATCTCGCGGTGAACGAGATTTGAAGTGGCTAATGCGAGACAGCAGAGATTATTCGATGTTTTGTGACACACATCACAAATAAAAACGGCCCGCCAGTATCACTGCGGGCCGTTTTGTCGTGATTGTAAAACTACTATGATCAGCTCAATACGATACCGCCATCGACGTTAAGGCTCTGGCCGGTCACGAAGGCTGCGTCATCGGACGCAAGGAATGCGACCGGACCAACCACATCTTCGGGGTCACCAATCCGTCGCATGGCCGTCTTCTGCTGCCATGCTTCACGTATTGCGACGTCCTCAAGATTGACGCGACCCATGTCAGTCAGAATGATACCGGGACAGACACAGTTGGCGGTAATGCCGAAGGTTCCCACTTCCTGCGCCAAGACACGTGTGAACCCCATGACCGCGGCTTTTGAGGCTGAATAATGCGCCTGTTCCGGCGCGCCATGCTTGCCGCCGATGGAGGCAATATTCACGATGCGACCGTACTTCTGCTTCTTCATGTGAGGCAAAATCGCCTGAACCACCAGAAATGTGCCCTTGGCATTCACATCAAGAACGCTGTCCCAATGTTCTTCCTTGAGATGCTCAACGTCGCTGGCAATCAGGATACCCGCATTGTTGACCACAGCATCGATACGGCCAAACGTGTCGATGGTCTTCAGTACCATGGCCTCAACATCGGCCTTGCGGCTGACATCTGCATAAACGCTCAATACACGACGACCGGCCGCTTCGATTTCCGCCGCAACCTCTTCCAACGCGTCTTTCTGGCGTTCGATATCGTTGATGGCTACATCAAAACCGCGCTTAGCCATACCAACAGCGATGGCACGCCCTATTCCACGGCTGGCACCTGTGACGAGAGCTATTTTTGCTTGTTCGGTCATTTCATCCTCCAGAAATCAAAGGGCGGTATAGCCGCCATCGACGGTCAGTACCGTGCCGGTCACAAAGCTTGCCGCGTCAGACGCGAGAAACAAAACAGCATTGGCAATCTCACGCGGTTCACCGAGCCGTCCCTGCGGCGTCATGGCGAGCCATGTCGAAAACCATTCCTCGTTGCTGCGGCCTGCAAGCGTCAATTCTGTTGCGGTGTAGCCGGGAGCGACCGCATTTACGCGCACGCCTTGTTTTGCCCATTCAACAGCCAGCGACCTGGTAATCAGATTGACGCCCGCTTTTGCAGCATTGTAGGCCACCTGCGGTTGAGGATAGACGACAATCTCACCGCACATGGATGAGATATTGACGATAGCACCCCGACCAGCCACAGCCATACGTTTGCCAAATGCTTGCGCACAGTAGAAAACGCCATTGAGATTGACGTCGATCACCGCCCGCCAGTCATCTTCTGTGACATCGCTGGCTGCGGCATTTCTGACAATACCAGCATTGTTGACCAGAATATCAGGCACGCCAATCTCGTTGGCAATTGCCTCCGCCACCCGTTCAGCAGCATTCTTGTCTGTTACATCGAGCACATATAATCGCGCTGACGCGGCTCGTTGTGCGTTGAGTTCGGCAACAGTCGCCGTGCCTGCAGCCTCATCGCGGTCGGTAATGATAACATTCGCACCGGCCTCGACGAAAAGTTCGGCGATAGCGCGTCCAATACCTTTCGCACCGCCGGTAATGACAGCACTTTTACCCGTCAGCTGAAAATCCTTGAGCATTCTCTTCTCCCGAATATCTTACTCAACTGCCACGAACCGATTTTAAAGCCGGGTAGAGCGCGCGATACTGTTGATAAATCTCGTTATAGATCGCCGTCTCACGCGGACGTGGTTCAATGCGGGTGCCCGGCTTGACCATGGCTGCGATGCCGTCATCAATGCTGGCAAAATGGCCTGCACCGTGAGCCGCCAAAACAGCGGCACCAACTGAAGGCGCATCGCGCGACTGTGGTACACAAACTGGTAATCCAGCCGTGTCGGCATGGATTTGCAGCCAAAGGGGTGACGCACTTGCCCCACCGCCAACAGTGATCTCCTGCCCGCGATAACCAGCATCTGCCATCGCATCGAGGATGGCACGTGTACCGAAACTGATGCCTTCCATGATAGCCCGGAAAACATGGTGCGGCTCGTGCGCAAGTGTCAGTCCGACAATTGCCCCACGTGACAAGGCATCGGTATAAGGTGTGCGATTGCCCTGAAAATGGTCTTGTACGAGCAGCCCATCTGCACCCGGCTCAAGAGTGGCGGCCTTGCGGTTCAGTTCTTCCATATCCATGGTGCCGTTCATCATGCGACCCAGCCAGGCAATAACTGAACCTGTCGATGTCTGGCCACCTTCAATGATATAGCGTTTAGGATAGACCATATCAGGATAACTGCCCCATATACCGGGCGCATGAAGCGGCTTGTCTGAAACGCCGAACTGCAAATGAGATGAGCCGGTTATCAAGGCAAGCTGTCCCGGCTTGGCAACGCCAAGACCGATCATACCAATCAGCGCGTCCGCACCGCCCTGCACGACTTTCACCTTCTGCGAGAGACCGAGTTCAGATGCAGCGCCTGCACTCAGATTAGCGATCACTTCACCGGGCGCGACCACCCGTGACGGCCATTTCTGCAACAGCTCTTGAAGGCCAAGTTTCTCCAGAAGCGTCTTTGGAAATCCGCCGCGATCTGTCGAATAATGCCAGCGCAACGAAACATTATTGAGGCTGGCAGCCCTCTCTCCTGTCAATCGCAGCGTCATGAAATCCTGATATTCGCAGATGGTTTCTGCTTTCTCGAATATCTCCGGCTCGTTGCGCGCGATCCACAGCGCCTTCGGGATCATCCATTCCGCTGAAACAGGTCCCTGCCCGCTACCATTCGCCAGAAGCGCTTCATCACCGGTTGCGAGTACGGCTTCAGCTTCAGCACTCGCACGCACATCCATCCAGATGATTGATGGGCGCAGAGACTTACCATCTGCATCAAGCGCGACCACCGTGCAACTTGTTGTAGCCAGTGTGATTGCCTCGATTGACGCCGGATTGATCGCGGAATCTGATATTGCTTTGCGCGCAGCCAGAACGAAGGAAGACCACCAGTCTTCAGGGTTCTGTTCCGCCCGCGCTCCGCTTGAAAATTTCGTTTCATAAGGCACAGCGGCACTCGCCAGACACGTGCCTGAAAGATCATAGACCCGCGCGCGAATACTTTCCGTTCCTCCATCGGCGGTCAGAAAATAAGCCATTCACATCCTCCCAAATGCCATTCCGAAAGCGCCTCCAGCTCTCGGAATGCATCACCGTGCAACCGTTCAATTTAGTCCGCGAAATGCTTCCAGTGCCTTGCCCGCATACATCACAGCCGGACCGCCGCCCATCTCGACAGCAACTTCAAGCGCCTCGATCAACTCCTTCTCGGTCGCACCATGACGGATAGCTGCATCCACGTGATAGAGGATGCAATCTTCGCAACCTTTAGCAACAGCAATGCTGACCGCAATCAACTCTCGCTGGGCAGATGAAAACGCAGCCGCAGCCGTTGCAGATTTGCTGACCTTGGCGAAGCCGGACATGAGTTCCGGCGTCGCTTTGGCAAATGCGCCCAGTCGTGACTGGGCTTCTTTCAGACGCAGCTTCACATCAGTCATTCGAACCTCCTGCAAAATTCAAAACCAGATCGGTCACGTCCTTCGCCTGATCCCATTGCGGCATATGACCCGACTGAGCGAGGAAATGAACGCCGATTGACGGCGGCAATGCAGTCACTTGCTGCCACGGGATAATACGATCCTGTAGTCCCACCAGCACACGGACAGGCATTAAGCGCGAAAGCTTTTCGAGTGACGCGATAATGTCGGTTCGCTGTCCTGATGGTCCAACCACGGCTTCTGCCAGATTTTTCAGACGTCCTTTAGCCATAGTTGCAGCAAACTCGGACACCAGCACTGGCGAAAGTTCGACAGGTTTGGCCGCTATACGCCGCAGAAGATGCGTTATCTCGCCCGCTGATGTTGCCAGTGCCATGCCGGAAATAAATCCAGCATCAATCTCGGAGCCAAGGCCCGCAGGTGCGACGAGTGTCAGGCCAGTAACGCGGGCGGGATAAGCCGAGGCAAATGCAGTTGCTGCGACCGCACCAAGAGAGTGCGCGACAACATCCGCCTTTTTGATCGACAGAGCATCAAGGAATGCGGGGAGGAACTGACTAAGCTGGTCAGCATTCGCCGCATGGATCGTTGTCAATCCATGGGCAGGGAGATCGGGGGCGACCACGCGGAAGCCTGCCCTACGCAGTCCGGATGCGACGTTACTCCATGTGGTCCGGTCACCCGAAAATCCATGAAGCAGCACGAAAACCTGCGCATCTTTGGGGCCGATATCAGTATAAGCAACCCGACCATCTGCAAGCTCGACGAAGTTCACATCAGCGCCTGCCTGCGGATTTCCTGAAGCCTCCAGAACGTCTTCTTTCTCAACCCGACCTCTGCGGCCCGAGCCTGAAAGCGTGTTAATGTCGATGCCCTTCTGGCGCGCAAGTCTGCGTGCAAGGGGGGTCGCACGAGTGCGCTGATCATGGCTGGTTACCCTCGCTGGCCGCACCCTTGCGGACTGCTGAGCAGTCTGAACCGGCGTTTCTGCCTGAGAGACAGCTTCAGCCTTTTGTGTGGCTCGATCTGCCACTACTTCAATACGAGCTATGGCATCGCCAACAGTTACCATGTCGCCTTCATGGCGCAGGATTTCAACGAGCTTACCACTGACCAGCGCCGGAAATTCTGCAACCGTCTTGTCGGTTTCAATTTCAAGAACGGCTTCGCCACGCTCAAAACTGTCGCCCGCAGCTTTCAACCAGCGAACAATACGGCCCTCTTCCATCGTCTCACCAAGACGAGGCATATCAAGATCGATGACAACATTTGCTTGGTGCGAGCCGGCTGCGGGCGCGGGGTGCGACGCAGCCGGCTCCACCGATGAAGGCGTGCTTTCGCCGCCTTCGTCGGTCCAGTCGGGACCTGTGCCAATATCAATGCGCGCAAGCGGCGCACCGACAACGACATGATCCCCAATTGATCCGATCCATTCATTGAGCGTGCCGTCACCCAGCGCGGGGAACTCGGCGACCGTCTTGTCGGTCTCAATCTCTATGATTGAATCACCGCGCTTGAAATTGTCGCCGGGATTGACGAGGAAGCCGACAATCTTGCCTTCTTCCATCGTTTCGCCGAGGCGCGGCATTTTTAGAATACGTTCTGTCATGACAGCATTCTCTCCGCGACCGACCGGATAAGGTCCGATGTTGGTACGCTGCCAGCTTCCAGATCCTGCGAAACCGAAATCGGAATATCCTCACCGGCAACGCGCACGACAGGCTGTTCCAGATAGTCGAAGCATTCTTCTGTGATACGGGCAGAAAGCTCGGCTGCAACACCGGCTGTCATCACGCCTTCGGAAACAACCATTGCCTTGCCGACGCGCTCGACATGTTCCCGTATCGTATCGAAATCGAGCGGATTGAGCGTGCGAAGATCAATAACCGTCGCTTCAATACCCTTGGCAGACAGCTTTTCGGCAGCATCCAGCGCATAATGAAGCTGGCGCGAATAGGTTACGATAACCAGATCTTTGCCAGTACGGCGCACCGCAGCCTTACCCCATTCAAGCGGGTCGGCATCAAGATCGACCTCTTCCTTGCGGGTATAGAGCGCCTTGTGCTCGATAAAGACGACCGGATCAGGTTTTGTCAGGCTCTGGCGCAACAAATGATAGGCATCCTGCACGGTGGCAGGCATGACAAGCCGCAAGCCCGGCGTATGCATGATCCATGCTTCAAGGCTCTGCGAATGCTGTGCACCCGCCGAACGGCCTGTGCCGCCTTGCGTGCGCAGCACCATCGGCACGCCGATCTGGCCACCAAACATATAGCGGATTTTGGCTGCCTGATTGGCTAACTGATCCATGGTCATACCGAGAAAGTCGATATACATCAGCTCCGCAACCGGACGCAGGCCGGTCATAGCAGCCCCAACAGCAGCGCCGATAATGGCAGGCTCGGAAATCGGGGTATCGATAAGCCGTTCAGCCCCATATTTTCCGATCAGATCTTTCGTGACGCCATAAGCGCCACCATAGCGACCTACTTCTTCGCCAATGACGACAATGGTGTTGTCTTCAGCCATGGCATCATCCAGCGCTTTACGCAGCGCATCGCGGTAAGTCATGGCAACCATTATGCTTCATCCCTGGAAAGTACGCGGTCGATACGGGTGCGGACGGGTTCCGGCTCTGGCTCGCCCACCGCATAAACGTCCTTGAACATGGAGGTGAGTGGCGGTGCCTTGGACTCGACCGTGAAATCAATGGTCGCGTCCATTTCGGCAGTAATGCCGCTATCCATTGCGTCGAGTGCTGTTTCCTCAGCCAAGCCTTCCGTGACCAGCCGGTCACGTGTGAATTTAACCGGATCTTTCTTGCGACCTTCCGCCTCTTCAGCTTCCGCGCGATACGGGCTCTTGTCCATGCGGGCATGACCAAAGAAACGATAGCAAGTAACAGACAGGAAGCCCGGCTTGCCGAGGCGCGCATCATCGATCAAGCCTTGCGCTGCGGCCTTAACTTCTTCCACATCGATACCATCGACAATCGCGCCATTAAGGCCGAAAGCATGTGCGCGCTGATCAAAAGCCGTATTGGCTGTCGCCTGATCGACACGTGTTCCCATGCCATACTGATTGTTGATGCAGACAAACACGACTGGCAGGCCCCAGAGAGCCGCCATATTCATGCTCTCATAAAGAATGCCCTGTTGCATTGCGCCATCGCCGAAGAATGCGAGCGAAACGGAATTCTTCTTGAGATATTTGCTGGAAAGACCAGCGCCAACGACCGAAGGAATACCGCCGCCGACAATCGCATTGGCACCAAGATGCCCAAGCGCCATATCGGCAATATGCATGGAACCGCCCTTGCCATGGCAATAGCCGGTTTCCTTACCGCCAATTTCCGCCATCATCTGCCGGGGATCGGCACCGCGTGCCAGAAAGATACCATGACCGCGATGATGCGTCGTGAACGTGTCCTGCGGCTGCATCGCAGCGCAAACACCAGCTGCGGCTGCTTCTTCACCAATGGAAAGGTGAAGCATAGAACCAGCCGTCTGACCGCGCACAAACAATTCGCCCACGCGTTCTTCAAAGGTGCGGATGCGCCGCATCGTCCGGTAGAGTTCGAGAAGATTAGAGTTACTCGGATTTTGCACGTGCGCCTCCGACAGACTTGTCTGTTGCTTTTGTTTCATGATGTTTAGTTCAATGCCTCACGTGTGCTCTCAAAGGAGCTTCAGTTTGGTGGTGCGCGAAACGACCGCGACCGCTACGAGAATGATAAGGCCCTTCACGATGCTCTGGATGTATGTGTCCATGCCGATGAGGTTGAGGCCGTTATTGATGACACCGATAAAGAGTGCGCCGAAGAATGTGCCGGCGATTGTTGCCGTGCCCGGACGAAACATCGTCATGCCGATGAACACCGTTGCAAGGCCGTCGAGCAGATAACGCTCGCCCGCATTGGGCTGCCCTGAGCCAAGACGCGCCGCAAGAAGTGCACCGGCAACCGCTGCAAAAATCGAGCAGACGACAAGAGCGGCAGCACGATAGAAGCGACCATTAACCCCCGAAAGCTCTGCGGCTTTGAGGTTACCGCCAACTGCATAAATGTATCGGCCGAACACGGTGCGTTCCATCAGGAACCAGGCGAAGAGGACCACAATCACCATGGCGTAAGCGAGCACCGGAATTCCGAACAATTGTCCCTGACCGAGCCAGAGATAATTTGCCGGAAGACCACCATAGATTGCCCGCCCGCCAGTCATCAGAAAGTTGATACCATAGAGGATGGAGCCGATCGCAAGTGTTGCAATTAGCGACGGCACGCCGACAAACGTGACCAGAATTGCGTTAACGGACCCCACCACCAGACCAGCACCAAGACCAGCAAGCAAAGCCACAGGCAACGGAAATCCAGCGACCAGCATGAGCGGCACCAGAATGCCTGCCATGCCAACCATGTAGCCAACCGATAGATCCATTTCACGAGCTGCAAAACCGAAAGTCAGTCCGGCTCCAACAATCGTCAGCATCGATATCTGCTGGATGATATTGAGCAGATTGTTTGTCGTCAGAAAGCGGTCAACAGTCAGCGAAAAGCCCGCAAACAAAAGAAAAAGTACGAAAAGCGTACTATATTTAAGCAGCCATTCGCCTTTGAGCTTTTTACCAAAGCTTTGGGCATGGCGGGATGATTGCGGCGAAACCGCTGAAGATCGGGCATTCATGGGGTAACTCCTGCCATTGCGGCAATAAACTTCGCTTCGGAAAATGCTCCGCGACCAATCTGAGGCCCGGGACTGCCATTCACGAAGGGGATGACGCGGTCTGCCACGTCAGCGATTTCCAAAAGATCGGACGATGTAACGAGGATAGCGACACCTTTGTCGGCAAGCCTGCGCATCTGTGCATGAATTTCGCGCTTGGCGCCGATATCGACACCTTCGGTTGGCTCGATGAAGATCATCAGACGGTAGTGATCATCAGCGCCATAAAGCCACTTGCCGATTGAAACTTTTTGTTTGTTGCCGCCGCTCAGGTCCTTCACGAACTGGCTGCGTGAATGTGCTTTGACGTTCATAAGCTGCATTGTTCGGTCGGCTTCATTTGCCTCGCGACGCATCGACAATATGCCGGTGCCACCAAACGCTGCGTGCGATGGATGCACCATTGCAAGGTTTTCGCGAACGTCCCAATCGCCAATGAGAGAATTCTCCATGCGGTGATCCGGCACAAGTGCCACACCTTTTTTCTGCATGGTTCGCGCATCGACTTTGCTGAGCACTTCGCCTTGAAAGCGGCATGTTCCGGAAGTCAGACCGCTCGCAGCATAAAGTGAACGGGCAAAACCAAAATGCCCTGCCCCCGTCAGACCGATAAGTCCGACGATCTCCCCCGCACGGATGATAAAATGATCGGCACTGACACCACCGGCCTGCCAGTCGCTGACCTCCAGAACTACCGGTCCGAGGTTGCGGGTATTCTGACTATCCTGTTCAGCTGCATCCTTGCCGCCTGAACGCTGAAGCATCAGGTCGATCAATTGCGCTTCACTTGAATCATCAGCCTGAAGCGTTGCGATATGCCTGCCATCACGCAGAACGGTAATACGGTCGCTCAGCGCTTTGATTTCAGACAGGAAGTGGCTGATCAGGACAATACCAACGCCTTGTTGTGGCAAGGTTCTGATGATCTGCCAAAGGCTCTCTTTTTCGCGAGCAGGCAATGTTGCCGTCGGTTCGTCGAGAATGAGCAGCCGCACATTGCCGCGCAGTGCGCGGATAATTTCGATAATTTTCTGATCTGCCATCGGCAGCATATCGACCTGCTCATCAAGGTCGATGGAAACTTGAGGAAACCAGCGCTTCAGAAGTGCTTCTGCGCGGGCGACAAGCTTTTTCTTGTCGATGACGCCAAGTCCCATGCGTGGTTCATCGCCAAGCAGAATGTTCTGTGCGCCCGTCAGGCCGGGAACGAGGCTGCCTTCCTGAGAGACATGCGCAATGCCTTTGCGTAGCGCATCACCGGCACTGCTAAGCTTCACCTCTGCCCCATCGATGGTGATATTGCCAGAAGTCGGGCTTTTGCTGCCGCCAAGGATGCTGACCAACGTGGTCTTCCCGGCGCCATTTTCTCCGATCAAGCCATGCACCTCATCAAACCGGAATTCTGCGCTGACCTGATCGAGTGCCAGCGTACCGGGATAGGACATGACGATCTGCGAAAGGCTCACGGCCATCGAAGAACTCCCGTGGATTAAATTGCGAGTTTAAGAAAAAGAGGCCGGAACGCGGAACGAACACGTCCCGGCCAGTTGCAGGCATGGGTGCCTATTTCTTCGGGAGGAAGTCCTTGCAATTCTGCTTTGTTACGAGCGGCGCATCGAGATAGACGGTTTTAGAAGGAATGACCGTTGCGGCATCTTCCTTCTTGACCACAATGCTTTCGATCCATTCGCCAGTTTGAGCACCCATCTTTTCAAAGGGCTGGGAAACCGTCGCAATCATCAGGCTGTCTGGCTTGCAGACTTCCTCGATTGCCTGCGGATGACCGTCAATACCGATGACTTTCACATTCTTAAGACCGGCCGCTGTAAGCGAATTGATAGCGGCCTGTGCCGGTTCATCCCACGGCGCCCATACGGCGTTGATCTCTTCACCAAAGCGCGAAGCATAGTCCTGCATGGTGCTGGTGGTATCTTCGAAGAAGGCCGTGTAGTCGATATTGTGTTCGGCGATGACCTTAATTTCAGGATATTCCTTCAGCACCGTCGCCATAACGTCGCCCCGTTTGCGGGTGCCGTGATGCTCTGCCATACGCAGGAAAATAAGATTGCCTTTTCCGCCCATCTCGTTGAGCAGATAGGGAGAAACTGAGGCGGACATGGCCCAGTTGTTGGTTGTCACATCGACAAGCACGCCATCTACCTGACCGCTATCGATTGCAAAAACAGGAATTTTAGCGGCAACGGCAGCGTCAATAGCTGCGCGCGATGCACGCAGATCCGACATGCTGACGATGATGGCATCCACACCACGCGATGCAGCGTCCTGAATATTGGAGGCCGTGCGCTCGCCAGAGCCGCCACTGTCAAGAACACTGATGTTCCAATCCTTGGCTGTTTCCTTGAGCCATGCATCAAAGCCCGCCTTCGCACGCTGTTCAGACTGCGCAGCAGCATTGGAATGAACCCAGGCAACATTCGTCGCTGATGCACTTGCCGTGCCCATCAGCACGGCTAAAGCTGCAACTGCGACAGATTTCTTGAAAAATCCCGATCCCATTTTTTCCTCCCAGAAGCGGCGTGGTTGGCTCCACTATCCAGCTTCAAATTGTTAAACTTCCGCACCAAGGGGCAACAATGTCATCATGTTTGATATCGCATCTGCCCCAGACGCTTTCAGCGAAAGCCACGCACGCCCCGCGTTGGCCACCTGCTCCTCCAAAACTGTCGCAACGCAGTCGTCAGACTCTGCTCCTCCAGAGAAAGACGTCCTCATCCCGCGATCACTTCAGTCCCGCATTCCAATTGACCCGGTCGCTCTTTCGCGCTCTTGTCCCTCGGAATATTTGATATTAAGCGTCGACAAATTACAAATGTCAAATAGAAATACATTTGTAATTTCGAAGCGGCTATTTGAGTGAGGGACCGATGAGTGAATCTGAAGACGGCCTGATGGTGCGCGTGGCGTGGCTCTATTACGTTGGAGGATTCAACCAGGAGGCGACCGCATCCAGACTGGGGCTAACACGGGCACGCGTGAACAAGATACTGGGTGAAGCCCGCGAAAGCGGCCTTGTCAGTATTTCAATCGATCACCAAAATGCGGGTACATTGCCAGTCGAAAACGAACTGATGCAGCGCTATGGATTGAATTTTTGTGTTTCTACGCCGCCATTTGGCTTCGACGCGGCAGACGACACAGCGTCGGAAATCCGCAAACAGGTTTCGTTCAGAGCTGTTGGTGTTGCAGCTGCTACTTACCTTAAAAATTTTATGGCAGACAATCAGGAGGCGACCGTAGGCACCGGTTGGGGACGAACCATTGAACAGATGACACTGCAACTAGCAGGTGTGCGCGCGCCACAAGCGCGGTTCATTTCGGTCATGGGGTCACTGACGGCAAACTCGGCTTACAATCCATTTGAGGTTGTGCACATGCTAGCCCGCCGCACAGGTGGGCAAGGCTTTTTCCTGCCAGTTCCCTTCATCGCCGATTCTGCGGAAGATCGAAAAGTGTTGATCTCTCAACGTTCCGTTGCCCGGGCAATGGAAATCGCTCGTACCGTGTCTGTGTGTTTCATCAGTGCAGGTGAGTTGACCGAAGATTCACTGCTGCGCCGTCAGAACATGCTCAGCAAATCCGAACTTGAAAGCCTGCGCGCGGCAGGCGCGATTGGTGACACTAACGGTATCTTCTTTGACCGGGAAGGACGCCAGATCGATCATGAAATGAACCAGCGCACAATAGCACTGGGTTTTGAAGAATTGCAGAAAGTTCAGGTTGTCCTGCTCATCGCCGGTCAGGAAAAGGCAGCGGCAGCAAAAGCGCTGTTAAAAAGTGGCATCGTCAACGGTCTCATTATAGATGGCGATGCTGCCGATGCGCTTTTGGCCCTCTCATAAGCGATGCTGAGGGCTATACGCCGATACGTGAGAATTCCGCTATCGGCGCGACACTGCAAGTCAATCGAACTCTTTTTTGATTTTATCGTGAGCCACAACGGCATCACGAAAGCGGCCAATAGAGAAATCGCCGACTGGTGTCTCTGAACCTCCATGCAGAATCATCTCGGCCAGAACTGCACCCACACCCGGCGCAATCTGGAACCCATGCCCACAACAGCCAAAGGCATGAAACAGCCCTTGCGTTGTAGCGCTTGGACCGATGATCGGGATCATGTCCGGCAGATAGCCTTCCATGCCTGACCATACCCGGATGACCTGCGCATCGCTCAGCACTGGTGCAACTTCTGCGAGGCTCCGCATTCCAGCAAGAGTTTTCAGTGGCGGCACCACAGTGCGTTGATGCCTGAGATCACTGGCCGTGCGCGGATAACCGGCAACAATGACATTGCCGCGTGCAATCTGCCGGAAAATCACATTTCCAGCCACAGCCTGTATCGATGGTCGAATAAAATAAGGCAAAGGCTCGGTCACAAACTGCGGAGGTCCGGCGGAAAAAAGCGGTGTCTCCTCATCAAATTGCTGCGCAAAGGCACCGCCCCAGGCACCGGCTGCATTGACAATCTGGGCTGATCTGAACGTGCCGTGCGATCGAGTTTCAGCAACAAACCCGTTATGCGTTGTCTTTGCGCTCAAGACTTCGCAATTCTCAATGAGTTCGGCTCCATGTGCTTTTGCCGCACGCATAACTGCTGGAGTAGCAAGGCGAGGATTGGCCGTTGCATCGCGGGCTGAATAAGTGCCTGCGACAATCTTAGCGCTCAGATAAGGGTAGCGCCTGCGTATTTCTGCGCCGTCCAGGTCCTCTATCTCCAGGCCAAACTGACGGGAAGTGCTGGCGTACGCTTCAAGTTTGACAGTCTCTTCATCATTATAAGCGAGATAAATGTGACCGGAGCGATCAAACTCACACCGATCACCGATGAGCTGATCGAGTTGTTCCCATAATTCCTGCGAACGGATGGACAGTGGATATTGCCGCACATCGCGCCCCTGCAAACGCAAATTGCCGAAATTGGCGCCGCTCGACTGCGCTCCCACATACCCCTTTTCGAGAACCGTGACACGATGTCCGGCTCGCGCCAGAAACAGGGCTGTAAACGCGCCATTCAATCCGCCGCCTATGATCAGCGTTTGTGTTTCTCTTAACGATGTCATGAAGAAACGACCCGCGCAGCACCAACATTCAGCGGTTTGACCGGAGCTTGCGCACGCAACCGTCCGACATCCTCAATTGAACGACCACTTGCGTGCGACGTAATTTCTGCGAGTGCGAGAGCGCAGAAGCGTCCCTGACAACGCCCCATGCCGCAGCGTGTAATGGCTTTCACCCGGTTCACTTCAACAGGGCCAACTTCTTTGGCTATGCTCTGCCTGATTTCGCCAGCTGAAACGCCTTCGCAGCGGCAAACGATGGCCTCATCGCTGATTGCAGACACATTATCGACGGGCCAGCGGAATATCCTGGCAAGATTGCGCTGGAAAGCCCGATACTGGCCCACGACATCACTGGTTCGGCGTTTTGCTTGTTGCAATTCAGCCCTCGCAACTTGTGGCATCATCACGCTTGCCTCAACAGCAATGTCTTCAATCATCGCAAGCGCTGCCAGCTTTCCGCTTTGAATTGCACAATCGACCCCTCCGATTGAAGCGCCATCGCCCGCCAGGTAAACCCCTTCAGCGCCGCGACCATCCCGATCAGTCACAGGCAACCACTGACGGAAATCACTATCAAACTCAAATTGGCAACCAGCGAGTTCTGCAAGCTGGGTTTCGGCACGGAGCCCATATCCCAGAGCAACTGCATCACAATCGAGCTTCTGGATGCGACCTTTCCGATCACGGAAGACAAGGCTTTCAACGTGAGTTTCGCCTTGAACCTCTTCGAGCACCACACCACTATGAATTGGAATTCCCGCACTCTTCAACTCGGCCATATAGCGCGCACCTTGCCACGCCGTTCTGAAGCTGTGTCGCAGGCCGGGCAAGGCGCTGAGTTTCGCGCGAAACGGTGTCGTATCCAGCACCACAATGTTTTTTGCGCCCAGCCGATGATACTGTAAAGCGGCCAGCAGCAACAGCGGCGAGCTGCCTGCAAACACCACCTTTCGGCCAATGAAACTGCCCTGATCTTTTAAGGCAACCTGCGACCCACCGAGCGAATAAACTCCCGGCAGGGTCCAACCCTTAAACGGCATGATCTTGTCAGTTGCACCAGTCGCAATAATGACGTGCGAATAAGGTAGCTCATCCACTTCGCCAGCGCTTTCTACGAAGGCCGTACCTTCATAAAGCGACCAGACGGTTGTCCGCGGGCGGTAATCAATTTGGCCGATCAGCGCATCGGCATTCCAATGAAAACTCCGATACTTCGCCTCTTCATTCCTGTATAATTTTCGAGGCTCAAACCCCATCTGCGAGTTGAGCCGACGCAGGCCCTGCCCGCCAGGAAACGCAGCCTCACTGAGCATAACAGGCTTCACAACCTGCCCTGTCAGATGTTCAATCAGCTTCGCATTATCGACAATCGTTTGGGCCGCGCTGACGCCCGCAGGACCTGATCCGATGATAAGTGGATGGATCATGACTGGCCCCAGGCTCCAAAACGGCTCAGCAAGTGCATGCCCTGATGTAAGGCGGTTGAGCACGAACGCAGACGTTTTCCCTCTGAGGTCCACACCCAGCAATCCTGACAAGCAGCCATAAGGCAAAATCCCGCACGCGGCATTCCGTCAAATTCGGAATAGCGCAACACATGGCCGCTGTGCAGAAGAACTGCAAGAACCGACTGCCCCTCAAATCCCTGAAATTCAACGCCGTCAAAAGTAAAAGTCAGGGGTTTGCCCGTCGGCGCGACCGCGGCAACGAGCTGCCCTTTTGCAGACGTGGCATTCAGCAGATTTTCCCACTTGATTATTGCGATGCAATATTTGTTATTTTTATACAAACATTCCGTATGACAACAATTCTGTCAACGGTGTTTTTAAAAACTGCGACAGAGTGGGCTATCGTCTGGTGTTACGACTGCAGCTGCGGTGATGATTCACGCCTTTGAAATGGTTCGTGACGCCGCAATCACGTAAGGACTGAAACGCGAAACAATGTCCTCTCGTGAATACCGCGCCAGCGATGCTGCGATGTTGATTGCAGCAATGGGCCGCCCGTTTGGTCCGGTAATCGCGGAGGCAATCGACCCGTCGCCGTGATAGACCTGCTCGAAAGCCGTGGCATAACCGTCTTCGCGAAAGCGACGAATATCATCCATGATCACTTTCGGATCGATTATCGTATTGGCGTTGAAGCTACGGAAATGCGTCTGATCGAGAATCGCCTGCGCTTCGTCTTCGGGTAAGCGCGAGAGAATCGCCAGTCCTGGAGCTGTGCAATAGCAAGGCATTCGTGTGCCGATGATAACGTCGGTATTCAGTACATGACGGCTCAGGAACCGCGACACAAATACAATCTCGGTCCCGTCCGGCACTGTAAGATTGATCGTTTCTTCAGTTTCCTTGCTCAGATGCTGCAAATAGGGCATCGCACGATCAATCAACTTGTTCGCCCGAACATAGTGAAAGCCCAGATCCAGCGTCTTTGCCGTCAACTCGAACTGGCGCGTAACTGGGTCTTTCGCGAGGAATCCGAGCTTCATCAGCGTATGCGTAAAGCGCTGCGCCGCACTCATATCGAGGTCGGTCAGGCTAACGATCTGGGAGAGGCTGAGCGTCGACTGATCCGAGTTGAAAGCCCCCAGAACGCGGAAAGCCTTTTCGACAGACCGCACCATAAGCGCGTCACCACGACCAGAATTTTCGCCGCTCACATCTGCTGAATCATCCGGCGATTTCGATTGCTTTTCTTTTGTCAAATCCACTGGTTCTTTCATTGCCACGCCCTGACCTAAGAGCGATTTTTCGCCTATTTATACACAAACAAACTGGCCTTGAAACGGTCGAGCATTGATCCCGCTTCGTCATGCCTTTTCCATAAATTACTAAAACAGCCTTGACAAACTGCAATTACAAAATTCAAAATACAATAACAATTATTGCATTACAATAGTCGATGGGAACACATAGATGTCTGAGTTTATTCTCACCTCACTTAAAAATTCGGTACTCACGATTACGTTGAACCGACCAGAAGTGATGAATGCGTGGAACGCTGCGATGCGCAATCAGCTGATCGAGGCCTTTCAGGCCGCAGAAGAAAATACGGCTGTGAAGGCTGTAATTCTGACCGGAGCTGGTGATCGCGCCTTCGGTGCTGGCCAGGATCTGAACGAAACCAAGACATTCGATGCCGACCGCGCTGAAGTGTGGATCGGAGAGTGGGAAAAGCTCTACACACGGATCAGAACTCTATCCAAGCCGATCATCGCAGCACTCAACGGTGTTGCCGCCGGTTCTGCATTTCAGGTCGCTCTTCTTTGCGATATCCGTATTGCCCATGCGGATGTTCGCATCGGCCAGCCGGAAATCAATTCCGGTATTCCAACAACCACTGGTTCGTGGATCATGCGTGAAATGATCGGGTTCGCCCGTACGGTGGATCTGGTTCTCACGGGTCGTTTGCTCGATTCAAACGAAGCGCATCAGATTGGCCTCATCAACACCATCGTTCCACAGGATCAGGTTCATGCTGCTGCACAGGCACTGGGCGAAGAACTAGCCGGCAAGCCACCTGTCGCAATGCGACTTAACCGTCAGCGTTTCTATGAAATGACCGAACCGAGCCTGCAGGATGCGCTTTCCGCAGGCGTACGTATTCAGCGCGAAGCTTACGCAACAGGCGAACCTGCCCGCATGATGGAAGCATTTTTTGCGGCCCGTCAGGCCCGCAAGGCATCCTGATTTTTAACTGTATCCAAGGCTGCGGGATGTGGCGAAGGCTATATCCCGCACTTATAAGATCGGCACACCGATCAGAATTAAAACTGCTTAGGCAGGGGAACCCCTTCAGAACACCAGAACGTTTTGAAAGAATAATAAAGGGAGCATCATGACTACGAAATCACCATTCACGCTGACCCGCCGCACTTTGCTTGCAGGCGCCACCGCAGTACTTGCAACACCCGCTATTCTCCGCCCTGCTTACGCTCAGACAACGCTGACGCTGGCTGATCCGGGCGGCCCGTTTAACAGCGCTTTCCGCAAAGCATTTTATGATCCGTTTGAAAAAGAAACTGGCATCAAGATCGTCAATGTTGCTCGTGAAGCCGAGCCAACGGCACAGTTCAAGTCCATCGTTGAAACGCAGAGCTACATCTGGGATTTGAGCACACTGACGCTTTCAGCGCGTAAAATCCTATCGGAATCCGGCCTGCTGGAACCGACTGGCATTACCAAGGATCAGGTGCCGGACATCATGCCGGAAGCCGTCTTCGACGATTTTCTGGGCATCACGATCTATTGCCACATCTTTGCAACCCGCACGGACCTGTTGAAAGATAATATTCCGCAAAGCTGGACCGACTATTGGAATGTTGAAAAATTCCCCGGACGCCGTTCCTTGCGCAAAAACCCAATCGACACACTTGAGCAGGCATTGCTTGCCGATGGGGTTCCGCTCGCAGAGCTTTATCCGCTGGACGTTGATCGCGCCTTTGCCAGTCTTGACAAGATCAAGGATCACATCTCGGTCTGGTGGACAGGCGGTGCACAGTCCACACAGCTGCTGCAGAGTGGCGAAGTTTCAATGATCAGCGGCTGGAACGCTCGTCTGCAATCGGCGATCGACGGCAATGTACCAGCAGAAATTCACTGGGATCAGGGGCTTTACTCGATCGAAGGATGGGCCATTCCAAAAGGAAATCCGCGCGCGGATCAGGCCCGCGAGTTCATCAGGTTCTGTTCCCGCGCAGAACAGCAGGCTCTGTTTACCGAAGAGCTCGCTTACGGCCCCACCAACAAGAAGGCTTATGACTTCATCCCGGCTGAGCGCGCGAAAATTCTGCCAACTGCACCACAGAACATCAGCAAAATGCGCCTTGCGGATGAGGACTGGTGGAGCGCCAACCGCGCCGAAATGACCGAGCGGTTCAATAGCTGGCTGCTGTTTTAAGACAGGCTTACATACGCTTCCGGACAAACACACTGCCCTGCTTTCACGCCAAACGTGGAAGCAGCCCGCAAAATGTTTGTCTGCATCCTCCCCGACGACCATTACACTAATTTGCGCTGCTATCAGCGTATCAGGGTTCCCACATGAATGCAGAAACACCACAAGAAAACCCGAAGATGCTGATTAAGGGACTGGGCAAAGAGTATGGCAGTGTCACTGCTCTCGAACCCAGCAACCTGACCGTCCACACTGGTGAGTTCGTCACCCTTCTCGGGCCTTCCGGTTCGGGGAAAACGACACTTTTGCAGATGATCTCTGGTCTGGTGGAACCTACCCACGGCCAGCTGTGGGTTGATGGGAAAAACTACACCCACACGGCGGTGAACAAACGCGACATGGGGTTGGTGTTTCAGCATTACGCGCTGTTTCCGCACATGACGGTCAGTGAGAACATTGCCTTTCCGCTGAAAATGCGCGGTACGAACTCAAAGGAAGTCAGCGCTCGTGTTTCGGAAACACTGGCCAAGGTGCAACTCGAAAAATTTGCGTCACGCTTTCCACGTGAGCTTTCAGGTGGACAACAGCAGCGCGTGGCTCTCGCCCGTTGCTTTGTTTATCGCCCGCAAATCATTTTGATGGACGAACCGCTTGGTGCATTGGACAAGAACCTGCGCGAGCATATGCAGTTTGAAATCAAGCGTCTGCATCGCGAGTTTGGCACCACTGTCATCTACGTAACCCACGACCAGGAAGAAGCGCTCGTTCTGTCTGATCGCATCTGCCTGATGAACCATGCCAGGATCGAACAGCTTGGTACACCTAGACAGATTTATAGCGAGCCGGAAACCGTGTTTGCGGCAAAGTTTATCGGGATGTCCAATATTCTTGGCGGTAAAATTGCTGGACTGTCCGGCGATCACGCCCTTGTTGATACTCAACAAGGGCAATTTCCGGTTCTCAACAAGCACAAGCTTCCAGTAGGCAGCGATGCGCATATCGTACTGCGCCCTGAACAGATGAAACAGGGCCTCAACGAAAGCGTGAATGTCAGCACCATCACCGGAACTGTTTCCGAAGTCATCTATGTCGGTTCCGATACGCGCCTTCTTGTCACGCTAAAGGACGGCGAGACAATAATCGTCCTTCATGATGGCGTAAGTACCATGCCCTCTGCAGGTGATGCGATCACCTATCACTGGCACAATCAGCAAGCGGTGTTGGTGGCATGAATACAGCAACAAACCCGTCCCGCCTGCCCGCCTTTATGAAATCAGGCCCATTCAAATTCGGTCCTTTATGGCTGGCGCTTCCGGCTATCGCCTTTCTATGCATCTTCTTTCTCGTGCCCGTGTTCCGGCTTCTGGCGCTGAGTGTTCAGGACACCAGTGGAACCCTGACAACGGCCCATTATGCGCGTCTGATCGACACGGAAGTGTATTGGCGCATTCTGAGCATCACATTTCGTATTGCGGCGCTGACGGCCCTGTTTTCTCTATTACTGGGATATCCGCTCGCTTATTGGCTGTCGGGCCTGAAAGAAAGCCGTCGCAACCAGATGCTTCTGCTGGTGCTCGTTCCCTTCTGGACAAGCTATCTCGTCAAGACATTCTCGTGGATGCTGCTGCTGGGCAATGATGGTATTCTGAATCGGCTCCTCAGCGGTGCCGGCATCATCGATACGCCACTACCATTGATGTATAACGAGTTCGGCGTGATCGTCGGCATGGTTCATGCCATGATGCCGCTGGCTGTCCTCACCATGATGCCAGTGATGGCTGGTATCGACCGCAGGCTCGGTCAGGCGGCAGGCACTCTTGGTGCCGGCAACTCACATCGATTCTGGATGGTCTATTTCCCTCTGTCAATTCCGGGCATGGCGGCTGGTGGATTGCTCACCTTCATCACCTCGCTCGGCTTCTTTATCGTACCGGCATTTCTCGGCGGACGTCAGCAAACAATGCTGGCTCAGCTGATCATCGTTCAGGTGCAGGAACTGGTGAACTGGGCCTTTGCGGGCGTTCTCGCTACGATGCTTTTGGTCACAGCCCTGCTTGCCTGCTGGATTTATAATCACCTCTTCGGCCTGTCCTCGCTCTCGTCGGGTGCAGGCACACGTGACGCCTCGTCAGACAGCATTCTCCGCCGCTGGGGTCTTGTGTTTCTCGAAAAGCTTGCAAGCGTAACGGCAATTTTCAGCGATCATCTGCCATCGCGCATGCGTATACTTCCGGCCTATGTCACGGCAGTGGTGGTGTTTCTGATTGCACCGACATTGCTTGTGATCCCGATTGCATTCACGAGCTCCAACTTCCTTGAATTCCCACCTCCGGGCTACAGCCTTCGCTGGTTTGAGACCTATTTCAACTCGCCAATCTGGACGTCAGCCACTGTGCGATCCTTCGGCGTCGCCTTCGTCACAGCCATTCTCGCAACGCTTATCGGTGGATTTGCAGCGCTTGCAGTTGCTCGTTCCCGCTCGCGCTGGAGTGGACTGATCTTCGCTTTCATGCTGGCACCGATGATCGTTCCGCGTATCGTCATCGCCGTGGGCCTGTTCTATCTTTTCGCGCAGATTGGTTTGGTCGCAACCAACACAGGTCTGGTGATTGGTCACACGGTTCTGTCAATTCCCTTCACTTTCGTTGCGATTGCAGCCGTATTGAAGAGCTATGATTGGCGGCTTGATCAGGCGGCCTTGTCCCTGGGAGCTGGCCGCTTCCAGACATTGCGGCTTATCACCGTCCCACTGATCAGCGGTGGCATCGTCTCAGCATTTCTGTTCGCCTTCGTCACATCATTTGACGAACTGACCATTGCGATCTTCGTGAGCGGTGGGCTGAAATCAACGCTGCCGAAACAGATGTGGGACGATATGATCCTGCAACTCAACCCGACACTGGCAGCCGTTTCCGTTGTGGTGCTGACCATCGTGACCGTCGTCCTGCTATTGGCAGACAAGTTCAAGCGGAGCTGATCCAGGCAAGCTTCTGACCAGACACTCACCATTTCCTCCCGATTGCTGGCCTGACTGACAGGCCAGCAATGTGAGACAGACTCATCCAAATTTACAGGTTTAAAGACCATGCCGACCTCCCACACCTTCATCGATCTATTGCTGGAAAAGGCTGCAAACAGACCTGATAAGCTGTTTGCCCGGCACCCCACAGGCGACATCAGCTTTGCGAGATTGGAGAACGCATCTGCGATACTCGCGCAAAAGCTATGCAAAAACGGAATCGGCCCAAAAGATCGCGTTGCAGTCATGATGCGCAACAGCCCCGCAGCGCTGGCAGTCATTTACGCCGTTACGCGTTGCGGCGCGACATGGATACCCGTCAATACTGCGCTCAAAGGTGCGGGGCTTGAATATATAATAAGCCATAGCCAACCGGCACTGATTGTTGCTGACAGCGAATATTGCTCGGTCATTACCGATTGCGGCGCAGCACAATTGCCCGCAATTATTGAAATCGACAGCCCGGCAATGCCGGCATATGAAGCAAGCGTGCAGTTTGAAGCGGTTCTCCCCACTGCCGACGATATTGCAGCAATCATGTATACATCCGGCACAACCGGTCCGGCAAAAGGCGTACTGGTAACACATCGGATGTTGCGCCTCGCGGCAGAAGCCGTTGCAGTTTGTTCCGACGCCAAGGACGATGACGACTTTTATATGTGGGAGCCATTCTTCCATATTGGCGGCGCACAGGTGTTGCTTCTGCCGCTTGTACGCAACGTCACCCTCACCATTTCTGATCGTTTCAGCGCCAGTCGGTTCTGGGATGAACTGCGACAGGCAGGCTCAACCCATATCCACCATCTCGGCGGCATCATCCAGATTCTCCTAAAGCAACCACCGTCGGAAAAAGATCATGATCACAACGTGCGCATCGCATGGGGCGGTGGTTGTGCGACGGAAGTCTGGCGGGCTTTTGAAGAACGTTTCGGCATTCAAATCCGCGAATGTTACGGCATGACGGAGGCATCAAGCCTCACCACCTTCAATGATAGCGGTATCGTCGGTTCTGTGGGCCACCCTGTGCCTTGGTTCACCGTCAAACTCGTCGATGAACATGGTGCTGTCGTTACAGAGGGAAAAGGTGAGATCGTCGTAACCACCTCAATCGAAGGCGCTATTTTTCCCGGTTATTATCGCAATCCGGAAGCCACTGCCAAAGCTTTACGCGCAGACGGCTTTTTCACAGGCGATCTGGGGTCATGGGGCGAAGACGGGAACCTCTTCTTCCATGGCCGCATGACGGACAGCGTGCGCTGCAAGGGCGAAAATGTTTCGGCCTGGGAAGTTGAGCATGTCGCTGCGGATCATCCCGATGTGGAGGATTGCGCAATGATCGGTGTTGCAGCCGAGATTGGCGAGCAGGACATCAAGCTTTTCGTACAACCCAAAATCGGCAGTGCACCCAAAGCTGGTGCCCTGAACGACTGGCTGAAAAGCCGTCTCGCCCACTATCAGCTGCCGCGTTACATCGCGTTTGTCGATACGTTTGAACGCACACCAAGCCAGCGCATCATGAAGCACAAGCTGCCCAAGTCCCATGATGATTGCTGGGACCGGCTTAATCAATAATAAGGAGGAACAAGCCCATGACTTCAGTCGAAAACAACCCAAAGACTGACATTCTTATTTCCGGTACAGGTGCCTTTTCCGGTCGCATTGCGCTTGATCTTGCAGCCACCTCTGATGAGGCTTTGCATGTGGTGATTGCTGGCCGCAACCGCGATCGTCTCAGCTGGCTAAAAACTGCATGTAATGCGCGTGCTTCCATGTTCAGCAAACCAATCACTTTTGACACCTATGAAATCGATCTGGTGAAAGCAGGCGCAACCGATCAGCTGATTGCAGACACAAAGCCAACCATAGCTGTGCAGGGCGCATCGATACAAACTTCCAGCGTTATTTCGGATACCGGCAACCAATGGACTGCCTTGGTCGCCGAAGGTGGCCTTTCAGCCACGGCGGTGTTTCAAGCGCTCATTTCAAGCCGTATGGCGCGATCGATCAGCAAGCTCGCGCCTGAAACTGCGCTCATCAATTGTGGCTTTCCAGACGTTGTGAACGGCATGATTACGGCGATGGGCTATAAAGTGCTGAGCGGTACCGGCAATGTCGCCATTCTCTCCAATGTATTTGCTGGCGCCAAAGGCATCACAGATCAAAAACGCGTGCAGGTCATTGCGCATTATCAAAACCTGGCCGCGTGGCGCAAACCAGCGTCAGAACGTGCCGGCATGCGCGCTTGCAGGGTGTTTATAGATGGCAAGGAAATCGCAGAGGTCTTCAAGGAGTTTGAAGATGTGAAGCTGACAACCGAACCGGCAATCGAAATTTCAGGTGCAAGCGGCGTCTCGCTGATTGCTGCTTATGCGGCCAACAAATCATGGACAGGCCATGTCCCGGGGCCAAATGGTTTACCGGGTGGATATCCTGTTAAACTGGAAAACAGAGCACTGCATCTCAACCTGCCCGAAAGTGTCAGTGAGCAGGAAGCAATTGACTGGAACTCGTCTTTTGAAGAGGAAAAAGGGCTGATTATCAAGGGTGGTCGTGCAGAATATACCGGCGCTCTGAAAGCAGCCCTTGCACGACATGGCTTCCGCCATGCGAATGGCTTTGATATCGCTGATCTGGAGGACGTTTGCGCGGATATGCTGAAATTGCGCGATACACTCAGCCTACAAAGCTACTGAATCTTGAACAGCATTGAAAGCACCTGATCCTGCCAAAGCCAGTGTCATGTGCTTTCATCGCACCAATAATCCACGCAGGATCGTATCAGTAATCGTCTTTGCAGCCATATCATAATCGGATTCTTTGAGCTGACTGATATCCAGCGCGTCACACGCCAGCGCCTCAAATTCGACATAAAACTGGGTTGCAGACCAAAGAAGAATGAACAAATGGCGCGCATCCACAGGCTCGATTTTGCCTGCAGCAGCCCATGTTTCAATGACGCCCGCCTTTTCGGAAGTAACTCGTCGCATGTGTTCCCGGGCTTCAACCGAGAGATGCTCGGCACCCTGCAAAATCTCATTGGCAAAGAGGCGCGTCTCAGCCGCATTCTGCCATGCATGACTAAGCTTTGCCCGAACATAGGCCGCGATTGCATCAGCAGGTTCACGATCAACTGAGATATGCCGAAACGCATCGTCCCAGCTGTGAATCAGTCTGTCGATTGCAGCGTTGTAAATCTCTTCCTTAGACGAAAAATAATAATAGACATTGCCTTTCGGTAGACCCGAAGCTTTCGCAATTTCAACGATGCGTGCTCCATCAAGACCCTTGCGAGAAAAAATCTCAACAGCAGCTGTTAGGATCTTGAGTATGTTGCGTGCTCTGATCGGCTCATCCGAGGCGGCCTGGTTTGCAGGCTCCATTTCAACCGATCTGCTTTGCTCTACCATTGGTTATCCCATTATTTTTAAAAATCTTTTCCCAGATCATTTGTTCCGGACATCAATGCGCATTCATCTACAGGCCTGCCAAAACAACTGTATGAGGCCTTGAGAATCGAAACACCAATAAAAAAGAAGTTGACAATATGGTCAACTTCTTTTCATAAAAAGCTGACAAAACGGTCAGGTTCCTGAAAGCCACCTGATGACCGCCACCTTGGGGAGGATGCGATGACTATGCTGTTACGGGCTGCAATGGAGGAGTTTCTGTCAGATTGGTCAACCGATCTGAAGGAGCCATGGCGCGATCTGCTCGGACATGTTGCGCTCGATTTCGAAGGAATCGCGTCGGAACTGGAACTCGAAGTCTGGGAACCGATCTTTCCCGTTCGTCGTGGAAAACATTTCCCCGGCATGCCTGTCGGAACCCATTGCTTGCGCGCTTTCGACGGGATTTCTCCGGACGATGTGACTTGCGTGGTTCTTGGTCAGGACCCCTATCCTGAGCCGGGCTTTGCTACCGGACGCGCTTTTGAAGCAGGAAACCTTGCGGGTTGGAACGAACTCAACAAGATGTTTTCCAAAAGCATTCGCGCCTACACGCAGCAGATCGTCGCCGCACGCACGGGTGATCTGTCTTATGCGCGTGATTTCAGCGACTGGCCCAAAACACTGGCTGCGATCGAAAATGGTGCGGTAGCGCTCGAACATCCATCCGATATTGCCGATCGCTGGGTGTCCGAAGGTGCCCTGCTCCTCAATGCTTCACTCACACTCACGCGCTTCAAAGTCGACATCGACCCTCATCAATCGCAAGGCCACCTCGTTCTTTGGAGGCCTTTGATCGTGGAAACATTGCGAACCCTTGCATCACGCGGAAAGCCGCTGGTGTTTCTGGGATTTGGCGATGCGGCCGCACAGGCACTCGCACTGGCAGGCATCGACGAAGCCGTTGGCGGACATCTGCGCTGCGTTCTGCGCGATCATCCTGCACGCGCTGACGAAGTACTCGCTCGTCCCAATTCATTCATTCTTTGTAACGATTTTCTGGAGGAGATGGGTGCTCAGCCCATCGCTTGGTAACATGGCCGCAACGAAGACATTCGATTACATCATCATCGGTGCAGGTTCAGCTGGCTGTGTTCTCGCCAACCGCCTTTCCGCCGATCCAGCCAACAAAGTGCTGTTGCTGGAGGCCGGAGGACAGGATCTCAACCCGTTATTCCGGCTCCCCATGCTGATGGGAAAGCTGTTTCATTCGGGCATTTACAACTGGCACTATCACACAGAGCCGGAACCTCATCTCAATGATCGCTCACTTTATTGGCCACGTGGAAAAGTGCTTGGCGGCACCTCCACCATCAACGGCATGATTTATGTGCGCGGAAACCGTCACGACTATGATCGCTGGGCGCAAATGGGTGCAACCGGATGGTCATATGATGAGGTGCTTCCTGCCTTCTTGCGCTCTGAAACCCATGTGCAGCGCAAGGATGATTTCCACAACACCGAAGGCGAGCTGACCGTCTGCCGTGCCCGGGGCTGGAATGGTTTGCTCGACGTTTTCAACAAAGCAGGCGAACAGGCCGGTTATCCATTGAACGACGATTTCAACGGTGGAGAACAGGAAGGCTTCGGTCGGTACGACTTTACCATCACTAAAGGCAAGCGCTGTTCAGCAGCCTATGCGTTCCTGCGCCCGGCAAAAAAACGCCCTAACCTGACGATCATCACCCGCGCCCACACAAGACGTGTGCTGATCGATAATGGTCGCGCCATCGGCGTCGAGTACAGCCGAAAAGGCAATGTCACCAAAGTCCACGCAAATCGTGAGGTCATCCTGTCAGCAGGCGTGGTCAACTCTCCACAAATCCTCATGCTTTCGGGCATTGGCGCAGCCAACGAACTGGCCGAACACAACATCAAGGTCGTGCAGGACCTGCCCGGAGTTGGCAAGAACCTTCAGGACCATGTCGATTGTGTCATGGCTTATGAATGCCGCGAGCCAGTCACTCTCTATTCCGATCTGCGCGCCGACAAACTGACATTATCAGTCATTCAGGGAATGTTGTTTGGGGAAGGTATCACCACGACCTTCCCTTATGAGGCAGGGGCTTTTGTCAAGTCACGCGCTGATCTTGCAGCACCCGATATCCAGCTGCATTTCATGCCTGCGCTTGAAAAGACCGCAAACCTGCATTTCCCGAACCCGTTCAAGAAAGAACGCGTAGAAGCCAATCATGGCTTCTCGTTGCGTGTTGGTCCGGTCAATCCGGAAAGTCGTGGCCAGATCAGTCTGCGTTCAGCCGATCCGATGGACCGCCCGTGCATCAATGCCAATTATCTGCAAACTGAGTTCGACATTCGCACGATGATCAACGCAATCCGTATGACGCGGGATGTCATCAAGCAGAAAGCTTTCGACAAATATCGAGGCAAGGAGCTCGCTCCCGGCCCGGCGGTCGAGACCGATACGGAACTGACCAAATGGCTGCGCGCCAATGCCATGACAACGTTCCATCCGGTTGGCACCTGCAAGATGGGCAACGACCCGATGGCAGTCGTCGATGCGCAGCTTAAAGTTCATGGCATTGAAGGCCTGCGCGTTGCAGACGCTTCAATCATGCCAATCATTTCCAGTGGCAACACAAATGCTCCGGCGATCATGATCGGGGAGCGCGCTGCTGAATTCATTCTCAAGGAGGCCTCATAATGATCGTCGAGCATCGCACTTATACTTTCAAGCCCGGCACGGTCGACGGCTGGCTCAAAAAATATGAAACCGAGGGCTTGCCGATCCAGAAGCGGCACCTCAACACGTTTCTCGGCCTCTATGTCAGCGAAATCGGGCATCTGCACCGGACCGTTCTGATGTGGCGCTATGACAGTCTCGCAGATCGTGAAGCACGGCGTACTGCCATGTATGCCGATCCGGAATGGCAGACCTTTATCTCCGGTGTCTGGGCACTCGATGCAATCCAGACGCAGGACGTGATGATTATGAACCCGGCATCATTTTCGCCCGGCGCATAAAGCAGCCGGATGCAACAGTGCATCCGTAAAACCAAGGGCGGCGCATGAGCCGCCCCAATAAAAATTCGGGTACCGAACTTCCAGAGCAAGGAAATGGGAACATGACGAACAAAGATTCAAATCAAATCAATCTGCTGCGCCATTCCATCGACCGCAGAAGCTTTCTGAAAACAACGGCAGGTCTCGCGGCTTTCAGCATGACCAATGGCCTGTTGACAGCAGCATCTTATGCCGCGGGTGGCCTCGTCGCCCTTGTGCATACGCAGGCGGCAGGTGACGCGAGTGCTGTGGATTCCATGATCGCGAAGCTCAAGCAGCTTGCTGATGAACATGGCTTTCAATCACGCGCCGTCTATGCGCAGGACCCGGCAACCTACGAAACTATCTTCCGCACCCTGGGCGATGCAGGCGCGTCCGTGATCGTTTCAACGTTCAACGAAGTTGCGGAACCCTACAAGGCTTTGGCCCCATCCTATCCAAATACGAAATGGGTCCAGCTCTTCGCCGATCCTTTTGAGCCCGCAATTCCGAATGTCGTAACGGTCTCCTATGACTATTATCTCGGCTGCTATCTGTCGGGAATTTTTGCAGCGCACTTAAGCAAATCCGGCAAGCTTGGCTTCATCGGCGGCGTATCCATTCCACCAATCAATGCCGATTATAATGCATTCAAGGCTGGTGCCTTGTCTGTGCGCCCGGATGCATCCGTGGCGGTTGCTTTTGCAGGCTCATTCCAAGACCCGGCAAAGGGTCAGGAAATTGCGACGCAGATGTATTCAAGCGGCATCGACTTCATTCAGACGGACGCGGCGGCAACCGATTTCGGCATTATTGCTGCAGCGAAAGAAGGCGAAGGACGCCTCGTCAGCGTGCTCGACCCTGCACAGTTCCCACAAGGCCCGAAGAACGTGATTTCGATCGTCGGTCTCGATTTCGGCAACTCGCTCTATAATGAAGTCACAAAGGCTGTCGGTAATGATTTTGCTGGCGGCACACATGAGCATACCGGCCTTGGAACGGGTGTGATCGACTTCATCCCGTCGCCGCTTTTCGCGGAACAGGGACCGGCAGATCTTGTCGCCAAGGCAAAAGAAGTTGAACCGGAAATAGCAGCGGCGCGCACAGCGATCCTAAACGGATCACTGAAAGTTCCGTTCAATACAACGCTCTGATTTCCGACTGGATCATGCTGCTATGAACAAGGCCAGCCCCCCCATATTTGAATGCCATGATGTGACCGTACGATATGGTTCCGTTGTTGCGCTCTCCGATGTCGGAGCCGTCTTCGAACGTGGCAGGATCCACGCCGTCGTTGGCCAGAACGGTGCCGGAAAAACGACCTTCGCCAGAGTTCTGGCTGGCCTCGTTCGTCCAGCATCGGGCGAACTGAAAATCGATGGCCGCCCACTTTTGGGCGGCAATGTGAAGGACGCCCGCCGTGCGGGTGTCGAGCTTGTGCATCAGAGTTTTGCGCTTCCACCATCCTTCACCGTTGCAGAGGCGATGCAATTCGGTGCGGAAGGTGGAGGTCTCTTTTCAAAAACTGGTCTGGAAAAGCGCTGGCAACCGCATCTCGACGCGCTTGATGTGAAGGTGAAAGCCAAACAGCGTATCCGTGATCTGCCGGTGGAAACCCAGCAAGGCGTTGAAATCGCCCGCGCCCTTGTTTCGGACGCTAAGCTCCTCATCCTTGATGAACCAACCGCTGTTCTGTCACCTGAAGGGGCAGACAAGTTGTTTGAGCGTGTGCGTCGGCTTAAAGAACGCGGCGTGACCGTGATCCTTATACTGCACAAGATCAGAGAAGTTCTGGCGATTGCCGACACCGTTACGGTTCTGCGTGGTGGAAAACTCGTTGACGGGCCGCTACCCTGTGAAGATATCAATGCAGACAAATTGGCCGAGCTGATCATTGGAGCTGCTGCTGCAAAAAACCTCAATGCAGACGATAAAGCCGCACTGACCGGCACAACAATCGTCACGCACCCTTATGAGGATATGGACGCTCAGGGCAGCGCGGCAATGCTCACCCCAATTCTGCGTATGACCAGAGTTTCAACGCGCCCCGACCCGGAAGGTCCGGCACTTGATCAGATCAACCTGAACATTCACCCCGGTGAGATCATCGGTGTGGCTGGCGTTGAAGGCAATGGACAGCGAACGCTTGTCCGCGCAATTGCAGCGATGGCTGATGTGACAGACGGCAACATTGCTATCGACAACACAGATCTGACCAGCGCACCTCTTGCGACCAGGAGGGCTGCCGGCCTGCGCATCATTCCTTTCGAACGTAATGTGGAAGGCCTGAGCCTGACCAGCTCGCTTTGGGAAAACTGGGCTGCTCGCAGCCTTCTTCAGAAGTCGCTGCTGTCAACAATCAGCCCGTCAGCCATCCGTAAACAATGCGACGCAGCACTCAAGGAATGGGATGTGCGCTATTCTGAAGTGGGCCAACGTGCAGGTTCGCTCTCTGGCGGCAATGCCCAAAAGGTTATCCTGTCGCGTGAAATGGATCAGGATGCGCGGCTCATTCTCGCAGCGCAGCCAACGCGTGGCCTGGACATTGGTGCGACCTCCTTCGTTTGGGATTCCATGCGCAAAGCACGGGCGCGCGGTTGCGGTTTGATGTTCATCTCATCTGATCTCGATGAAATCTTCGATATTTCTGACCGCGTGATCGTCATGCTTTCAGGACGCATCGTCGCCGAATTCCGACCACCTTATGACCTTGCAGCGGTTGGTGCCGCTATGACAGGAGTCCATCAATGATTGACCGGCTCGTTTCCGTTTTTCGCGCGCTGATCTTCATCCTGATCGGCCTCGCACTATGCGGCATCATCTTTCAGGCCGCGGGCTATTCAACCGGGCTGATGTTCCAGTCTATTGCGGAAGGCGCCTTCCTGCGGCCCGGCGCGCTGCAACAGGCTCTGCGATGGGGCCTGCCACTGTTCATCACAGCGGTTGGTGTCGCCGTGTCCTTTCGCGCTGGCTACTTCAATATCGGTGCGCAAGGGCAATTCTATATGGGTGCCATTGCAGCCGCATTCATGGCCGAATGGCTGAATGGTGCGCCTGCGCCAGTCCTCATAACCGGTTGCTTCCTTGCTGGCATGACTGGTGGCGCGCTATGGGCACTCTGGCCCGGACTGCTGCGATTGAAATCCGGCGCTGACGAAGTCATCACCACCCTCATGGGAAATTTCATTGCGGGACTGTTTCTCCTTTATGTCACGGCGGGGCCTCTCAAAGACCCCTCCGGGACAGGACAGCAGGCATCGAGCCGCCCACTTGCGAGCGTCTACCGCATCAGCGACTCTCTCGGACTATCGCCCACCATCATTGCCATCGCCGTTATCGTTGGTCTGGCTATGTGGTTTTTAGTCAATCGAACGGCTTTCGGCGTGCTTTCGGGACTTGCGGGGCGCAACCCGACAATGGTGCAATGGCAGGGTGCGCGGACATGGCGTATCGGACTTGCCAGTTTCCTTTTGAGCGGTGCCCTTGCAGGTCTTGCAGGTACAATTGAATTCATCGGCCCCAACGGTCGTCTGACCGGCGGCTTCCTGCCGGGGCATGGGTTTACGGCGATCCTTATCGCACTTGTGGCCAACTTTTCGGTTGTCGGAACCGCTTTCGTTGCCCTGTTTTTCGGTGGCCTCGCTTCAGCAGCTCTCTACCTTCCGATCATGGCTGGCCTGCCTTCCTCGGCAATCGACATCATCAATGCAGCCATTGCTCTTTTCATCACCGCAAAATCCAGTGTCGTCGACAGGATAGCAAAACTCGGAGGACGGATATGGAAGACTTCGTAATCGCGATCCTGCGTTCAGGTACACCACTGATTTATGTCACCCTTGCCGGTGTCATCGCTCAGCGAACCGGCATCTGGCATCTGGGGCTTGAAGGCCTGATGATCGCCGGTGCCTGCGCGACAATCATCGGCATTGTGCTCACACAATCGATCTGGTTTGCGCTTTTGATTGCAATTGTCGTTTGTGTCATCGGATCGATCCTGTTCTGGTTTGTCGTCGAGAAACTGAAGGCAAACCAGATCATTGCGGGTCTCGGGCTCACAGGGTTGGGGCTTGGTGGAACAGCTCTCGCTGTCCAGTCTATTTTCGGGACACAGGCAGCCGTCAGTGCCCCGTTCGGTCTGCCACGCTTAGGTCCGGCCTTTGGCGCATATGGCTCACTTTCGATCCTCGTCCTGATGATGCCATTTGTCGTCCTCGCCATGTGGGTCGTCTTGCGGAGAACGCGCTTCGGCCTGCGTCTGGCAGCCGCTGGCGAGCATCCTTTTGCAGCACGCAGCGTAGGTGTCAATCCAGCTGTGATGCGCCTCGTCGCACTGATGATTGGCGGCATATTATGCGCACTCGCAGGCGCAGAGCTTGCAGCCGGTAGCCTTCAGATTTTTACACAGAACATGACTGCCGGTCGCGGCTTCATGGGTTTTGCCGCCGTAATCTTCGGCGCGGGCCATCCGATTGGCGCAAGTCTGGCTGCCACGTTCTTCGCAGTCGTGGGCGCGCTCGGCATCAGGGCACAGCTCGCTTTCGGCGATCGTGTTCCGCATGATCTCCTGCTTGCGCTTCCTTATATCGCCACTGTTGTCGGCATCTGGGTCAGCACACAGTTACGCGGAGGCACAAAGGCTGCCAGCGGTTTTAGTGAATTGCGGGATCAGTAAAAGCAGTACGACGTAACATTTCAGGACGGATCGATGACCTTGAAGCAGAAGCAAACTATAATCAAAAACGCGACTGTCCTGACAATGTGCGCACAGCATGGAAGTCGCCCGTTTGAGGGCGACCTCCTGATTGAGAACGGTCGGATTTCGGCTATCGGGCAAAATCTCGCAGCCTCTCCCGATGCAACTGTGATTGATGGCAGGAACCGGCTCGTCATGCCGGGCCTTATCAACGCTCACACGCATTCCAGCGAGACCTTCTTTCGTGGGCGCTATGAAGGCATGCCACTCGAAATATGGTTGCTGTATGCTTACCCGTTGCTGATGGGGCCGGTGATCGATGAAAGGCTGCTCTATCTTCGCAGCCTCCTCCTTGCGATGGAGTCATTGCGCAATGGTGTCACAACCATTTGTGACGATTTTTTCGACCCACCTGCTCATGACCTCAAGCGGCTGTCAGTGGTTTTCAAAGCCTATGAAGACGCTGGCATCCGGGCCAATGTGTCAAGTGCTGCGATGAATATCCATACGCTGGATGCACTGCCTTATGCCCGCGAAGTCATGCCGCCTGCATTACAGAAACAGCTCGATTTCGGACCGCCGATGTCAGCCAACGCCTATATGGACTATTGCCGGTCGGCTTTCTCGACACTGCATGGCACGGCTGGCCGTATCAATTTCATGCTGGCACCATCGGCACCGCAGCGCTGTACAGCGGAGTTACTTCAGGCATGTCACGAGCTTGCAGTAAAAATGGGTGTTCCTTTGCATACCCATATTCTGGAGACAAAAACCCAGGCCGTCACTGGTCACGAACTCTATGGCAAAAGCCTGATCGCCTATATGCACGATCTGGGTGTTCTTACGCGTAACACCACTGTTGCCCATTCTGTCTGGGTGAGCGAGCAGGACATTGAACTCATGGGAGCGGCCAGATGCTCCGTCGCCCATAATGCGATTTCCAATCAAAAGCTCGGTGCGGGTATAGCGCCCATTCGCCAGCTGATGGATGCAGGCGTAACTGTCGGGCTTGGAACGGACGGTGTTTCTTCAAACGATACCGTGCGTATCTTTGACGTCATGCGTGTGGCGGGGCTCATTCACAGTGTATCCGGCCCTGATTACAAGGAATGGATTTTTGCCGACGATATCCTGAAAATGGCCACGATCAGCGGCGCGCATACTGCCATGCTTGAAAACGTCACCGGCTCCCTAGAAGTCGGCAAGGCCGCAGACCTATTGATCCTCGATCTCACCACACTCAGCTTTACCCCGCTCAATGATGTTGCGCGGCATCTGGTCTATGCGGAGAATGGTTCATCAATCGAGACAGTTATGGTCGCCGGTGAAATCGTCGTTCATCAGGGTCGGATGCGCTCAATTGATGAAGCAGCTATCCTTGCTGAAATCCGTGAACTTGTGCCGGCACACCTCGCCGAACACGCAAAACTGGAGCAACGCAACGCAGCGTTTCATTCGACCATGGCCGAAATTCATCGTCGCGCAACGTCAAAAGACATTGGCATGAACCGCTATGTAAGAGGCCCCGCCCAGTGATGGGTCAGAGCATCTCCCGTTTAAGATGAAACGGTATGAATGCTCTATCTGTTTGATTTTACGCATGTCTTTATCCCAAAGCCGGTTTACGCTTTTGGGAGACATACTCTAGAATGTCAGCTGAACCTTCATAGACTGGTTGCGGTCGCCAGCAATCTCAAAAGCTGAAAGAACGTCTTCAAGCGGATAGACGGAACTCAGAAGTGGCTTCACATCGACGGCTTTGCGGTTGATCATATCGACCGCGAGGCCGAACTCTTCGTGAAAACGGAAAGAACCGCGCATATCGATCTCTTTCGAAACCACGATATTCTGTGGGATGGAGACATCGCCACCGAGACCGACCTGCACCAGAATGCCAAGCGGCTTCAGCACTTCCAATCCCGCCCGCATCGCACGCTCGTTACCAGAGGCTTCAAACATGATGTCGAAGTAGCCTTTGTTGGCCGCATAACTCGCCAACTGCTCGGGATTCTCGGCCACATTAATGGTCCGATCTGCGCCAACTTCCCTAACCTTTTTGAGCACTGGCTCCATCACGTCGGTCGCGACGATCTCGCGTGCACCATGGGCACGTGCAGCAATGATAATCAAAGCCCCAATTGGTCCGCAGCCGGTTACGAGCACTCGCTTATTCAGTAAGGAACCAGCACGCGCGACAGCATGGAGTGTCACAGCCAAAGGTTCGGCGAAGGCCGCCTCATGAACAGAGATGCCATCGGCGACTTTGTGGCATTGCCAGCTATGTGCAACCAGCCTTTGACGGAAGGCACCCTGAATGTGCGGCATAGGCATCGCACTGCCATAAAATCGCATATTGAGGCAGTGATTTTGCATGCCCCTGAGGCAATATTGACAGGCATCGCAAGGCCTGCTTGGCGAGACGGCTACCTGATCGCCAGGAGCCAGTCCACTCACGCCAGTTCCCACAGCCGTGATGGTTCCCGCCACTTCATGACCAAGTATCATCGGCTCGCGCAGACGAATGGCACCGATACCACCGTGATTATAATAATGAAGGTCGGAACCACAAATCCCACCTGCCTGAATGGCAACTTCGACCTGACCTGCGCTTACGGCTTCGGGTTCGCGCTCCTCAATTCTGAGGTCTTTAGCGGCGTGAATGACGACAGTTTTCATCCGGTCCTCCCTGATCTAACTTGCATATGTTATCGATAACATTTATGCAAGAACAATACTGTCAATGGCTGTTAAAGCATTTGAATATCCGGGAGGAACCAATGACATTTCCGCTCTTCGATCTGACGGGCAAACTGGCCCTGATAACCGGTTCCAGCCAGGGGATTGGTCTGGCACTCGCCCAAGGGCTTGCCGAGCATGGTGCCGAGGTTGTCATCAACGGCCGTGATCAGACCAAAGTCGACACAGCGGTTAAATACCTGGGAGCTGCAGGCCATAAGGCACATGCTTCCAATTTTGATGTCACTGACATTGAAGCGGTGAAGACAGGCGTAGCCGCGATTGAGCGCGAAATCGGACCTATTGAGATTCTCATCAATAATGCTGGCATGCAGTTTCGTGCGCCACTTGAAGACTTCCCCGACGACAAATGGCAGCAGTTGCTTGCAACCAATGTTTCCAGCGTTTTCTATGTCGGGCAGGCCGTAGCGCGCCATATGATCGACCGTAAACATGGCAAGATTATCAATATTGCCTCGGTTCAAAGTGAATTGGCGCGCCCATCTATCGCGCCTTATACGGCAACCAAGGGCGCAGTGCGCAACCTTACACGCGGCATGGCAACGGACTGGGCCAAGTATGGAATCCAGATCAATGCTATCGCTCCGGGCTATTTCAAAACACCGCTCAATCAGGCACTGGTCGATAATCCCGAGTTCACCGGCTGGCTTGAAAAGCGCACACCGGCGGGCCGTTGGGGCAATGTCGAAGAACTGGTAGGGGCTGCGGTCTATCTCAGCAGCAATGCATCATCCTTCGTCAATGGCCAGGTGCTCCATGTTGATGGCGGCATGACCGCCAGCGTTTGATTACTGAATCACGTCAATCATGGGAGAAGATTGATGAGCAAGACTTCAAACATTGCAGTCATTGGCGCCGGCATCATGGGCACGGCGATCGCTACCCGATTGCTGGAGACAGGCAATCGGGTGCGCGTCTTTGACCTTGATGCGGATAGGGTAGCCAAGCTTGCCGAAAAAGGTGCAACAGCCGCAGCATCTCCGGCTGAAGCAACCGCACAGAGCAACTTTGTCATTCTGAGCCTCAACCATGCCAATATCGTGCGCAGCGTTGTGTTTGGAGAGGGTGGCGTTGCACAAGCAGCATCGGCGGGAAAAATCCTCATCGACATGTCGTCCATCGACCCTTCAGAAACCGCGAAGATGGCCGAGCAACTCGCCGCTGAAACCGGAATGAAATGGGTTGACTGTCCACTTTCCGGTGGGGCACCCCGCGCTCTCACTGGCGAGTTGACCATCGTTGCGGGCGGTGAAAAAGAAGACTTCGATCACGCTTATACCGCGATGCAACATCTTAGCGCCAACTACACATTGATGGGTCCCGGTGGAGCTGGCCAGACGACCAAACTCATCAACCAGCTTTTCTGTGCCGTAGCGTTTCAGGCCGTGGCGGAAGCAGTCAAACTCGCGGAAGCAGGCGGCGTTGACCCGGCGATCATTCCACAAGCACTGGCAGGCGGCAGAGCCGACAATCGTATCATGCAGGAGTTCATGGGAAAGTTCGCGGCCCGCGACTACAGCCCCACTGGCCGCATCGACAATATGCTGAAAGATTTGGACGCGCTTCAGGCCTTTGCCATGAAAACCAAAACCCCGCTGCCAATGACAGGTCAGGTTGTTGAAATTCATCGTCTGCTCTGCGCAGCTGGATTAGGCGCTAAAGATTCTGCCGAGATGATGCGCCTGCTTGACGGCAGGTTATCATAAGAAAGGCGGCCATTGGCCGCCTTTATCGTTTCAGGTTCTGTCAGTCGTCACTGACTACACAACCGCGGTCACAAGTTCCTTGCCGCCAAAATGCGCACCCAGATTTGCCAGAACAAGATCAGCCATCGCCTTTCGGGTCTGATGTGTTCCACTGCCGATATGCGGCGTCAGCACCACATTTGGCATGTCATAGAGTTCCGCCGGAACCGTTGGCTCGTTCTCAAATACATCCAACCCGGCACCGCCAAGTTGCCCGGACTGCAACGCCTTAACCAGCGCCACTTCATCCACCAGAGATCCGCGTGCTATATTGATCAGCACGCCATTTGATCCAAGCGCCGCAAGCACGTCGGCATTGATCGCATGGCGTGTTTCGGCGCTTGCAGCGGCTGCAATCACCAGAACGTCGCAATTCTGCGCAAGTTCCAGAAGGCTTGGGTAATAGCCGTAAGGCACATCCTGCTTTGCCCTGCCGGTGTAGCTGATCTGGGCGTCAAAGCCTTCCAGCCGCCGGGCAATTGCCTTGCCGATACGACCGAGCCCAAATATCCCATAGCGCCGCCCGCTGACGCGCGTACCAAGCCCGATTTCGGCTTTTGGCCAATTTCCCTTACGCACATGTGCATCCGCTGTCGCAATGTGGCGCGCCTGCGCAATGATGAGACCAATCGCCGTATCGGCCACATCGGTTGTCAAAACATCCGGCGTGTTTGAAACGCGATATCCTCTCTGGCGCGCCTTCGGCAGATCCACCTTGTCAAATCCAACGCCATTGATGGCAACGATTTCAAGCGCGGGCAAGCGGTCTGCCAGTTCATTTGGAATGCCGATATGACCGCCAGTGACAACGCCCTTGATCTTGTCGCCATGCGTATTCAGGAAAGCATCCTGATCTTTGATCTCGAACCAGCGATGGACTTTATACTGCTCGTTCAGGCTTTGCTCCATTGCGGGGGGCAATGGGCAGAGCTGGATTATTTCAACGGACATACTGTTTCTCTTTATTGGCTATTTCGGGGATTATTTGACGTCCGATTTGACGAACTGGCGAAGCTCGGCGGTTTGGGGATTGGCAAAGAGTTCGGCTGAAGCCCCCTCCTCCCAGATTTTACCCTGATGCATGAAAATCGTCTTTGTCGCCACGCGCCTGGCAAACGCCATTTCATGGGTCACAAGGATCATCGTCATACCGCCCCGCGCCAGCTCCTCCATCACATTGAGCACTTCTTCCGTCAATTCCGGATCGAGTGCCGACGTCACTTCGTCGAACAGCATCACTTTTGGCTGCATTGCCAAGGAACGTGCAATTGCAACACGTTGCTGCTGACCACCCGACAACTGATCAGGATAGGCATCGAATTTTTCCGAAAGCCCGACGAGCTTCAAAACCTCTTCGGCCTTTTTACGGGCATCGGCTTTTGAAACAGCCTTTACGATCTTCGGAGCGAGCATGATGTTTTCGCCAACCGTCAGATGCGGAAACAGATTGTAGCTCTGGAAAACAATGCCAACATCTTTGCGCAGTTTGCGTAGCTGGGACGCGTCACTAGTCACTTTATGACCGGCGATTTCGATCTCTCCGGAGTTGATCTTCTCAAGCCCGTTGATGCAGCGCAGCAGCGTGCTTTTTCCCGATCCTGAGCGACCGATCAGGGCAAAAACTTCGCCACGTTCGACCGTCAGGGAAACGCCCTTGAGCACTTCGACATTGCCGAAGCTCTTGTGCACATTCTTGATGATGACTTCAGACATTGAGCCTCCTTTCCAGCCAGCGTGATAGCAATGACAGTGGGTAGCAAACCGCGAAATAAAGCGCTGCTACCACCACAAAAACGCGGAATGGCTGGAACGTTGCATTGTTGATAAGCGTGCCTGCGCGGGCCAATTCGACAAAGCCGATAATCGACGCGATCGAGGTATTCTTGACCACCTGCACGGCAAAACCGACAGTTGACGGCAAGGATATGCGAACGGCCTGCGGCAGGATCACATAGCGATATTGCTGAACGCGCGTCAGAGCGAGAGACTCCGATGCTTCCCATTGCTGTTTTGGAACCGACTGAATGCAGCCGCGCCAAATCTCTGCCAGATAGCCCGATGCATATACGGACATTGATGCCCCGGCAGCCAGCAGAGGGTGCAGGTCAAACCCTGCAAGGCTCAAACCGTAGTAAGAGAGAAACAGGATCATCAGCACCGGAATGCCCTGAATGATCTGGATATAAGTGCCAGCAGCCACGCGCAGCCATTTCATTGTCGAAACACGGGCCAGCGCGATCAGGAAACCAGCAATGCCACCGCCAATCAATGCGATAGCAGTCAGCAATATCGTCCACTGCAAACCCGTAAGCAGAAACAGAAATTCGTCGGGGCCAAAGGTTCGAAAAGTCATGCTGACGCCTCCGGAATTGCTGCAACTGTGCGGCGGGCAACACGACGACCAAACAGCCAGAGCCCGACCAGCGCAAGGACTACGCGCAAGCACAATGCCAGCCCCAGATAAATCAGGGTCACGACGATATAGACCTCGAATGAGCGGTAGGTTTGTGATTCAACGAAGGCAGCAGATGCGGCGAGTTCCTGAGTTGAAATCACCGAACAGACGCTGGATGCGAGCATCATCAATACGAACTGGCTACACAAGGCTGGATAGACCTTTGCCAAGGCAGGCAGAATGATCACATGCCGATAAATTTGTAGCCGTGTAAAACCCAGCGCCTCACCCGCCTCAATCTGCGATTTATGAACGGCCTCAATGCCTGAGCGGATGATTTCCGTGGAATAGGCTGTGAGGTTGATCGTCATACCAATCAGGGCTGCGACTTCGGCACCCACACGGAAGCCTGCCGCAGGCAGACCGAAATAGATGATGAACAACTGCACCAGAAATGGCGTATTGCGTATGATCTCGACATAGGCATCAATAAAAAAGCGAATTATGCCGCTATTCATCGACCGCAGCGAGGCGAACAAAACGCCGCCCGCGCAACCCAAAACGATGGACATGACGGACAGTTTGATTGTCAGCCATATGCCTGCCAGCAGAGCATCCTGATATTGGGCGATGACTCCGAACTGAAAAGTGTAGGACATGGTCCGGCCTCCCGCTGAATAACAGCGCTTGTGCGGATTCTTCTATGTAAAGATGTGAAGAAATCCGTCGGTGCAGCGAGGCACCGACGGAAAACCAATCAGAACGATGGCAGATCAGGCATCGGACGGCCTGTCCACTTCACTGCAATCTTGTCCAGATCGCCTGAGATCTTCATCAGATAGATGGCCGTGTTCAGCCATTGACGGACCTCAAAATCTTCAAGCTTTGTGGCCATCGAATTGCCTTGCTGGAAGAAAGTGAACCCAACCTTGAGTCCCGATTCCGGGCGCTGTTTGATGATTGCTTCGCCCACAGTTGAAGGCAGCGCCACAGCATCTACCTGCCCGGCAATCAATGCCTGCGCGCTTGTCGAGTCATCTTCGTAGACAACGATTTCGAGCCCCTGAATCGCAGCTTTCCGGAGTGCTGTTTCCTGAGTAGAACCGCGGTTCACCGACACGCGCTTGCCAGCCAGGTCTTCAAGCTTGGCAAAGTTCTGATCCGGACCAGAAATAATATCCATGTTGAAGGCGCTGTATGGCTGAGTAAACATCACTGTTTTGGCGCGCTCACCCGTTGGTGAAAGCGTGGCAACGAGGAAATCAACCTTGCCTGTTTGAAGCGCAGGAATACGTGCAGGCGGCGTCAGCGGAACAAGTTCAACAGGCAGATTGAGATAGGTGCCAAGTAGATTGGCGACATCAACGTCATAGCCCGCTGGATTGCCCTTTTCATCAACCATCCCCATCGGTGGGGCGCCTGTCAGCACGCCAATTTTAACGGTGCCGCGAGCAGTAATCTCACTCATAGTCACGGCATGGGCATCAGCCATACCAAACATGCCAGCCATCGTTAAACCCATGGCCAAGTTACGAATTGTTTTCAGAATACGCATGATTTCTCCTCCAGTTCCCGCCCTCACTCAACCCTCCTTGAATGACAGCAAGACATCATCGTTATACGTTGACATTCGCTTTTATGTTGTCGCTCGATGTTTTCGATAACATCGCAAGTTCATGAATTTCCAGCTCTTAAATAGTATTCGATTTTACGCTCCCCTCCCGCGCAAGCCCCGGGAAAATCGCTCGTGACATTGAGGCTGCGCTGAATATCAGCACGACCTTATCGTCGAAACGCAAAGACCTATCGTAAGTTATTCATTCCCATTCTTGCTGCTTGCAATAGTGCATGTTATCGATATCATTGCAATACCAAAAACTGGCAAACGGGGAACTCTCCATGCATACACGTTCAGCAATTTTTGAAGGCACAATTCATCCCGGACGCGAGGAAGAGTTCTTTCACATCGTGAAGGAACAGCTGCTTCCGGTCTGGAAGCGCATGCCAAATGCGCAAGCCGTGCGGGTCATGCGCATGGTGAATGTGGACCCGGGCTCACCGTCTATCGCTATGGTGCAGGAAATAGATTATCCGTCGTTGGCGGCGGTCGAAGAAGCTTTGGCTTCTCCCGTGCGGCTGGAAGGACGTGTCATCACGGACAAAATGATGGAAATGTTTGACGGCCGTTTCTACCATGTTGTCTATGAGCAAATCCCAACGGCCGAAGCGACGCTGACCGTGTGATGAACCAACCGATCAGACAGGACTTTGCATGATCACCTCGCCCGCAAGAAAAGCAACCATGCGAGACGTTTCCCGCCTCGCGGGCGTATCGCAAATGACTGTATCGCGTGTTCTCGCAGACCCGGAACTGGTATCTGAAGCCACCCGCAAGCGGGTGATGGAAGCCATCGAACAGCTGAGTTACGTTCCGGATCGGGTTGCTGGCAGCCTCTCTTCACGACGCACCAACTTCATCACGGCAATCTTGCCAACGCTGACGAATTCCAACTTTGCCGATACTGCTCAGGGACTTGCAGAATCCCTGCGGCCGAAAGGCTATCAGCTGCTGATCGGTTTCACGATGTACAAGCTGGAGGAAGAAGAACGCATTATTCGCGCCATGCTTGAGCGACGCCCCGACGCGATTGTCGTGGCGGGCACGGTTCACACAAAGGCCGCCACGGAAATGCTGCTGCGCGCCGATATTCCTATCGTTGAAATATGGGGCAAGCCTGACAAGCCTATTGACCATTCAGTCGGCTTTTCCAACTACGAAGTAGGGCGCGCTGCCGCACGATATCTCTTATCGCTCGGACATCGACGCATCGGCGCGCTCGGTTCACGCACTGACGCCGATGCTATCGATTTACGTGGTGAAAGCAGACTGATGGGCTTTGCCTCTGTTTTGCGCGAAGCGGGGGTGAGTGATGAACTGATCGTGCGCGAAGGAACGGCACCCGTTTCGCATGATCACGGCGCGCGAACTCTTTCAACCCTGCTTGAACGCGCACCTGATGTTGAAGCCGTTTTTGCAGTGTCGGATATTTCTGCTTTCGGCGCACTGATGGAGTGCCATCGCCGTGGCATTAAAGTGCCCGAGCAATTGTCGTTGATGGGTTTTGGCGACTTCGATATCGCACGCCAATCGGTTCCGGCAATCACGACCATACGTGTCGATGCCGTCGGAATCGGTGTCAAAACAGGCGAATTGTTACTCAATGTTTTTGATAAAGGCGATGCAGACACCCAATCTCTTGCACCCTCGCTGGTGGATGTGGGCTTCAAGCTCATTGAACGTCAGACCGCATCTTGCCGCAGTTCATAAACTGAGGCGACCGCATTATAAAAATACGCGATTGGGTTCCCGCATAGCGAAAATCCAACCGCGTATTTTGTTACTCAGTCAGCAACGATCAACCGCTGTGGAAACCACCATCGACTGGCAGGGTAACACCGGTGATGAAGCTGGCTGCAGGCGAAGCAAGGAACAATGCAGCGCCTACAAGATCTTCAGCCTCTCCCCAGCGCTTCAGCGCTGAACGCTGCGCAATGGGTTGTTCTGTCGCCGGGTTTTCCCACAAAGCGCGCGTCATGTCGGTGCGGTGATAGCCCGGCCCGATTGCGTTGACACGCACGCCATCCGGGCCGAACTTATGCGCCAGGACACGCGTCAGGCCGAGAATGCCAGTCTTGCTGGCCGTGTAAGCAGGAACCCCGGCATCCGCAAGATAGCTGAGCATAGATGCCACCGCTATTACCGAACCCTTGCTTTCCTTCAGCTTTGGGTATGCGGCCATTGTCAGACGGAACACGCTGTTCAGATTGATATCCATGACATCGTTGAACACGTCATTTTCCCACTCCGTCTGATCCCGCGCAACACCTTGTGCATTGATCAGCACATCGATGCGCGGCTGTTTGGCCATGAATGCAATGGCATCGTCATTGCTGCGAACGTCAAGTTCATAGAATTCGATGCCCTTATTGGCCTCGTCCTTCACAGCCTTTTCGATCTTGATGACGGAGCTGCCACTTGCAGCAACTGACGCACCAAGTGCCGCGAAACCACGCGCCATTTCAAGGCCTATACCGCTCGTAGCACCCGAAACCAGCACGCGCTTTCCCGCAAACAAGTCCTTGGCGAAAGACGAAATGACGTTCTGCATAATATCCTCCCAGTAAATACTATAAAACTCAGATCAGCTGCTTCAATGCAGCGACAACAATGTCCGGCGTGACCTTGATCGGCTCATTGTGAATGATTTCACCTGCCCGGCAGGCGCGCTTTGCAACGATTTCGAGCTTTTCGTCGGTCGCTTTTTCAATGCCGATATCGGCAAGGCTGGTCGGCAGACGCACGGAAAGACAAAATTCGCGCACTTTTTGAAACTCTTCTTCAGCGCCATGCAGCTTTAGGCCCGCCAGAACTCCGATGGCAACTTTTTCACCATGCAGATGATGATGAACATCGTCGAGTTCGCACAACCCATGATGGATAGCATGTGCCGCTGCAACGCCACCGGACTCGAAACCAATACCGGAAAGCAGAATGTTTGCTTCGATCACACGCTCCATCGCAGGGCCAGCCTGTTTGGCATCGCATTCCGCAAGTGAGGCTGCACCAAACTCGAAGATGGTATCGCGGCAGAAGCGCGCGACTTCATAGGCAAGGCTTACACCCTGCATTTTCATGCAGCTGAATGCGCCCGACTGACGACAGGATTCAGCCTCATAAAAAGTTGCAAGTGCATCACCAATACCGGCTGCAAGGAACCGCGCCGGCGCTTGTGCAATCAGCGCCGTATCCACCAGAACCAGATTGGGGTTGCTTGGCAGGAACGTGTCATAAGCCACGGAGCCATCATCGTTATAGACAACAGCCAAAGCACTGCACGGAGCATCAGATGCGGCAATTGTCGGGAAAATGATCGACGGAAGCCCAAGGTCGCGTGCGGCAGCTTTTGCCGTATCAAGCGCCTTGCCACCACCAACACCGATGACGACTTTCGCGCCTGCTTCACGGGCGTGGGCAACCAGAGCCGCAATCTGACTTTCCGAGCATTCGCCGCCATGGTGCACGATGCGTACTTCCGGGCCAGATGCAAAAGCGGCATCAACCTTTGGCTTCAATATATCGAAAATACCATTGTCTAAAAGCACCACAGCCTTGTCGCCAAAGCCCGAAGCTTCTTCGCCCAAGCGGGCAATGACGCCTGCGCCTTGAATGTAACGGCCCGGAAAACGTGCGCCGCGCATGGTTGAAGCAGCACTTACCAGCATACATAGCCTCCATCGGCCAGTACGATGGAGCCGGTCATGAGGCTTGATGCATCGCTCGCAAGGAACAGAATGACGGATGCGACTTCATCCGTGCGTCCGAGCCGGTTCATTGGAGTGCCGCCAACCCAATGACGATACATTTCCGGATCGTCATAAACGTATTTGTTCATTTCTGTGTCGATATAGGTCGGCGCGACCGAATTTACGCGAACGCCACGTGCACCCCATTCCGCGGCCAGAGAGCGCGTCAGATGATGCACTGCGGCCTTGGATGCATTGTAGTTGGCCTGTTCCTGCGGACGGTTCACAATGAAACCGGACATGGATCCAACATTGACGATGTTGCCTGAACCATTTTCAAGCATCGTTTTACCAAAAGCGCGACAGCACCAGAATACGCCATTGAGATTAACGTCAATAACCTTGTTCCAGATGTTGTCTGCCATGGTTTCGGCTGGATGATTGCTGATCGCGATCCCGGCATTGTTGACGAGAATATCAACGCGGCCATGGCGTGCGACAACCGCATCATGCACACGCTGAACACCTTCAACATCGGTGACGTCCAGCAATTCGCCTTCGACGCTGTAGCCCTTGGCAGACAGTTCAGCCAGGGCTTTGTCCAGCAGTTCCTGGCTCATATCGGTGAGGATCACCTTAGCGCCAGCCTCGGCCAGTGCCTCAGAGGCAGAAAGACCGATACCGCGTGCGGCACCCGTGACGACTGCAATCTTGCCGTCAATTCTGAACTTTTCGAGAAACATGGAAATGCTATCCTTGTCTGACTTGCTATTGGGCAGCCGCGCTTAAGAGCGACTGCAAACCGGAAAGAAGGTCTTCGGGATCGGCGATCACAACGCCATCCGGGAAAGTGAGATCGGTGCGGTGCGGCTCTGGCCAGCCGATAACGGTCATGTCTGCCGCAAGGCCGGCGCGTGCACCCGGCACGCTGTCTTCGACAACAATGCACTGTGATGGCTCAACACCAAGCAGATAAGCGCCGCGCAGATACGGTTCTGCCGCTGGCTTGCCTTCGCGCACATCATTACGCGACACACTGATAAAATCAGGCCGCTGAAGGCCAACAGCACACAGATTTGCATCCACAAGCATACGATCTGAATTGGAAACAATAGCGTAAGGAACGCCCGCCTTTTCGAGATAGGCCAACACTTCCGCTGCGCCCGGGCGCAGTTTCAGTCGGATAGCTCCGTCTACATAGGACGCATATTTCGCTTTGACGAAGGCATCAAGATTAGCAGTAAAGCCAGTCTCATTGCGCAGCATGGCATGACAATCAGCAATAGTTGTGCCGGTTACACGGTTTTCGAAATCATCTGGCACCGTGCCCGAAAAAGCTGCGATAGCCTCAAGAAGCGTTTCATAATGCAATGGCTCGCTGTCAACGAGCGTTCCATCCATATCAAAAAGAACTGCATGCGAACTCATTGCGGCAACCTGTCGAGATCATCATAGAGTGACTGGCTATGCGTATACAGCTTCTCAAAGAAGGCCTGCATCGGCGCATAGATTTCTGCCCAGCGTGGATCTGGCTCAATTTCCGCCGAATAATGCACAAGCGCGTCCGCAGCATCTTCGACAGTCGAATAACGCCCCGTTGCTGCTGCCGTCATGATCGCACAGCCCACCAGACCACATTCCGCTTCCTTCGGCACAAGGATCGGAATGCCATAGACGCTGGCCTTGATTTTCAGCCACAGTTCCGTCTTCGCACCACCGCCGGAAGCGATTACGCGCTCAAGCTTGGAGCCGGAAATGCTATCGAGAATATTGATATGCCGTTTGACGGCGAAAGCCACGCCTTCCAGCACCGAACGGTGCAGATGCGAAATGCCATGCGCCGCACCGATACCGAAATATTGCGCACGCGCGTTGCGGTGCTCGCCAAGACGTTCACCTGCCAGATAAGGCATGAAGAACAGACGCTCTGAACCGGCTGGCGCTTCCGCAGCTTTCGCCACGATTTCCTCATAGGAAACCTGCTTGTCATGGAAAGCACGGCGCGCCCAACGCATCGCATCGCCGCCAGATTCAAGCAGCATGAACGCGCCCCAGTTGCCTTCCACGGTCCCGACATTACAGACAGAGGCATTAAGCAGCGGTTTATCAGTGATTGCGGTGATGATTGCTGACGTTCCCATCACTTCCGAACCGACACCCGGACGGCAAACGCCAGAGCCAAGCAACGCAACAGGATAATCCGCACCGCCAACCAGAACTGGTGTTCCTTCACGAAGGCCAGTTTCGCGAGCAGCTTCTGCCGTTATGTTGCCGAGGATTTCTGTCGGATTGCGCAGCGGTGCCAGTTGCTTGCGATCCAGCCCAAGCAGATCGACCATATGCTGCGACCAGTCGCCAGTGCGCGGGTCCATGAGGAAGCTTGCGCCACCATCATTACGGTCCATCGCGATTTCGCCAGTGAGCTTGAGATTGATGTAATCCTTCGGCATCAGCACGGCGGCAGTGCGCGCAAAAGCCTGCGCATCATGATCGCGCAGCCATTGCAACTTGAAACCCGGCCAGGACGGCGCTGCCGGATTGGCGCTGTGTTCCAGATATTCCGCCGGGCAGTGCTTGGCTTCAAAGGCTGTCACATAATCAACAGTGCGCTTATCATTCCACAAAGGTGCAGTGTCGCGTACCAACTCACCCTTATCGCCAACCAGAACGGTGCCATGCATCTGCCCACATGTGGCAACGGCTACGATCCTGTCGCGAGCATCTGGAACCTTGTCGAGCACATCGCGGATCGATGCTGCAACACCCTGCCACCAGTCTGCCGGACGCTGTTCCGACCAGCCAAATTGCGGCACAATCTGCTCGTGTTCACGCGCAGCAACAGCGACTACATTGCCACGACAGTCCATAAGGGCAGCGCGTACGCTGCCCGTTCCGACGTCGATTGCAAGTGAGAGTTCATTTGGCATGGAACACGTCATCGAGTTTGGAGAGGATTTATCTTGGTTCAGTTCTTGCGCAGCCAGGTTGATGCATATTGCAAGAGCATCGCGCCGATGATGATGCAGCCCATGAAGACCTGCTGATGATAGCCCGGAACGCGGGCGAGGTTCATCATATTAGCGATAATGCCAAGAATGATCACGCCGATAAAGGTGTTGAATGCACCGCCACGACCACCCATGAGGCTTGCGCCGCCGATAACAACGGCAGCGATTGCATCAAGTTCGGCACCAACGCTGATATTGGCTGAGCCGATACCGGTACGGCTCGTCGAGATGATACCGGCAGCAGCAGCCAATACGCCGGAGATGACGTAAACTGAGAGTGTATAATAAGAGACCGAAATACCCGACAGGCGTACTGCTTCGGAATTGGAGCCGATAGCCTTCACCAGACGACCAAAGCGCGTGAAGGTCAGTACAGCACCGGCGATCAGAAAGACACCGATCATCAGGACAACCGGATAGGGAATATTGCCAAGCGTGCCGGAACCAAATGCTGAAACCGATGCACCAGCGTCCCCCATCATGATCGGCTGACCCGATGAGAAGATGAAGGAAAGGCCACGTGCAATAGTCATAACCGCAAGTGTGGTCACAAAAGGCGGCAGCTTGAGATAGGCAACCAGAACACCCGAAACCAGACCACAAGCCGCACCGGCCAGCAATACACCGCCGATGGCCATCCCGGTTCCGTATTGCTGAATGAGGATTGCTGACAGAACACTGCCGAGTGCCGCAACAGAGCCGACCGAGAGGTCAATACCTCGTGTCAGAATAACGAACAGCATACCGACAGCCATAAGGCTTGGGCCTGCTACCTGACGCAGCACGTTCATGATGTTGCGTTCTGTGAGGAACACATTCGACAGTGAAGTAGCCACAATCAGAACTGCAATCAGAATGGCAACAGTGCCGTAACGATTGAGGAGAGCTCCGGCATTGAAAGTCTTCTTCGGTGTTTCAACAACTTCGGTCACGGTTTTACCCAATCAATTAGCTAATGCAGAAGGCTCGGTGCTGGCCGTATTGACCATGGCAAGCTTCAGCAAATTTTCTTCGGAATATTCCTCGGGCTGCAATGAGCCGGTCACAGCACCTTCGCGCATGACCAGAATGCGGTCGCACAGACCGAAAAGCTCAAGATGCTCGGAGGAGATCACCACAACCGCCCGGCCTTCAGCCGCAAGCGATTTGATCAGTGAGTAGATTTCTGTTTTTGCGCCCACATCAACACCGCGTGTCGGCTCGTCGAAAATCAGCACATCTCCATCGGCATGGAACCACTTGGCAAGAACGACTTTCTGCTGATTGCCGCCAGAAAGGCTCGATGCCGGGTCTTCAATGCTGCCGGCTTTGAGGCGCAGGCGTTTTGACAGCGTTTCAACGGCAGCACGCTCATCACGTGCTTTCACGAAACCAAACATATTCACCAGTGGTGCAAGCTTTGCCATGGTGGAATTCACACGGATCGGCAAGTCAAGGATCAAACCCTGATCCTTGCGGCTTTCAGGCACAAGACCAATGCCCGCTTTAACGCCATCACGCGGGTTGCGGATTGTCTTTTCCTTGCCATGAATGAAAATGCGCCCTGATTTCGCGCGTTCTGCACCGAAAACCAGCCGCATCAGTTCCGTACGCCCTGCCCCGACGAGCCCGCCAAGACCAATAATCTCACCGGCTCTGACTGTCAGCGATACGCCCTTGATGCGCGAACCGTCGGAGAGTTCTTCAAGGCGCAGCACTTCATCGCCAACCTTGCGCTCCACATCTTCACCGAAAAGCGCTTTCAATGGGCGTCCAACCATCAGACGGATAACATCATCAATGGTGACGGATGCACATTCTGTCGTCGTGACGGAAGCGCCATCCTTCATAATGGTGATGCGATCAGCAATGCTGAATACTTCGTCAAGTCTGTGGGAGATATAGATAATGCCAACGCCACGTTCGCGCAGCTTGCGGATAATATCAAGAAGACGGTTTGCATCGCGCGCGGAAAGCACAGCGGTCGGCTCGTCAAACACCATGACCTGCGCATTGCGCGACAATGCCTTGGCAATCTCGACAACCTGCTGATGCGCGATCGGTAGATCGCCGACAATCGCGTTTGGCGCAATGGAGAAACCAAGGCTTGTGATCAGTTCTTTGGCGCGCTTGTTAAGCTCCGGCCAGGAAATGACTGAAGGCAGCATCCACATGAAGATGTTTTCAGCAACGGTCAAATCTGTTGCCAGCGCCATTTCCTGATGGATAACGGCGATGCCTTTGGACATGGCATCCATGGGACCGCGAAAATGCTGTAGTTCATCTGTGACTTTGACTTCGCCGCGAGTAGGCGAAAACTCACCACCGAGCACGCGCATCAGTGTGGACTTGCCGGCACCGTTTTCACCAAGCAAGGCATGAACCTCACCAGAACGAAGCGCAAAATTTACGCCACGAAGTGCATGAACGCCGCCAAATGACTTCGCTATGCCGGTCAGTTCTACAAGATTTTCCATTTCAATCATTCCAGATCATAGCGATCCAGGACGCTCCACCGCATTGCATTTCAGCCCCAACGAAATGGTCGCATGACAACCAGCTTCGTGAACATCACCGACGTCTGGCGTCAGTTTGTTCCGGCCTCCTCGGACATTCCCATAATGCAGCCAGCCCTTCACTTCCAGACTGGCCGCATCATGAACGCGAATATTCTTAGAACACAGCGTCCGGCTTGTAATACTTGTCTACATTGTCTTTGGTGATTGCGACCGGGGTCGTATACGTCGTCTTCGATGTATCAGCAGGCAGTGTGCCATCAATCGCCTTTTTTGCGAGATCGACAGCCGTGGCCGCAACAAGTGCTGGATCATTCAGGCCGGTTGCGCCGTACTGACCTTCCTTGATCATCGCCATGGCTTCCTTCTGACCGTCTGCTGCAGCAAGAAGAATGACCCCATCCAGCTGATTGGACTGCTCCAGAGCCTTACGGGCACCAAGAACCATCGAGTCGTTTTCACCCAGAACAACATTGATATCCGGGTTTGCAGTCAGAAGATCTTCCATGGCTTTCAGGCCACCTTCATTATTCCACATGCCCCAGCCCTGACCGACCACCTCAAAGCGCACACGACCTTCATTGCGCAACTGGCCTTCGACCAGTCCAGCAAGCACACCAAGGCGGCGCTCCTGGCCAACTTCATTGCCTTTATCACCGGAAATCAGAGCAATCTTGAGGTCCTTGCCCTTGGTCTGATTGGCAAGCCACTGGCCAACGAGCTGACCGTTATTTGCATTGGAAGACTGGACCAAGGTTACGAAATTTGCAGATGGATCAAGCGTGGAATCAACCACAAACACCTTTACGCCAGCGGCAGACGCAGCGTTAACCGCAGGGACAAGGCCCTTGCTGTCACGTGGATTGATGATCAGAGCATTGATGCCCTGCGCAACCATATCTTCAACGTCCGAGACCTGCTTGTTGAGATCGTTCTGGCCATCGGCGGTCAATACTTCACAACCCAGCTCCTGAGCGCGCTTCTTCGCCGAAACTTCCTGTGCTGCAAAGTAAGGCGCATCAAGTGTCTTCATGGAAATGCCGATTTTACAATCAGTGGCCTGCGCAGCAGCAAGCGCGACAAAAGACGTGGCAATAGCCAACGACAATTTCAGCGTGGCGGATTTCAAGGAATGCATGCGGGTTTCTCCTCCTGGTGAATAATCGGCTCCTACCGATTTTATCTCGTATTTGGGTAGCATAATTACACAATATTTCCACGTCAACAAATTTGACGACATATTCATAACGATTTTTATGTGATACTATCCACTTGATTGTGTTCTTATCATATTTTATGTAATTTTACTACGAAATGGAGGAATGAATGTTACGCGAACCTATAGCGAGTGTCGTTGACCCGAAAAATGGCGGTATGAGCGGTAATACTGGCCGCTATGAAAAACGCCTGAATGATCTCGTCGGGCTTTATGGTGATGAAAAGGCTTTTGAAGCCCTTCGCGCAACGCATGGGGAAACAGTCGTTTACGACGTTGAAGACTTCAAACCCGGCAACCGGAGCGGAGATCTGATTTACGGCATCACCCGCATGAATCCCGGCCGCATTGGAAATGAATTCTTCCTCACGCGCGGTCATATTCATGCCAAGGCTGACCGCCCGGAGATTTACTACGGTCAAAGCGGCTCAGGCCTCATGCAGCTCGAATCGCCTGCCGGTGAAACCCGCATTGTGGAAATTACCGCGCAGACCATCTGTTATGTGCCACCATTCTGGATCCACCGCTCCATCAATGTTAGCAACACAGACCTCGTGATGGTCTTCGCTTATCCGTCCGACAGCGGACAGGACTATGGAATCATCGAGCAGTCGAACGGCATGCGCCATCGTGTGATCGCCAAAGCCGAAGGCGGCTGGGAGCTGATCGAAAACCCCAATTACAAGCCGCGAGACGCCGCGACCGTTGATGCACTCATGCGCGAATATGCCTGAGCACACGAAAACCAAACGCCTGACAATTCAAACTGAAGGATGTTGCCATGAGCAATCCTATTGACCTTATCGCCAGCCTTGGTGTCGTGCCTGTTATCGCTATCGAGCGCGTCGAAGATGCCGTACCTCTCGCGGACGCACTTCTCGAAGGCGGATTGCCGGTTGCTGAAATCACATTTCGCACCGAAGCTGCTGCCGATGTTCTCGCAGCAATCCGCGATGCACGCCCGGAACTGTGCATCGGCGCAGGAACAATCCTCGACACTGCCAATCTTGATAAAGCCATTCAAAGTGGTGCCCGTTTTGGACTGGCACCCGGCTATGATCCGCGTATCGTGGACGCTGCATCCAAAGCCAAACTGCCTTTCTGCCCCGGTATTATGACTCCGACCGATCTGACGCTTGCCACCGCTCAGGGTGTGCGACTGGCTAAATTTTTCCCGGCAGGGATTGCCGGTGGCCCGAAGGCCTTGTCCGGAATCGCCGCGCCGTTTGCCCATCTCGGCGTTCGTTTCATTCCGACAGGTGGCGTCACCGAAGGTACAATCGGCGACTGGCTTGCAATCAAACAGGTCGTGGCGGTTGGCGGCACATGGATCGCCAAGACCGAAGACATTCGTGAAGGTCGTTTTGACGACATAAGGAAAAATGCCGCCAGCGCCGTGAAAGTGGCCCGAGAAGCTCTGGAGAAGCGCGCATGAGCAAGTATCAGCCTGCAACCCAGCCGACACTTTATTTTATCGGCGTGACCACCGGCAAGAGCTCGATCATGAAGGTTTTTCCGGCATGGGCAGAATATCTTGGCCTGAAGGACGCCGTCATCAAGGGCATCGATTTCAAGCTGCATGATGAGCCGGAAGCCTATCGGGAAGCGGTTGAATTTATCCGCAACGATCCGCTCTCCATGGGTGCACTCGTCACCACGCACAAGATCGACCTCTTTCACGCCTGCCGTGATATGTTCGACGTGATCGATCCGCATGCGCTGCTTATGGATGAAACAAGCTGCATCTCCAAAAAAGACGGCAAACTCATCTGTCATGCGAAAGACCCCATTTCATCGGGGCTCGCGATTGATGGTTTCCTTGGTGCCGATTATTTCGAACTCACCGGTGCCGATCTCTTCTCGATGGGTGCAGGCGGCTCGACGATTGCCATAACATGGCACCTGATGCGCCAGTCGCGGGGTAAAAATGTTCCGGGCCGTATCATTGTTTCCAACCGCAGCCAGCATCGTCTTGATGAAATCAAGCGCATTCACGCGGAAGTCGCAAGCGATGTTCCTGTGGAATATATTCTGGCTCCCACAGCCAAAGACAATGACGCGGTCTTGAGCAACCTCAAGCCCGGCTCGTTCATCATCAACGCCACCGGACTTGGCAAGGATGCTCCCGGTTCGCCTTTGTCCAACGCAGCTATCTTCCCGGAAAAATCGGTCGTCTGGGATCTGAATTATCGTGGAAATCTGGTTTTCCTTGATCAGGCCCGCGCGCAGGAACAGGAAAAATCGCTACAGGTTGTCGATGGCTGGACCTACTTCATTCACGGCTGGACGCAGGTTATCGCGGAAGTTTTCCATATCGATATTCCGACGAGCGGCCCCGCTTTTGACCGCATTTCCGAAATTGCTATCGAGGCAGCGGGACGGTGATGATGGGACAGCGTATTCTGGTGACACCACGTTCGCTCACAGCCGAACCGCATCCGCATATTGAAAGCCTGCGCAATTCAGGCTTTGAAATTGTCTATTCCTCGCCGGGTAAAACACCCGACGAAGAAGAACTCGTACGCCTTATCGGAGATGTTTCTGGTTGGCTCGCCGGTGTCGAACCGGTATCGCCTCGCGTCATTGAAGCTGCACATTCATTGAAAGCCATCAGTCGCAATGGTGTCGGCACCGACAATCTGCCAGTGGAACTGCTCAATGAGCGCGGTATCAAGGTACTGATTGCGGAGGGTGCAAATTCGCTGGGCGTTGCAGAACTTGCTATCGGTCTGATCTTCAGTGCCCTGCGCTCGATCCCGCAAGCTGACACAGGCATCAAAGCTGGCGGTTGGCCACGTCAGCGTGGCATCGAAATTCGAGATCGTACTGTGGGTGTTATTGGTTGCGGTGCCATTGGTCGCGAAGTTGCACGTATGCTGGTAGCCGTCGGCGCAAGGGTGCTTGGCTTTGACCCACTCAAGCCTGATCTCGGTCTGCCGGATGATAAGTTCAGCTTTGCAGAAGTAGACGATATCATCGCTCAGGCCGATATCCTGACGCTGCATTGTCCAGCCCCGCGCGATGGCTCCACATTGATCTCGCGAGAGCGACTGGCAGCAGCAAAACCGGGACTTATTCTGGTTAATACGGCACGCGCAAAGCTGGTCGATGACAAAGCCATTATTGAGGCACTGAACAGTGGCCGGTTGTCGAATTATGCAACAGACGTGTTCGAGCAGGAGCCCCCGCTTTCACTCGAACTCGCTGCGCACCCTGCCGTGATTGCGACCAGCCACATTGGTGGCTTCACTGCGGAAAGCGTGGACAGAGCAACCAGAATCGCTGCGGATAATCTGATTGCTGCACTTAAAAACTAAGGGCCATGATATGCAGGGATGTTTGCAGGAAAATGCCGTAACACTTCCCTTGAAGGAATATCTGCGTGAACCGCCGCAACCCGGTATTCGTCTTTTCTGGTTGGGACAAGCAGGTTTCGTGCTCGAAGCAAGCGAGAAGAGGATCGTTATCGATCCCTACCTCTCCGACAGTCTGGCCAAAAAATATAAAGCTACTGCGCGTCCGCACACACGCATGATGCCGCCACCGGTTTCACCCGATGGTATTCTTTTCGTTGATCTGGTGGCGTGTACGCATGCGCATACCGATCACATGGACCCGGGCACTTTGCCTGCACTTCTCACGCAAAATCCAAACGCAATGCTGCTTGTGCCCCGTGCAATGAAAGAACAAGCCTTATTGCGTTCAGGGGTGAAAGCGGAGCGCATCGCGCTTATCGAGGCCGGAGAAACTTATTCAATTGGTCCGATCACAATAGTTGCCACCCGCGCCGCGCATGAAACACTGGAACAGGACGCTGAGGGAAATCACAAATTCCTCGGCTACGTTTTCAATTGCGGTGCCTTGCGCATATGGCATTCAGGCGACTGTATTCCTTATGAAGGGCTGGAAGCAGAAGTTGCGACACGCAAGCCCAATATCGCACTTTTACCCGTGAATGGCCGCCGCCCTGAACTTTCCGACAATGGTGTACCCGGAAACTTCACACTTGCAGAAGCAATTGCACTTACAAAGCATATAGGCGCCACCGATCTGGTCGCCCATCATTATGGCCTATTTGACTTCAACACCGAAGCACCGGAAACCATCGATGCCGCAGCGCAATCAACCGTCGACCTTTGCATTCACCGGGCACATCATGAAATTGCTTTGGTGAGCCGCGCGCTAACCTATTGAATTTACGCATTGTGTTTGCCAAAAATCGATTCCGGTTTTGAGATCGATGCTATAACATACTGAAAATGCGACCCGGACCACGAGCCGCGAGAAGGATTGCTTGAATGGATACTGATGGGCGCGTTGAGACGCGTGGCCTGAATGGTCGCAATATTATTGAAGTCATCCGCAATATGCGACCCGAGCTACGCAAGTCAGATCGCAAAGTAGCCGACGTCGTACTTGACGATCCCCATCGCATCATGAACGCAACCGTGAGCGAAACCGCAACGCTTGCAGAGGTCAGCCAGCCAACTGTTTTACGTTTTGCGACGGCCATCGGCTGTTCGGGCTTTCAGGATCTGAAAATCAGACTCGCTCAAAGTCTTGCGCTTGGCACGCCTGCAACACACTCTGTTCTGGTTGAAACCGACGAACCTGAAGTGGTTGCAGAGAAGATTTTCGACTATACGATGACAAGCCTCGACTGGGCGCGCTCGCGTCTGGATAAAGACGCTCTTCACAAGGCGATCGATATCCTGACAAAATGCAATTCAATTGTGTTTTTCGGTTTCGGCGCATCCGGAATTGTCGCTCGTGATGCCCAGCAGAAATTCCCGCTGTTCGGGGTGCCTTGTAGCGCAGAACTGGACTCGCACCAGCAACTCATGGTCGCTTCCATGATGAAACCTGGTGCAGTGGCTTTCGTCATTTCCAATACCGGCACAACGCGGTCCATTATCGAAATCGCCCGCATTGCCCGCGAAAACGGCGCATCCGTTATTGGAATGACCGGCTCGGATTCGCCACTCACCAACTATTGCGATGTTTCGCTTATCGTCGAAACGCTTGAGAATACAAATATGTACACGCCGACCATTTCACGCATCGCCGCATTGGTCGTCATCGATATTCTCTCCACCAGCGTTGCGATGCGTCGTCCGACAGATCAACATGATCGCATTCATCGCATGAAACGCCTTTTGAGCGACATGCGAAAAATGCAACCTATCTGATAAAAAATGCCGGAATTGTAGGAGCAATTCCGGCGAGTTGTTCTCCAGACAGAGAATCCTTAGTTCAAGCTGGACGTGAATGCGTCGAGCGCCAAAATCGCATCCCGCACGATCTCGACCGTTACAGGCACAGCCACGCGATAGGTGACGGAGCCGGGCTTCAATGCCGCTTCAGCAACCCGCGCAATGTCTTCTTTCGTAGCGTCTGCGAGATTTAGATCCGCAAGGCGGGTTGGAAGCCCGACAGAGCGACAAAAGCGTACAATTGTCTCAATCTCAGCCAAGGGCCGACCTTCAAGCATGAGCAGGCAAAGCACGCCAAAGGCGACTTTCTCGCCATGGTAAAAGCCATGCACGTTATCCAGAACCGTCAGACCATCGTGAATGCCATGAGCTGCTGAAACTGCGCAGTTTTCAAAACCCAGACCACTCAATAGCGTATTGGCTTCAATGATATTCTCGACGGCTTGTGTCAGTGCACCTCGCTCCGCCGCCAGCTTTGCAGCCAGACCATCACGCATGAGAACTTCATGACATGCCTTGGCAATAGCAATACCGGCCAGCGGGGCAGGAAGCTCGGGGCGCACAAAATTACTGCTTCGGGAATCGAGATTTGACCGGGCTTCAAACCAGGTTGAAAGCGCGTCCCCCATGCCCGCCACCAGAAAGCGCGCCGGTGCCGCAACAACCACCGCACTATCAACAATCACGAGATCAGGATTACGCGGCAAATGGTGTGATTCCTGATAGACGCCATGCTCGTTATACCGAACGGCAATAGCGCTACATGGCGCATCTGTTGATGCGATAGTCGGCACCACAACGATACGGGCATTGTTCGCAATTGCCGCAAGCTTGGCAGTGTCGATGGTTTTACCACCACCGACAGCGACGACAACATCGGCACCGGCTGCCCGCGCCAGTTCAGTAACCCGGTCAATTTCCGCCGTACAGCATTCGCCACCGAACTTTTCAGTCCGACCTGCAATGCCGCCAGCCGTCACAGATTTCAAAACACGGTCACTGAAACTATCGAAAAGAAAGCCGTCGATCAGAATGAATGCATTGCTACCAATATCCTCCATCTGCTCGTGCAGGCGATCAATCTCGCCTGCACGCTGAACATAACGTCCTGGCCCACCATAGGAACGACCGACAGCACCGCTAAAGCCCTGATGATCAGTCACGATAAATTCCTCCTAGAACCGTCACAGGGACTTCAGCATTCCGCCGTCAACAAAATAGGTCGAACCAACGCTGTAGCTTGCACGAGACGAGCACAGGAACACAAAGAAATGTGCCAATTCTTCCGGTGTGCCGAAACGTTTGGCAGCGGCATGTTCGTTCGCCACATCCTGAAGATAGGCTTCCCAGTTTCCGCCCTTGTCGGCAGTAAGCTGCTTGGCTGTTTTCACCCAGTCTGGCGTCAGGATAAGACCGGGATTAACGCAATTAACACGGATATTATCGCCAATAACTTCAGTCGACAGCGTCTTGGAGAACATCATCAAGGCCGACTTGGTGACATTGTAGATCGGCTCATACCAGAGTGGCTGGACTGCACAGATTGAAGCATTGTGCAGCACAACGCCACCACCCTTGGCTTTCATCTGCGGAACCAGACCGCGCGCAAGCCGCACGGCGGCCATGACATGGAGATCCCAATAAAACTGCCATTTTTCATCCGGAGCATCCATGATGGTTTCATTCGAACCGGTGCCAGCATTATTGATGAGAATATCGGCACCACCAGCCTTAGCCGCAGCAGAAATTATGGCATCTGTACCTTCCACGGTCGCCACATCGGCTGCAACGCCCACAGCATTGACGCCATATTTTTTGGTAATGCGCAGCGCTTCTGCTTCCACACGTTCTTTGCCGCGAGCAACCAGCACAAGGTTCGCGCCTTCTGCAGCCAATCCCTCAGCAATAGCCAAACCAATCCCGACCGACGCACCGGTGATGACGGCCGTCTTTCCCTTCAGTTCCAGATCCATATAAACTCCTGCGATACAGCCGCAAGGCTGCCTATTTTGCGATGAGGATATTGTCGCGATCCATGGTGACGGCGACGGTGAGAATGAGAACAGCACCAAAGACGATCTGTTGAGCGAAGATGTCGATGCCAACAAATGTCATGCCAATGCGCACAACAGAGACGATAAGCGCGCCAACCAGCGTGCGCCCAACTCCGCCAAGCCCGCCAGTGATTGGTGTCCCGCCCACAAGAACGGCTGCAATGGCTGGTAGCAGCAACTGGCTGGCACCTGTTGGTGAGCCACTCGTCATGCGGGCAGCCAGCATAATGCCTGCAACAGCCGCAAAAAGTCCCGACAAGGCGAAGGCTAAAACTTTCTGGCGATCAACATGGATGCCGGCGGCGATTGCAGCGGGTTCGCCTGCACCAATGGCATAGCAATAGCGACCAAACCGGGTATAGCGCTGGATATATATGCCAATGAGGCACATCAGCAGCCCGACCAGAATGATGTTTGGAACACCAAGTGTTGCGCCAGCGATCCAGTTGAGCATCGGGCGATCATCCGCGCTGATACTAATGCTACGCGCCCTGGAAATATAAAGCGCTCTCATGAGCGATTTAGGTTTTCCGGACGCATTTAAATTACCCCGTTTTCACGAGGGTGGTCAACTGATGTAGCCTGTGCACGGTGCTGGAGATAACGAGCCGAACCG
>Ga0308157_10000634_pt1 | contig 103719 bp, 88 predicted proteins | sample PhyBR1_FD_201035 | JGI IMG/M metagenome (GOLD analysis project Ga0308157, IMG submission 201035) | Phyllosphere microbial communities from UC Gill Tract Community Farm, Albany, California, United States - DLSLB.R1 | ecosystem: Host-associated > Plants > Phyllosphere > Unclassified | place...
AAGGTGAGCGCTTCGACCTGGTCGTGCGTGACGTAGATCAGCGTGAGCTTGAGCTCGCGGTGGATCTGCTTGAGCTTGCGGCGCAGCTGCCACTTCAGGTGCGGATCGATCACGGTGAGCGGTTCGTCGAACAGCACCGCCGACACGTCGCTGCGCACCAGGCCGCGGCCCAGCGAAATCTTCTGCTTGGCGTCGGCCGCCAGGCCCGCGGCGCGCTGGTTGAGCTGGCCGCTCATGTCGAGCATTTCGGCGATCTCGCCGACGCGCTTCCTGATCTGGTCTTCGGGCACCTTGCGGTTGCGCAGCGGAAACGCGAGGTTCTCGGCCACGGTCATGGTGTCGTAGATCACGGGGAACTGGAACACCTGCGCGATGTTGCGCTCCTGCGGGCTGGCGCGTGTCACGTCGCGGCCGTCGAACAGCACCTTGCCATGCGAGGGCACGAGCAGGCCCGACATGATGTTGAGCATGGTCGTCTTGCCGCAGCCCGAGGGGCCGAGCAGCGCGTAGGCGCCGCCATCCTCGAACTCCATTTTCAGGGGCAGCAGCGCGTAGTCGCCGTCCTGCTGCGGGTTGGGTTTGTAGGAATGCGCCAGGTCCAGGCTGATACGTGCCATCTCAACGCCCTCCCAGGCGCGCGGGCGCCCATACCAACTGGCCATCGGCACCGAACACATAGGCCTGCGCCGGGTCCAGGTGCAGCGCCAGGGGCGTGCCCAGTTCAAAGTAATGCACCCCGGTGAGCTGTGCCACCAGGTCGCCCCAGGGGGTGGAGGCATGCACGAAGGTGTCCGAGCCCGAAATCTCGGCCAGCTCCACCGTGCCGTTCACGCCCACGTCGCCGGGGCGGGCCTGCACGCGCAGTGCGCTGGCGCGCACGCCCACGGTGACAGCGCCGGCCGCCGTACCCTCTGGCAGCGGGATGGACAGCGTGGCTCCGCCTTGCAATTGCACGCCTTGCGCTGCCACGGTGGCCGCGATCAGGTTCATCGGCGGGTCGCTGAAGGCACGCGCCACGCGCAGCGAATTGGGGGCATGGAACACCTCGGCCGTGGGGCCGTACTGCAGCAGGCGGCCTTCGTCGAGCACGGCGGTGTAGCCGCCCAGCAGCAGGGCCTCGCCCGGCTCGGTGGTGGCATAGACCACCGTGGACTGGCCGGCGGCGAACAGCTGGGTCAGTTCCTCGCGCAGTTCCTCGCGCAGCTTGTAGTCCAGGTTCACCAGCGGCTCGTCGAGCAGCATCAGCGGCGCGCCCTTGGCCAGGGCCCGCGCCAGCGCCACGCGCTGCTGCTGGCCGCCCGAGAGTTCGGCCGGGTAGCGGTCCAGGAACATCTCGATGTGCAGGCGGGCGGCGATCTCGCGCACCCGTGTGTCGATGTTCTTTTCGCCGCGAAGCTTGAGCGGCGAGGCGATGTTGTCCGCCACCTTCATCGAGGGGTAGTTGATGAACTGCTGGTAGACCATGGCCACATTGCGCTCGCGCACCGGCACGCCGGTCACGTCCGCACCGTCCACCCGCACGGTGCCGGCGGTGGGCGTGTCGAGCCCGGCCATGATGCGCATCAGGCTGGTCTTGCCGGCTTGCGTGGCGCCCAGCAGCACCGTCACAGCGCCGCTGTGCAGCGCCATGCTCATGCCATGGAGCCAGGTCTGCGCCCCCACCCTCTTGCTGATGCTGTCCAGTGCCAGCTGCATCACGCATGCCTTTCCATAGTGCCCCTCAACGGGCCTGTTGTGCCAAACCGCTGGCGCAAGCGCACAGCGGTCGTTTGTTTTCGATTACGTTCATTCTTGTTCTTTTGTGATCGTTTCAAATCAAGGTTTACCCTTAACGGGTTCCTTTTTGTTCCATTTAAAGTACATCCACTACTGGCGTCCTTCTTGCTGATCCATTCGCGTGAATACCAACCCCCGACAACTCCTGCTCCTTGAAGAAGTGCGCGCACGCAAATCCGCCAGCGTCGAACAGCTGGCCGAGACCCTGGGCGTGACCCTGCAGACGGTGCGCCGCGACGTGCAGCGCCTGGCCGAATCGGGCCTGCTCACGCGCTTTCACGGCGGGGTGCGCGTGCCCAGCTCCACCGTGGAGAATCTGGCCCACACGCAGCGCGAAACCCTGCATGCCGAGGGCAAGGCGCGCATTGCACGCGCCGTGGCCGAGCAGGTACCCAACGACTGTTCGCTGATCCTGAACATCGGCACCACCACCGAAGCAATCGCGAAGGCGCTGCTGCACCACCGCGGCCTGCGCGTGATCACCAACAACCTGAACGTGGCCGCCATCCTGAGCGGCAACCCGGAGTGCGAAGTGATCGTGGCCGGCGGGGTGGTGCGCACGCGCGACCGCGGCATCGTCGGCGAGGCGGCGGTGGACTTCATCCGCCAGTTTCGGGTGGACATCGCGCTCATCGGCATCTCGGGCATCGAGCCCGATGGCTCGCTGCGCGACTTCGACTACCGCGAGGTGAAGGTGGCGCAGACCATCATTGCCCAGTCGCGCGAGGTCTGGCTGGCGGCCGACCAGAGCAAGTTCAACCGCCCGGCCATGGTGCAGCTCGCCACCCTGCAGCAGATCGACCGGCTGTTCACCGATGCGCCGCCGCCCGAGCCCTTCCCTGTACTGCTCCAGGACGCCGAGGTGATCTGCACCGTGGCCGCCTGACTTATCCTTGTTTGCCATGACCTACCTGCTTGCACTCGACCAAGGCACTTCCAGCTCCCGCAGCATCGTCTTTGACGAGTTGGGCCACATCGTGGCCCAGGCCCAGCGCGAGCTGCCCCAGATCTACCCCCAGCCCGGCTGGGTGGAACACGACCCCATGGAGATCTGGCGCACCCAGCTGGCCACGGCCCGCGAGGCGTTGGAGAAGGCGAACCTCCAGGCCAGCGCCATCCGCGCGGTGGGCATCACCAACCAGCGCGAGACGACCGTGCTGTGGAACCGCAAGACCGGCCTGCCGGTGCACCACGCCATCGTCTGGCAGGACCGCCGGGCCGAACCCGCCTGCGCCGCACTGCGCGAGCAAGGCAAGGCCGGGACCATCCAGGCCAAGACCGGCCTGCTGATCGATGCATATTTTTCAGGCACCAAGCTGCAGTGGCTGCTGGACCATGTGCCCGGCGCACGCGACCAGGCAGAGCGCGGCGAGCTGGCCTTCGGCACGGTGGACAGCTGGCTCATGTGGCAGCTCACGCATGGCGAGGTGCATGTGACCGATGTGAGCAATGCCTCGCGCACCATGCTGTTCAACGTACACACCAACCAGTGGGACGATGAGCTGCTGGCGCTGCTGCGCATTCCCAAATCGCTGATGCCCAGCGTGCAGCCATCGAGCTCGCATTTCTGCGACGTGGCGCCCGACCTGCTGGGCCACGCCATCCGCGTGGGCGGTGTGGCAGGCGACCAGCAGAGCGCGCTGTTCGGCCAAGCCTGCTTCAGCGCGGGCATGGCCAAGAACACCTATGGCACGGGCTGCTTCATGCTGATGCACACGGGCACCACCTTCCAGACCTCGACGAACGGCCTGCTCACCACCAGTGCGGCCCAGGCCGGCACGCAGACCGAGTTTGCGATGGAGGGCAGCGTCTTCGTGGGCGGCGCCGTTGTGCAGTGGCTGCGCGACGGCCTGCGCGCCATCTCCACGAGCGGCGAGGTCGAGTCGCTTGCCCAGAGCGTGCCCGACTCGGGCGGCGTGATGATGGTGCCGGCCTTCACCGGCCTGGGCGCCCCGTACTGGAAGCCCGATGCGCGCGGCACCATCACCGGCCTCACGCGCGGCTCCACCCTGGGCCATATCGCGCGCGCCGCACTGGAGAGCATCGCCTACCAGAGCGCCGCCCTGCTGCTGGCCATGAGCCGCGACGCCGTGGCCGCCGGAGGCGCCCCGGTGAGCGAGCTGCGCGTGGATGGCGGGGCGTGCATCAACGACCTGCTGATGCAGTTCCAGGCCGACCTGCTGGGCATACCCGTGGTGCGCCCGGCCGTGATCGAGACCACGGCCCTGGGTGCTGCCTATCTTGCAGGCCTGTCGAGCGGCGTGTACGGCAGCACGGCCGAGCTCTCGCAGCTGTGGCGGGCCGAACGGCGCTTCGTGCCCACTCTGGGCAAGGCGCGCGCGCAGGAACTCATGGAGCGCTGGGAGCTGGCCGTGCGCCAGGCCACCCTGGAATGAAGGCCCCGGAGTTCGGCGGGGCGGCTACCATCATGCCCCTGCCGTTCCCTTGTCTTCGTTCTTCCGACTGCACACCATGAGCCAGACCACCGCCTCCCCTTCCCTTCCCGTGATCGCCTTCATCGGCGGCGGCAACATGGCCAGCGCCATCATCGGCGGCCTGATCCGCCAGGGGTACCCGGCCAGCCAGATCGAGGTGGTCGAGCCCTGGGCCGAGGCGCGGGACGCCTTGCTCAAGAACCATGGTCTGCAGGCACAGCCCGAGGCCGGGCCGGCCCTGCAGCGCGCCCGCATCGTGGTCTGGGCCGTCAAGCCCCAGACCTTCAAGGATGCCGCCGCCCAGACCCGCGCGCACACAGATGACGCCCTGCACCTGAGCGTGGCCGCCGGCATCCGCTCGGACAGCATCGCCCAGTGGCTTGGCAGCGAGCGCGTGGTGCGCACCATGCCCAACACCCCGGCCCTGGTGGGCAAGGGCATGAGCGCTCTGTATGCCCGCCCCGGTGTGTCACCAGCGGAGCGCGAGAGCGTGCAGGCCATCATGGCCACCACGGGAGAATACTTGTGGGTGGACACCGAAAAACAGCTCGACGCTGTGACGGCCCTGTCGGGCTCGGGCCCGGCCTATGTCTTTTACTTCCTGGAAACCATGGCGCGCGCGGGCACGGCCATGGGCCTCTCGGCAGAACAGGCCCACCAATTGGCAGTAGGCACCTTCGTGGGCGCCTCGGAACTGGCGGCCCGCTCAGACGAGTCACCGGCCGTGCTGCGCCAGCGCGTCACGTCCAAGGGCGGTACCACCTATGCGGCCCTGCAGTCCATGGAAAAGGATGGCGTGGGCGAGGCCTTCGAGCGCGCGATGAAAGCCGCCGAGCAGCGCGCCGACGAACTGGGCAACGAGTTCGGGGCCTGAGCCCTGGAGATTGCTATTCAGTTGGCCGCCATCTGCCGCAGCAGATAGCTGCCGGCAATGCCGGCGAACACCGTTGCGCCAAGCCAGTGGTTGACGCGGAAGGCGATGAAGCAGCCTTCGCGGGTACGGTGGCGTATCAGCGTCCAGTGCCAGACACCCTGCGCCAGGGCTGCGGCCGTGGCCAGCCAGTACACCGGGCCCAGGCCATAGGGCGCCAGCGCCACGCCCCAGATGGTCAGGAACAGCAGGTAGAACAGCACGATGGCTGCCACATCGAAACGGCCCAGGGTGATGGCCGAGGTCTTGATGCCGATCTTCAGGTCGTCGTCGCGGTCGACCATGGCGTACTCGGTGTCATAGGCCAATACCCAGAACAGGTTTCCCAGCCACATCCACCAGGCCACGGCTGGCACCTGGCCCTGCACTGCGGCGAAAGCGATCACGATGCCAAAATTGAAGGCAATGCCCAGCACCGCCTGTGGCATGGAAATCACGCGCTTGGAAAACGGGTAGGCAATGGCCACCAGCACGGCGGGCACGGACCAGGCGATGGCCGCCGCATTGGTGGTCAGCACCAAGCCGAAGGACACCAGCGCGAGCACGGCGCCCAGGGTCAGCGCCTCCTTGACGGAAATGGCCCCGGTGGTCACGGGCCGCGCCGCCGTGCGCTTGACATGGCGGTCGAAGTCACGGTCGGCCACATCGTTCACGCAGCAGCCGGCGCTGCGCATGAGAAAGGTGCCCAGCACGAACACCGCCAGCAGGTGCCAGCCCGGAAAACCATCCGAGGCAATCCACAGCGCGCTCAAGGTGGGCCACAGGCAAACCAGCCAGCCGGCGGGCCGGTTCCAACGGATCAGGTCAAGGTAGAGGGACAGGCGGCTGCGCGAAGGGGCTGACATGGCGAAGAAGGCGGCAAATACGGGCAATGTTGCCCGTCGGGCGGGCGGCACCGGGAATGTAGCAGCCGCGAGGACCCCACTCGCCGCGCTTGCGATGCAGGAAATGTCCTACACCGGGAATTTGTACAAACCCGTTACATTGTCCGGTTGCCCCTCACCCGGAACCCGCTTCGCATGCCCCGATCACCGAGTACCCAGGCCGCCCAGCGTTTTGCCATTCCCCGCAGCCTGATGGCGGGGTTCATCGTGGCGGCCCTGGCCACGCTGGTCATTGCCTTCGTCAACTACCGTGCGTCCGAGGTCCGGGCCGAAGCCGTGGCGGCGATGGACCGCACCTCGCAGGGCATGCGCCAGCTGTCGCTGGTGCACTCGGCGATGAAGGACCTGGAAACCGGCCAGCGCGGCTACCTGCTCACAGGCGATGCCTCGTACCTGCAGCCCTACCTGCTGGCACAGAACGTCCTGGACCGCCAGATCGCAGCCCTCAAGACCAGTACGGGCAGCAACCCGGGCCAGTTGCGACTCGTGGTCCAGATCGAAGACCTGACCAAACAAAAGCGCAGCGAACTCGCCGAAACCGTGGAGCTGCGCAAGACCGGCAACGTGGACGGGGCCATGGCCTTGGTGCGCACGGATGCAGGCAAGAACATCATGGACCGCATCCGGGACCTGGCCTCCGACCTGGCGGGCCTGCAGACCCAGGAACTGGAGGACCGCCGCCGCAATTGGGAAGAAGCGGCCGCCCTTTCGGCCTACTATTCCTGGGGCGGGTCCCTGGTGTTGCTGGTGCTGATCTGCATCTCGGCAGCCCTTACGGCGCGCGAGCACCGCCTCAAGGCGCGCCAGAACTGGGTGGTCACGGGCCTGAGCGGCCTGGCACAACAGTTGCAGGGCGACCGCCGCGTCGAAGAGATCGGCGAACTGGCGCTCGAATACCTGGCCACCTACCTCAACGCCAAGGTGGGCGCGGCCTACGCTGTTGACGAGCAGGGTGGTTTCACCCTGTTCGGCGGCTACGCCCTGCCGCGCGAGCGACTGGCGCAGAAACTGATCGATGGCGAAGGCCTGGTGGGCCAGTGCGCGCGCTCGCGCGAGCTGCTGCACGTGCGCGACGTGCCGGCCAACCACCTGACCGTGTCCTCCAGCACGGGCGCGTCGGCGCCGGCCGAGTTGCTGGTGGCACCCGCCATGGAGAACGGCGAGGTGTTTGCCGTGATCGAACTCGGCTTCTACCGCGCGGTGGACGAATTCGAGCACCGCCTGTTCAAGCAGGCCTCCGAGATGCTGGCCGTGGCCATCCGCTCGGGCCAGGACCGCAGCCGGCTCGAAGCCCTGCTCGAAGAGACCCAGCGCCAGTCCGAAGAGCTGCAGGCCCAGCAGGAGGAACTGCGCGTCAACAACGAAGAGCTGGAGCAGCAAAGCCGCATCCTGCAGGAGTCGCAGGCGCAGATGGAGCTGCAGCAGACCGAACTGGAGCAGACCAATGCACAGCTGGAAGAACAGACCCAGCAGCTCGAGAACCAGCGCGAGGAGCTGCTGGCCGCCCAGTCGGACCTGACCGAGAAGGCGCGCGAGATCGAGCAGACCAGCCAGTACAAGAGCGAGTTCCTGGCCAACATGAGCCACGAACTGCGCACCCCGCTCAACTCCACCCTGATCCTGGCCAAGCTGCTCGCCGACAACAAGGCCGGCAACCTGACGGGCGAGCAGGTCAAGTACGCGCAGACCATCTCCTCGGCCGGCAACGACCTGCTGGCGCTGATCAACGACATCCTGGACCTGTCCAAGATCGAGGCCGGCCAGGCCACCATCGACATCGAGACCGTGGACATCGCGCGCGCCATGCAGGCCCTGGTCGACCCGCTGCGCCCCATCGCCGAGGAGAAGGGGTTGAGTCTGGCGCTCACCATCGATGCCAACGTACCGGCCACCATGGACACCGACGCCCTGCGCCTGGGCCAGGTGCTCAAGAACCTGCTGTCCAACGCCGTCAAGTTCACCGAGCAGGGCAGCGTGGCGCTGCATGTCTCGCACCAACCAGGCGACCTGCTGGCCTTTGCCGTGCGCGACACCGGCATAGGCATTCCGGAGCACCAGCAGGAGCTGGTCTTCGAGGCCTTCCGCCAGGCCGATGGCAGCACCCACCGCAAGTATGGCGGCACCGGCCTGGGCCTGTCGATCTCGCGCGATCTGGCCCAATTGCTGGGCGGCAGCATCGCCATCCACAGCACGCCGGGCCAGGGCAGCGAGTTCACCCTGACCGTGCCGCGCCATGCCGTGCAGTCCGACGAGCCATCCACCAGCCGTGCCTTCCAGCCCCCGCAGAGCACCGCCAGCGCGCCGTCAGCGGCGCCAGCCTCCAGGCCTGCCCGGCCGGCGCCGACAGCCCCCGCCATCCTGCCCGTGGCAGCGCGCCCCAAGGGCGAGCGCAACATCCTCGTGATCGAGGACGACGTGCGCTTTGCCAACATCCTTAACGACCTGGCGCAGGAGATGGATTTCCACTGCATCCTGGCCCACACGGCCACGGAGGGCCTGGCTGCCGCCACCCTGCACCAGCCCAGCGCCATCGTGCTGGACGTGAATCTGCCCGACTTCTCGGGTCTCGGGGTGCTCGACCAGCTCAAGCGCAACCCAGCCACGCGGCACATCCCGGTGCACGTGGTCTCGGTGGCCGACTACTCGCAGGAGGCCATGGGCCGCGGTGCCGTTGGCTACGCGCTCAAGCCCGTCAAGCGCGAAGAACTGGTGCACGCCCTGCAGCGCCTGGAGGCAAAGTTCACCCAGGGCATGCGCCGCGTGCTGGTGGTGGAAGACGACGCGCGCCAGCGCGAGAGCGTGCGCGCGCTGCTGGCCAGCGACGGCGTGGACATCGTGTGCGTGGAAAACGCCACGGCCGCCCTGGAGTACCTGCGCAGCAGCACCTTCGACTGCATGGTGATGGACGTGAACCTGCCCGACCTGAGCGGCTATGAGCTGCTCCAGGCCATGTCCGAGCAGGAGGACGTGTCCTTCCCGCCGGTCATCGTCTATACCGGCCGGGCCCTGACGCGCGACGAGGAACAGCAGCTGCGCCGCTTCTCCAAGTCCATCATCATCAAGGACGCACGCTCGCCCGAGCGCCTGCTCGACGAGGTGACCCTGTTCCTGCACCAGGTGGAATCCGAACTTTCGGTGGAGCGCCGGCAGATGCTGCAGGTAGCGCGCAGCCGCGACGCGGCCTTCGAGGGCCGCACGGTGCTGGTGGTGGAGGACGACGTGCGCAACGTGTTCGCGCTCTCCAGCATCCTGGAGCCCACGGGCATCTCGGTGCAGATCGCGCGCAACGGCCGCGAGGCGCTCGAGTTCCTGGAGCGCTCGGGTGGCACCGGGCCCGCCGTCGACCTGGTGCTGATGGACATCATGATGCCGGAGATGGATGGCTACACCGCCATGCGCGAGATCCGCAAGCAGCCCGCCTGGCGCAGGCTGCCCATCATCGCCCTCACGGCCAAGGCCATGAAGGACGACCAGGACAAATGCCTGGCCGCTGGCGCCAACGACTACATCGCCAAGCCACTGGACGTGGAGAAGCTGCTGTCGCTGGTACGGGTGTGGATGCCCAAGTGAGCGCCCAACCCAAGACGGCCAGGATTGCCGACATCGAGCAGCGCCTGCTGCTGGACGCGATCTACTACCGCTACCACTACGACTTTCGCGGCTACGCGCAGGCCTCGCTCAAGCGGCGCCTGCAGACCGCGATATCGCGCTTTGGCTGCCAGACGCTGTCGCAGCTGCAGGACAAGGTGCTGCACGACGCGACCGTGTTCCCGGCGCTGCTCGAATACCTCACGGTGCAGGTCAGCGAGATGTTCCGCGACCCGCGCTACTTCAAGTCGCTGCGCGAGCAGGTGATCCCCATCCTGCGCACCTACCCCTCGCTCAAGGTCTGGGTGGCCGGCTGCAGCAACGGCGAGGAGGTGTACTCGCTGGCCATCCTGCTGCACGAGGAAGGCCTGCTCGAACGCACCATCATCTACGCCACCGACATCAACCAGCAGGCCCTGCAGGCCGCCGAGGCCGGCGTGTACGACCTGGCGCGCGTGGCCGCTTTCACCGAGAACCATGCACGCTCGGGCGGCAAGACCTCGCTGTCGGACTACTACTCGGCCGGCTACGGCCGGGTGGTGTTCGACCGTGCGCTGCGCAAGCAGGTGGTGTTCTCCGACCACAGCCTGGCCACGGACACGGTGTTTGCCGAGGTGCACCTGGTGTCCTGCCGCAACGTGCTGATCTATTTCGAGCGCGAGCTGCAGAACCGGGCGCTGGGCCTGTTCAAGGAGGCGTTGTGCCGCCGAGGCTTCCTGGGCCTGGGGTCCAAGGAGTCGATGCGCTTCACCGAGCAGGCCCCGGCCTTCGACGACTTCGTGCTCGAAGACCGCATCTACCGCAAGAAGGTGGGCATATGACTACCGCAGCCCCGGTGTACCCGCACGGGCCGCGCGCATTCGATGCCATCGTGATCGGTGGCTCGGCGGGCGCCATCGATGCCATCTCCACCATCCTGCCATCGCTTCAGGCGCAGACCTGCGTGGCGGTGCTGGTCACGCTGCACCTGCCGCGCGAGGCACCCAGCCTGCTGCCCGAGATCTTTCGCCCGCGCTGTGCGCTGCGCACGGCCGAGGCGCAGGACAAGGAGCCGATCGAGGCCGGCAGCGTGTACTTTGCCCCACCCGACTACCACCTGCTGGTGGATGCCGGTCCGCAGCTGGCGCTGTCGGTCGATGCGCCCGTGCACTTCTCGCGCCCGTCCATCGACGTGCTGTTCGAATCGGCGGCGGACATTTATGGAGGGCGTTTGATTGGTATGCTCCTGTCCGGCGCCAACCACGATGGTGCCCGTGGCATGGCCGCCATCGGCGCTGCAGGGGGGCTCTGCATCGTGCAGTCCCCCGCAAGCGCCGCCATGTCCGCCATGCCCCAGTCCGCGCTGGACCTGATGACGCCGCACCACATCCTCCCCCCTTCGGAGATCGCATCCCTGCTGACCGAACTGCAAATGCGGAGAATCCTGTGAGCCCCACCCTTCTGCACCCACCGCCACCGCCCGCCGAGCGCATCAAGTGCCTGGTGGTGGACGACGTGCCCGAAAACCTCGTGGCCGTGGAAGCCCTGCTGCACAGCGACAGCATCGAGGTGCTCAAGGCCCAGTCGGGCCCCGAGGCACTGGAGCTGCTGCTGTTGCACGGTGACGTGGCGCTGGCCCTGCTGGACGTGCAGATGCCCGAGATGAACGGGTTCGAGCTGGCCGAGTTGATCCGCGGCAGCGAGCGCACCCGCCATATCCCCCTGATCTTCATGACCGCCGGTTCGCGCGACCCGAACTGGCAGTTCCGTGGCTACGAAACGGGGGCCGTGGACTTTCTGTACAAGCCCATCGATCCGCAGATGCTGGCGTCCAAGGCGGGCGTGTTCTTCGAGCTGTTCCGCCAAAAGCGCAGCCTGGCCCGCGAACTGCGCGAACGCACCGAGGCCCTGCGCATCAACGAAATGTTCATGGCGGTGCTCAGCCATGACCTGCGCACGCCGCTGATGGCCATCGGCGCGGCGGCCACGGCGCTGCAACGCCAGCCCCTGGCGGCGGACAGGGCGCAGGCACTGGCCGGCCGCGTGCTCAGCAGCAGCCAGCGCATGGCACGCATGATCGAGGACCTGCTGGACGTGACGCGCATCCGCCAGGGCACCGGCCTGGCGATGCGCATGGCCCCAGTGGACCTGCATGCCGTGCTGCAGCGCTCTCTGCAGGAGATACGCACCAGCTTTCCCAACCATGTGATCAGCACCAGCGACCAGGGGAATCTGGCCGGCATGGGGGACGAGGAGCGCCTGTGCCAGCTGGCCATCAACCTCATCGGCAATGCGGTGCACCACGGCGATCCCGCGGTGGCGATCCATGTGGCACTCGATGGCACCGACACGGACACCGTCGCCTTGACGGTGACCAACGGCGGCACCATTCCGCCGGCCCTGCTTCCGCAGTTGTTCAGCCCCTTCCGGGGGCGTGACCAGGAACCGGGGCGCCACCAGGGCCTGGGGCTGGGCCTGTTCATCGTGCAGCAGATCGTCCGCTCGCATGGTGGCCGGATCGATGTGCAGTCCGAAGACGGCACCACGCGCTTCCATGTGGTTCTGCCGCGCTGCGGCGCTGCGGCTGCGGGCTGATCAAACGCTTGCCAGCCTTGCGGCGGCAGTTCCTGCGCCGGTAGCGCAGGAAATCAGTGCCCGGCGGGAGTCTTTTCGAGGCTGGATTGCACCTGCACCAGCAATGCTTCCAGGTCTTCCAGCTCGAAAGGCTTCATCAGCGTGTGCACATGGGGGCCCCAGCCCGATGGATGCGCGCCCAGGTCGTAGCCTGTGCACAGCACCACCCAGCGCAGTGGGTCCACAGCAAGCACCTGCCGGGCCAGATCCGTGCCCGACAGCCCGGGCAGGCTCACATCGGTCACCAGCAGGTCAAAGCTGCCGGCCTTTTCGAGTTCCAGCGCCTCTTCGGCCGTGGCACAGGTCGTGATCGCGCGCCCCTCGCCCTCCATCAGCATGCCGATGGTTTCGCGCAGTTCGGGGTTGTCCTCTACATAAAGGATTCGCATAGGGCGTCGTATTCTCGAAGGCTGGCCGTGGTTGAAAGAAGCAAATGCCAGCGGCGATCATTCCGCATAGCGCTGGCAGAGCTTGTAGGACGAGCGCCCAAGGTGCAGCGCCGTCCTGCGGAAAAAGACCGGGTCGGATGAAAAACGGGGCCCCGTGGCCCCGTTCGCGCGACGGACTGGCGGTTTATTCTTCGAGCAGCGAGCGCAGCATCCACGCGGTCTGCTCGTGCACCGTGAGGCGCTGGGTCAGCAGATCGGCCGTGGGCTCGTCGCTGGCTTTGTCGGCCAGGGGGAACAGGCTGCGCGCCGTACGGGCCACGGCCTCATGGCCTTCGACCAGCACGCGCACCATGTCCAGCGCCTTGGGCGGCTTGCTCGGCGCATCGGCGACGGTGGCCAGCTTGCCGAAGTCGGCATACGAGCCGGGAGCGATGTGGCCCAGCGAGCGGATGCGCTCGGCAATCGGGTCCACCGCGTTCCACAGCTCGGTGTACTGCGCCATGAACATGGTGTGCAGCGTGTTGAACATGGGCCCCGTCACGTTCCAGTGGAAGTTGTGCGTGGTCAGGTACAGCGTGTAGGTGTCGGCCAGCAGGCGCGACAGGCCCTGGGCGATGGCAGCGCGGTCTTTTTCGCTGATGCCGATGTTGATGGTGGGGGCAGTGGACTTGGCAGCTTTGGCCATGGGGGCTCCTTCGTTGGGCTGGTGGTCGATCAATCGATGGAAATACGCCGCGCCGGTGGACCGGAAAGGCTCCCGGCCAGGGCGCGGCGGCTTGCGGTCACTTTAGCGCAAGCGCCTTTTCCCTCACTGCATCTGGCCCAAATTGCCGATGCGCACCAGCATTTCGGTGAACATCTGCATGTCGGCATCGAGGTCCACAACCTCCTTGAATTCCTTGGCGTTGTGGGCCGTGTACTTCTTGCCGGGCATGGCGGGGCCGAAGTTGATGGCGTTGGGCATGAGCTTGGCCGTGGTGCTGCCGGCGGTGGACACCGGCTGGGCTGGGAGGCCCGTGGTGTCGCCGAAGGTGTTGAGCAGCGTGGACAGCCAAGCGCCTTTGGGGTCGCGCGCCATCCAGTTGCCCTGCTGGTGGTCGATGATCACCGGAACGGACGCCTGCGCGGCCCAGTCGTTGACCTTGACCTTGGTGGCGTGCACCAGGGCGTCGGGCGTTCTGCCGCGCGGCATGCGCACGTTCACCAGCACGTCGACCATGCCATCCTTCTCGCGCACGAGGTTGGGCGACATGGTCAGCGGGCCCATGAAATCATCGCCATAGGCCAGGCCGATGGTGCGGCCCAGGTAGTCCGTGCCGTAGAGTTCGGCAATGTAGCGCACGGCGTTGGCATAGCCGGTGGGCGCCACGGGCACGTCGGATTCGCGCAGGAACAGTGCCAGGCGCGGCAGCGGGTTCACGCCTTCTTCGGGGCGCGAGCCGTGGGCGGAGGTGCCGGTCACCTTGATCTGCACCGCGCTGGCGTCCTGCACCACGTCGATGCCGAAGCTGCCGCCCTGGGGCGTGTACCTGGTGATGAACGCGGCCTTGGCCGCGTTCAGGCGGGCCGCCACGGCAGCCAGGTCACCGCCCTGCAGACGCGCGGTCGCGGTCTGTGGCACGGCGTTGGTGGAGGCGGCACCGGCCATGGCAGCGATGTAGGTGAAGCCGGCCGGCGCATCCTGCAGCGGGAACGAGGTGCGCAGCGCGCCCGAGCCCTTCTCTGCGACCACGGCCGGGTACTTGCTGTCGAGCACAATGTTGTACTCGGGCAGCTCGGTCTTGGTGCGGTAGTACTTCATGGCGTCGCCACCGGTCTCTTCGGTGGTCTCGATCATGAGGCGGATGGTGCGCGACAGCGGCAGGCCGCTGTCCTTGACGGCCTTCATCGCATACAGCACGGTGGCGATGGAACCCTTGTCGTCGATGGAGCCGCGGCCATACAGGTTGCCGCCCACGCGCGTGAGCTTGAAGGGATCGAGGCGTGTGCCGTCGTCCAGCACCCATTCGTCGGCCACCACGGGCACCACGTCGGCATGCGTGAGGATGCCGAATTCTTCCTTGCCCGTGCCCGACAGCTTCACTTCGAAGATGCGGTTGTCCACGTTGCGGTATTCCAGGCCGAAATCCTTGGCCATGCCTTCGACCAGCGCGCCGAAGGCGATGATGGCCTTGTCCTCGTGCGGAGGCACCTTGTCGCTCCTGAAGGTGGGAAGGGCGACCATGCGCGCCGTGGTGTCGATCACCGCAGCCTGGTTGCGCAGGCGGTTGTACAGGCCCAGCAGGCGGCTGATGTTGACCAGGTCGTCCCCGGCCAGCGGGGCCTTGGCCTTGTAGCCGGCCACGCTGGCCTGCAGCATCGGGTTCTCACGCGCGGCCTGCGCCAGGAACTCATCAAAGCTGCCCTTGGCGGCGGCGGGCAATGCAGCCACCAGGCGGTCCATCTGGACCTTCTTGATCGTCGTGGCCTGCGGCGCGTTGGTCGTCACGCTGGAGCAGGCGGCAAGGCCCACGGCGAGGCCTGCGGCCATCAAAATCTTCTTCATCTCTGTAGCTTTCCTTGGAAATTGGGGAGCGCGGGACAGGCGCGGGCTGCATGTGGCGCAGCTTCGCAGCACCGGGCCCCGTGTATGGCACGCCGGCAGGCCCTGCGCGGCGAAAGTGTATCGCTGCCGGCCCCCCTTGCGCCAGGGCGGTCGGCGGTGGCCCTGTCAAGACAGGCGCGTGACGCCCGGCAACTCGCAGGCGTAGATCGCGTTGCGCAGCGCGGCAATGGCTTCGTAGCGCGTGAAGCTGCGCCGCCAGGCCAGCACCACGCGGCGCATGGGTGGCGGGCTGCCATCGTCCTCGCGGATGGGGATGTAGCGGATGTAGTTCTCGTCGCTCTTGCGCCGGCGGGACACCGTGAGCAGCGCATCGCGCGGCACCGACAGGCGCGGCACCAGGGTCACGCCCATGCCGGCCGCCACCATGTGCTTGATGGTTTCCAGCGACGAACCCTCGAAGGACCTGCGGATACCCTCGGCATTGCTGGCAAAGCGCGCGAACTCGGGGCAGACCTCCAGCACATGGTCGCGAAAGCAGTGGCCCGCGCCCAGCAGCAGCATGGTTTCGCTCTTGAGTTCTGCGGCAGTGATGGATTTCTGCGTGCCCAGCGGGTGGGTGCTGGGCAGGGCCGCCATGAAGGGCTCGTCGTACAGCGGCGCCATGGCCAGGCCGGTGTCGGGAAAGGGCTCGGCCAGGATGGCGCAATCGATCTCGCCGGTGCGCAGCATCTCAAGCAGCTTGACGGTGAAGTTTTCCTGCAGCATCAGCGGCATCTGCGGGGTGCGTGCGATCGAGTGGCGCACCAGGTCGGGCAGTAGGTAGGGGCCGATGGTGTAGATCACGCCCAGGGTCAGCGGCCCGGCCAGGGGGTCCTTGCCGCGCTTGGCGATCTCCTTGATGGCGGCCGCCTGCTCCAGCACGCTTTGCGCCTGGCGCACGATCTCGTCGCCCAGCGGGGTGACGGTCACTTCGCCGGCGCTGCGCTCGAAAAGCTTCACGTCAAGTTCCTCTTCGAGCTTCTTGATGGCCACCGACAGGGTGGGCTGCGACACATAGCAGGCATCGGCGGCGTGGCCGAAGTGCTTTTCGCGCGCCACCGCGACGATGTATTTGAGTTCGGTGAGGGTCATGGAGATTCCAGACGGGTAGACCCTGCATTGTGCAGCGCCGCGCGCCCGGCAACCCAGGGCGTGGTGCTGCAGCGGTGCAGAAAGAAGACCGGCAGCAGCACAAGAATCCTCGCACAGGCTGCAACGGTAGGGAAGGCCAGCGGGTGGGACACGGTGACGGCCGGCAACGGCTCGGCAACAGGGACGACGTGCGTCATGGCGGGAGTCAGGCTTTCAGGTAGTCGGATTTTCCACCCAGCCAGCGCATCACATGGCGCTCGGCCAGCTCGGCGTGGCGGTCCAGCATCATTGGCGCGAGTTCGCGTGCCCATTCGAGCAGGTGGGTGTCGGTGGCCAGGTCGGCAAAGCGCAGCAGCGCGTCGCCCGACTGCCGGGCCCCGAGGAATTCGCCCGGCCCGCGGATCTCCAGGTCGCGCCGGGCGATCTCGAAGCCATCATTCGTGTCCGACATGGCCCTCAACCGCTCCTTGGCGGTCTCGCCCACCCGGCCGCTGTCGTTGGTGGAATACAGCAGCACGCAGGCCGATGCCGCCGCACCGCGCCCCACGCGCCCGCGCAGTTGGTGCAGCTGTGACAGGCCGAAGCGCTCGGCATGCTCGATCACCATCAGCGAGGCATTGGGCACATCCACCCCGACCTCGATCACCGTGGTGCTCACCAGCACGCCCATCTGCCCGCTGGAAAAGAGCGCCATCACGGCCTTCTTTTCCGCCGTCGGCATGCGCGAGTGCAGCAGGCCGACCTTTACGCCGGGCAGGGCCTCGCTCAGGTCGGCATGGGTGGCGGTGGCATTGCTCAGGTCCAGCACCTCGCTCTCTTCGATCAGCGGGCACACCCAATACACCTGCCGTCCGTCGTTTACCTGGGCGCCAATGCGAGCGATCACTTCGTCCTTGCGGCTGTCGGCAATGAGTTTGGTGACTATGGGGGTGCGCCCAGGCGGCAGCTCGTCGATGACGGAGACGTCCAGGTCGGCGTAGTAGCTCATGGCCAAGGTGCGGGGAATGGGCGTGGCGCTCATCATCAGCATATGGGGTTCCATCCCCTGGGCAGCGAGCTTTTGCCGTAGGGACAAACGCTGCGCCACCCCGAAGCGGTGCTGCTCGTCGATGATGGCCAGCGCCAGGTTTTTGAAACGCACCTGGTCCTGGATCACGGCATGCGTGCCCACCACCAGCGCGGCCTCGCCGCTTTCGACCAGGGCCAGCATGGCCGTGCGCTCCTTCTTCTTCTGCCCGCCCACCAGCCAGGCCACACGCCGGCCGTGGGCCGCCAGCAGCGGCTCGAGCCAGCCGATCATCTTGGCGAAGTGCTGCTCGGCCAGGATTTCGGTGGGCGCCATCAGGGCACACTGCCAGCCGGCGTCCATGGCAATGGCGGCCGCCAGCGCCGCCACGACGGTCTTGCCCGAGCCCACGTCGCCCTGAAGCAGGCGGTGCATGGGCACGCGGTGCGCCAGGTCCTTGGCAATCTCCACCCCGACCCGCCGCTGCGCGGCGGTCAGCGAAAAGGGCAGCACGGCCATCAGTTGTTCGTGCAACGGCAGCACGCCATCCACCACCTTGCGGGGGCGCAGCACCGGTGCGCGCAACTGGTCGCGCTCGCGGCGCGACTGCTGCTGCGAGAGCTGCTGGGCCAGCAGTTCCTCGGCCTTCAGGCGCTGCCAGGCCGGGTGGCTGTGGTCCTCCAGCGTGGACAGCGACACGTCGGGCGTGGGGTGGTGCAAAAAAGTGAGTGCCTCGCGCAGATTGAACGCGCGGTAGCTGCCGTTGTCATGCCGGAAGACGGCGTACGGCGGCTCGGTGCCGGCGGGCAGGGTTTCGGACAGGTCGACCCGGCTGAGCGCCCCCACCACCGCCCGGCGCAGGTAGGACTGCGGCAGGCCGGCCGTGGTCGGGTAGACGGGGGTCAGCGCGGCCGGCAGCTCGCCGCCGGCCTGGCGAAAGGCCGGGTGCAGCATCTGCCGGCCCCAGAAGCCGCCCTTGACCTCGCCCCGGATGCGCAGGCGCGCGCCCACGGCCAGGGTTTTCTGGTGTGAGGGGTAGAAGCTGAAGAAGCGCAGTTCGCAGGTGCCCGAAGCGTCCTCGACCTGCACCAGCAACTGGCGGCGCGGGCGCAACTGCACTTCGCAGGCCGTCACGGTGGCTTCGATCTGCACCATCTGGCCGTCGCGGGCACTGGACAGCGGCGTGATGCGGGTTTCATCCTCATAACGCAGTGGCAGGTGCAGGGCCAGATCGATGTCGCGCTTCAGACCCAGCTTGTGCAGTGCCTTTTGCGCCACGCTGGCGGTGGAGGGCTTGCTGGGAGCAGCAGCCGCGGGCATTTTGTTCAAAGGTTATCCGGCAGGGCGAAGGTTTCGGCAGTCAAAAAGGCTACCATGGTTACTGTTTATTACCTGATTTCGGCAGACCCCGGCGATCCGGACAGATTCCATGCTCAAGCGCATCAGTATTCAGCATCTCACGTTGGGCATGTACCTGCACGACTTCTGCGGCTCCTGGATGGACCACCCCTTCTGGCGTGCCAAGTTCGTCTTGAAGGACCCCAAGGATCTGGCGCGCATCAAGGATACGGCCATCGAGGAGGTGTGGATCGACATTTCCAAGGGCCTGGACGTGGCGGCGGGCGTGCGCTCCATCTCGCGCGAAGAGGCGGACATCCAGGTCGAGACGGACTTCAGCATGCTGGAGAACCTGCCCCCCCTGGTGGTCGACCCCCCACCCCCTCCTGCCCCCCCTGCGCGCCGCCAGACACGCGGCAAGGCACCCGCCAGCATGCACAGCGAACTGCTGGCGGCCGCCTCGATCTGCGGCGAGGCCAAGCAGGCCATGGTCTCCATGTTCCGGGAAGCGCGCATGGGCAAGGCCGTGAATTCCGAGAATGCCCGCGGACTGGTGGAGGAGATTTCCGACTCGGTCACGCGCAACCCGGGCGCCCTGATCAGCCTGGCCCGGCTCAAGACGGCGGACGACTACACCTACATGCACTCGGTGGCGGTGTGCGCGCTGATGGTGGCGTTGGCCAAGCAGATCAACCTCAACGAAGAACACACCCGCAGCGCCGGCATGGCCGGGCTGCTGCACGACCTGGGCAAGGCGGCGATCCCGCTGGCGGTGCTCAACAAGCCGGGCAAGCTCACCGACAGCGAATTCGCCATCGTCCAGACCCACCCACAGGAAGGCTACGACATGCTCAAGGAGGGTGGCAGCGTGGAAGATGCGGTGCTCGATGCCTGCCGCCACCACCACGAGAAGATGGACGGCTCGGGCTACCCCGGCAAGCTCAAGGGCGATGAGATCAGCCTGATTGCCCGCATGACCGCCATCTGCGACGTGTACGACGCCATCACCTCGGACCGCCCCTACAAATCCGGCTGGGACCCCGCAGAGTCGCTGCGCCGCATGGCCGAGTGGACCAAAGGCCATTTCGACCCCCGCCTGTTCCAGGCCTTCGTCAAGAGCATCGGCATCTACCCCGTGGGCTCGCTGGTGCGGCTGACGTCCGGGCGCATCGGCGTGGTGATGGAGCAGGGGCAGCAATCACTGACCTCGCCCAAGGTGAAGGTGTTCTTCTCGACCAAGTCGGACCTGCGCATTCCACCCGAGGTGGTGGACCTGGCTGCGCCCGGTTGTGCCGAGAAGATCGTGGCCCGCGAAGACCCGGACAAGTGGAAGTTCCCGGACCTTAACCAGCTGTGGTCCGGTTTTGCCGGGCAGGCCTGGTAAAGGCAGCCCGGGCTGGCGTGGGAAAATAGCGCCCCTGTTTCTTTACCCCTTGGTACGGGCCCGTCCGGCCCTCAAGCTCCATGACTGTTTCTGCCACGCCGGCCCCGCGCCACTTCACCCTCAGCGATTTCGACTTCTCGCTGCCCCCCGAACTCATTGCCCAACACCCCGCTGCAGAGCGCAGCGCATCGCGCCTGCTCGACGGCCGCGCGAGCGCACCGGTGGACCGCATCTTTCGCGAGCTGTCTGGCCTGCTGCAAAGCGGCGACCTGCTGGTCTTCAACGACACGCGCGTGGTCAAGGCGCGCATCTTTGGCGAAAAGGCCAGCGGCGGCAAACTGGAGCTGCTGATAGAGCGTATTTTGCTCGGCAACGAGGTCGTGGCCCACATGAAGGTCAGCAAGAAGCCCCTGCCCGGTGCCGTGGTGCACATGGCGGGCGGCCTGCGCGGGGGCGGTTTCAACGCCACCCTGCTTTCGCGCTGGCCGGCCGAGGACGATGGCCCGCTGTTCCGCTTTGCGCTCGAAGGACCGGCCGGCGAGACCCCGCACGAGCTGATGGAGCGCCATGGCCACCTGCCATTGCCGCCCTACATCGAGCGCCAGCAGAATGCCGACCACGATCCCGACGCCGCAGAAGATGCCCAGCGCTACCAGACCGTGTTCGCGCGCGCACCCGGCGCCGTGGCCGCGCCTACGGCGGCCCTGCATTTCGACGAAGGCGTACTGGCCGCGCTGGCCGAACGCGGCGTGGAGCGTGCGAACGTCACCCTGCACGTGGGCGCCGGCACCTTCCAGCCCGTGAAGACCGAGAACCTCGCCGAGCACCAGATGCACAGCGAGTGGTACGAAGTGCCGCAGGCCACGCTGGCAGCGCTCGAGCGCTGCCGCCAGCGCGGCGGCCGTGTCGTGGCGGTGGGCACGACGACGGTCCGCACGCTCGAATCCTGGGCCCGCAGCGGCCAGGCCTCGGGCGATACGAACATCTTCATCACCCCGGGCTTCCCCTTCCAGGTGGTGGACCTGCTGCTCACCAACTTCCACCTGCCCAAGAGCACGCTGATGATGCTGGTCAGCGCCTTTGCGGGCTATGACCGGATCCGGGAGCTGTACCGCCATGCCATTGCGCAGCAGTACCGGTTCTTCAGCTATGGCGATTCGATGCTGCTGGAGAGCCAGCGCTCCTAGTCCACTGAAACCGAGAAATCGGCTGTGCGTGAGGGACTGGCAGGGCCGCAATCTAGGCGCCGGGCGCAGCCGGGTTGCACACCCGGCGAGCACGGCAACGACGAGTGCGGCCCTGCCAGACCCTCACCCTGCGGGCCGGGGTTGCAGCGGGCACATCGCTGCGTTGCGGGCTTTGCCAAGGCGGCCAGCCTTGGCCGCAGCCCGCGCCTTGCGCTGCACCCGCTGCCACCCCGGCGCACAGCCGATTTCTCGGTTTCAGTGGACTAGGGCACGCTCAGCAGTTCGTGACGGTGGCAATGCGGGGCGCGGCCCCCTGTTCCGGCAGGCGATTGGCCGAGGGCAGGCGTACGCAGTAGACGCCGGCCTCGCTTTCCACGCGCGTGACGCGGCCTGAATACGCGTTCTGCCACTCCTTTTCGGTGAGGGTGCCCAGGGGCCGGGGCGCCGGGCTTGCCGCGTTCGCAGCGAGTGCCGCAGCTGCTGGCGGCCCATGGCGGCGCTGCCATTCCCGCTCCTGCCGCGCCGCGCGGGCCACGCCCTCGGGGCTCCATTGGATGGCGGGCACATCGCGGGCATCGGAGGCGGCGGGCACCGGCGCAGGAATGGCAACCAGGCCCGGGCCTGTTTCCTGCGGCAAGGCCAGAACAGCAGGTGAGTGCACACTGCGGCCCTCGCGCACCGGCCCAGGCCGAGGTCCAGCCGACCGGGGGAGCTGCGCCGTCACCGGTTCTGGCGCGGGCGTTCTGAACAACGATGCCGCAACCTGCGGCGCCGTGATCCACAGGACTTCCATCGCCTGCCTGGCGGGCGGCTCGGGCACCCGCACGGCCGATGCCGGCAGCACCAGCCGCCACAGCAGCACCGCGTGCAGCAGCAGCGAAATCGCAACTGCAGCCCCGAGGCGCCGTCGGCCCGGGCGGTAGCCGTCAGGTGGCCACATCGTCCACGGCGCCGTCGTCCACACCGTTCTCGGGCGCCACCCAGGCGAGCAGGTCGCCGGGCTGGCACTGCAGGTAGTCGCAGATGGCGGCCAGGGTCTCGAAGCGCACGCCCTTGACCTTGCCGCTCTTGAGCAGCGAAAGGTTGGCCTCGGTGATGCCCACATGCGCCGCCAGGTCGCGCGACTTCACCTTGCGGCGCACGAGCATTTCATCGAGCGTGACGACGATGGGCATGGCCACCTTTCCGGCGCATGCCTCGGGAGTGGAGCCGCCGGGTCACTGCGCGGTCAGACGAACGCACTGGACTCCTCCTGCAGGCGCTGCCCCTCGGCCATCACGTGGGCCAGCAGCAGCATCATCAGGCCGACGATCAGCACGCTCATCTCGAACGAACCCACCGACAGCGCCACCTGCCCGCCGCGCTGGCCCGAGGCCAGCCAGGACAGCAGCGCCGTCACCGCCGCCCCGTGCACCAGCGAGGCCGCGAACATCGCGATGAAGCCCCAGCCAACGCCACGAAAGCCGCGCACCACCGCAGGACCGAACACCTCGCCACGCAGGAAGGCCGTGCAGATGCGGTGCAGGCACCACACGGTGAACAGCATGGCGGCGGTCGGCAGGCATTCAATGGCCACGCCCACCAGGCGCCAGCTCACGTCGATCTGCAAAGGGGCGGCAATGTTTGCCTGCAGCGCCTGTGAGGGCAGCAGCATCTGCGCCAGGCCGCCCGATTCGCCACGGCCCAGCAGCAGCCAGCGGGCCACGGAAAAGCACACGCCCGCCAGCGCGCACAGCAGTGTCAGCGCGTGCAGCCCGCGGGACAGGCGCCGGAAGGCCGGGCTTTGGATGGATACCATGGTGATTGCCTCATGTTTTCTGTAAAACAATAATAATATTCTGCCATACAGAAACAAAAAGGCAATCACCCGGTGCGCAGCCGCCCCCCAGGGCCGACAGCCGCTCTCTGATGCGTCAGAAAGCGACCGCGTGCCCGTCCTTGCGCGGGTCGGAGCCGGCGATGTAGCTGCCACCGTCGCGCAGCACGAGCTGGGCGCCGCCGAAGGCGAAGACGCCATTGCCCTCTTCCACCGTGACCTCGTGGCCGCGCGCGCGCAGTGCGGCGACCACCGCAGGGTCGAAAGCCGGCTCCACCGCCACGCCCTTGCCGCCGGTCACGCGCCAGCGCGGGGCGTCGGCTGCGGCCTGCGGGTTCTGGCCGTAGCGCAGCACGCGCAGGGCCATCTGCAGGTGGCCCTGGGACTGCATGGGGCCGCCCATCACGCCAAAGGCCATCTGCGGCGTGCCGTCGGCATGCATGGCGAAGGCCGGGATGATGGTGTGCGAGGGGCGCTTGCGCGGGGCCACTTCGTTGGCATGCCCTGGCGTGAGGGTGAAGCCGTGGCCCCGGTTCTGCAGGCTGATGCCCGTGCCCGGCACGACCACACCCGAGCCGAAGCCCATGTAGTTGGACTGGATGAACGAGACCATCATGCCGGAGGCATCGGCCGCGGCCAGGTACACCGTGCCGCCGGGGCGCGGCGTGCCGTGGCCGGGGTCGCCGGCCTGCGCGGCATCGATCAGTTGCGCGCGCTGCACCAGGTAGTCGGCGTCGAGCAGGTCGCGAGGCGTCACGGCCTGCATGGCGTCGATGTCGGCGTTGTACTGGTGCAGGTCGGCCAGTGCGAGCTTCATGGCCTCGATGCTGGCGTGCACCGTGTCCACGTGGTCCAGCGGCTGGCCGCCGATACCGTGGGATTCGAGCATGCCCAGCGCCATCAGCGTGGCGATGCCCTGGCCGTTGGGTGGGATTTCATGGACCACCGAATCGCCGAAGCGCTGGCTCACGGTACCCACCCAGTCGGCCTGGTGCGATGCGAGGTCATCCTCGGTCATAGCGCCGCCATGGGCGCGGGAATGCTCCACCATCTGGCGCGCCAGCGTGCCACGGTAGAAGGCCTCGCCCTCGGTCTGGGCAATCAGCTCCAGCGTGCGCGCATGGGCTTCGCTGCGGAAGATCTCACCGGCGCGCGGTGCGCGGCCACCGGGCATGAAGCACTCGGCAAAGCCGGGCTGGGAGCCAAGCTTGGCAGCGCCCAGCGCCCACAACCGGGCGATGGTGGGAGAGACGGGAAAGCCATTGCGCGCGTAATCGATGGCGGGTTCGGCCAGCTTCGCGAACGGCAGCTTGCCCAGGCGTTTGGACAGGGCCACCCAGGCGGACACAGCGCCAGGCACGGTGACGGCGTTCCAGCCCGTCTCGGGCAGGCCACCACGCTCGGCAAAGTATGCGGGAGTCCATGCGGCGGGCGAACGGCCCGAGGCGTTGAGCCCATGCAGTTCCTTGCCGTCCCAGACGATGGCGAAGCCGTCGCTGCCCAGGCCGCAGCCCGTTGGCTCGACCACGGTGAGCGCCATGGCGGCGGCGATCGCGGCGTCCACCGCGTTGCCGCCTGCCAGCAGCATGCGCAGGCCGGCCTGTGCGGCCAGGGGCTGCGAGGTGGAAACCACGTTGCGCCCCATCACCGCGCTGCGGTGGGAGGCATAGGGCAGGGCCCAGTCCAGGGCGGGGGTGTCGGCAGGGATGCGTGCGTTCATCGTCTCGGTCACTCCACGGAAATCTTGTGCTGGCGGATCACGGTGGCCCAGCGCGCGCTGTCGGCCTGCACCATGGCGGCGAACTTGGCGGGGGTGCTGGGGGCAGCGGGCTCCACGCCGAGCTTGGCCAGGCCTTCGGCCACTTCGTTCGACTGCATGGCCTTGGCAAAGGCCTTGTGGATGCGGTCCACCAGTGCCGGCGGTGCGCCGGCCGGCAGGTACACGCCGAACCAGGTCACCGAGGAATAGCCGGGCAGGCCCGACTCGGCCATGGTGGGCAACTCGGGCGCGAGCGCACTGCGCTTCTCGCTGGTCACGGCCAAGGCGCGCAGGCGGCCGCCCTTGACATGTGGCATGCCGGTGGGCAGCGAGTCGAACAGCACGTGCGTCTGCCCGGTCACGAGGTCGGGGATGGCCAGGGCCGTGCCCTTGTAGGGCACATGCATCATCTCGATGCCGGCCTGGGCGCTGAAGGCCGCGGCGTTCAGGTGCACGATGGTGCCATTGCCGCTGGTGGCGTAATTGAGCTTGCCGGGGTGGGCCTTGCCGTAGGCAATCAACTCGCCCACCGTTTTCACGGGCAGCGAGTTGGTCACCAGCAGCACGCTGGGTGCGTCGGCCAGGTGGGCCACGGGCGTGAAGTCCTTGCGCGGGTCATAGGCCAGGCGCGGCATCAGGTGGGGCGAGATGGCATGCGTGCTGCTGGTGGTGAGCAGAAGGGTGTAGCCGTCGGGCTGCGCCTTGGCGGCCTCGGCCGCGCCGATGGTGCCGCCGGCCCCTGGGCGGTTGTCCACCACCATCTGCTGGCCCAGGTCCTGCGCCACACGCTGCGCGACCACGCGGGCCACGAGATCGGTGGCACCGCTGGCCGGGAAGGGGACGATCACCCGCACCGGACGGTCGGGCCAGTTCGATTGCGCATGCGCGCCCGCACACACGGCCATCAGGCAGGCCAGGCCGAGCACGCTACAGCCCCAGGACAAAAGACGCATACGAAGCACTCCAGAAAAAGAACGGGGACAGGAAGAACCGGACACGCCCTTCCCCGCTATTCACAGGAAGGCGGCGCAACAGCCTTCATCTTAGGAATGTGGCAGTCGCATGACCACCACCAAATCAGCAAATGGCTTTGCCGCACCGGCAAAGCGCTTCGCTTTTTGAGATGATCCACGGCAAACCTCCCATCGACCCCTCCATGCGCGCCCAACTTCTGCAAGACACGGCCCTGCGCTACTTCCTCGAAGTGGCGCAAAGCGGCTCGCTCACCGAAGCCTCGGCCCGGCTGCACGTGGCCGCCTCGGCCTTGAGCCGGCAGATCGCCGGGCTCGAATCGCAACTGGGCACGCCGCTGTTCGAGCGGCACCCGCGCGGCATGGTGCTCACGGCGGCCGGCGAGATCCTGGCCACGCATGCGCGCCGCACGGTGCTCGACGCCGAACGGGCGCTCGGCGAGATCGGCGCGCTGCAGGGCCTGCGCGCGGGCCAGGTGCGCCTGGCCACCTCGGATGCGTTTGCCAATGAACTGGTGCCGCGCCTGTGCGTGGAGTTCCAGCGCACGCACACCGGCATCCAGTTCGAGGTGCAGTCCCTGCCCACGGCCCAGGTGCCTGGTGCGGTACGCAGCGGCGCGGCCGACATCGGCCTGTGTTTCAGCCGCGCGCCACACAAGGACATTGATGTGGCCTACCGCCAGCGGGCACCGGTGCTGGCCCTGGTGCCTCCCGGCCACCCGCTGGCCGGTGCGAAGAGCGTGACACTGGCTCGCATGGGCCAGTACCCGCTGGCCCTGCCGCCACCCGAGACCACGGTGCGCCAGATGATCGACATCGTCTGCAGCCGCCAGGGCCTGCAGCTGGCGCCGGTGCTGGTGAGCAACCACGTCAAGACCATGCTCCACTTCGTGGCGAACGGGGGTGGGCTGTCGGTGTCCAGCGAGATCGCGGCGCGCCACATGGTGGCGGCTGGCGACATCATCGCACTGCCCATCGGCGACCAGGGCATGGACCTGCGCGACCTGGAGCTGCAGACCCTGTCGGGCCGCCGCCTGCCCGTGGCCGCGCAGGCCTTTCTGGACCTGCTCAGGGAGCGGCTGCCCGGGCCCTGGTGATTCTCAATCGCGCCCTTCGTGCTGTTGGCGGAATGCGCGCGCCTTGCCGAAGTGGCCGTTGCCGATAAAGGGCACGGGAGGACGCAGCGCCGACAACGGCGAGGGGTGGTTGGAGGTGAGCACCAGGTGTCCCCGGTCGGCCGGAATCCAGGCGCGCTTGGACTGCGCATGCGAGCCCCAGAGCATGAACACCACCGGGCGCTCGCCTTCGGCCACATGGCGGATGACGGCGTCGGTCAGTTCCTCCCAGCCCTTGCCGGAATGGCTCGCGGCCTGGCCCTCTTCCACCGTGAGGCCGGTGTTGAGCAGCAGTACGCCGTTCTTCGCCCATTTGACGAGGCTGCCGCCCGGCTCTGGCCAGGCCGGAAACGGCGTCTCCAGGTCGCGCTGCATCTCCTTGAAGATGTTGCGCAGCGAGGGCGGCAACTGCACGCCGGGCGCGACGGAGAACGCCAACCCCTCGGCCTGGCCACGCCCGTGGTAAGGGTCCTGGCCCAGGATGACCACCCGCACCTGCTCGGGTGGGGTCAGGTCCAGCGCGCGCAGAGGCTTCGGTGGAAAGATGGCGGCGCCGGCATCCAGGCGCGTTTGCAGGTAGGCCAGCAGCGCCCGGCCACGCGGGCTGGCGAAGAAGGCGTCGACCAGCGGCTGCCAGCCGGGAGCCACAGGCCAGTCGGCCGGGTCGGCGCTTTGCAGTTGGGTGGCGTCGGTCATGGGCGGCAGGCCTTGGATCAGGCGAACAGGTTTGCCAGCGCCTCGCCGGGTTCGGGGGCGCGCATGAAGGCCTCGCCCACCAGGAAGGCATTCACGCCCGCGTCGCGCATGGTCTTCACGTCGGCTGGCGTGAGGATGCCGGACTCGGTGACCAGCAGGCGGTCGGCCGGCACGTTCTTCTGCAGGTCCAGCGTGGTCTGCAGCGAGACCTCGAAGGTGCGCAGGTTGCGGTTGTTGATGCCCACCAGACGGGTCTTGAGCTTGAGCGCACGCTCCAGCTCGGCGCCGTCATGCACCTCGACCAGCACCGCCATGTCCAGGCTGCGGGCAATCGCCTCGAAGTCTGCCATCTGCGCATCGTCCAGGCTGGCCGCGATCAGCAAAACGGCATCGGCGCCCATGGCGCGCGATTCGTAGATCTGGTAGGCATCGACCATGAAGTCCTTGCGCAGCACGGGCAGTTGGCAGCTGGCGCGCGCCTGCTTGAGGGCATCCACGCTGCCCTGGAAGAACTGCTTGTCGGTCAGCACCGAAAGGCAGGCCGCACTCACCGTGCCATCGCCATCGGCATAGCTCTGGGCGATGTCAGCCGGGATGAAGTCGGCGCGCAGCACGCCCTTGCTGGGGCTGGCCTTCTTGACCTCGGCGATCACCGCCGCCTGGCCCTTGGCGATCTTGGCGCGCAGCGCGGCCTCGAAGTCGCGCGTGAGCACGCGGCTCTCGGCATCGGCACGCATCGCGGCCAGGGGCATGCGCTTGGTGGCGGCGGCCACCTCTTCGTGCTTGACGGCAACGATCTTGTTGAGGATGTCACTCATGGAAAAACCTTCACAAAAATTCAAACTGGCCGTACCAAAAATACAGTACGAAGATTTCGGCTCACCAGAAATCAGCGTTGGCGTGGTACCGCCCCTGGCTACCTGCTCTGCACTGGATCGAAATTCCGAAGACCAAGACGACGGTTCAAATGCTCCAAGCATTCATCAACCAACGCTTCCTCCCGCCTGGAGCCGCGCAGCAGCGTCACACGCGTCAGGAGAATCCTCGTGCCTAGGGACCCAGGATGCAGTATTAGAGTGCAAGTAAACGTCGCACTCTTCCCCGGTTCAAAGAACTCCCAGCTCAAGCGGCACCCGTCATGTAAAACAAGAGTGTCTTGCCTTTTCAGGCCCCAAGGCGTCAGCGTGCGGCTTTGAAAATCCAAGACCCAGCCCCGCGACTGGTTTTGCCTGAATTGACGTCGCAATGTGAAGGTTGCGCCGCCAACCAAAATCACTCCCACCGACCAGAAAATGCTCCAAAGATACTGCGCCCGCAGATCCAGGACCATGATCCCCGTTGCTACAAAAACAAGCAAAGAAATGCCGCACAACGGGGCGAGAAAAGTCAGCTCAGCAAGACTGCTCCCCCCAATGCCCAAGGGCAGCCACACCTTGGATTGCTGCTCGATAGCAGTCACCCAAACCGACAACATGCGCAGACGTGCGAGTCTAGGCGAAGGCTTGTTCGTCACGACAACTTCTCTGGCGTGGCGCACTGTGCAAAGCGGTTTCTGCGCTCCGCGGCGTGACGGCAGCATGGCAGTTCGGCACGTAGGACAGGTCACTGGACAGGCGTTAACCGGCCACCGGACCGCCGGATAGCGAGGCGGGCCGCCAGCTCGTCCACACACCGGTCAAGGGTGCCCATCTGCATGGACAGCGTTTCGGTATCGGAGGACTGCAGTTCCACCGCGAACAGGGTCGCGATCGGACCCGCCGTTCTGTGGCGGAACTCGACATCGCAGGAAAGGGAGCCATGGTCCGGAGGGCCGGGCATGATGCCGATGGAATGCGCCGGTTCCAGGGGGATGGCCTGGCCTGCTGCCTGTGCAGGCTGCAGCGTGCGCAGGGACATGTCCAGCACCCACCGCACTCGGTACGCGAAGCGCCGCAGCTGCCACCAGCACATGCCCATGGCGGAACCAACGACCAGCGCAATGCCCCACCACGCAGTAGCGATCGAGGGCTGCAGCACAAACAGCATGAGATAGCTGCCCCCCCAAGCGAACAGGACGGGCACCAGATAGGCCCATACGGTCTTTCGGTGCAGCCGCTCGGGCAGGTACAAGCAGGCGTCCTCCCTCACGGCAGCCGCGAGGTCGTTGACGTCCCGCAGCATGCGGTGCCCTTGTTCTGCCATGGGTTGCCGGTCAGGCGGGCACGGCCAGCGCGTGCGTGCGCGCCACCAATTGGTCCAGCCGCGCCAGCGCGGCGCCCGAGGCGATTGCGGCGCGCGCCTTGGCCAAGCCATCCGCGATGGAACTCGCCACATTGGCCGCATACAGCGCGGCGCCCGCGTTCAGGCAGACGATGTCCTGCGCGGCACCGGTCTCGCCCTTGAGCACGCCGATCAGCATGTCGCGCGACTGCTCGGGCGTTTCCACCTTGAGTGCGCGGTTGCTCGCCATGGGCAGGCCGAAGTCCTCGGGATGCACCTCGTACTCGGTGATCTGGCCGTTCTTCAATTCACCCACCAGGGTGGCGGCGCCCAGGCTCACTTCGTCCATGCCGTCGCGGCCATAGACCACCAGCGCATGCTCGGCGCCCAGGCGCTGCAATGCGCGCACCTGGATACCGACCAGATCGGGGTGGAACACGCCCATCAGGATGTTGGGCGCGCCAGCCGGGTTGGTCAGCGGGCCGAGAATGTTGAAGATGGTGCGCACACCGAGCTCACGGCGCACGGGGGCCACGTTCTTCATCGCCGGGTGGTGGTTGGGCGCGAACATGAAGCCGATGCCCACCTCGGCGATGCATTGGGCAATCGCCTCGGGCGTGAGGTTGATGTGGATGCCCAGCGCCTCCATCACGTCGGCGCTGCCGCTCTTGCTCGACACGCCGCGCCCGCCATGCTTGCTGACCTTGGCGCCCGCAGCAGCCGCCACAAACATCGAGCAGGTGGAGATGTTGAAGGTGTTGGCCCCGTCGCCGCCGGTGCCCACGATGTCCACCAGGTGTGTGCTGTCGGGCACGTGCACCTTGGTGGAGAACTCGCGCATGACCTGCGCGGCGGCCGTGATCTCGCCGATGGTTTCCTTCTTCACGCGCAGGCCGGTGATGATGGCCGCCATCATCACCGGCGAGAGCTCGCCGCTCATGATCAATCGCATCAGGTGCAGCATCTCGTCGTGGAAGATTTCGCGGTGCTCGATGGTGCGCTGCAGCGCTTCCTGGGGGGTGATGGACATGGTGTGGTCTCCGTCTCGCAATTTTTTAAGCGGCAGGCCGGTCCGAGAAGGCCAGCTTGAGGCCGAAGCCGATGAACATCGCCCCGGCGACGCGGTCCAGCCAGTGCATGCCGCGCTGCACGGCGCCCACGCGGCGCGCCATGAAGCCGGCGGCCAGCGCCCAGCCCACGTTGACGGGAATGGCGTTGAGGTTGAACAGCACCCCGAGCAGCACGAAGGCCAGGGCCTTGCTGTCCGTGCCCGGCGCGATGAACTGGGGCATAAAAGCCAGGAAAAAGATCGCCACCTTGGGGTTGAGCACATTCGTCCAGAAACCGCCCATGAACACGCTGCGCAGCGACACGGCCGCAGCCGGCGCGGCCTGCGCCGCCGCGATGGCGGCACCGCTGCCGCCATCACCCGAGGCCTTGGCGAACAGCATGCGCACTCCCATCCACAGCAGGTAGGCCGCGCCCACCCACTTGAGCACGGTGAAGGCCGTGGCCGACGCGGCCAGCAGCGCACCCACGCCCACGGCGGCGGCAAAGATGTGCACGAAGCAGCCGGCCGTGATACCCAGGCCCGCCACGATGCCGGCCCGCACGCCCGAGCGCAGCGCGTTCGAGACGATGTAGAGCACGTCCGGACCGGGCGTCAGGTTGAGCAGCCAGCCGGCCGCGATGAACACCAGCAGTTGGTGCGTCTCGATGATCATGGCCGGGGCTCCAGGAAGTTCTTGAGCATGGCGTGGCCGTGTTCGGTGAGGATGCTCTCGGGATGGAACTGCACGCCCTCGATGTCCAGCGTCTTGTGGCGCACGCCCATGATCTCGCCGTCGTCCGTCCAGGCGGTGATCTCCAGCGCCTCGGGGCAGTCGGCCCGCGCGATGGACAGCGAGTGGTAGCGGTTGACCGTGAACTTCTCGGGCAGGCCGGCGAACACGCCTTTCTGCGTGGTGGTGATGACGCTGGTCTTGCCGTGCATCAGCTGCTGCGCGCGCACGATGCTGCCGCCGAAGGCCGCGCCGATGGCCTGGTGGCCCAGGCACACGCCCAGAATGGGCAACTTGCCGGCGAAGTGCTGGATCGCAGCCACCGAGATGCCGGCCTCGGCCGGTGAACAGGGGCCGGGCGAGATCACCAGCCGGTCGAGCTGGCCGGCGGCCAGGCGCTCAGCGATCTCGTCCACTGTGATCTCGTCGTTGCGGTGCACCTCGACCTCGGCACCGAGCTCGCCGAAGTACTGCACGATGTTGTAGGTGAAGCTGTCGTAGTTGTCGACCATCAAGAGTTTCATGCTGCGCTCCCTGCGGTCTGGCCCGCGTCGCTGGCGTGCCCGGCGCGCAGGCGCGCGAACTCGCGGTGTTCGTAGGCAATGGAGGCTTCCATGATGCCCCGGTAGATGGCCTCCACCACGTCGGCCTGGCCGCCCTGTGCCAGGGCGCGCTCGCGCACCCGGTCCACGATGGCCTGTATGCGCGCCTCGTCGCGCACCTGCACATCGCTGTGCTTGATGCGCGCGGCCTGCGTCATGTAGCCCGAGCGCTGCACCAGCAGCGGCACGAGGATGTCGTCGAGTGCGTCGATTTCACGGCGCACGTCGGCCATGGTGGTGCAGTGCTGCACCTGCTCGATGGCGCGGCTCATTCCAGGCCCTCCTCGACGAGCTCCGCAGCGCGCAGCAGGGCGCGGGCCTTGTGCTCGGTTTCCTTCCACTCGAGCTCGGGCACCGAATCGGCCACCACCCCGGCGGCCGCCTGCACGTAGAGCGTGCCGTTCTTGATGATGCCAGTGCGGATGGCGATGGCCACGTCCATATCGCCGGCATAGCTCAGGTAGCCGCAGGCACCGCCGTAAAGGCCGCGCTTGGTGGGTTCGAGCTGGTCGATGAGCTCCATCGCATGCACCTTGGGCGCGCCGGTGAGCGTGCCCGCCGGGAAGGTGGCCTTGAGCACGTCGATGGCGGTCATGCCGTCGTTCAGGATGCCTTCGACGTTGCTCACGATGTGCATCACGTGGCTGTAGCGCTCTACCGCGAAGGCCTCGGTCACCTTCACGGTGCCTGTCTTGGCGATGCGGCCGATGTCGTTGCGCGCCAGGTCGATCAGCATCACGTGCTCGGCCCGCTCCTTGGGGTCGTTGATGAGTTCGACCTCGGCCGCCTTGTCTTTCTCGAGCGTGGCGCCGCGCGGGCGCGTGCCGGCCAGCGGGCGGATGGTAATCTTCTGCCCGTCCGGCGTGCTCTCCTGGCGCACCAGGATCTCGGGGCTGGCGCCCACCACATGGAAGTCGCCGAAGTCGTAGAAGTACATGTACGGCGAGGGGTTCAGCGAGCGCAACGCACGGTACAGCGACAGCGGGCTTTCGGTGTAGCGCTTGTGGATGCGCTGGCCCACCTGCACCTGCATGAAGTCACCGGCGGCGATCAGCTCCTTGGCGCGGTCCACCGCAGCCAGGTAGTCGACCTTGGAAAAATCGCGCTGGGCGGGGTGGCTCTCGGTGGGCTTGACCACCGGGGCGCTGACCGAATACTTGAGTTGCTCCTTGAGCTCGCGCAGGCGCTTCTTGGCCTTGGCATAGGCTTCGGGCGTGGCCGGGTCGGCGTAGACGATGAGGTAGAGCTTGCCCGAGAGGTTGTCGATGACCGCCAGTTCCTCACACTGCAGCAGCAGGATGTCGGGGCAGCCCAGGGTATCGGGCGGGCAGGTGTTCTCGAGCTTCTTTTCGATGTAACGCACAGCGTCGTAGCCGAAGTACCCTGCCAGGCCACCGCAAAAACGCGGCAAGCCGGGGCGCAGCGCTACCTTGAAGCGCTTTTGGTAAGCCGCGATGAAGTCGAGCGGATTGCCTTCGGCAGTCTCCACCACCTGGCCGTCGGTAACGACCTCAGTGCGCGCCGCAGCACCGAAACCGCTGGCGCGCAGCAGGGTGCGCGCCGGCAGGCCGATGAAGCTGTAGCGCCCGAAGCGCTCGCCTCCCACCACGGATTCGAGCAGGAAGCTGTGCTTGCCGCCCTCCTTGGCGCGCGCCAGCTTCAGGTAGAGCGAGAGCGGGGTTTCCAGGTCCGCAAAGGCCTCGGCCATGAGCGGAATGCGGTTGTAGCCTTCGCCGGCCAGGCTTTTGAATTCAAGTTCAGTGATCACGGGGAGAGCTCCCAGCTGTCACAGCGCGTGTCCCCGCCAATGGGCATTGGGGGCGCTGCGGTTCATTCAATCGGCCCTGACAAGGGCCACGGGTGCACGCTGGGGCGGTTCGCCCAGGTGCCATCAGGCGTTCAGGCAGACAGGCTGACGCCAGGGCCAGGCTCCCCGGTCGCTGCAACCTGTGATGAACACGTGGTGAATGAACATGGGCCAAAGTGTAGCAAAGGTCTTGGAGCTTTCGGGTTTTTGGCATGCAATCACCATGAAGAACCACTCGAAAACCCTGTTGCGCCCGTTGCACGGTCTTGCAACAATTAGAAACGAACGGTCGTTCTATTTTGAGGAGACAAGCATGAGAAACATGGTGCGATGCGCTGCACTCGCCGCCGCATGCCTTCTGGCCGGGGCCACCATGGCCCAGCCCATCACGGTGTCCAACGTGAAGTACGAAGAGACCACCCAGGTGGCCGACAGCACCCTGCAGCTCAATGGTGCGGGCGTGCGCTACAAGGCGGTGTTCAAGGTCTACACCGCCGGGCTGTACCTCGAAAAGAAGGTTGGCACACCGCAGGAGGTGGCGAGCCAGAAGGGCCCCAAGCGCATGAGCATCACCATGCTGCGCGAGATCGATTCCACCGAACTGGGCAAGCTGTTCTCGCGCGGCATGGAAGACAACATGGACCGCGCAGCCTTCTCCAAGCTGATCCCCGGCGTGCTGCGCATGAGCCAGATCTTCTCGGACCACAAGAAGCTCATGGCGGGCGACCAGTTCCAGGTGGACTGGATTCCCGGCACCGGCACGGTGATCACCGTCAAGGGCAAGCCCCAGGGCGAGCCCTTCAAGGAGCCCGAGTTCTTCAACGCCCTGCTGGGCATCTGGCTGGGCAATGCGCCAGCGGACTGGAAGCTCAAGGACGCGCTGTTGGGCAAGCAGCCCGCGTAAACAGCGCCCCCTCCCGGGAAAGCACCTACCCACTTCTGTCACCCGGCAGACACAGCGCCTGCAAACCGCAGGCGTAACCTTCGAAGAACCTGTTCAAGCCCCGGCAGCGTGTGCATGCGCCATCCGCCGCACGCTTCTGCCGGGCCTTCTCCTCGCCACCCGCGCCCAGGAGCGATCCGCCGACAACCCTCGCCCTTTGACCCTGCACCTTCGTTCGCGCGCCTGACCACACCATGAAACCAAGCAACCTCTCCGTCGGCCTGCGCCTGGGCCTGTCCTTCGGCGCCATCCTGCTCATCACCGCGCTCCTCGCCGCCACCGGCATGTGGCGCATCGCCAGCCTGCAGGGCGCCAGCGAGCGCGTGGCCACGCAGGAGATCGAACAACAGACCCTGGTCGAGAACTGGGCTGCCGACATCCGCCTGAACTGGGTGCGCACCGAGGCCTTCCTCAAAGCCATCGACCGCGACTACATGGAAAAGCTCACGGCCGACACGCAGGCCACGGCCAAGGGCATCGAGACCAAGGTCCAGCGCGTCGAAGGCCTGGTGCAGGGCGACAGCAACCGCGCGCAACTGGCTACCATTGCCGCCGCGAGCAAAGCCTATAGCGACAAGCTCGCCGAGATCCGCGAACTGCACCGTGGTGGCGAGCCGAATGTACCCACGCTGGTGGACAAGGAGCTGCGCCCACTGGCCGACCGGTACCTCAAGTCCCTCGATGACCTGCGCACCGCCATGGCCACGCAACTGGCCGCGAGCCAGAGCGACACCGGCGCGCTGGCCAAAGCCAGCCAGGTGCTGCTGGGCGTGGGCACGCTGATCGCGGTGGCGCTGGGCGCGCTGCTGGCCTTCACCGTCACGCGCTCCATCGTGCGGCCGGTGCAGCAAGGCAAGCAGGCGGCCGAAAGCATTGCCGATGGCGACCTGACGCACCCCATCACCACCACGCACAACGACGAAACCGGCCAGTTGCTGCAGGCCCTGGCCACCATGCAGTCGCGCCTGGCCACCATCGTCGGCAATGTGCGCCACAGCGCCGAGGGCGTGGCCACCGCCAGCGCCGAGATCGCCTCGGGCAACAACGACCTGTCGGCCCGCACCGAGCAACAGGCCTCGGCGCTCGAAGAAACCGCCGCCTCCATGGAGGAACTGGGCTCCACCGTGCGCCAGAACGCCGACAACGCACGCCAGGCCAACCAGCTGGCGATGAGCGCCTCGACCGTCGCCATCCAGGGCGGCCAGGTGGTGGCCGAGGTGGTGGACACCATGAAGGGCATCAACGAAAGCAGCAAGAAGATCGCCGACATCATCAGCGTGATCGACTCCATTGCCTTCCAGACGAACATCCTGGCCTTGAATGCCGCAGTGGAAGCAGCCCGCGCGGGTGAACAGGGCCGCGGCTTTGCCGTGGTGGCCAGCGAGGTGCGCAACCTGGCGCAGCGCAGCGCCGAGGCGGCCAAGGAGATCAAGGGCCTGATCGGCACCAGCGTGGAACGTGTGGAGCGCGGCAGCGCCCTGGTGGACCGGGCCGGTGCCACCATGAGCGAGGTGGTGGCCTCGATCCGCCGCGTGACCGACATCATGGGCGAGATCAGCGCCGCCAGCAGCGAGCAGAGTTCGGGCGTGGGCCAGGTGGGCGAGGCCATCACGCAGATGGACCAGGCCACGCAGCAGAACGCCGCGCTGGTGGAGCAGAGCGCTGCGGCGGCCGACAGCTTGAAGACCCAGGCCGGGCAGTTGGTGGAGGCGGTGGCGGTGTTCCGGCTCGGTGCGAACCACCATGCCGCGCCGGTCGCTGCGCCCCGCCCGGCCAGCAACGCATCGCGGCTGTTGCCAACAAGTGGGCAGCGCCGTATCGCCGCCTGAGCAGCCGCTCAGGCGTTTTTCAGCTCTTGCAGAGCATCCACGAAGCCATCGGCATCCACGGCCCGCACCGGCTGGCCGTGGTTGTAGCCGTAGGTCACCAGCACCACCGGGCAGCCGGCGGCGCGCGCCGCCTGCGCGTCGTTGCTCGAATCCCCCACCATCAGCGTGCGCGCCGGCGTGCTGCCCAAAGCCTCGCAGGTCTTGAGCAGAGGCAGCGGATCGGGCTTCTTGCGCTCGAAGCTGTCGCCACCGAACACCTGAGAAAAATAACCGTGGAGCCCCTTGGCCTTGAGCAGCGGCACGGCAAAGTCCGTGGGCTTGTTGGTCAGGCAGGCCAGGCGCAGGCCTGCCGCCTGCAGCGCCTGCAGGCCAGCCACGACGCCTGGGTACACCTGCGCGTACTGGCCATTGATTTCAAGGTAGTGCTTCTGGTAGCTGGCCCAGGCAGCGGGGTACAGCGACTCCACCTGCGCGGCATCTGCCGCTTGCCCGCCGGACGCCAACACATGGCCCAGCACCGAACGCAGCAGGTGCTCCGAACCCTTGCCCACCATGTGCTCGATGTGCTCGGCCCCGATGGCAGGCAGCGCCAGTTCGCGCAGCATGCGGTTGAGCGCCTCGGCAAAGTCCCCGAGCGTGTCCACCATGGTTCCGTCCAGGTCCACGATGGCGGCGTCCACACGGGACAGCAGGGCGGACAACGGTAGCGATGCGGACATGCGAAGAACTCCTCGGAATGCGGATGAAGAAAGGCCGGGCAGCGCTGCCCGGCCTTGGCGATTTTAAAGGTGCCGGCTTACCGCAGACTCAAGGTCTGGCGCTTCCAGGCCGGGTCCTGCCAGCGCTGGAACAGGGGCAGCGCAGCCACGTCGCCGGTCACGCGCTCGGTGGCCAGGCCTTCCAGGCGCACGATCTCGAAGCTGCGGCGGTAGCGGCCCTGGCCGCGTGCCTCGCGCGCCACCAGCATCTGCTGGCCGCCGGGCACCCAGCCGGCCCACTCTGCCACGCCGGTCTCGGGCGCGCTGGCGGCGGGGGGCAGCACGTCGACCAGCCAGCCCTCGGCTGTCTTGCGCATCACCCACAGCTCACGCCAACCTTCCAGGGGCTGCACGGCCAGGGCCACAGCCGTGCCCTCGCGGTTCACGCTGGCCGACGCGGCCCACACCACGCCGTAGGTGCAGCGGCGCACCAGTGGTGCCTTCACACCCTTCTGGGCATCGACCAGCAGCACGCAGGTCTCGCCGGGTGCCCCGGGCTCGGTCACGATGCCGGGGCGGTTGCCCTGGGCTGCCGGCAGGCTGGGGGGAACCAGGGCCCAGCGCACGGCGCCCACGCGCATGGCGGCGTCGTTGTAGGCGGACTGGTCTTCGTCGGGCAGGTCGTTCTTGCTGACGCCGGCGAACTCGGCCAGGGCGCGGGAGGCCGCAGCCGCCACGGCCGCGCCGGCGATGTCCTTGCGCGCCTGCTGGAAGGCCATGGCACTCCACACGCCGGCGCGGCGCATCTGGATGCGGTTGCGCACATAGGGCGACAGGCCCGCCACGTCCACGCGGTCGAGCACCTGCGATTGCCACTCTTGCACGCGGGCACGCTCGTGCGCCGGCAGGTCGGGGTTCACGCACTCGGGCCGGGTCAGCGCCAGGGCGGCACGGGCACGCTGCTCTCCATCCGCCACGGGCATGGCCAGCACGCGGCGAAAGGCCTCACCGTCGTAGCAGACCTGCATGCGGCCTTCGACCTCGTAGGTGGTAAAGCGCACGCCGTAGCCGTTGGCCACGTCCAGGTGGGCCGACAGGGTGGCGCCCGAGGCCTTGCCCGGCACGGCGGCCGAGGCACGGCGCGCCAGCCGGTCGGCCAGGGTTCCCAATGCGTCGAAGGCCTGGGCGCCCTGCTCTCCCGCCAGCGCGCTGGCCGGTGCCGCCTGCAGGTAGGCAGCCGTGATGCCGATGCCCAATGCTTCGGCGCCTGGGGTGTCACGCACGAAGCGCAGCACCGACAGCAGGGCCGGGCCCTCGGCCTCATCAAGCGCCACGCGGCGCACGTCGCTGGTGCGGATGAAACCGCCGCGCTCGCGCTTGTGATCCCATACCTGCAGGTAATCGAGGCGCTCGCCGCGCACTTCGAGCACCTCGCCCTGCCACAGCGCGGACTGCTGCTGGGCCGAGTCACGCGGCGCTGCGCGCAGGCTGGCCTGGTCCTGCACGACGATGGCCCTGCCCAGGGTGCTGGCGGGCGCGGGGGGGACGGCAGCGGTGGCGACCATGGTGGCGGCCGAGGCGATGGCCGCGGCGAGTGTCAGGGTGGTGCGGTTCATGCTCATTGCTCCGTGGCTTGGGTCGTGGAGGCGTCATCGGCAGCTGCAGCCTGCGCGGCCACGGCCTGTGCGTTGCGGTTGCCGCCGAGCAGCGCGGCGCCGATGAAGTCGCCATTGGTCGGAGGGGGCGCGATGATGACCTGGATCTTGTCCGACAGCTTGTCGGCCAGCGTCTTCTGGATCAGCAGCGGGTGGCGCGTGACCAGCGCGCCTTCGCGCGCCATCTGCTCGGCGTTGACCTTGCCGATGCGGTCCATCCGGTAGGCCTCGGCCTCCGCCAGCTTCTGGCGCGCGTCGGCCTCGCCACTGGCCTCGATGCGGCGGGCCTGGGCCGTGCCCTCGGCGGCCTTGATGCGCGAGACCTTCTCGGCTTCGGCCTCCAACTGGCGCTGCTCGATCTGGCGCTGCTTGAAGGGCAGCACATGCTTCATCGCTTCTTCCTGGGCGCGGGCGGCGATCACCTGTTCGCGGGCGGAGGCTTCGGCGGCCACTTCGCGGCGCACCTTGTCGGCGCTGGCGTCGAGCTCGGTTTCCTTCACGCGCTTGTCCTTGAGCTCCAGCGTGTAGCGCATCTTCTCGGAGGCCAGTTCCTCGGCCAGCAGGCTGTCCATGCCGCGGCGGTATTCAGCGGGCAGGTCCACCTTGCCGATCTGCACGTGGCGCAGCAGCACGCCATCGGCGGCCAGGCGGGTGCGCAGCTCGGTCTCGATGATCTGCTGGATCTCGGCGCGCTTGGACGAGAAGATCTCGCGCACCGTGTAGCGCGCGAACACCTTGTAGATCAGGCCCTGCACGGCAGGCTCGACGATCTCGGCACCGATGTTGTCGGGCAGTTGGGCCGAGCGGGCGGCCATGGCGGCCGGATCCAGCGCATAGCGCACGCTCAGGTCCAGGCCGAAGGACAGGCCTTCGACCGACTGCAGCGGCGCGCCGCCCGTGGCCTGGCGCATCTGCTCGGGGCGGTAGGTCTGGTCACGCAGGGTGAACACGCGCACGCTGTGCAGGCCGGGCAGCACCCACACGCTGCCATCGCGCCACTGGCTGACCGAGCCGGTGAACTGGTTCACGCGCACACCGAGCTCGCCCTGGTCCAGGTGCTGCACCGGGGGGTTGCGGTACACCATGGCGCCAGCAGCCACCACTGCCGTGCCGGCGACCAGCCAGCCCAGGGTGCGGGGCGACGGCAGGGCCAGGGGGCGGGAGGCAGCGATGGGAGCGCCTGCAGCGATCTCGTCCTGGGCGCCATCCAGCGTGGGCTCCACGGCAGGGGTGCGGCGCAGGGCGCGGGTGATGCGGTTCCAGGTGGCTTTCATGGTGTCTTCCCTCGTTGGTTCGGTTCGGTGGGTGGTTTCTCTGCGGCGCCGGATTTCCGTGCTGCATTGGTGTCCAATTCTTCGCATTCCCCCCGGAAGCAACAATGCGGCGCACCCACCAAAGCGCTCACGCCGGGCGTGCAAAAGCTCCCACCCCGGAAGAAAAACTCACACCGCTGCCGGCGGGGGCCCGGGATAATCCCTGCAGCACCACTTCCAGAACCGCTCCATGACCCGCATCGCCGTAATCGAAGACGACCTGCCCACCAGCAACCAGCTGGCCGGCTGGATCCGCAGTGCGCGCAGCGGCATCGTGATCGACCAGTGGTTCACCCGCGACGAGGCCGAGGCGGCCCTGGAGCGCGAGCACTACGATGCAGTGGTGCTGGACATCGAGCTCGGCCGCGAGCGCCATGCGGGCGTGGCCCTCATCAACGCCATCAACAAGCTGCGCCAGGGCACGCCGGTGCTGGTGGTGTCGGCCATGCCGGCGGCCATCTACCGCAGCATCATGAAGGCGCTGGACGCCTGGGACTACCTGCAGAAGACGACCTTCGAGGAGGCCGACTTCATCGAGACCTTCCTCGACATCCTGCGCACCACGCAGACGACCCAGGCTGCGGCATCCGTTGCCGCGGCTGCCGCCGCACCGGGCGACGCGCTGGTGCTCGACCCACTGTGGCAGCGCACCCCCACCTGGCGCGGCGAGCGCATCAACCTGCCGCTCACGGCGCAGCGCATCCTGGCCACGCTGCACCAGCGCAGCGGCGAGGTGGTCTCGTACGACGAGCTGTTCGAGGTGGTCAAGAGCGGGCGCAACCGCGACAACGTGCGCAAGCATGTGAGCACCATCCGCGAGGCTTTGCGCGAGGTGGACCCGGCCTTCGAAGGGATCGAGAATGTGCCCATGCGCGGGTTTCGCTGGGTCGGCTCGCCGCTGGCGCAAGGCCGCCTCAAGACATGATCAAGCGCCTGCTGCGCCCCGGCCTGGAGATGCCCCGGCTCGAGATGCCGCGGCTGGGCCTGCCGGCCTTTCGCCTGCGCATCCTCGTGCGCAGCGTGTTCATCCTGCTGGCGGTGGCCACCGTGGCGCTCAGTGTGGTGCTGCTGCGCGAGGAGAAGGAGCGCGCCTGGCAGAGCTACCAGCACGGCTTCGAGCGCAGCCAGGCCGAGGTGATGGCGCGGCTTCGCCACCCCTCGGGGCAGCTCGCGCTGCTCAACGCAGGGAGCCTGGGCCAGGGTGCCACGCCGCTCGCGCCGCTGCTGCTGCCCTACTCGGCCATCGACTTCGACGACCAGAACAAGGCCCAGCAGGCGGTGGAGATGGCCGGCTGCTCGGTGCTGTACCCCGATGGCTCCTCGGTCTGCGCGGCCATCGGCAACAACCCGTATGCGGGGGGCTTCATCTACATCGTGGGCAGCTTCTATGCCGGTGAGCTGGCCGCGCGCGAACGCGGCGCGCTGGACCTGGCGGCCGTGCACCGGGCCCGCGTGACGCTGGACATGCGCGGCACCACCAGCCGCTGGGTGGCGCCCTTCGAGGCCATGGCGCCAGCCAGCGGCACGGCGGCCGGCACCAGCCCCGGATCGCGTGGCCGGCTCACCGGCTTCGTGGACAACGGTGGCGAAGCGCTCGATGTGCGTGCGCGCCCAGTGCGCGATTTCCGCGGCTGGCTGTGGCAGAACGGCCAGTGCCGCGACCTGGCCGGCGCTGCCCCCGACTGCCTGCGCCGCAGCTTCTATTCCATCCGCCTGCCGGTGGAGCTGTTCCGCGAGGCGCTGTTCCGCAAGGAGCGCCTGGTATGGCCGCCCGAAGACCTGGGCAGCATGCGCGTGCGCGTGGAGATGCTCGCGCCCGGCGAGGGCCCGGCGCTGTTCGACAGCAACACCCCCGGCGCGCAGCCCGGGGCATCACTCACCGAAGTCACGCGCAGCCTGCTGCCTGGCGAAAAGGTGCAGGTGCGCAAGATGGGCGATGGCGAGGAGAACACCCTCACCCTCAAGGGCAGCGAGGTGCAGGCCGAGCCTTCGGCCCCCTGGCTGATCCGCCTGGTGAGCTGGCTGCCGCTCGATGCGCCCGATGCGCGCACCACGCCGGCGGGCCTGGACATCCTCGACACGCCCACGGGCAACTACGTGGTCAGCTTCACCGGCAACCTGCGCGGACTGGAGCAGGGCCTGGCCGCCGTGGCCACGCGGATGTCCTGGTACCTGGGTGCCATGCTGACCGCCATCGCGCTGGCCTGGCTGATCTTGGAGGTAGGGCTGCTGCGCCGCGTGACCGCCCTCACCCGCCGCGCGGCCGCCGTGTCGTACAACGTGCAGGACGGGCACATCGGCCCACGCCTGGGCGACCTCGATGTCTCGGACCTGCGCGGCTCGGACGAGCTGGGCATCCTCGCGGGCGGCCTGGCCGACCTGCTGCAGCGCGTGAAGGACGACATCCAGCGCGAGCAGCTGCGCGCACAGCAGGAGCGCGACATGTGGCACGCCGTGGGCCACGAGATCATGTCGCCCCTGCAGTCGCTGATGGTGCTGCATGGGGGCCCTGGCGACCCAGGCCACCGCTATGTGCAGCGCATGCAGCAGGCGGTGCACGTGCTCTATGGCACCGCTTCGCCGGCGGAGGCGCTGCAGGCGGCCGACGTGCCGCAGGGGCGGCTCGACCTCGACGCCTTTTTGCGCCACGTGGCGGACAACGCGCACTTCGCAGGCATCGTGGACGTGGTGTACCAGGGGGGCGCGGGCACCGTCATCGTGCGCGCCGACGAATTCGCGCTGGAGGACGTGGTCACGCACATCCTGCGCAATGCTGACCGCTACCGCCCTGCGGGCACGGCCATCACGCTCACGCTCACGGCCTCGGAATCAACCGCCAGCGCCACGCTGCAGAACCAGGGCGTCACGATTGCCGACGAGTTGCTGGGCCGCATCTTCGAACTGGGAGTCTCCGACCCCGACCTGCCCACAACCGTGGGCGAAGGCGAGCACCGAGGCCAGGGGCTGTTCGTGGCCAAGACCTACATGGCCAAGATGGGCGGCACCGTCAATGCGCGCAATACGGCCGACGGGGTGGCGTTCACGCTGACGTTCCAGCGGCTGGGTTAGGCAAGGGCGGCAGGAAGAAGGCGCCACGGCGCACGACTGCGGTCGGCGCTGTCCGACAGAGTCCGAGGGGATGCAGGGCTACGCTGCATCCATCCTTTAGCAACCGTGTTGCACCCTGTCATTTGCGCCCTGCGCAAGGAGCCCTCGCCATGAAACGTTTCGCCTTTTTCGCCCCCGTTGTCACCGCCGCCCTGCTGGCAGCATCTGGCGCCGCTTTGGCACAGTCGCCTTCCTCGGAGGCCACGGCCCGCTATGAGCAGGATCGCCAGAAGTGCATGACCAACAACACCCAGGACAGCATGGCGACCTGCATGCGCGAGGCCACCAACGCGCTGGATGCATCGCGCAAGGGCCAACTGAGCGACCCCGGCCCGATCGCAGCGGCCAACGGCACCGACCGCTGCAGTGCGTTCCAGAGCGCGCAGGAGCGTTCGGAATGCGTGCGCCGCGTCGAGAGCAGTGCCGTGAGCGGCTCGGTCTCTGGCGGCGGCGTGCTGCGCGAATCGACGACGACCACGATCATCGTCCCCGCGCAGAAGTAAGACCAGCGGCGGGCGGCTCAGCCCGCCAGCGTGGCGCAATCAGCCCAGCTGGACTCGCATGGCGTCGATGACGCCCTTGTAGTCCGGCTTGCCGAAGATGGCACTGCCCGCCACGAAAGTATCGGCACCCGCATCCGCCACCCGGCGGATGTTGTCCGTCTTGATGCCTCCATCCACTTCGAGGCGGATGTCCTTGCCCGAAGCATCGATGCGGCGGCGCACGTCCTCGATCTTGCGCAGGGCCGAATCGATGAAGCTCTGGCCGCCGAAGCCGGGGTTCACGCTCATGATCAGGATGAGGTCGATGTCGTCGATCACCCAGTCCAGCACGTCCAGCGGTTCTGCCGGGTTGAACACCAGGCCGGGCTTGGCGCCCTTGGAGCGGATGGCCTGGATGCTGCGGTGCACATGGCCCGAGGCATCGGGGTGGAAGCTGATGTAGTCGGCTCCCGCATCGGCAAACGCGGCCGCCAGGGCGTCGACAGGCTCGATCATCAGGTGCACATCCACCGGAATGGCGGTTCCATCGGCCGTTTTGGCATGCGGCTTGAGCGCCTGGCACACCATGGGACCGAATGTGAGGTTGGGCACGTAATGGTTGTCCATCACGTCGAAGTGGATCCAGTCCGCTCCGGCGGCAATGACATTGCGCACTTCTTCGCCCAGGCGGGCAAAATCGGCGGAGAGGATCGAGGGGGCTATGCGAAAAGGTCGGCTCATGCCCCAATTGTCGCAGTTACCATTCGCCCATGCCAAAGTACCAGTTTGACGTGCAAGTGCAGCCCGAGTACCTGCCGGAGCAGTCTGCCCCGGACACAGGGGTGTTCAGCTTCGCCTACACGATCACCATCACCAATGCCGGGGATGCGCCCGCCCAGTTGATCTCGCGCCACTGGATCATCAGCGATTCGCGCGGCCATACCGAAGAGGTCAAGGGCCTGGGCGTGGTGGGGCACCAGCCCCTGCTCAAGCCTGGTGAATCCTTCCAGTACACCAGCGGTTGCCGCCTGCGCACGGCCAGCGGCACCATGCACGGCACCTTCCATTGCGTGGGCGAGGAAGGCGAGCCCTTCGATGCCAAAGTGGACCTGTTCATGCTGGAGGCGATCAACCAGGGTCCTACGGGACAACCCCTGACCGGCCGGGTGCTGCATTGAGCCGCAGCGTCGATCTGGCCACCATCCTCGCGCGGCTGGACCCAACCGCCGATCTGGCCCATCGCCACCTGTGGCTGATCGGCCTGCTCGACTGGGTGCGCGGCAAGCGCGACTCGGTGCCCGGCGCCGTCGGCCGGCTGCAGCTGTTCCTGGACGCGGCGGAAGCCCGCCCCGAGGTGCAGGCCAAGCTGCAGGCATGGTGGGCAATGCTGGTCGACACGGTGGACATCACCACCCTGCTGGCCGACTTCGGCTTTGCGCCGCGCACGGCCCTGGCCAGCGAGGTGGCCGAGCGCCTGCGCAACAAGCTGCTGCCGGCAAGCCCCGAAACCATCGATGCCTCGGAGCTGTTCATGCTGGCCCTGCCCGGCGGGTTCGACGCCCAGTGGGTGGCCGCGCTGGAAGAGGCCCAGCTCACACGCCTGGTGCACCTGCTGGCACCCACGGACACGGGCGGCGCCTCGCGCTGGCAAAAGGCCCTGCTCGATGCGATCACCTACTGTGCCGGGCAGATCCTCTCGACCGGCTTTGCACCCGAACTGCGCCTGCGCATGAGCGAGACGGCGCGCGAATCCCAGCCCTTCCACGCACTGATCCACGACGTGGAGAGCCTGCGCGTGGAGGTGCTGCACGGCCTGCGCACGCCCGAGCGGCTCGATGCTGCGGTGCAGCGCCTGCGCGAGCGGCTGGAGGCCTGCCGCGCCGCCGCCGCCACGGTGTACACGCATTTCGAGGAAAACGGCATCTCGGTCGGCTTGGTGTTTCGCCTGCGCCAACTGCGCGAGCGCATCCTGCGCGTGCGCCAGTTGCTCGACTGCCTGCTGTCGCCCCAGCCGGCGCTGACGGCCGCCAAACTCATGGCCAATCTGGTGCTGGTGGGGCAGGAGCGGCGCAGCCTGCGCGCGCTGTTTGCCTCCAACTCCTCGCTGCTGGCGGCCAAGGTGGCCGAGCGCAGCGCCGAGACGGGCGAGCACTACATCACCCGCACGGGTTCCGAGTACCGGTCCATGGTGAAGAAGGCGGCCGGCGGCGGGGCCCTGATGGCCTTCACCACGCTGGCCAAGTTCGGCCTGTATGCGCTGGCGCTGTCGGCCTTCTGGGGCGGCTTCTGGGCCGGGGTGAACTACGCCACCACCTTTGTGCTGATCCAGCTGCTGCACCTCACGGTGGCCACCAAGCAGCCGGCGATGACGGCACCGGCCATGGCCGCCAAGCTCAAGGAGCTTGGGGCCAGCGATGCCATCGAATCGTTCGTGGACGAGATCACCCACCTGGTGCGCTCGCAGGTGGCGGCTGTGCTGGGCAATGTGCTGGTGGTGTTCCCGGCCGTGCTGGCCCTCGCCTTGCTCATCACCCAGGCCACCGGCGCGCCGGCCATCACGGAAAAGCAGGCCGAGCATGTGTTCGAGTCGCTGCACCTGCTCGGGCCCTCGCTGTTCTTCGCTGCCTTCACCGGGGTGCTGCTGTTCATGTCGAGCATCATCGCGGGGTGGACGGAGAACTGGTTCGTGCTGCACCGCCTGGACTCGGCCATGCACTACAACCCGCGCATCACCCGGTTTCTGGGACAGGCGCGGGCGGCCCGCTGGGCGCGGTTCCTGCGCGAGAACCTGTCGGGCTTCGCGGCCAACATCTCGCTCGGCTTCATGCTCGGCCTGGTGCCGGCCATCGCCGGCTTCTTCGGCCTGGGGCTGGACGTGCGACACGTGACGCTGTCCACCGGCCAGATCGGGGCGGCCTGCGCGGCGCTGGGCATGGCGGTGGTGCACTTGCAGGCCTTCTGGTGGGCCGTGGCGGCCATTCCGCTGATCGGTGCGCTCAACGTCACGGTGAGCTTTTACCTGGCCTTCAGCCTGGCGCTGCGCGCGCAGAGCGTGAGCGGCGTGGAGCGCTCTCACATCTACGCGGCCATTCGCAAGCGCCTGCGCTCGGCCCCCTTGAGCTTCTTCATGCCGGGGCGCGGGCGCACACCAGCCGCCTGACGCACACTGCAAGGTTGCAAACAGCTCCTTACAAAGCTCGAAACTGTCCTACAAGAAGCGCAGGCGGCGGCAGTTAAATTAGGCGCACCCTGGAAAGCCACAGCCCTTCTGAAAAACCGAAGCGATTTCTGAGGTCTCTGCAGGGTACGTTAAGGTAACGGCGCGCCAGCAGCTGTCTGCTGGGGCCACGGCTGTGTACAACGCCGTGCCAATCAGATGTGATCTGGCGGGTACAGCACGGCACACGCCACCCCACCGGTGGCACTGCGCCGCCGAAGAATCAACCTGCGGGCGACTCGTGTGCCCGCGCCATGCAGAGGTCACCTACATGAATGAAATCCTGAGCTTCTGGGCGCAGTGGCTGCGCCCCTCGGCCGGGCTCCCCACGGTGCAATGGTCCCTGCTGCTGGCAGTGGCCGCCATGGCCGGCTACCTGTGCCAGCGCCACACGGGCCTGCCCAAGGTGGTGGGCTATTCGCTGGTAGGCACGGCCGCAGGCCTGGCCGGCTTCAGCGGTGCCCTGTGGCCGCTGCAGGGCATCGGCCTGTTCTTGTTGGAACTGGGCATCGCCCTGGTGCTGTTCGAATGCGGCGGGCGCATCCCGCTGCGCTGGTTCCGCCACAACCCCATGGTGCTGGTGCAGAGCATTGCCGAATCCACCTTGACCTACTTTGCCGTGTACTGGGTGCTTGTATGGCTCAACCAGCCCACGCAGGTAGCCGGCCCCCTGGCCCTGGTGGCGCTGGCCGCCTCGCCTGCGGTGCTGACGCGCGTGGTGGCCGACACCCGCGCCGCCGGCCCGGTGACCGAGCGCGCCATTGTGCTGGCCACCCTGTCCACGCTGTACGCGCTGACCTTGGGCAGTGCCCGGGCCGAGCAGATCAACCGCCAGAGCCTGACCCTCATCGACACCATGTACCCCGTGGTCGTGGTGCTCGGCGTCTCGGTGGTGGTGGCCGCCGCGCTGGCGCTGGTGATGCGCATGGCCCTGCGCATCATGAGCCCGGCCAGCGAAAACACCTCCATGCTGCTGCTGGCGCTGATTGCTGCGGGCACCGCCGTGGCCGCGCACATGGGTGGCTCGGCCCCGCTGGCCGCGCTGCTGGGCGGCATCTTGCTCAAGCAGCTCAACCCGCGTCCCTGGGCCTGGCCGCGCCAGTTGGGCAATGCGTCGTCGCTGTTGACCATGCTGATGTTCGTGCTGGTCTCCACCGTGGCCGCGCAAGCCGACTGGAGCGGCCCCGTGGCCGGCGTGGTGCTGGCCCTGATCGCCGTGCGCCTGGTGGCCAAGGTGCTGGGCGTGGCCCTGGGCAATGTGGGCAGCGGTGCCAGCTGGCGCCAAGCCCTGTGGGTGGGCGGCGCGATGACGCCCATGTCCTCCATCGCGCTGCTGATCGCCTCGCAGTTCGTCGTGGCCTCGCCGTCCACCGGCCACCTGATCGCCCGCGTGGCCCTGCCCGCCATCCTGCTGATGGAGGTGCTGGGCGCGGTGATCGCCACGGTGGCCATCTACCGTGCGGGCGAGAGTTCGAAACCCTGGGCGCCGCTGTCGAACGCCACCACCAGCAGCAACGGAGACAACGCGTGAGCCTTGAAGCCTTCAACCATTCCGAACCGCTGACGCTGGGCGTCGAGCTGGAACTGCAGCTCGTCAACACCAACGACTACGACCTCGCGCCCTATGCCGAGGACATGCTGCGCCTCATGCACAAGACACCGCTGCCTGGCAGCGTGGTGCCCGAGATGACGAACAGCATGATCGAGATCTCCACTGACATCTGCCACTCGGCCAGCGAGGTGCTGGGCCAGCTCACGCCGATCCGCGATGCACTGGTCAAGAGCGCCGACAAGCTCAACATTGCCGTGGTGGGCGGGGGCACGCACCCCTTCCAGCAGTGGCACGAGCGGCGCATCTACGACAAGCCGCGCTTTCGCGAGCTGTCGGAGCTGTACGGCTATTTGTCCAAGCAGTTCACCATCTTCGGCCAGCACGTGCACATCGGCTGCCCCGATGCCAATTCCGCGCTGCTCATGCTGCACCGCATGTCGCGCTACATCCCGCACTTCATCGCACTGTCGGCGTCGAGCCCCTATGTGCAGGGCCAGGACACGGCTTTCGACTCGGCACGGCTCAATTCGGTGTTCGCCTTCCCGCTGTCGGGCCGCGCACCGTTCGCGCTGACCTGGGAGGACTTCACCGCCTACTTCGACAAGATGACGCGCACCGGCGTGGTCAAGAGCATGAAGGACTTCTACTGGGACATCCGCCCCAAGCCCGAGTTCGGCACCATCGAGATCCGAGTCTTCGACACGCCGCTGACCATCGAGCGTGCCGCCGCGCTGGCGGGCTATGTGCAGTCGCTCGGCGCCTGGTTCCTCGCGGACCAGCCCTTCATGCCCGAGGAGGACGACTACCTTGTCTACACCTACAACCGTTTCCAGGCCTGCCGCTTCGGCATGGACGCGGTGTACGTGGACCCGGCCACCGGCGACCACATGCCGCTGCGCGAGCACATCATGATGACCATGGACAAGATCGCCAGCCATGCCGCCATGCAGGGCGCTGCCAACGCCATGCACATGCTGCGCACCGAGACCGAGGCCGGCCAGAACGATGCCCGCTGGCTGCGCGAGCGCCAGCGCGAAGAGCAACTGCTGGCCGAAGTCAGCCGGCAGGCGGCACAGCGCTTTCGCGGCGCGCGGATCTGAACGGCGCCCTCAGTCGCCGCAAGGCCTGTACGGCCATGCGCCACAGCGCACCTGGGGCATTTTGCAGCGCTTCGTCGCGCAGGCGGTGGGATTCGCGGAGGGCGGCGGCCTTGAGGCGATGCAGGTCGTCGGGGTAGCGCTCATCTATCTGCGGCATGGAACACATCCTTCACGTTCGAAACAGGGTGTGGCCACTGTAGGCACAGGCCTGCGCGGGCGAAACGCCGTATGGCGCAAGGGCGTTTTGCGCAGCCTGCAAAGGCCGCCACGGTTGTGCGCGCCAGTCCCGCTACCATGGGTCCATGCGCGATATCCGCTTTGAAGACATGCACCTCTTTGTCCGCGTGGCGGACCTGGGCTCGCTCTCGGCCGTGGCGCGCGAGCGCGATGTGCCGGTGAGCCAGGTCTCGCGCACCCTGGCGCGCATCGAGAATGCCTGCAATGCGCGGCTGATCCACCGCTCGACGCATGGCCTCACGCCCACGGCCGAAGGGCTCACCTTCCTCGAGTACTGCCGACGCCTGACCAGCACCATGGACGAGCTCGAAGGCGAGTTCGCCAGCCAGAGCGGCCAGGCCAGCGGCTCAGTGCGCGTGGCCGCCAGCTCGGTGTTGGCCGAGCACCTGCTGATCCCCAGCTTCGACAGCCTGCAGCAGGCACACCCGCTGCTGCGCGTGGAGCTGGTGGTGGACGACCGCATGGCCGACATGGCGCGCGACGGCATCGACATCGCCATCCGCACCGGGCCGCCCACCAGCGATACCGTGGTGGCGCGCCCGCTGGGCACCCTGGTGCGCCGGCTCTATGCCACGCCGGCCTACCTGCAGGCTTACGGTGCGCCGCAGCACCCGGATGAGCTGCACCGCCACCGGCTCATCACCAACAGCGCGATGGCCCAGCTCAACCGCTGGCCCTTCATCGTCAATGGCGAGCCCCACGTGGTGGTAGCCGACGGGCATTGGCGCTCCGGCAGCACCGGCATCACGGCGCGCCTGGCGCTGCAGGGCCTGGGCATTGCCCGGCTGGCCACCCTCGTGGCCGAACCACTGGTGCAGCAAGGCGTGCTGGCACCGGTGCTGCGCGAATGGGTGGACGAGCAGCCCTCGCCCATCCACGCCATCACGCTCACGCGCAGGCACCGCCTGCCCAAGATCAAGGCCTGCATCGACCACTGGGCGCTGTGGTTCGGCAGCGGCGGCAGCGCCCTGGGCTGAGGCGCGCTCTGGTCACAGGAACACGGCAGCGTCCAGGGGCTGGACCACGCCCACCAGCTCGGCCAGGCCTTCGGTGGCGATCGGCAGCTTGGTCACCGCCGCCAGGAAGGCACCTTGCGTGGCATAGGCCTTGCCAGGGCCGATCAGCGATGCGAACTCCTGCACCTGCTGGGCCGCGGGGGCCACGCCCGTGACGCTCTGGAACAGGAAGCTCACCAGGCCGTCGTTGCCGATGCCGGGGGCCAGCGCATCGATGAAGGACTGGGCCAGTGCGTCCAGGCCCGTCATGCTGTCGGCCTTGTGCACCCACTGGCTCAGGGCGGCGGTGTCCGGCTTCTGGCCGAAGATGGTGTAGGCCAGGGCCAGCATCTGGCCGGTCTTGCCGCCCTCGCTGGTCGCCGAGGGCAGCGCCACGTCGAAGGCAAACAGGCTGCCCTGCAGCTCCACGCGTTCCACGCCGCTCAGGGTGACAGGGCCCGTAGGGGTATTGATCACCACCTTGCCGCTGCTGTCCTGGCTGATGCCCAGGCGCAATACATCGGCCAGCGTGGCCGAGACCACGACCGTGTCCACGCCACTGCCACCCGTCACCGTGTCGGCGCCGCCACCCGTGACCACACGGGTCAGGGGCAGGTCGGGCACGACGATGGTGTCGTTGCCGCTGGAGCCCTGCAGCGTGGCAGGCAGGCCAGGGCCTGCGGGCGGGATGACGGGGATGGTCGGCGTGGTCGGCGTGCCGCCACCACCACCACCACCACCACCACCACCACCACCACCGCCACCGGACGCGGGCATGCTGCTGAGGTTCAGGCCGATCAGGATCGGGTTGTGGTCGCTGGAGCGGTAGGGGTCGGCGTTGAAGTAGCTGGCGTCTTGCGCGTCGTTCTTGTTCTCCATGTTGTAGTCCAGCAAGGTGGGCTCTTCGGCGTTGATGCCCCACTTGAAGGTGCCGGCAACCTGGCTGGTCAGGCTGGAACTGGCCAGCGCATGGTCGAGCGAACCCCACAGGCCGTCGAACGAATACGAGTTGCCCGTGGACACCTTGCTGTAGCCGCTGGCGGCCAGCTTGGAGATGGGGGTTTCCTTGCTGTAGGCGTTGAAATCACCCACCAGCAGGACATCGGTATCGCTGCTGCCCGTGGGGTGCGTGGCGAGCCACTGCGCAAGCTGATCGGCCGCCTTGTCGCGCGCGATGGTGCTGGCGCCCTGGCCATCGCCGGCATCCACGCCCTGGGCGGCCGTGCCGCTGCCCTTGCTCTTGAAGTGGTTCACCACCACGGTGAAGTCTTCGCCATCGGCCTTCGACTTGAAGGTCTGCGCCACGGGGACGCGGCTGCCGTAGGTGGACGAGAACGCGTCGTACACCGTGGGGTCGGGCGTGGCGGCGGCTCCGACCAGCTCTACCTTGGCCGGCTTGTAGATGATGGCCACCATGATCGCATCGCTGCCGGTCTTGGTCTGTTCCACGAAGGCATAGGTGTTCGGGCCGGCCTTGGCGTTGAGCGCATTCACCAGCGACTGGATCGCGCTGCCGGAGCCGAAGCCGTTGTTCTGCACCTCCATGAGGCCGACCACGTCGGCATCCAGGCCCAGCAGGTTCTCGACGATCTTGTCCTGCTGGCGCTGGAATTCGGTGGCATTGGTGGCCCCGCGTGCCGCGATGCTGTTGCCTTCGGGCGTGACGAAGTTGGCCGTGCCCAGCGTGGTGAAGTAGTTCAGCACGTTGGCGGAAGCCACCTTGATCTCGGCGTTGCGCACGCTGTCCGGGATGGAATTGACGGTGGGGCGAGCGGCATCGCCCGTGAACTGCACCGTCTGCGTGGGCTGCACGCGGTAGCTGGTTTCGTGGGTACCTGCGGCGGCGTCCACGAGCTGGTCCACGATGCCGGTCACGCTCGTCACGCCATCGCCGGCGCGCAGCGTATTGCTGGCCGACAGCGGCTGGCCGTCACGGCCGATGTGGCTGGCGGGGTTCGACGTGCTGCTCAGGTCGTCCAGGATGATCTGGTCCTTCTTCAGATCCGCCAGGTAGTTGGCATTGCCCGCGGTGCTGGGCGCGTTGTTCTCGGTGTACGTCGTCTGGATGGCGTCCGAGGTCAGCGTCACCTGGCCATACTGGGCCAGGTTGAAGTTGTCGGTGACCACCAGCTTGCCGCCGTTCGTTGCGGACTGCACGGTCACCAGCATGCCTTCGTAGGCTTCCCAGCTCACGGCGCTGGCCACGGGCAAGGTCACCACCGTGGCGGCGGGCAGGCCTGCATTGTCCTGCACCTGCGTGAAACCCGACAGGCCCGTCAGCTGGGTCTGGCCCTTGAAGTCGGCCACCGTGCCCTTGATGCGGATCTTGTCGCCCACGCTGTTGGCGTCCAGGCCCACGATAGGCGTGCTGCCGTAGTACACGAAGATGCCTTCGGAGGTGCTGGCATCGGCATCGTAGTCGGCCGCTTCCTCCTGCACATAGAAGCCCTGCAGGTTGGGGGCGTAGCCCGTCACGATGCCTTCGATGGTGACGGCGCTGCCCATCAGCAGCGCGGTGTCGTTGCTGCCCTGGATCTCGTGGATCTTGGTGATAGGGGCCTCGTCCGAGCGGATCACGCCCTGCGCGGCTGCGCCGATGACGGTGATGCCGCCGGGCACGCCCGACAGCGTGACGGTGAAGCCTTCGTCCTGCTCGATGCTGGTGTCGCCCTGCACGTTGACGGTGATGAGCTTGCTGGTCTCGCCCGCTGCGAAGCTCACTGAACCCGATGGCAGCGCGTTGCCGACGAAGTCGTCCGCCGTGGCCGGCGAAGCGCCAGAGCCGGTGACCGCCCAGTTCATGGATGCCGTACCCGACGTATCACCGGCACGCGCCACGGTGAAGGTGTAGGCGGTAGTGCCCGCGTTGCCTTCCATCTTGTCGGCGCTGGTGGCCGCGATGGAGACAACGGGGCCGCTGTAGCTGTCGATCTTGAAGTCGTCAACGCGCCAGCTCGACGACGAACTGGACGCTGTGCCGGAAGACTGGTACTGGAAAGCGAAATAGACGTTCGTACCGGTGATGGCTGACAGGTCGATAGGGCCCGATTGGGTCCAGGCCTGGCTGCCCTGCGGCGAAGGCGTGAAGGCAAGATCACTCCAGGTGGCAAGCGCAGGGTCACCCGTACCGGCGTAATTGGTGGAGTACTTCAGCGTGACCGGCTGAGCAAAGCCGCTGTCGGTGAAGTTGGTCCAGGTGCGGAAGCTCAGGAACTCGGCACTGGTGTCGTTCAGGTTGAATGCCTTGGAGATCAGCCAGTCATTGGCCGGGGCACTGTCCCCGAAACCATTGACCTCGGCCGCCTTGTCCGCGCCGGCGGTGGTGTTGAGGTACCAGTTGTTGGCCGCATCGGCGTCCTTGCTGTACTTCGTGAACTCGGCGAAGCCATTGGCATCGTTGAATGCCTGGGTGTACGTGGGCACTGCGCCCTTGGCGCCTTCGGTCAGGCCCGGCGAGCCGATGTTGGCCGGCGTGCCCGTCTGGGCAAAGGCGCCATCCTGGCCCGCCACTACAGGCTTGTACTGCGGATTGGTCGTTGAGACGCCATCCCACACTGCAGAGGTGCCAGCAGCGCCGCCCACGGCCACACCGGTGTGGCCGCCGGCGGAGTTGCCGCCGCCTGTCTTCACCAAGGGCTGGACCACCGTGCCGTCGCTGGCCGTGACGGAGGTACCGGTAGCCTTGTAGTTGATGGCTGCAGCCACGCTGCCGGTCGCATCGAACACCACGACAGCATCATCACCGCCCAGGCCGGAACCGCCCACGGCGAGAACCTTGGTCGTGGTGGGCAGGTTGTTCCACGCTGCGCGGAATGCAGCTTCGTCCGTGGTGTTGACGATGATCAGCTTCTCGCCGGCAGCCAGCGTCGTGCCGGCGGTCAGCGCCGTGGCGCTGGAGACGGCGCCGGCTTCGTCGGTCCACTTCCAGCCCGACAGGTCGATGGCCGTGGTGCCGTAGTTGTACAACTCGAAGAAGTCGCCGCCACCCGCGCCCGAGCTGGTGCTGGAGTTCACTTCGGTGATCAGCACCTTGGGCTTGGGAGTTGCGCCTGGCGAGCCGATGTTGGCGGGCGTTCCCGTCTGCGCGAAGGCGCCATCCTGGCCGGCCACTGAAGGCTTGTACTGCGGATTGCTCGTGGAGACGCCATCCCACACCGCAGAGGTGCCAGCAGCGCCGCCCACGGCCACACCGGTGTGGCCGCCGGCAGAGTTGCCGCCGCCGGTCTTCACCAGGGGCTGGATCACCGTGTTGTCGCTGGCGGTGATGGACGTGCCTGTGGCCTTGTAGTTGATGGCTGCAGCCACCTTGCCAGCCGAATCGAAGACCACGACGGCGTCGTCGCCGCCCAGGCCAGCACCGCCCACGGCGAGGACCTTGGTCGTGGTGGGCAGGTTGTTCCATGCTGCGCGGAATGCAGCTTCGTCCGTGGTGTTGACGATGATCAGCTTCTCGCCGGCAGCCAGCGTCGTGCCGGCGGTCAGCGCCGTGGCGCTGGAGAAGGCGCCGGCTTCGTCGGTCCACTTCCAGCCCGACAGGTCGATGGCCGTGGTGCCGTAGTTGTACAGCTCGAAGAAGTCGCCGCCACCCGCGCCCGAGCTGGTGCTGGAGTTCACTTCGGTGATAAGCACCTTGGCAGGGGGCGCGGAGGATGTGGTGAAATTGAAGGCCGTTGCGCCCGTCAGCCCGGTCCAGTTGTTGCCGTAGTGGTCCTTCAGCGTGCCTGCTACGGCTTCAACGTAGTAATCGGTATTCACGGCCAGATCGGCTGTGGGGTTGATGGTGACAGTGTTGAATGCCACTGTGACCTGGGTGGTGTCGGCAGCGGAAATCGTGGCAACGACGCTGTTGTCGCTGACCTTCTTGATCACGAAGTCACCTGTGCCGCGCGCCACGCCTTCATCGAAACGCAGCACGAGGTTGGCCGCCTTGTCCACATTGATCGCATTGCCAGCCGGGGTGCTGTTGACCAGGCTGGGGCCAGCGGAGTCAGTGACGTTGCCACCGATCTGCACCCAGTTGCCCACGAACTTTTGCTGCGCTGCAGGCAGGTCCTTGGACGCAGTGGAACCGCCCCAGGTGCTGTCGCCGTTGTCCTGCAGCAACTGCACCAGGGTGCCCTGGGCCGTGCTCTGCACGTCGACGATGGTCTCGAAACTACCGCCCGTGCCGTCACGCAGGGCGTCGAGGTTCACGTCCAGCTCAGCGGGCGTGGTGCTCACGCCATCCCAGCGGAACAGGCGGAAATCATGGGTGACCTCGGTGCTGGCCGAGCCCGAGGGGCCGGCCAGGATCAGGTAGCTGCCGTCGCCAGCCTTCTCGATGGAGCGGATGCCACGGCCGCCCAGGTTGAGTTCGAACACGGCACTGACGCTGGGCGCGCTGCCACCCGTGGCGTCGACGAGCCCGGCCACGTCCAGTGCCAGCACCACAGCCTTGTCGCGCGTGTTGGCATCGGTCTGCGGCGCACGGAAGGCCACCAGCAGCTTGCTGCCGTCCTGCGAGGCGGTCATGCCTTCGATGGAGAAGCCGTTGACGTTTTCGGGAATCACCCCGACCGACGAGGCGGCGAAGCCAAAGTAGTTCGCGCCCTTGCCGTGGACGTTGCCCTGGTCCCAGGCCACAAGCTGGTCTTCCAGGCCGCTGTGCTTGCCCAGGTAGGTGAATTGCGTGTCGGCGCCCGTGCCATCGATCTTCACGGCCAGGATGTATTCGCGGTTGTTCTGCTCCGCGCCGCTCTTGTTGTTGCTGTGCGAGCCGGTGAAATAGAAGGTGTCGCCGATGCGGGTGCCGGCCTCCAGGTCCAGCTCGCCGCCATTGCCCAGTGCGGCGCCGTAGTTCCACTCCTTGACGGCAGCGCCGCCTGCACGGTCGTAGACACGCAGCACGCTGGCTTCATCGTCGCCCACCACCATCCAGTTGGCGTCGAGCGCCAGCGCGGCCGATGCGTCGGAGCTGCCGAGGGTGGTGCCCGCGTTGGGCGTGAAGGTCTGCGCGCTGCCTGCCGCGCCCATGTCGGCGAAATTGACCTTCAGGCTGTTCTGGGTGGCGTTCGCGACACCGGCAGCGGAGCCGCCGGTGAAGGCGCCATCGGCGAACGTGACCGTGAGGTTGCTGACGTCGTTGGCACTGGCATGGCTGGTGGCCGTGCCGGTAAAGCCCAGCTCGGCCGTGGTGGCGCTGGTGCGGGTGAGCACCGCCGTGAGGCCGGCAGGCACGTTGGTCACGGTGGCGGCAGACAGCAGGCTGGCGCCGTCAGTGCCGGTGAAGGTCTCGCCCGCCAGCGTGATGGTGATCTTGGCGCCCGGGGCCATGTGGCCGTCAAAGGCCTGGGATTCGTTGATGGAGCCACTGTAGGCCAGGCTGGGGCCGACGGGACCGGCTGCGGCAGAGCTCACCACGATATCGTCGATGCCGATCCATTCGTCGTTGCCAGCGGCATTGGTGGTCATGATGCGCAGCTGAAGCTGGGCTGCGCCATTGGCACCGGCTGGCAGCGTGACGGAGATGGGCGTGTCCTTGGTGAGCGAGGGGCCGTTCGATGCATCGGCAACATACGCGGCCGGCACGTTGACGAAGTCGCCGGTGTCGCCCACGCGGTATTGCAGCGCCACGGCCTGTGCAGCGTTGTCGGTGGTCGCATCGATGTCGCGCAAGGTGTAGCTGACCACGATGTCCTTGCGGCCCGTGGCGTTCAGGTGGATCACGAGGTGGGGCGCGTCAGCGGTGCCGGAGCCCTGCATCGCGATCACCGGATTGGGCAAGGTGCTGAACACACCCACTGCGCCGGTGGTGCTGGCCGTGTTGGCATCGAGCAGCGTGGCGCTCTGCGGCGTCGCGGTACCGGCCAAGACGGTCTGGGGATCGGTTCCCGTCACCGTGGTCAGGTCATCGCCCCGGTACCCCACGATGGACGGCACCCCGCTCCAGTCGTTGGCGGTGGTGATCAGGGTGCTCAGATTGGTCCAATCCTGGGCGAAATTGCTGGTCGACAGGGCGTGGTAGACGGTGGTCATGCTCGTTTCCTCCGCGCAAGGCGGGTGGGTGGGGATGGAAGGTGCGGCGAAGGCGCATGCCGCCGCGCAGTGGAATAAGGCCTGCGGGCTCCAGGAACGGGGCATGGGAGCCGGGCACGAAGCGGTGACTCTAGGCACCGTGTGTTGCAGAGATATGTCACGCTGTCGGTGCCAATGGACACGGGGCACGCCACAATCGACCCATGGGTGAATTCGATCTGATCGCACGCTATTTCACGCGGCCCGTGTACCGCGCCGCGCTGGGCGTGGGGGACGACTGCGCGCTGCTGGCACCTGAGCCGGGCATGCAACTGGCCGTCTCCAGCGACATGCTGGTGGAGGGCCGCCACTTCTTCGCCGACGTGGACCCCGAGGCGCTGGGGCACAAGGCACTGGCCGTGAACCTGTCGGACCTGGCCGCCTGCGGAGCCCGGCCATTGGCCTTCACCCTGGCACTGGCGTTGCCGCGCGTGGACGCGCCCTGGCTGGCCGGCTTTTCACGCGGGCTGCTGGCCCTGGCCGATGCGCATGGCTGCGAACTGGTCGGTGGTGACACCACCCAGGGTCCGCTCAATATCTGCATCACGGTGTTCGGCGAGGTGCCTGCCGGCCAGGCGCTGCTGCGCAGCGGCGCGCGCGCGGGCGACGATCTCTATGTGAGCGGTACCCTGGGCGATGCCCGGCTGGCGCTGGAGGCGCTGCTGGGGCACACCCCGCTGGCTCCCGAGGTGCTGGCCGCCGCGCGCCTGCGGCTGGAGCAGCCCACGCCGCGCGTGGCCCTGGGCCTGGCGCTGCGCGGCGTGGCCAGCAGTGCCATGGACGTGAGCGACGGGCTGCTGGGCGATCTGTCCCACATCCTCAAGGCATCCGGGGTGGGTGCACGCATCGACACATCCATCACCGCCACCCTGATGGCCCAGGCCGGCGCCGCCACGAGCCCCGAGCAATTGCACCAGTGCACCCTGGCCGGTGGCGACGACTACGAGCTGGCCTTTACGGCGCCGCCCTCGCAGCGCGCGGCAGTGGTTGCAGCCGCACAGGCCAGCCAGACCCCGGTGGCGCGCATCGGCAGCATCGAGGCGGAACCCGGGCTGCGCCTGGTGGATGGGCAAGGCCGGCCGGTGGAGCGGCACTACGCCTCGTTCGACCATTTCGGTTGATGAAATATTTTTCGCGGCATGAATCCTTTCACAGCAGAGCCCGCTCTTGTCAGGGAAGGCGCCCCGTGTCGGCGCTTTCTCTTTCAACCCCCAAGGAGCTTTGCCATGCTGTACCGCAAGAACATCACCCGCCCTGAAAGCCTGCTGCGCGTCGTCGCCGGGGTGGCCCTCATCGTTGCCAGCCTTGTGTGGCTGGGCGCCACGCCGTGGGGCCTGGTGCTGGCCGCATCGGGCGCCACAGGCATCGTGACCGGTCTCTTCGGCTATTGCCCGGCCTGCGCCATGGTGGGCAGAAAGCCGGTGGAATGACCGGCAACGCATCGACCACCGTGGCGCAGTTGCTGCCGGCAGCGCGCGCGGGCGACACCGACGCCATGGAGCGCCTGCTGGCGCTGGCACGGCCGGACATCCGCCGCTATGCGCTGCGCCACTGCGCGGCCACCACCGCCACCGATGATGTGGTGCAGGAGGCGCTGATCATCGTCTACCGCCGCGTGGGTGCGCTGCGCGAGGTGGCGGCCTTTGGCGGCTGGGTGGTGCGCATCGTGCAGCGGCTGTGCATGCAACCGGCGCTGGCCTGGCTGCGGGGCGAGCCGCTGGCGCAGGTGGAAGACGCCCTGGCCTGGTCGCACCGGCCAGACCACGAGTTGCGCCACGACCTGGCCCTGGCCATCGATTCTCTGCCGCCCCTGTACCGTGAAGCCTTGTTGATGCGCGACTTCGAGGAGCTCACCATCGAGGAGATGGCCCAGCGCCTCTCCACCACGCGCGAGGCGGCGAAGAGCCGGTTGCACCGCGCGCGCAGCCTGGTGCGGGAATACCTGGCGCCGTCGCAGCCCGGCTGATCCTGGCAGTACCAGGCAAGCTCACTCCGGCTGCAGGCCGGTCTTGCGCACCACGGCGCCCCAGTGGCCCACCTCATCGCGCAGGAAGCCGCGCAGTTCGTCGCGGGTGGAACCCTTGAGCTCGATGCCCAGCGTGGTCAGGCGCTCGCGCGTGGCAGGGTGCTCCAGTGCGGCAATGGCCTCCTTGCGCAGACGCTCTATCACCTCGATGGGCGTGGTGGCCGGCGCCACCAGGGCCCACCACTGGTTGAACTGCATGCCCGCCAGGCCCGTCTCGCGGGCCGTGGGCACCTGGGGCATGGACGGCAGGCGCGTGGGCCCGGTGGTCATGAGCACCGAGATCTTGCCCGCCGAGAGCAGTGATGCGCCGCTGGCCAGCGTGGCGAAGTGGCCCGCCACCTGCTCGGCCGCCACATCGGTGAGCGCCGGGGCCGAGCCCCGGTACGGGATGGCATTGACCTTGAGCCCGCTGGCCCCGGCCAGCAGTTCGGACGAGAGGTGGCTGATGGACCCATTGCCGCTGTGGGCCAGCGTGACCGGCGTGGCGCTGGCGCGCCCGTCCTTCAGAAAGCCCTTGATGTCGCCCGCCTTGTACCTGCTGCCGTTGACGAACAATAGCAGCGGCGAGGTGCCGACCATCGAGATCGGCGTGAAGTCCTTGAGCAGGTCGTAGGGCAGCCTGGCCGTGACGGCCGGCGCAATGGCATGGGGCAACTCCACGATGGCGATGGTGTAGCCATCGGGTGCGGCCTTGGCGGCCGCCTCGGTGCCGATGCGTCCGGACGCGCCCGAGCGGTTGTCCACGATGACGCTCTGCCCCAGCGACTCGCCCATGCGCTGCGCGATGGCGCGGGCAATGGCATCGGTGCTGCCGCCCGGTGCCCACGGCACGATGAGGCGCACGGGTTTGTCGGGGTAGGCGGCGAAGGCACTGCTGCCCCAAAGGCAGGCACAGGCCAGCACGAAGCTACGGCGGAACAGGAGAGTCATGGCAGGGTCCTTGGTCAGGCGAAGAGATACGAAAAAAAGCGATCAGGCGTCTCGGTCGCCCTTGGCGGTGAGCAACAGCAGCACGTGGTCCTCTGGCGCAATGCGGCCCTGCCGGCGCAGCTGTGCCGCGGCAGCCACGCAGGCGCCTGCACACAACTCCACCCAGAGGCCCTGGGCACCGAGCTCGGCCACGCCACGGGCCGCATCCGCATCGCCCACCACGGCGGCACCGCCGCCCGAGCGTTCCACTGCGATCTGCTGCTGCAGGGTGACGGTGCTGCCGGCAATGGAGAACTGCGCGGTGCTGCCGCTGAAGTCGGCCTGGGCGGGCGCCCCGGCGAGCACCTGGCTCAACCGGGCGAACGGCTCCACCGCCCACAGGCGTGGCATGCGTGCGATGAGGCCGGCCGCCAGCAGGTCGCGCAGGCCGCTGTACAGGCCCCAGAGCAGGTCGCCGCGCGCCGTGGGCACTAGCACATGGTCGGGCACACAGCCCTGGGCCGCGCATTCGAGCGCCAGCGCGCGGTAGCCTTCCACACCGAAGACCGGGCTGCCCACGGCCGGCACGCTGAAGTTGGTGATCGCAAAAGCCCCCTCGTCCAGTACCTGCCGGCGCACGTGGGTCCAGCGGTCCAGCCCCTGATCGAACGCAACACGGCGGGCACCCAGGCGGTCCAGCGCTCGGGCAAAGGACTCGGGCATGTCCCGGTAGGTGGCGATCTCGCACGGCAGGCCCGCCGCCGCACAGTAAGCGGCAGCGGATACGGCCGCATTGCCGCTCGATGCCAGCACCACCTTGGAGGCACCCACCGCCAGCGCGCGGGTCACGGCCTGCGCCGACATGCGGTCCTTGTGCGAACCCGTGGGGTTCATGCCCTCGTGCTTGGCAGTCAACCCACGGATGCCCAGGGTCTGCGCCAACCGTGGCAAGGAAAGGCACGGCGTGTTTCCCTCGCCCAGCGACACCCCGTGGGTGTACGGAAGCCACTCGCCCCATCTATAACCCGAACTGCTTGCTGCCAGCGCGCGGGGCAGCTCACTGTAGACCGCCTCAACGCTGGCGGGCGTGCCTTGCGCTGCACAGGCGGGGCAGCCCGCAGGCATATCCTGCAGCGGATAGCGGGCCCCGCAGTGAACGCAGCGCAGGCCCTGGAGCCGCGCATTGGCCCGCAATGCAGGCACCTTGATGGATGAGGAGTGGTACGGTTGCACACCGGCTAAATTATCGGAATTCATGCCTGCATCGTAGTCAGGCGCTCAGCGTCGCGGTACCATGCCGCAGCCGTTTCCATTAAGCCAAACTTATATGAAAAGCCTGCCCACGCACGATGCCAAGGAGGTCAGTGCGCGCCAGATCGAGGTTTTCCGCATGGTCATGCGGCTGGGCTCCGCCAACCGCGCGGCGGCCGCGCTGCATGTGAGCCAGCCCGCCGTGACGCAGTTGCTGCAGCAACTGGAGGTACGCGCTCAGCTCACGCTGTTCGACCGGCCCAAGGGGCGCCTGGTGCCCACACCCGAAGCCCATGCGCTGATGGAAGAGGTCGAGCGCGTGTACGAAGGACTGGAGGCGGTGCAACGCAAGATCGTGGCGCTGCAGTCGCTGGAAGACCAGGTGCTGCGCATCGGCAGCCTGCATGCCCTGGCCGCGAGCATCATGCCCGGGGTGCTGGCCGGGTTCCAGCGCCACTACCCGCGCACCCGCTGCCTGCTGATGGTGGATAGCTCCAAGCTGCTGCGCGAGGCGCTGTTCCAGGGCGCGGTGGACCTGGCCTTCCTGGGCGACGAGGCGGACACGAGCGGCCTGGTGTCCTCGCCGTTCTACGAACTGCCTGCCGTGTGCGCCGTGCCCGCTGCCCACCCGCTGGCACGCAAAGCAGTGCTGGAGCTGGCCGACCTGCGCGATGCGCCGCTGATCGGCCTGTCGGCCACGGACCCGGCCCAGCAGCGGCTGGAAATACTCTTTGCCGCCGCAGGGATCACGCCGCGCTTCGTGATCGAGACCCCCTACAGCGCGACACAGTGCGCGCTGGTGCTGGCGGGTGCAGGGCTGGCCGTGACCAACCCGCTGGTAGCGGCCGAGCATGCGCCCCTGGGGCTGCGCAGCGTGCCCTTGGCGGGCGAGGGCCTCTTCTTTCGGGCCTTGCTGGCCTTCAAGCCGCGCCAGGCCCAGTCGCGTGCGGTGCAGGAGTTCGTGGCGCTGTGCCGGCGGCGCCTGGCCTATGCCTGAAGCAGGTGCGCCAGTGGCCGGCGCGGCGTGGCTGGTACCTCGCCCTGCGGGTAGCCGATGCGGCACAGCATCTGCACCGTGGGGTCGCCGGCTTCCTTGGGCGCGCCCTGCCCCAGCACCAGCTGGTGCGCGCGCTCGTAGTGCGGCGCCATCTCGGCAAACTCCTGCAGCGCCTGGCTCATGGGATGCATGCCCACGCCCAGTTCGGTGGCCTTGAGTTGCAGGCGCACGTAGGCGCGGCCGGCCGCGATCTGGTCGGCGCGGGTGTTGCCCCCCGTCAGCCACACGAAGCCCATCGCCGTGCGGCTGTGGCCCTCGAAGCGGTCCATCGCGCCCTTGTAGCCTGCACTGCCCTCCTCGGGCGGGGCGGAGCGGTCGAAGAAGCCGAGCGCCGCTGCGGCGCGTATGAACGGTGTGTTCAGCGAGATGCCGTCGCGGTGCTCCAGGATCTCGGAGGGGCCGACACGGGTGAGGCGAATGCTTTCCATCATGGTGCGCGGCGTGCGCAGCTCCACCTGGGCCGACTGCCAGCACAGCGCGCGCAAGGCGTCCAGGCGGGCGGGCTCCACCGTTCCACCCGCCTGCGGGCTGCCCGACCGGGACGCACTGGCCAGCAAGGCCTTGAGCAGATCGGGTGCCACGGGCCGGGCCAGGTCGAAATCCACCTTGGGCGTGCGGCGGCGCAGCACCTGGGTGAACAAAACCTCGGGCTCGCTGCCGGGCCGCAGTACCACGCGGGCCACGGGGCGATCATCCCAGTCACGCAGTTGCGCCGGCAGCGGCCCCTGGGGCCACAGCGTGACTTCGCTGGCCATGCCCTGCTGGGCCAGTGCCAGCACCAGCAGCTCCAGGAAGGCGCCGTGGCCGATCAGGATCTGGCGGCCCAGCGGGTCGGTCTCGGGCAGCACGCGCTCGCGGTCGGTGCGCAGGGTGATCACGCCCTCTTCGCGCAGGTCAACCACCCAGGGCTGCAGGTTGTGCGGGTTGGGCGCGGTGATGGCATAGGCCACGGCGCGGCGGCGCAGGTCGGTTTCGCCCACCGGGCCTTGCCAAGCCTCCACGGCCTGGGCCGGATAGTGCGGACCCGAGCTGCAGGCAGCCAGGGGGGCGATGGCGGCGGCGATAGTGCCACCGCCGGCCAGGCGGATGAAGGTACGGCGTTGCATGGTGAGAATCTCCTTGCGGTTCATGCCAGGGTGGCTTGGGGAAGGGCCGGGGCCAGCAGCCCCAGGTCGTGGAGCGCACGGCGAACCGCCTGCTCGAAAGGGGTGTGCGGCTCCTCGCCGATCAGCGCGGCGAGGCGCGTGTTGTCCAGCCGGTGCGGCGTGCTCCAGAGGTAGCGCATGTCTGCCAGGGCCGCCAGATGGGGCACCACTAGGCCGGCCATGCGCAGCAGCGGCCAGGGCAACCGGCCCACGCGCAGGGCCTGGGCGTCTGCTGCCCAGCCCTGCTCGGCCGCCACCACTGAGAGCACCTGCACCCACTGGTGCGCCGTGACCTGGTGGCCGGCGAAATGCAGCGTGTCGAACGCGGACAGGCGGTGGCGCGCATCGGCCACCCGCACCAGGGTGCGGGCCAGGTCAGGCAGATAGGCCCAGGGCCGGCTGATATCCAACGGGCCGGGCCAGGTGACACGGCCTTTGGGCAGGTCCTTGGCGATGGACTGGTCCAGCCAACTGCCCACGCCACTGCCGAAATAATCGCCTGCGCGCAGCACCACGGCGCGCATGGCGCCATCGCGCGTGGCGGCCTGCAGGCGCTGCTCCAGGTGGATGCGCATCAGTCCCTTGAAGTCCAGCGCAGTCTGCGGCGTGTCTTCGCGCAGCACCGGCGGCATGGCACGGCCATAGTTGTAGACACTGCCGGGCAGCATGAGCGTGGCGCCCAGGGTGCGGGTGACTTCGATGGCAGCGTCCATCAGCATCGGCGCCTCCTTGCGCCAGGCCTTGTGCGTGTAGGCCGGGTTCATGGCATGCACCACCACCTGCGCCCCCTGCGCTGCGGCGGCAAGGGCTGGAGTGTCCTGCGGTGCGATGGCGACCCACTGCACGCCTGGCACAGCGGGGCCGCTGGCACCCGGCCGTACCTGGGCACGCACCTGCCAGCCCGCCTGTGCGAAAGCGCGGGCGGCAGCAAGGCCCAGGCGCCCGCGGGCCCCGAGGATGAGAACGGTGGATGCAGCGATCGACATGGCAGGGCTCCTGAACAAAGAGGGAATGGAGCGATTGTGGAAATGCGGCCGCCGTTACACAATTGGCTAACTGTCGATAGCAGCAATGCAAAAATGAATACCTGTACCGGCCATGAAACAACGCTTTGACTGGAGCCTCATCCAATCCTTCCTGGCTGCCCTGGACCAGGGCAGCCTGCTGGGCGCTGCGCGCGTGCTGAACGCGAGCCAGCCCACCATCGGGCGCCACATCGCCGAGCTGGAGGCCCAGCTCGGCGTGGTGCTGTTCGAGCGCACGGGGCGCGGCCTGCTGCCCACGGCGACAGCACTGCGCCTGGCCGAATCGGCCCGCGCCATGGAGACGGGTGCCGACCAGCTGGCACGCAGCGTCTCGGGCGGCGAGGCCGGGGTCAGCGGCACCGTGCGCATCACCGCCAGCCAGCCGGTGGCCTGCATGCTGCTGCCACCCCTGCTGGCGCGCATGCGACTGGAACTGCCCGAGGTGCAGGTGGAACTGGTCTCCAGCAACGAGGTCACCAACCTGCTGCGCCGCGAGGCCGACATCGCCCTGCGCATGGTGCAGCCCACGCAGGCCAGCCTGGTGGCCAAGCGCATCGGCAAGGTCACGCTGGGCACGTACGCCCACCGCGATTACCTGCGCCGCCGGGGCACGCCGCGCCAGCCGCCCGACCTGCTGCAGCACGACCTGGTGGGCAACGACCGCTATGGCGACATCGCGCGCGGCTTTGCCGCCATGGGCTACCCGGTGGAGCGCCAGCACTTCGCGCTGCGCACCGATGACCTCATGGCCTACTGGCAGGTGGTGCGCAGCGGCCTGGGCATCGGCTTCGTGGCCGACCACATGGCCCGCACGGACCCGAACCTGGTGGCGCTGCTGCCCATGCTCAAGCTGCCCGACCTGCCCATCTGGCTCACGGTGCACCGCGAGATACGCACCAGCCAGCGCATCCGCGCGGTGTACGATTTTCTGGCCGAGGCCGTTCCCGACGCGCTGTAAAAAACTTCCCACCATGACCATGCCATTCACCTGTCTGTCACGGCTTGTGGCGACCCTCCTGGTCTGCATGCAAGGGGTCGCCCTGGCCGCCGACACGGCGACCTTCGAGCCCGCGACCGCCACGCTGCGCCTGCCTACACTGCAGCTCGACGCGGGCGACCGCTACCGCGACGTGGTGGTGCGCCTGCTCGACCCGGGCCAACTGCGCGTGGACGACCCAGCCGTGGGCACTGAGCTGCAGTACCTGACCACGGGCAGTGTGCTGCGCCTGCCGCAGGTGGTGATCGGCACTGCCACCTACCCCCGGGTGAGCCTGACCCGGCCGGGGCTGGAGCTGCTGGGCGCGGGCGGCCTGGTGGGCCCTGCCACCGCGGCGGACGCGAGCGTGCCCGGCGCCGTCACCACGCCCTTCCCCACGCTGGAGAACATCACGGTGGAATGGGACTTCACGGGCGATGCCAACCGCAATGCGGTGGTCGGCGTGCGCTACCGTGCGCAGGGCAGCAGCGCCTGGCGCACCGGCATGCCGCTGCGCCGCATCCACAATGAGACCTCGGGCCAGGGCCGCACCTGGCCGCTGCGCCATTCGGGCAGCATTTTCGACGTGGCGCCAGGCACCACCTACGAGATCGAGCTCACGCTCACCGACCCCGATGGCGGCAGCACCGTGCGCACCGCCACCGCCACGACCCGCAGCGTGCCCACGCCTGCGCCTGGCGCAGTGGTCAAGCCCGCCACGCCGGCCACGCTTGCCAGCGTGCTGGCCGGCGCGAATGCCGGTGAGGTCGTGGAACTGGGGGCCGGGCGCTACAGCGGCTTCAGCGTGGCGCGCAGCGGCGCTTCGGGACGGCCGCTGGTGATCCGGGGCACCCCGGGCGCGGTGGTCGAAGGCGAGATCAGCGTCTTCAACCAGCGCCATGTGATGCTGACCGAGATGACTCTGAACGGCCGCGTGCGCTTCAACGGCAGCAACGACTTCAGCATGACGCGCAGCACCGTCAACGCCACGGCGGCACTGGGCGGGCACGGCATCATCACCTTCACGCGCGCGGAGAACGCCTACATCGCCGACAACACGGTCACCGGCACGGTGGTCTGGTCCGAAGCGGCCCTCGGTGCATCGGGCGGAAACGCGGGCGAGGGCATCCTCATCACGGGCCCCGGCCATGTGCTCATGAACAACCGCGTGGCGCGTTTTCGCGACAACATCTCATTGCTCGAAGACGACGAGGCGGTGGACCAGTACAGCATCGACATCCTGAACAACGACCTTTCGGAGGCTGCGGACGACGGCGTGGAGGCCGATTTCTGCATGCACAACTGCCGCATCATGCGCAACCGGCTGACCAATGTGTTCATCGCGCTGTCATCGCAGCCGGGACTGGGCGGGCCCACCTACTTCGTGCGCAATGTCGTCTACAACGCCGTGCACGTGGCTTTCAAGCTGTACCGCAGCAGCTACGGCGACGTGCTGCTGCACAACACCGTGGTGAAGAACGGCGACGCACTCGGCATCTATGCCGGCGCTACGGTGGGGCGGCTGTATGCACGCAACAACCTGTTCATCGGCGGGCCGGGTGGTACCTATGGCGGCTATTCCAGCGGCGCCGGGCGCGTGCTGTCGATTGCCGACCTGGATGCCGCCAGCGCCGACCTCGACTTCGATGCCTATGGTTCCACCGTGGGCAGCTTCACCGGCCGCTGGGGCGCCACCAGCTTTTCCAGCCTGGCCGAGCTGCGGGCCCGCACCACCGAGCGCGCCGCCGTGCAGGTGGGCATGGACTCGTTCGCCTCCGTTCCCGTTTTTCCCGGCTCGCCCATCACGCTGTACACCGTGCCCGACCTGCGCCTGCAACCCGGCTCGGCCGCAGTCGATGCAGGGCAGGCCATTCCCAACATCAGCCAGGGTTTCCAGGGCCGAGCCCCTGATGCCGGAGCCTATGAACTCGGCCAGGCCCTGCCCGTGTACGGCCCCCGCTGAGCAGGATCAGAACAGCGGAGATATCGGCTTCACCACATACAGCATATTGCTGTCGGGCTTGCCGTCGTACAGGTACTTCTGCTTGATGCCGCCCAGGTTGTCCGGGGCGATCACGAAGTCGGCATCGTTGATGATGGCCAGGCGGTTCGCGTCGATGACCCACATGCCTTCCAGCTTGTCGTGCGGGTACTTCTGCGAGGCAATGGCGTCATACGCCAGCACCTTGGTGATGGGCTTGATGCCCAGCGCCGCCAGTTGCGCCCAGCCGGCGGCGTAGTTGTCGGCGGTGCCGCCGTCCTTGACCACCAGCTCCAGCGTCTTGCCGTCCACCAGCAGGCCGTTGGCGGCATTCACCGTGAGCGATGCGTTGGCGCTGCGCAGGGCGGTGTTGGAGCGGTCCACGTTGGTCGCCTGGCCGATGTCGATCTTGTAGATGTTCTTGCGGACCACCCCGGTGTCGATGCCGTAGAACTTGGTATCGCGCTCGACCGCCAGGAAGCTGGTGGCGGAGAGGGCCACGATCTCGGAGTTGGCCAGGCCCGCCGCATCCTGGCGGTACAGGTACTGCGCCGTGGCACCGGTTTCGATGTTCAGCGTGACGAGGCGAACCAGGTTGATGCTGCCCACGGCGCTGGTGGGGTTGTACAGGTTCGATTGCATCATGCCCACCAGCGTCTTGCCGTCGGGCGTGATGGTCAGGCCTTCCATGCCCCGGTTGGGCCAGCGCGTGGACAGCTCGGCCGGCAGGGTGCGCCCGGCCTTGTTGCGCGGGTCGGCCGCAAAGGGGTTGATGCGCTCGATCTCCTTGCCCGTGGGGTCGAAGTGCACGATGTGCGGGCCGTACTCGTCGCTGATCCAGAACGTGCCATCCTTCATCGCCACCAGGCCTTCGGAATCGAGCCCGCTTTCATCGAAGCCCTTGATGCCATCGCCGTCCGGGTCCAGCGACACGACGCTGCCGTCCAGGTTGTAGGGCGTCTCGCCGGTGCCGCCGAATTGGCGGTTGGGCAGGCCGGTGATCGGGCGGCCCTTGGGGTCCTTGAGCAGGATGGTGCTCACCAGTTCGGCCTTGCCTTCAGACGTGAGCTTGAACAGGCCGATGCGCGGGGTGTAGTCCGGCTTGACGAAGATGATGCCAGGCGGCGAGCGGGTGGCCTCGGTGGCGGCGTTCGGGCCGCGGTCGCTCAGGGCATAGAAGTACCCTTCCTGGGTGGGGTGCGGCGCCATGGACGAGCCGTAGCTGCCGTTGCGCAGCTCGGTCTTTTCGGCATTGTCCACCCGGCCCATCACCTCGTAGGGCAGGCTGGTCCCGTTGGCGCCGGGGTACTGGAACCCGTCGTCGGAGCCGCCGCAGGCGATCACACCTACTCCCAGGGCAAGGAGGGACAGGGCGCGGGGAACGAAATGCTTCATGGTTTGTTGGGGGGTGAGAATGGAAGACTTTTCGAGGGTATGAAGGTTGCGTGACAATCCCATGAATCCACCCAGGTTGGCGCCGCCGATCGCCCATGCGCCGCCGCACGACGGCCTGCATTTGCGCTACAAACGCTGAAACGATTCCTGCGCTGCCGCCTTCGGCGCGCCCCGAACCACACCAGGAGGCATCCTTGACCCCTACCATCGGTTTCGCCACCCGGCTCGCCGTCTGCGCCAGCCTGTTGCTGTGCGCAGCGGGCACCTCGCTCGCGCAGGACAGCAGCGCCAACTCGCGCATTGCCCGCGTCACCGTCTATTCAGGCACCGCCACCGTCGAGCGCGTGGCCAAGGTCGCGATGGGTGCGCGCAGCTTCACCTTCAGCTGCCTGCCGGCCTCCCTGGATGCGCAGAGCCTGCAGATCAGTGCCGATGCCAGCGTGCGCGTGGGCGAATTCACCGTGCTCACCGAAGACCGCGACGTGGCCCCGGCATGCGCCAGCCCGCTGGACGGCCGCATACGCGACCTGGAAGACCAGATCGCTGGCGTGAAGGCCGAATCCGGCGCGCTGGGCCTGGTGGACAGCTATCTCAAGGGTGTGGCCGGCGGCCGAGGCACTGGCGACGAGACGCCCGGTGGCCGTGTACAGAGCCCCACGCCAGCGCAGATTACGGCCATGGCCGACGTGCTGCGCAAGTCGGGCCAGGACGCACTGGCCCGCACGCACCAGCTGCAGCGCAAGCAAGAGGCGCTGGAACTGGCCTTGAAGCCCCTGGTGGCCGAGCGCAACCGTGTGGCCAGCCAGCGCGCGCGCGTGGTGTCGGTCAGCATCAACCTCGCGGCCGAGCGCGAGGGCGAGCTGCGCCTGTCCTACCAGGTGCGCGGCCCCGGCTGGCAGCCCACCTACCGCGCCACGCTGGACCCGGCCAAGGCCACCGTGCTGCTGGAGCGCCAGGCCCTGGTGGCCCAGAACAGCGGCGAGGACTGGAGCAATGTGCAGCTCGTCCTCTCCACCGGCCAGCCGGGACGCGCCACCCAGGGCCGCCTGCCGCGCCCGTGGACGCTGGATGTGGCGCCGCCACCGCAGCCCATGCCAACCCCCGCTCCCGCCATGATGGCGGCCGCGCCACCGGCACCCGTGGCCCGGGCCCTCGGCATGGCCGAAGAGGCCATGCCGAGCTTCGAGGTGAGCACCACCGACAAGGGCTTCGCCACCGAGTTCGCCGTGCCCCAGCGCATCACCGTGCCCTCCAGCGGCCAGCGGGTGACGCTGGCGCTGGGCAGCCACAGCGCGGGGGCCACGCTGCTCACGCGCACGGCCCCGGCCGTGGAAGACGCCGCCTACCTGGTGGCCGACATTGCCACGCCGCCCGGCGTATGGCCTGCCGGCGCCGTGGGGCTGTACCGTGACGGCGCCTTCGTGGGCACGGGTCGCCTGGACTTCGGCGCGCCCAGCACCGCACCTGCAGGCAGCACCAGCCTGTCGTTCGGCAGGGACGAGCTGGTCACCGTGCGCGCCGAGGCCCCGCAGGACCTGACCGGCGCCACGGGCTTCACGGGCTCGCGCACCGAGCGCCGCACGCGCCGCGCCTACAGCGTGGAAAACCGCCACCGGAGCGGCATCACGCTGCAGGTGCTGCATGCGGCACCGGTCTCGCGCAACGAAAAAATCGAGGTCGAGTCGCGCTACCAGCCGCAGCCCGCCGAGATGGCTTTCAACCGCACACCGGGCACCGTGGCCTGGCAGCAGCCCTTGGCGGCGGGCGCCACGGCGCAGTTCAGCGCCGAGCACACGATCCGCTACGCCAAGGAACTCCAGCTGCAGGAGCGCCAGTGACAGCCCCCACCATGGATCCGACATCCCCCAACACTCCGTCTGCACCGCGCCGCGCCACGGCGGCCTTCATGCTCTCGCACCCGGCCCACTGCATCGCGCTGGGCTTTGGCGCTGGGCTCTCGCGCATCGCCCCCGGCACCGTGGGCACGCTCTGGGCCTGGCTGGCCTTCCTGGCGCTGCAGCAGTGGCTGAGCCCCCTGCACATGGGCCTGCTGATCGCCGCCAGCACGGTGGTCGGCTGGTGGGCGTGCACGGTGGCTGCGCGCAACCTTGGCATCGCTGACCCCGGCAACATCGTCTGGGACGAAGTGGTGGCCTTCTGGCTGGTGCTGTGGCTGGCCATGCCCATGGGCTGGTGGGGGCAACTCGCTGCGTTTGCGCTGTTCCGCTTCTTCGATGCCGCCAAGCCCGGCCCCGTGGCCTGGGCCGACAGCCTGTTCAAGGGCTTTGGCTGGCGTGGTGGCTGGGGCATCCTGTGGGACGACTTTGTGGCGGCCTTCTGCACACTGCTGGTGATTGCGCTGTGGAGGTTCTGGGCATGAGCGAGGCGGCACACCAGGCCCGGCTGCTGGCCGACATCGCGGCCCAACTGCTCGCGCGCGGGCAGATGCTGGCCACGGCCGAGAGCTGCACCGGCGGCATGATCGCTGCGGCCTGCACCGACCTCTCCGGGTCGAGCCAGTGGTTCGAACGCGGCTTCGTGAGCTACTCCAACGAGGCCAAGGCCGAGCTGCTGGGCGTGCCGCCCGCACTGATCGACGCCCACGGCGCCGTGAGCGAGCCAGTGGCCCGCGCCATGGCCGCAGGCGCGGTGGCGCATTCGCGCGCGCAGGTGGCCGTGGCCGTCACCGGCGTGGCCGGGCCCACGGGCGGCAGCCCGGCCAAGCCCGTCGGCACGGTCTGGTTCGGCTGGGCCGTGGGTGGCGCCGTGCACACCGAACTGCAGCAATTCCCAGGCGACCGCGCTGCGGTGCGCCATGCCACCGTGGCGCACGCGCTGCAGCGGCTACACCACTACCTGGGTTGACGCGACAAGCGCGTCGCCCAGGCGCCAGCGGGCCTGCACAGCGTCGGTGTAGCATCCTCCGCCCGGGCTCCAGAGCCCGCATTGCCCCTACCGGAGCCTCCATGCACCCCAACGCCCAGACCCTGCAGCGCTTTTACACCGCCTTCGGCCAACTCGACCACGCCACCATGCAGGCCTGCTACGCGCCCGACGCCACGTTCGACGACGAGGCCTTCTCGCTCAAGGGCCGCGAGCAGATCGGCGGCATGTGGCGCATGCTGGCCACTGCCACGCGCAAGAACGGTGCCGAGCACTGGAAGCTCGAATCGAGCGGCATCGAGGCCGATGACAAGGGCGGACGCGCCCACTGGGAGGCACACTACCTTTTCAGCGCCACGGGGCGCAAGGTGCACAACATCATCGACGGCACGTTCACCTTCACGCCCGAAGGGCTGATCGCCACGCACCGCGACCGCTTCAATTTCTGGCGCTGGTCGCGCCAGGCCCTGGGCACGCCCGGGCTGCTGCTGGGCTGGTCGCCCTCGCTCAAGCGCAAGGTGCGCAGCACGGCGGCGGGCAACCTGGCCAAATTCCTCGCGCAGGAAAGGAAGTAAGCCAGCGCAGGCTGCGGCAGCAGCCTGACCTCAGCCGCTGCGCGGCACCGAACCCAGCCGGTCGATCAGCACCGCGCTGGCCTGGTTGAGCCCCAGCACCTGCACCGTGCAGCCATGGTGCTGCAGGCGCTGCACCACCTTGTCGAGCGCAGCCACGGCGGTGACGTCCCAGAAATGCGCGCCCGAGACGTCGATGCACACGGGCCGGCCTTCGGCGCCCAGGATGTCGAAGGCGTCGATGAAGGCATCGGCCGAGGCAAAGAACACCTGGCCCGTGACCTGCCAGGTGCGCAGGCCGCCGGCTTCCTCATCCGTTGCGCGCACCTGCAGCATGCGCGCCACCTTGAAGGCAAAGAACACGCCGCTGAGCAGCACCCCCCCCGCCACGCCGGCTGCCAGGTTGTGCGTGAACAGGGTCACGGCCACCGTGGCCAGCACCACGGCGCTGGACATGCGCGGGTGGCGCACCAGGGTGCCGAGCGACTTCCAGTCGAAGGTGGACGCCGACACCATGACCATGATGGCCACCAGGGCGATCACCGGCACCTGCGACACCCAGGGCTTGAGCACCACCATGAGGATGAGCAGAAACACGCCCGCGAACAGCGTGGACAGGCGTCCGCGCCCGCCGTATTTCACGTTGCCCACCGCCTGGCCGATCATGCCGCAACCGGCAATGCCGCCGAACAGGCTGGCTGCCACGTTGGCCACGCCCAGGCCGGCGCATTCGCGGTTCTTGGAGCTCGGCGTATCCGTCATCTCGTCTACCACGGCAGCGGTCAGCACCGATTCCAGCAGGCCCACCATGGCGATGGCCAGCGCGGGCAGCGCAATGATGCGCAGCGTGTCGAACGCCAGCGGCACCTCGGGCAGGCCGAACAGGGGCAGGGAATCGGGCAACTGGCCCAGGTCGGCCACGGTGGGCAGCGGCAGGCCCATGCCAGAGGCCACGAGCGTGAGTGCCACCACGCAGATCAGCGGCGAAGGGATGGCCGTGAGCGCGCGCCAGCCCAGGCGCTGGCCCAGCGCAGGCAGTCCGTAGATGATGGCCAGCCCCAGGCCCAGCATGGCCCAGGTGGCCGTACCCGCGCCGGCAAGGTGCGGCAGTTGGGCCGAGAAGATCAGGATGGCCAGGGCGTTCACGAAGCCGGTGCGCACCGAGCTGGAAACGAATCGCACCAGCACCCCCAGGCGCAGCAGCCCGAAGGCCAGTTGCACCAGGCCTGCCAGAATGCCTGCAGCCAACAGGTACTGCAGCCCATGCGACTGCACCAGCGGCGCCGCCACCAGGGCAACGGAGCCAGCCGCCGCCGAGACCATGGCCGGGCGCCCGCCCACGAAGGCGATCACCAGGCTGATGACGAACGAGGCAAAGAGCCCCACCGACGGGTTCACCCCCGCGACAAAGGAAAAGGCGATGACCTCGGGGATCAGTGCAAAGGTGGCAACGGCACCGGCCAGCAGTTCGCGCGGAATGCTGACCGGCGCCCATTCGGCGCGCAGGCGGGACAAGGTGGAGGCGTTCATGGGACAGGCGCACGCCGCAGGCGCGCTCGGTCAACGGGGACAGGATAGAGGAAGCAGTAAACACACCCACGGACGCCGCGCCCGTGGAAACGGCGCACCGCAACCGCGTGCGCCGCAGGACAAGGGCTCAACCGCCGCTCAGTTGGCGCCGTGGCACTTCTTGTACTTCTTGCCGCTGCCGCAGTGGCAGGGGTCGTTGCGGCCGGGCTCGGGCGCCTTGCGGATGGTTTCCACGCGCGGGCCCATGCTCTTCCAGATCTGGCGCAGGTCGTACACGGCCCAGATGGCCTCGCCGAAGGCCTCTACCCGGGCCTGGCTGGTGCTGGGCGGGCCGTTCTCGTCGAACATGCAGACTTCAGGCTTGCCAGTGTCGTCTTCGGTCAGGGCAACGATGCTGTCCAGCGCGTCGTTGAGCCATTGGGCGGCCTCCTTGTCGCGCGGGGCCGCCCAGTCCTCGGGCCAATTTTCCACCGCGAACATGAAACCCAGCGCCCAGACCTGGCCGAACGAGGGGATGTCCTGCTCGTCGGAGTCCATCTCGGCGCGCTGCTCTTCGGTCAGGCTGGCCACCGCGCCGCGCATGTCCATGGCCTCGGGCTGGAAGGTCTGATCGTCGTCCAGGCGGTCGACCTTGGCATCGAGCTGGCGCACCACCTCGTCCCAGCGGCGTGTCCACAACTCCAGGAACCGCGCCTGCTGGGCTGCGTCGGCAAACGCCGGCAGCAGCGGCAGGGGCTCGCCCTCGGCCACTTCGAGCTCGGCGCCATCGCCCAGCAGCATGGGCAGGTACTCGGCCGGCGCGATGGGGCGGCGGTTGCAGATGACGGCGGTCATGAAGCCATCGCAGAACTCCCACTGGGGAATCTCGTCGCCGCGCGTGCGCAGGTCATCAAGGAGGTTGTCGATCTCTTCGAGCTCGTCAGGGCCCAGGGCCGGGGCCAAGGCAGCGGTTTCGGGATCGGTTTCGGGCTTTTCAATGGGGTCGGTCATGGCGGGGCTCCGTGGTGCGGCTGCTGGAAGCAAAGTTTTACTTTTATGATGCGCAAGGCCTGCGCCCGAGCGCAACACCCGGGCACAGTGCGGTGGGCGGCAACGCCACCCGCGCAAAGGCGGCCAGTGTAGCCCTCCCGCTTCGCCCGCAAAAGAACCAGGACACCCGATGATCCACCAACTCAACTCACTGTACCCGGTGCGCTACACGGCCTTTGCACTGTGTGTGCTGGGCCTGCTGGCGGCGCTCTGCGCCCTCGTGGCCTTCGGCCCGGGCCTGCCGCTTGTGCTGGCCCTGGGAGCGCTGGGGGCGCTGGTGGCCGTGGGCGTGTACGACCTGCGCCAGACGCGCCATGCCATCCTGCGCAACTACCCGGTCATCGGGCACATCCGCTTCATGCTCGAATACGTTCGCCCCGAGGTGCGCCAGTACTTCATCGAGAGCGACAGCGAGGCCGCCCCCTTCTCGCGCGCCCAGCGCTCCCTGGTCTACCAGCGCGCCAAGGGCGAGCCCGACAACCGGCCCTTCGGCACGCACCTGGACGTGGGCGCACGCGGCTACGAGTGGGTGAACCACTCCATGGCGCCTTCGCACCTCACATCAAGCGACTTTCGCGTATGGATCGGCGGCAGCCCCGATGCGCCCTCGCCCTCCGTGTCCCCGTGCACCCAGCCCTACCACGCCAGCGTGTTCAACATCTCGGCCATGAGCTTTGGCGCGCTGTCGGCCAACGCGGTGCTGGCGCTGAACAAGGGCGCGCAGTTGGGTGGCTTTGCCCACGACACGGGCGAAGGCTCCATCTCGCAGCACCACCGCGTGCACGGAGGCGACCTGATCTGGGAAATCGGTTCGGGCTACTTCGGCTGCCGCAACGACGATGGCAGCTTCAGCCCCGAACGCTTTGCCACGAATGCGCAGGACCCGCAGGTGAAGATGATCGAGCTCAAGCTGAGCCAGGGCGCCAAGCCTGGGCACGGTGGGGTACTGCCCGCAGCCAAGGTCACCATCGAGATCGCGGCCGCACGCGGCGTGCCCGTGGGCAAAGACTGCATCTCGCCCTCGCGGCACAGCGCGTTCGCGAGCCCGGTGGAGATGATGCAGTTCATTGCCCGCCTGCGCGAGCTCTCGGGCGGCAAGCCCACAGGTTTCAAATTCTGCCTGGGCCATCCCTGGGAGTGGTTTGCCATCGTCAAGGCCATGCTGGTCACGGGCATCACGCCCGACTTCATCGTGGTGGACGGGGCCGAGGGTGGCACGGGCGCAGCCCCCGTGGAGTTCAGCGACCATGTGGGCGCGCCGCTGCAGGAAGGCCTGCTGCTGGTGCACAACACCCTGGTGGGCGTGAACCTGCGCGAGCGCGTGCGCATAGGCTGCGCGGGCAAGGTGATCACCGCCTTCGACATCGCGCGCATGATGGCGCTGGGTGCCGACTGGTGCAATGCCGGCCGTGGCTTCATGATGGCGCTGGGCTGCATCCAGGCGCAAAGCTGCCACACCGGCCACTGCCCCACCGGCGTGACCACGCAGGACGCGCAGCGCCAACAGGCCCTGGTGGTGCCCGACAAGGCCTCGCGCGTGGCGCAGTTCCACCACAGCACCCTGCATGCGCTGCAGGAGCTGGTGCAGGCCGCCGGCCTTCAGCATCCCAAGGACATCACGGCCCACCACATCGTGCGCCGCATCAGCGATACCGAGGTACGTCTTCTGTCCAACCTGATCACGCGCATGCAGCCCGGCGCTTTGCTGGGCTCGCTGGAGGCGCAGCACAACGTGTTCCGCCTGTACTGGCCGCTGTCCAGCGCGCACAGCTTTGCCGCCAGCGAACCGGTGCTGGAACCGTCGGTGCCGCACCATGTGGAAGTGGCCCACGCGGCCGTGGCCGCCGTCAGCGATCTGCCCGCCAACGCCGCCGTATGACGATGGAGGCAGGCAAGGTTCCTGGCAGCAACCCCGGCAGCAACACCGTCGATTACGCGGCCTACCTGCGCCAGCAGCTCGTACAGCAGCAATTCAACGTGGCCAGCTACCGGCTCGGCGAGGAGCAGGTATGGCTCAAGAAGGCCGGTGCACCCCACGGCCCGGGCCGCTACCGTGCCATGGCGGCAATGGCTGCGGTGCTGCGCCTGGAAGTGCTGCGCCCGGTGCCCAACCGGGGCGGGCGCGAAGCCATCGCCACCGAGGTGCGGCGCCTGCGCGACCTGCAGGCGCGCGGCCTGCGCGTGCCCACCGTGCTGGCGGCGCAGGAGGATGGCTTTTTGATGCGCCACCTGGGGCGGCCCGCGCAGCAAACGCCCTCGCTGGGCAATGAGATCGACCATGCCGTGTCCGCCGGGCCCGCCGCCGTGCTGGCGCTGTGGCAGCAGGGCCTGGTGGCCATTGCGCAGGTGCACGCCAGCGGCACCTGCCTGAGCCAGGCGTTCGCGCGCAACCTGGTGCGCTGCCCCGATCGCGTGGTGGGCTACATCGATTTCGAGGACGACCCGGCTGCCGTGCTGCCGCTGCCGGTATGCCACGCGCGCGATGCGCTGTGCTACGCGCACTCCACGGCCATCTACCTGCGCCTGGTGGGCGCGCTCGACGACGCCCGCGCGATGTGGACCGCCTGGATCGCGTCAGGCAGCCCGGAGCTGCAGGCCATGCTGGCCACCAGCATCGGGCGCATGGGCTGGATGCAGCACCTGCCGCAGAACCGCAAGCTCGGCCGCGACATGCAGCGCGTGCGCGCGGCCTACGACCTGCTGCGGCCTTGAACCATGCGCGTGGGCATGGGCTGCGCGCAAAGCGGGCCCGTCCTTAGCGGGCTGTAGGCATTGGCTGACAGCGGCAGATCGGGCGCCCGCCTATCGTGCAGGCGGTGCTCCCGTTTGCCTCCTTTTGCCTCTGCCCAATGTCTACTCCTGCCGCCACCCTTTCAGCACCACCCGCTCCCGCATCGCCGCCGCCGGCCGCGAAGAAGCCCCGTCGCCGCCGCCCTCCCACCCTGTCGCTCTCGGCATGGAAGCAGTTCATGAGCGTGGCCCGCCCCTACTGGATGGGCGAGAAAAAAAGAACTGCCTGGGGCCTGCTCGCGCTGCTCATCGGCCTGATGGTCTGCGAGACACAGCTGGCCGTGATGCTGATCGACAAGACCGGCGAGATGACCTCGGCCCTGGCGGCCAAGCAGGCCGATCGCTTTTGGGACGCGGTGCGCGCCAGCCTCATCGTGCTGGCCTTCGCGGTGCCGGTGTACGCCTTCTACTACTACATGCGCGACGCGTTTTCCAACCACTGGCGGCGCTGGCTCACGCACCGCTTTCTGGATGGCTACCTGGGTGAGCGCAAGTACTACGAACTCGGTACCGGCAGCGACATCGACAACCCCGACCAGCGCATCAGCGAAGACATCAACACCTTCACCGGCCGGTCCACGCACTTCCTGCTGATCTTTCTGGGCTCGCTGATGCAGCTCGTGGCCTTCAGCGCGGTGCTGTGGTCCATTTCCAAGGTGCTGGTGGCCTTTCTGGCGGTGTATGCACTGCTGGGAACCTTCGGCGCGCTGTACCTGTTTGGCGCACCGCTGATCCGGCTCAATTTCTGGCAGATCCGGCGCGAGGCGGACTTCCGCTTCGGGCTGATGCGGCTGCGCGAGAACGCCGAGTCCATCGCCTTCTACCGCGGCGAGCCGCAGGAGCGCGCGCAGATCGACCACCGCTTCGAGGCGGCCTTCACCAACTATGCGCGGCTCATCAAGAAGCAGCGTTCGCTCAACCTGTTCCAGCGCTCGTTCAGCCAGCTCACGCTGGTGCTGCCGAGCATCATCCTGGCCAATGGCGTGCTTTCGGGCGAACTCGAGGTGGGGCGCGCGATCCAGGCGGCGGGCGCCTTTGCTGCGGTGCTGGGCGCGGTGTCGCTCATCGTGGACAACTTCGAGAGCCTGAGCCGCTTCGTGGCCGGCATCGACCGGCTGCATGCGCTGTCGCAGATGGTCCTCAAGACCCCTGCAGCACCCACCCCCTGGGCCGAACCTGCCGCCGCACCGCGCACCGACAGTCCGCAGGATCCCCCTGCAGAACCCGCGCCGCAGATCTCCTCGCGCATTGGCGAGGCCATGGCCATCGAGGGGCTCACCCTCTACACCCCGCAGTTCGGCCGCCTGCTGGTGCAGGACCTGTCACTGCAGCTGCAAACCGGCGATGCCCTGCTGATCACCGGCCCCAGCGGCTGCGGCAAAAGCTCGCTGCTGCGGGCCATTGCAGGCCTGTGGCGCACCGGCAGCGGTGCCGTACAGCACCCGCCGATGGAGGACGTGTTCTTTCTGCCCCAGCGCCCGTACATGCAGATGGGTACGCTGCGCAGCCAGATCATCTACCCCATGAAGGAGACCGACCTGGCGGACGAACGCTTGCTGGAGCTGTTGCAGGAAGTGCAGCTCGAATCGCTGGCCGAACGCGTGGGCGGGCTCGACGCCTCGCACGACTGGGAAAAGCAGCTCTCCATCGGCGAGCAGCAGCGCCTGGCCTTTGCCCGGGTGCTGGCGCGTGCGCCGCGCATCGTGATCCTGGACGAAGCCACCAGCGCCCTCGACAGCGCCAACGAGGCGGCGCTTTACGAGCGCCTGCGCGCCAACGGCACCACGCTGATCAGCATTGCCCACCGCCCGGCCGTGCTCAAGCACCACACCCATGTGCTGGAGCTCAAGGGCGAGGGCGCGTGGCAGGTGCACGCGGCGGGCGATTTCAGCTTCGACCGCTGACGGAAATATCAGGCGCCAGCGCTGGCGGGTTCGGCCGCCACCTCCCACACCAGCGCTGTCGCCACGTGAGCGTCCAGCGTCAGCAGGCGCTTGCGCATGCAGATCACGGCCTTGTCCTTGCTCAACAGGATGGCGCGGTGCGCGGCGGCCAGGTCGATGAACTTCTGGTCGTCGGTGTCCTTGCAGACGTAGGCCACGCGCGGGGCAATCGCCACCAGGCGGGCCTGGGCGTCGAAGGCAGCCAGCACCTGCGCCGCGTCCACACGGTAGTAGTCCATGCGGCCGACGATGTGCGGGTAGGCCAGCACGCGCTCGAGTTCGTCGCGCATGACCTGCGTGGCGATCCAGGCCAGGCGCCCTTCGGCGAGCAGTTGGCGCAGCGGCACGGTGGCCGGGTCCGAGAAGATCAGCAAGTCCAGCGCGACGTTGGTGTCGACGACCACAGGGCGCACGGGTTCACCCGCCGGCGCCTGGGCCGGCAGCGCCAACTCAACCCGCATCGCGCGGGCCGGCCGGTGGCGTATCGGACGATGGCTTGGTGCGCACCGATCCCTTGACCATGTCGAAGCGGAACATGCGGCACTCGATGGGGCCGTTCCACATGGGCACGCGGCGCGACTCCTTCAGGCGCATCTTGCCGGGCAGCTTGAGGTCGGGGGTCAGCATCCAGGCCGTCCAGCCCGCATAGTTCTTCTTCCAGTGGGTGGCCAGCTGGCTGAAGAACTCGCCGCCGTCGTCGGTGTGCGCGGCCTCGCGGCCCACGCTGGCGCCCAGGGCCCGCTCGGCCGCGCGCTCATTGGCGTTCTGGCCGGCGGAGCCGGCGGCGGCAATGCGCTCGCCGTAGGGCGGGTTGAGCAGCATCAGGCCCGGCTGTTCGCTCGGCGGCATGCGCTGCAATGCGTCGCCACCGCGCAACTGCACGGCGTCGGCCACGCCCGCGCGCTCGGCATTGCGCTCGGCAAAATCGACCATTCGGTGGGCCACGTCGCTGCCGAAGATGGGCACGGGGCTCGCCTGGATGGCGCTCTCGGCCTCGGCCTGGATGGCCGACCACACATGGCCCTGGAAGGGCAGGAGCTTTTCAAACGCAAATCGGCGCAGCATGCCGGCCGGGATACGGCAGGCGATCTGCGCGGCCTCGATGGCGATGGTGCCGCTGCCGCAGCAGGGGTCGTACAGCGGCACGGGCGCATCACCGAGCGGGTCCCAGCCGCTGGCGGCGATCATGGCGGCGGCCAGGGTTTCCTTGAGCGGGGCGTCGCCCTTGTCCTCGCGCCAGCCGCGCTTGAACAGCGGCTCGCCCGAGGTGTCGATGTAGACCGTGGCCTCTTCGGTGGTCAGGTGCAGGTGGATGCGCACGTCGGGCCACTGCGTGTTCACGTCGGGGCGCACGCCGGACTTGGCGCGAAAACGGTCGGCTACCGCGTCCTTCACGCGCAGGCCGGCAAAGTTCAGGCTCTGCAGCGGGCTGTGCTGGGCCGTGACCTCGACCTTGAAAGTCTGGCGCGTGGTGAACCAGATTTCCCAGGCCACCTCGCTGGCGATGCCGTAGAGGTCGTTCTCGGAGCGGTAGGGCCGGTGCGCCAGTTGCACCAGCACGCGCTGCGCCAGCCGGCTGTGCAGGTTGAGCAGCAGCGCCTGGCGCCACGAGGCGCGCAGCAGCACGCCGCCCCGGCCCATGAGCAGGTCCTGGCCCGTGAGGCCGGTGATGGCGTGCACCTCGTCGGCGAGGTAGCCCTCGACACCGGCGGCGCAGGGGAGAAAGAGTTGGAGTTGGTTCATGGCACTGGGCGACAGGATACGCGCTTAAACGCCGACTGCGTCGGTCGCTGCGCGCGCCAGCAGCAGTTGGCGGATGGATTCAGGGATGGGCGCCACCTTGCGGTCGCTGCGGCCGATGAAGACGATGCCGACCTTGCCGCGCGCCACTTCACGCCCCGTGGTTTTCTCGGTCATGCGAAAGACGAGGTCGAAGCCGTAGCGGTTGAGGTCCTCGGGCGCCATCTCCACGCACATGGTCTCGCCATGGAAGCCTTCGGACTTGTACTGGGCCACGATGTCGCCCACCACGGTGGACAGGCCGCCCACATCCGCCTCGGGGTAACCGAGCGACTGGAAGAAGCGCACGCGCGCCTCGGACACCAGGGTCAGCAGTTGCGCATTGTCCAGGTGCCCGCCCTGGTTGACGTGGCTGATGTAGATCTGCAGCTCGGTGGCAAAGCCGAAGTGCGTGGGGAGGTCGAAAACAATGCGGGCCATGGGGCAGGGAAACAGAGGGTCGAGAAAAGACAGCGAAACGGGGGCAGGACGCCCCCGAAAAAGCCCGCAACGGGCATCGAAAAGCTGCATGCCGGACGGCAAGGATGGCCCATACGGGTGAGGCCTTGCCCCAGCGGGCCTCGGGGCGGCAGAAGTCTCTTATGCTCCCGGGATAACCGATTTTACCCGGAGCCCCCATGCACACCCTGCGCTGCAGCCTGATCCTCGCCCTGATTGCGGCCGCGCTCACAGGCACGGCGCATGCCCAGACGCTCTACAAATCCGTGGATGCAAGTGGAAAGGTCGTTTACAGCGACCAGCCGCCCGCGTCCGGCGCGGTGCAAAAGACCCTGAAGCTCGAGAGCCTGCCCGTCAGCGTGGTCCCCGGCAACCCGCTGCCGCCCGCCACGCCCGGCCAGGGGCCTGCAGAAGCCCAGAAGGCGGCCCAGCCCCGGGGCGAGGTCACGCTCTACATGGCCACCTGGTGCGGCTACTGCAAGGCGGCCAAGGCCTACCTGGGAGGCAAGGGCATCGCGTACCGGGAGTTCGACGTGGACACGCCCACCGGCAAGGCCGCCTTTGCGCAGCTCGGGGCCCGTGGCGTGCCGGTGCTGCTCACCAATGGCCAGCGGGTGGCGGGCTTCAGCACGCAGTCGTATGACGCCGTCTTCACCAGCCGCAAGTAAGCCACCACCTCACTCACTCCGTTCCACCGCTCCATGCTCCGCACTGCCCTCACGCTGCTCACCTTCGCCCTGTGCCTGCCCGTTCTTGCCGAAGAACTGCGCGTTCCGCTGCCCGGGCGCGACGACCTCGTCATCGACCTGCCCGCCCAATGGCGCGCCCAGGTGCGCCGCCCCCATGCAGAGCTGCCGCCCTCGGTCGCCATCAGCGGTCCCGATGCCACGGCCCTGCAGATGATCCTCACGCCCATCTGGCCCGCAGGCAGCTCCGCCAAGGCCCCCACGGCCGATGAGCTGCGGGCGCAGGTCCAGTCGGGCGCGACCCAGGCCAAGCCCAGGGCCGTCGAAGCCGAGCTGCCGCTCAAGGACCTGAGCGCCTCGGGCAAGACGGGCTACTACTTTTCGGCCACCGACCGCGCCCCCGAGCCGGGCGGCTACAAGCACCTGACCCAGGGCGTGCTGGGCATGAACGAACTGCGCGTGGCCTTCACCGTGCTGGCCAATGGCCAGTCGCAGGAGCCGACCGCACAGGCGCTGGAGCTGCTGCGCTCGCTGCGGCGCGCACCGGCCTCGAAGTCGCCTTGATGGCGGATGGCCCACCCACCATGCACCCCATGCTCGGCACCATCATGGTCTACGCGCGCGACATGCAGCGCAGCGCGGCGTTCTACGGCACGCATTTCGGCCTGCAGACCACGGGAGAGGTGGTAGAGGGCCTGATCGAACTCAAGGCCCCGGACGGCGGCGCCAGCATCCTAATCCACCAGGCGGCCAAGAGCGTGAAGCTCGGCCAGGCCGGGGTGAAGCTGTGCTTTCACGTGCACGACGTGGAGGCATTCAAGGCGAATGCGCTGGTGCAGGGCCTGGCGTTCGGCCCGACCCACCAGGCCAACGGCTATGCGTTTGCCAATGCCAGGGACCCGGACGGCAACGCCGTCAGCATCTCCAGCCGGGCGTTCAGAACAGCGGCCTGATCAGAGCGCCTTGCGCAGGTTGGCTGGCGCGATCCGGAGCGCCTCGCGGTACTTGGCCACGGTGCGGCGCGCGCACTCGATGCCCTGCTCCTTGAGCATCTCGGCGATCTGGCTGTCCGACAGCGGCTTGGCGGGGCTTTCGGCCGCCACGAACTGCTTGATGAGGGCGCGCACGGCCGTGCTCGATGCGTTGCCGCCGGTCTCGGTGCCCAGGCCCGAGCCGAAGAAGTACTTGAGCTCGTAGGTGCCGATGGGCGTGGACATGTACTTGGCCGTGGTCACGCGGCTGATGGTGGACTCGTGCAAGCCCAGCTCATCGGCGATGTCGCGCAGCACCAGCGGGCGCATGGCCAGCTCGCCATGGGTGAAGAAGCTCTTTTGCCGCTCGACGATGGCCCGCGAGACGCGCAGGATGGTGTCAAAGCGCTGCTGGATGTTCTTGATGAACCAGCGCGCCTCCTGCAAGCGCTGCTGCATGGCCTGGTGGCCCTCGCCACCCTTGTGGCCGCGCAGGGCACCGGCATAGATGTCGTGCACGCGCAGGCGCGGCATCACGTCGGGGTTCAGGGCCACGATGAAGTTGTGCTGGCCATCGCGGCCATTGGCCCGCCCGGCCTTGCGCACGATGACGTCGGGCACGATGATGTTGCGCTCCACGTCCACGAACTTGCGCCCGGGGCGAGGCTCCAGCCGCGCGATCAGGGCCATGGCGGCGCGCGTGCGCTCCTCGCCATCGCCACACAGCTGCGTGAGGCGGCGGATGTCGCGGCGCGCCAGCATCTCCAGCGGCTGCTGGCACACGCGCAGCGCGGTCTGCACGGTGTCGGGGTCGATTTCGCTGTCCTCGTCGGCGGCCAGCGCCGTGAGCTGCAGCGTGAGGCATTCACCCAGGCCACGTGCACCCACGCCCACCGGCTCCAGGCTTTGCAGCAGGCGCAGGGCGACGGTGAAGCGGTGCACCAGTTCCTCGATCTGCTCCAGGTCGTCCGGGCCGGCCAGGCCCACGGCCAGTTCTTCGAGCGGGTCTTCGAGGTAGCCGTCGTCGTTGAGCGATTCGATCAAAAAGCGCAGGGCAGCCCGGTCCACCTCGGACAGGCGCAACGACAGCGCCTGCCGGTGCAAAAACGCGGTGAGCGATTCGTGCGTACGCGCCAGTTCGGTGGCGTCCGCCTCGTCGCCTTCGGAATCATTGCGGTTGCGGGCCGGCGCATCGCCGCCCCACTCTGCATCGTTGGGGGACACGTCCACGGTGCCATCGCCACTCCAGTCGGGCTCGTCGCCCGCACTGCTGCCCACTTCCGCATCGCCCTGCGGGCTGTCGGCCGAGGTCTCGGTCGAGGTGCTGGAGCCTGGGGCGTTGGAATAGACCGCGTCGTCGGAACTGTAATCGTCTGGCTGCACCGGCGCATCGGCCGTTTCCACGCCAAACTCCTCGCGCGGCGCCTCGTCGGCATTGCGTTCGAGAAAGGGGTTTTCGTCGAGCATCTGCTCGACCTCCTGCCCCAGCTCCAGCGTGGACAGCTGCAGCAGCCGGATGGACTGCTGCAATTGCGGCGTGAGCGCCAGGTGCTGCGATACGCGCAGTGACAGGCCGGGCTTCATCGCACAGCCCCCCGGGGCTGCCGCAAAGGCAGGTGCATGGCGAACGGGTGGTCCATCGGTCTGCTACATGCGGAAGTGTTCACCCAGGTACACCCGGCGCACTTCGGCGTTGTCGACGATTTCGGAGGGGGTTCCCTGGGCCAGCACATGGCCATCGCTGATGATGAAGGCGTGGTCGCAGATGCCCAGCGTCTCGCGCACGTTGTGGTCGGTGATGAGCACGCCGATGCCGCGCGCCTTGAGGAAGCCGATGATGCGCTGGATCTCGATCACGGCGATGGGGTCGATGCCGGCAAAGGGCTCGTCCAGCAGGATGAAGCGCGGCTGCGTGGCCAGCGCGCGGGCGATCTCCACGCGGCGGCGCTCGCCGCCGGACAGGGCCAGCGCGGGCGAGGCGCGCAGGTGCTCCACGCGCAGTTCCGTGAGCAGCGCGGTCAGGCGCTCTTCGATGGCCTGGCGCGGCAGCGGCTGGCCGTCCTCGCCGCGCTGCAATTCGAGCACGGCGCGCACGTTCTCCTCGACCGTGAGCTTGCGGAAGATCGAGGCTTCCTGCGGCAGGTAGGACAGCCCCAGGCGCGAACGGCGGTGGATGGGCATGTGGGCCACCGAGTGGCCGTCGATGCGGATGTCGCCGGCATCGCTGCGCACCAGGCCCACGATCATGTAGAACGAGGTGGTCTTGCCAGCGCCGTTGGGCCCGAGCAGCCCGACGACCTCGCCCTTTTGCACGACCAGCGACACGTCCTTGACGACCTTGCGGCTGCCGTAGGATTTTTCGAGGTGGTGCACCTCCAGCCGGCTGTCCGCCGGGGAATCGGCGGCGGTACTCACGTGCTGCCCACTCACTTGGCGCCGCCGCTCAGGGTGCTGCTGGGGCGCAGGGCGGTGCCCGGTGCCGCTGCGGCAGGGGCGGCCGCGCTGGCGGGTGTTTCCTTGGGCGACAGGATGGCGCGCACGCGGCCACCGGGCGCCGGGGTGTCGCCCGCCGCATTGGTGCTGCCGCGCGGCTTGGCGTCCACGGTGAACACGTCGGTCAGGTTGTTGTAGACGATGACCTGCCCGGTGATCTCGTCGGTCAGCGTGGATTCGCGGTAGCGCCGCAGCTCGGCGCGGGTGATGAACTTCACGTTGTCTGCCCGGCCGTCGTACTCGATGACCTCGCTCTCGCCTTCGATGAACTCGTCGGGCCCGCCCGCCAGCGTGTCGCGCTTCTGGCGAAAGAAGGCGCGCTTGCCCGGCTCGGCCGTGACCACGCCGAACTGGTAGCCATCGGCGTCCTGGCGCACGTCCAGGCGCGCGCCACGCAGCACGATGGTGCCCTTGGTCATGACCACGCGGCCGGTGAACACGCTGGTCTGCTTGAGCTCATCGTGGCGCAGTGCGTCGGCCTCGATGTTCATGGGCTTGTTGCGGTCGGCCTTTTCGGCGTGGGCCGCCGTCTGGACCATGGCCAGGGCCGAGAGGAGGAGTAGGGTCGGGAGGATGCGGTAGTTCATAGGGCACGAATCTTGCAGATCATTGTAGCCACCCGTGGCGACATGCCATGAAAAAAGCCCGCATCCGCGGGCTTTTGGTACACACAGGCGCCAGTCCTGCCAAGAAATGGTCAGCCTTTGCGGACCGCGCCCACCAGATGCTCTACCACCTGCAGCACGACAGGCATGCTGCCGGCCATGGTGCCATCGGTGTAGAAGCGGCCGGCCACACCCATCGAGGGCACGCCTTCCACACCGTACGCATCCTGCAGCTGCGACGCGCGGCGCACCTGGTTGGAGACGGTGAACGAGCTGTAGATTTCCTTGAACTTGGCCACGTCCACGCCCTGCGTGGCGATCCAGGCCATGATTTCATCGTCCTTGGCGAGCTTGGCCTTCTCCACGTGGATGGCACGGAAGACCTTGGCATGCAGCGCATCGAGCTTGCCCATGCCTTCGAGCGTGAAATACAGCTTTTGCTGTGGCACGAAGCTGGGATTGAACGCCACCGGGATGCGGCGGATGCTCAGGTCCTTGGGGGCTGCCTTGACCCATGCGTCGAGCGTGGGCTCGAAGGCATTGCAGTGGGGGCAGCTGTACCAGAAGAATTCGATCACATCGACCTTGCCCGCCGGCGCGTCGGGCGTGACGGGCTTGTCGAGCTTGCGGTAGTCCTTGCCCTCCTTGAACTGGCGCGGTTGCGCCAGCGCGGGGGCGGCCACGGGCAGGGTCAGGGCGGATGCGGCCACTGCGGAAGCGGCAGACAGGGAAAACTCGCGGCGTTTCATGAAAGTGACACTCCTTGGTCTGGTATTGGGGGTGTGAGCCACGCCCCCGGAAAAAGTTCAGGCAGGCATGCCCTCAGCGCTGCACCCGCACCAGGGCGGACTCGACGCCCGTGGTGTCGAGCTTGTCCTTGAGCTGGGCGGCGTCATCTCGCTTGGTGAACGGGCCGACGCGCACGCGGAACACGGTGCGGCCATTCTGCTCGCGCTCGCTCACGCGGGCCTCCCAGCCCAGCATGGCCAGCTTGGCGCGCTGCGCATCGGCATCGGCCTGGGTGCGGAAGGCACCGGCCTGCACGAAGTAGTCGAAGGGGTCGGCACTGTTGCCGGGCGCCGCAGCGGCCTTGGCAGCGGCCAGATCCCCCAACGGGTCGGCACTGCCGGGCTTGGTGGCTGCGGCGGCAGGCTTGGCCGACGAGGCGGCGGCACGCGGGTCCGCTGCTGCCACGGCAGGTGCCGAGGCAGCAGGCGCAGGCGCCGGTGCCACCCCTGCCGTGGCGGGAGCCGACGCTGCGGCCGCAGGAGGCCGCGCGGGGTTCTTGCCATACAGCGGCGAATTCGGGTCCCAGTTCTTGTTCTTCTGCGCTTCGGCCGCGTCCTGGTCGGTGCCGCGTGCGCCACCCTTGTTCAGGAAAGGCACGGGCACCTTGGTCACGTAGACGGCGACCGCCAGCGCGGCCCCCAGGCCGAAGATCACGCCCACGATAAAGCCGATGATGGTTCCGCCCAGTTGCTTGTTCTTCATAGGTAGTGGTCGCTTACATTCTGGCCGGAGCCGATACGCCCAGCACAGCCAGGCCATTGTGCAATACCTGCGCGGTGGCGGCGACGAGGGCCAGGCGCGCGCGCTTGACGGCCTCGTCGTCCACCAGGATGCGCTCGGCATCGTAGTAGCTGTGGTAGCTGGCGGCCAGGTCGCGCAGGTAGAAGGTGACGTCGTGCGGGGCTTCTCCGTCGGCCGCAGCGGTGAGCATTTCGGGGTACTTGGCCAGCTGCAGCATCAGTGCCTGGGCTTGCGGGCCTTCGAGCGGGGACAGGTCCACGCCCTGGAGCGAGGCCACGCCGCCACCGCCCTGCTCGGCCCAGCTGCGCAGCACCGAGCAGATGCGCGCATGCGCATACTGCACGTAGTACACCGGGTTGTCGTTGTTCTGCGCCACGGCCAGGTCCACGTCGAAGGTGTACTCGGTGTCGGGCTTGCGGCTGAGCAGGAAGAAGCGCACCGCGTCCTTGCTGGTCCATTCGATCAGGTCGCGCAAGGTGACGTAGCTGCCCGCGCGCTTGCTGATCTTGACCTCTTCGCCGCCCTTGACCACGCGCACCATGGTGTGCAGCACGTAGTCGGGGTAGCCGTGCGGGATGCCCACTTCGGCCGCCTGCAGGCCAGCGCGCACGCGCGCGATGGTGCCGTGGTGGTCGGTGCCCTGGATGTTGACCACCTTGGTGTAGCCGCGCTCCCACTTGGCGATATGGTAGGCCACGTCGGGCACGAAGTAGGTGTAGGTACCGTCCTGCTTGCGCATCACGCGGTCTTTGTCGTCGCCGTAGTCCGTGCTCTTGAGCCACAGGGCGCCGTCCTGCTCGTAGGTCTTGCCGTTGGCCACGAGCTTGCCCACCGTGGCCTCCACGCGGCCGCTGGTGTACAGGCTCGACTCAAGGTAGTACTCGTCGAACTTCAGGTTGAAGGCCTGCAGGTCCTTGTCCTGCTCGTTGCGCAGGTAGGCCACGGCGAACTGGCGGATCGATTCCACGTCGTCCACGTCGCCGCTGGCTGTGTACTCGCGGTCATCGGCCTTGACGGTCTTCTTCGCCAGGAAGTCGTTGGCGATGTCCTGGATGTAGTCGCCGTTGTAGAAGGCCTTGCTGGCCGGGTTCTCGGAATCCGTAGGCCAGCACTCGTCGCCGGGCTTGAAGCCCTTGGCGCGCAGCTGCGTGCTGTTCGTCAGCGTCTGGATCTGCACGCCCGCATCGTTGTAATAGAACTCGCGGTGCACACCCCACCCCTGGGTGGCGAACAGGTTGCAGATGGCATCGCCCAGGGCGGCCTGGCGGCCGTGGCCCACATGCAGCGGGCCCGTGGGGTTGGCCGAGACGAACTCGACCAGCACCTTGGCGCCCCGGTCGGCCTGGTAGCCGAAGCGCTCGCCGGCAGACAGCACCTCGCGCACCACCTCCTGCTTGGCAGCGGGCTTCAAGCGAATGTTCAGGAAGCCCGGGCCCGCGATCTCGATGGCATCGACCCAGCGCCTGAAGGCGGGCGTGGCCTCCAGCGCCGCCTTGAGCTGCTCGCCCAGCGCGCGCGGGTTGAGCTTGAGCGGCTTGGCCAGTTGCATGGCCGCCGTGCAGGCGAAATCGCCATGCGCGGCCACCTTGGGGGATTCGAATGCCGCCTTGGCGCCCGCGCCAGGGGAAAGGGTGTCCAGCTCGGCCGCGAGAGCGGCCAGCAGATCGTGTTTGACAGAGAGCATCCCGGGATTTTACGGGGCGGGCCGTGACTGCCCTGGCAGGGTGTGTTGCCCACGCCACCAAATGCGCGCACGGGCCTGCACAACAGGCACATAAAAAGCGCTGCGCAGCTGCAACAGATTGCAAAGAATCCTGTCATCCCGCGAACCGTGTCAGCGCAGCCCGGGGGCGGTACGTTGTAATCGGGCAATCCGATGCGGATTGCATCGGATGCCCTTACCACCGGAGCACTATATGAAAAAGCTTCTCTCCCTGACGGCCCTGAGCCTGGTCCTCTCTTTCGGTGCAGCACACGCTGCCGACGCCCCTGCGGCCAAGGCCTCCGCGCCCGCAGCTGCGGCTGCAGCCGCCCCGGCGGCGCCTGCAGCATCGGCCGCAGCACCCACCAAGCAGCAGTCCAAGATGGCCACCTGCAACACCGAGGCAGCCGACAAGAAGGGTGACGAGCGCAAGGCCTTCATGAAGACCTGCCTGTCCAACAAGCCTGCGACCCAGCAGGACAAGATGAAGACTTGCAACGCCGACGCCAAGGGCAAGAAGGGCGACGAGCGCAAGGCCTTCATGAGCGAATGCCTCAAGAAGTGATGCGCTGAGGCCGGCCGGATGTGCCGGCTTTCACAAACAACCCGCCCGACACCTGTGCCCGGCGGGTTTTTTCATGCCTGGAACCAGTTACCAGCCGCGCGCCCAAAAGACCGCGACCACCGCCACCAGCGGGATCACGTGGGCCTGCAGCATCACCAGGCGGCGCACCCGCCCCACTTCGCGGGCGTCCGGCAGCGTGCCGTCGGCGCGCAGCTTGCGCAGCCAGCGGCGAAAGGCAATGGTCGGGAAGATGGAGACGACGGCAATCGCCACCACCAGCGTGATCTTGAAGTGGAACATGGGCTGGGAGATGTACCAGGACATGCCCTTGACGCCAAAGAACACGCGCGCGAGCCCCGTGGCCACCAGCACCATGGCCGAAGCGGCATAGATGGCGTCGAGCCGCGCCAGGCGCTCCACCACCGCGGCATTGAGCCATTCGATGCGGCACAGCGCGGCCTGGCTTGACAGAAAGACCACCAGGGTCAGGATGGCCACTATGTGCAGGGCGGCCAATACGGCTTCGAGGGTCATCGCGGATCCTTGTTTGGGGCAGTTCGCGGCGATTGTGCGCGAGGAACGGCCCCGCAGAGGTAGGCGCCCTTCCTGACCCGTCCCTCGGCCGGCAGTTGCATGCGAAAAAGGAGCGTGCCCATGCAGGCACACCCCTTCTTGTGAAACCATGGCCCCGCAACGGGCCTGCCAGCGATCAGGCGGCCGTGCGCGCCACGGCGGCCACATCGGCCGGCACCACGGGTGCTGACACGGGGACTGCCACGTCCGGCAGCGGGTGACCGTCCAGGGCGGCGTGCAGGCGGGTGTAGTCGAGCGCATTTTCCCAGCGCGAGACCACTACGGTGGCGACGGCGTTGCCGATGAAGTTGGTCAGCGAGCGGCATTCGCTCATGAAGCGGTCCACGCCCAGGATCAGCGCCATGCCGGCCACGGGCACTTCGGGCACCACGGCCAGGGTGGCGGCCAGGGTGATGAAGCCCGCGCCGGTTACGCCAGCCGCGCCCTTGGAGCTGAGCATGGCCACCAGCAGCAGGGCGACCTGGTGGCCCAGCGTGAGTTCGGTGTTGGTGGCCTGGGCGATGAACAGCGCGGCCAGCGTCATGTAGATGTTGGTGCCGTCCAGGTTGAAGGAGTAGCCCGTGGGCACCACCAGGCCGACCACCGACTTGCTGCAACCGGCCTTTTCCATCTTTTCCATCAGTGAAGGCAGGGCCGATTCGGAGGACGAGGTGCCCAGCACCAGCATCAGCTCGGCCTTGAGGTAGCGGCACAGCTTGAGCACCGAGAAGCCGCACAGGCGCGCCACGAAGCCCAGCACCACCAGCACGAAGAGCAAGGAGGTGATGTAGAACGAACCGACCAGCCAGGCCAGGTTGACCAGCGAGCCCAGGCCGAACTTGCCGATGGTGAACGCCATGGCACCGAAGGCCCCCAGGGGCGCGGCCTTCATCACCAGGCCCACCACCTTGAACACGGGGGTCGTCAACGCTTCGAGAAAGTTCTGCACGGGGCGGCCGGCCTCACCCACCATGGCCAGCGCCACGCCGAACAGCACGGCCACCAGCAGCACCTGCAGGATGTTGTCGCCCACGAAGGGGCTGATCAGCGTCTTGGGGATGATGTCCATGGCAAAGCCGGTGAGCGTCATCTCGTGCGACTTGGCCACGTAGGTCTTGACGGCCGTCTGGTCCAGGTCGGCCGGGTTGATGTTCATGCCCGCGCCGGGCTGCACCACGTTGGCCACGATCATGCCGATGACCAGCGCCAGCGTGGAGAAGAACAAGAAGTACGCCATGGCCTTGCCGAACACCCGACCGACGGAGCTGAGCTGGGACATGCCCGCGATGCCGGTGACGATGGTCAGGAAGATCACCGGGGCGATGATCATCTTCACCAGCTTGATGAAGGCATCGCCCAACGGCTTGAGGGCCTCGCCGTACGCCGGCTCGAAATGGCCCAGCAGCACGCCCAGGACGATGGCGAGCACCACCTGGAAGTACAGTTGGCGGTAGAACGGCAGGTGTACCGGTTGGGCGGCCTGGGCAGGAATGGCGTGCATGGGAGACTCCAGAAGTCACGGGAACTGCACCACCGGGGTGCTTCGAGGGTGCTGTTTGTACCGCTGCCCGCTGTTTCCGCAGATAGCTAATTGGTAGTAGTCGGCGGCGCCCCCATAGGAGGCCCATCGGCAAATCCTAGGGAAAACACCTAGCCTCCCAGAAAGGTGCGGCACACTCCCACGCGCACCAAACACGCGCTGGTGAGCGCCTTCCACGAACCGCCTCGTCCATGACCACCTCCCACCGCCGCAAGTTCTGGACTGTGCTGATCCTGCTCGCAGGCATGGCGGCCAGCATGTTCGCGGCCGGCCAGTGGGCCTGGCAGCATTCGCTCGACGAAGAGAGCGACAGCGTACAGCGCCAGCTGGCCCTGTACGGGCAGACGCTGGGCCAGCGCATCGACCGCTACCGCACCCTGCCCGAGGTGCTGGCGCTGGATGCGCAGCTGTACGACGCGCTGAGCCGCCCCCAGAGCACGGCGCAGGTGGAGCAGCTCAACCTCAAGCTGGAGCGGGCCAACGGCGCCAGCCAATCGTCCACCCTGACCCTGATCAACCGCGAGGGCCTGGCCGTGGCAGCCAGCAACTGGCGCAGCGCCACCAGCAACGTGGGCGTGGACTACAGCTTTCGCCCCTACGTACAGCAGGCGCTGGCGCAAGGCAGCGGCAGCTTCTATGGCATCGGGGTGACGACGGGGGAGCCGGGCTACTTCCTGTCGCAGGCCATCCGCGATGACCAGGGCGAGCCGCTCGGCCTGGTGGTGATCAAGATCGCACTGCAGGAGCTGGAGCGCGAATGGCTGCAGACGGAGGACATCGTGCTGGCGTCCGACGCGCACGGCGTGGTCTTTCTCGCCAGCCAGGATGCCTGGCGCTACCGGCTGCTGGAACCGCTGACCGAAGCGGAGCGCCGCGAGCTGGCCGCCACGCGCCAGTATTCGGACCAACCGCTGCGCCCCCTGGACTACCGGGTGGACGACCACATGGACAACGGCGGCCGCCTGGTGCGCATGCAGACAGCCGACCTGCCGGGCCTGCCCGGCCGCCTGCTGTGGCAGACCCAGCCCCTGCCCGGCACGCCCTGGCAGTTGCACCTGGTGCACGCAACCCACAGCAGCGTGGCGGACAGCCGCTGGGCTGCTGCGGCGGGCGGCGGCGGCTGGCTGGCGCTGGCGCTGCTGGTGCTGTTCGTGCGCCAGCGCCAGCGCCTGGCCCACCTGCGCCAGCGCAGCCGCCAGGAGCTGGAGACCGTGCTGCAGCAGCACGCCCAGGAACTGCGCACCGCGCAGGACGGCATCGTGCAGGCGGCGCAGCAGGCCGCGCAACAGACGGATACGGGACTGTCACGCAGCCTGGAGCACCTGCCGCAGGGCGTGGTCATCATCGACGCCGACCTGCGCCTCGTGGCCTGGAACTCGCGCTATGTGCAGCTGTTCCGCTACCCCTCCGACCTGATGCAGGTGGGCCAGCCCATCGAGGGCCTGCTGCGCCACAACGCACGCCGCGGCCTGCTGGGCCCTGGCCCGGTCGACGAATCCGTCGAGCGGCGCCTGTCGCACCTGCGCAGCGGCCTGCCCCACCTGCACGAAAGCGCCAAGGACGACGGCACGGTGCTGGAGATCCGCGGCACCCCCCTGCCCGAGGGCGGGTTCGTGACCAGCTACGCCGACATCACCAGCTACAAGAACGCCGCGCGCGAGCTGCGTTCGCTGGCTGATGCGCTGGAGCAGCGCGTGGCCGACCGCACGCGCGACCTGGACGCCGCCCGTCGCGAGGCCGAGCAGGCCAACCGCTACAAGACCCGCTTCGTCGCAGCGGCCGTGCACGACCTGCTGCAGCCGCTGAACGCCGCCCGCATGTTCAGCTCGCTGTTGCGCAGCCACCTGCACGACGATGCCGGCCGGCATGCGGCCGACAGCATCGACGGGGCCCTGGCTGCGCAGGACGCGATCCTCAACAGCCTGCTCGATATCTCGCGCATGGAGTCTGGTCAGCTCGACGTGCGCATCCACGACGTGGCCCTGGGCCCGCTGCTGCAGGTGCTGGCCCACAATTTCGGTGTACTGGCCGAGAACCAGGGCCTGAAGCTCTCGTGTGTGGCCACGCGCCAGGTGGTGCGCACCGACGAGAACCTGCTGCGCCGCATCCTGCAGAACTTCGTCTCCAACGCCATCCGCTACAGCAGGCACGGGCGCATCGTGGTGGGTTGCCGCCGCGTGGGCAACGGCAACCTGCGCATCGAGGTGCATGACCAGGGGCCAGGCATTCCCGAGGCGCTGCAGCGCGAGATCTTCGAGGAGTTCCGCCGTCTGGACGAGGGCCGGGCCGACGACCGGGGCGCCGGCCTGGGCCTGGCCATCGTGGAGCGCCTGGGCCGCCTGCTGGGCCACCCCATCGGGCTGCGCTCGCAACTGGGGCGCGGCAGTGTGTTCTGGGTCTGTGTGCCGCTGGGCGATCCGGCCGCCCTGCAGCAGCAGACTGCCGCACCCGCCACCGCACAGCAAGCGCCCGAGGACACGCCGCTACACGGCAGCAGTGCCTGGGTGATCGAGGACGATGGTCCGACCTGCGCTGCCACCAAGGCCCTGCTGGAGCGCTGGGGCTGCCAGGTGCCGCTGGCCGGTGACGCGAAGGAGGCGTTGGCGCAGGCCCAGCCGGACCAGGCACCGCAGCTGGTGCTGCTGGACGTGCACCTGGGTGGCGGCCACCACGGCCCTGACGTCTACACCGAACTGTGCCGGCGTTGGGGCCAGGCTCCGGCCGTGATCCTGGTGACCGCCGAGCGCGACGCCACGCTGCGCCGCCAGGCCGCCGAACGCGGCTGGGGCTTTCTGGCCAAGCCGGTGCGCGCACCCGCGCTGCGGGCACTGATGAGCCAGACCTTGCTGCGCCTGCGGGAAAGATAGCGCCGCAGCAGGCTCAGGCGGATGCCGCGTCCTCGGTCTCCAGGCTCTTGACCAGCACAGCGGCCTGGGTGCGGCTGTGGCAGGCCAGCTTTTTCAGGATGGCGGTGACATGCACCTTGACGGTGTTCTCGGCCAGGCCCAGCTCACCCGCAATCTGCTTGTTGAGCAGGCCGTCGGCCAGGCACAGCAGCACGCGGAACTGCTGGGGCGTGAGCTGCGCCAGGCGGGCGGCCAGCTCGGCGTCGGCCTCGGAGCGCTCGGCGGCCATGGGCGGAAACCAGCTGTCGCCGGCCAGCACCGCCTCGATGGCCTCGCCCATGGCTTCGGCGGGCGCGGACTTGGGGATGAAGCCCACCGCGCCGAACTGCTGGGCGCGGCGGATGACGCGCGGGTGGTCGTTGGACGAGATGATCACCACGGGCAGCTCCGGATACTCACCACGCACGTGCAGCAGGGCCGAGAAGCCGCGCGCGCCCGGCATGCTCAGGTCCAGCAGCACCAGTTCCACCTCGGGATGCTCCTGCAGCGCCGTGCCCAGCGTGGCCGCACTGGCGGCCTCCAGCGTGCGGAACTGGGGCAGGCGCCCGTGCAGCACGTGCAGCACGGCAGCGCGGAACAAGGGGTGGTCGTCAGCGACCAGGAGCGTGGGCTCGGACATGGAGTCTGCAGTCTGCCACGGGCCCGATCAATGGGCCGGTATGCCCCGCCAGAAAGCAGGCTGCGCGTAATGGTGCTTGAGGAAGTCGATCCACAGCCGCACGCGCAGCGGCATGTGCTTGCGCTGGGGGAAGACCACGTAGATGCCGTTGGGCGGTGCAGCAAACTCTTCCAGCACCTCCACCAGGCGGCCGGCGGCGATCTCGGCCTCCACCTCCCAGGTGCTGCGCCAGGCGATGCCGTAGCCGGCCAGGCACCAGTCGTGCAGCACCTGCCCGTCGGAGCAGTCGAGCGGCCCGCCGGGCTTGAGGTGGACCACCTCGGTGCCGCCGCCCTCCAGCGGCATGCGGAACGCCCAGCCACGCGTCTGCGAGGCTTCGCTCGACAGGGTCAGGCAGTCGTGCGAGGGCAGTTCGCCCGGGTGGCGCGGGGCCGGGTGGTTTTTCAGGTACCCGGGCGTGGCCACGCACAGGCGCCGGTTGTCGGCAATGCGCACACTCACCAGGGACGAATCGGGCAGGTCGCCCACGCGCACGGCGCAGTCGAAGCCTTCACCGGCGAGGTCGACCACCCGGTCACTGAGGTTGAGTGAAATCGTCACGTCCGGGTGTTCGCTGCGAAAGCGCGGCACCAGCGGCGCCACATGCCTGCGGCCAAAGCCTGCTGGCGCCGTGATGCGCAGGTGCCCTGTGGCCTTGACGCCGCCCTCGGACACGCTGGCCTCGGCATTGGCCACGTCGGACAGCAGGCGCTGGCAGTCCTCCAGGAAGGCGCTGCCTTCATGCGTCAAGCTGATGCGCCGCGTGGTGCGAACCAGCAGCTTCACGCCCAGGTGCTCTTCGAGCGCATCGAGCCGGCGGCCCATGATGGCGGGCGCCACGCCCTCGGCCTTGGCGGCGGCGGTGAGGCTGCCACGCGTGGCAACCGAGACGAAGGATTCGAAGGCCTTGAGCTTGTCCATGGGGCTGATTATGGTGAAGGAGCGCGCCCACCGCACCCTCACTTGTGCGTAAAAGTCATTGGTTTACAGCTTTTGAGCATATTTATACCGACAAACATTTGCAATACAGTCTGTCCATGGCCTGCAGTGGCGGGCTCCGCATTTGTTCACATCCAACGCCTGAGGCACTCCCATGACCGACCGCACTTCCATCCACGGCCTCCAAGTGGCCACGTCCTTGTTCCGCTTCGTCGAAGACAAGGTGCTGCCCGGCACCGGCGTGGACAGCGCCGCCTTCTGGAAGGGCTTTGACGGCATCGTCGCCGACCTGGCGCCGCGCAACATCGCCCTGCTGGCCGAGCGCGACCGCCTGCAGACCGAGCTCGACACCTGGCACCAGGCCAACCCCGGCCCCATCACGGACATGGTGGCCTACCGCGGCTTCCTCGAAAAAATCGGCTACCTGGTGCCCCAGCCTGCCGACGTGCAGGCCACCACCACCAACGTGGACGACGAGCTGGCCACCCAGGCCGGCCCGCAGCTGGTGGTGCCCATCCTGAACGCCCGCTATGCCCTGAACGCGGCCAACGCGCGCTGGGGTAGCCTGTACGACGCTCTGTACGGCACCGATGCCATCCCCGAGACCGATGGTGCGGACAAGGGCAAGGGCTACAACCCCGTGCGCGGCGCCAAGGTGATCGCCTTCGCGCGCCAGGTACTGGACGACACGGCGCCCCTGGCCACCGGCTCGCACAAGGATTCGACCGGCTACCGCGTGGAAGACGGCCAGCTGGTGGTGGCGCTCTCCAACGGCGGCACCACGGGCCTGAAGGATCCCTCCCAATTCAAGGGCTACCAGGGCGACGCAGCAGCGCCTTCCTCGGTGCTGCTGCAGCACAACGGCCTGCACCTCGATATCCAGATCAACCGCAGCACCCCCATCGGCCAGAGCGATGCGGCCGGCGTGAGTGATCTGGTGCTGGAGGCTGCGCTCTCCACGATTCTCGACCTCGAAGATTCCGTGGCCGCCGTGGACGCCGAAGACAAGGTACTGGGCTACAGCAACTGGCTGGGCATCATCCAGGCCACGCTGACCGAACAGGTCGCCAAGGGCGGCAAGACCATCACGCGCGGGCTCAATCCCGACCGGGTGTACACCGCCCCCTCCGGTGCAGCCGGTGCGGTGCGCCTGCACGGCCGTTCGCTGATGTTCCTGCGCAATGTGGGCCACCTGATGACCAACCCGGCCATCCTGTACACCGACGCCCAGGGCAAGGAGCGCGAGATCCCCGAAGGCATCATGGACGCCGTGGTCACGACCACCATCGCGCTGCACGACCTGCAGGGCCATGGCGCCAACGACATCCGCAACTCGCGCAAGGGCAGCGTCTACATCGTCAAGCCCAAGATGCACGGCCCCGCCGAAGTGGGCTTTGCCAGCGACCTGTTCGGCCGCGTGGAGCAGTTGTTGGGCCTGCCAACCAACACCGTGAAGCTGGGCATCATGGACGAAGAGCGCCGCACCAGCGTGAACCTCAAGGCCTGCATCGCCGCCGCCGCCAGCCGCGTGGCCTTCATCAACACCGGCTTCCTGGACCGCACGGGCGACGAGATGCACACCGCCATGCTGGCCGGCCCCATGATCCGCAAGGGCGACATGAAGACCAGCGCCTGGATCCAGTCGTACGAGAAGAACAACGTGCTGGTGGGTCTGTCGTGCGGCCTGCGCGGCAAGGCGCAGATCGGCAAGGGCATGTGGGCCATGCCCGACCTGATGGCCGAGATGCTGAAACAGAAGATCGCCCACCCCAAGGCCGGCGCCAACACCGCCTGGGTGCCCAGCCCCACGGGCGCCACGCTGCACGCACTGCACTACCACCAGGTCAACGTGGCCGAGATCCAGATAGGCCTGGAAAAGACCGACGTGAACGCCGAGCGCGACAACCTGCTGACCGGCCTGCTCACCGTGCCCGTGACCGCCACCCCGAACTGGACCGATGCCGAGAAGCAGCAGGAGCTGGACAACAACGCCCAGGGCATCCTGGGCTATGTGGTGCGCTGGGTGGACCAGGGCGTGGGCTGCTCCAAGGTGCCCGACATCCACAACGTGGGCCTGATGGAAGACCGCGCCACCTTGCGCATCAGCAGCCAGCACATGGCCAACTGGCTGCGCCACGGCGTGGTGACCGAAGCCCAGGTGAAGGAGACCTTCGAGCGCATGGCCGCCGTGGTGGACGGCCAGAACGCCGGCGACCCGCTGTACCAGCCCATGGCCGGCCATTTCGGCACCAGCATGGCCTACCAGGCGGCCTGCGACCTGGTCTTCAAGGGCATGGCCCAGCCCAGCGGTTACACCGAGCCGCTGCTGCACGCCTGGCGCCTGAAGCTCAAGGCCGCAGCCTGACCACCGAGAGGCCCCGCGGCCCCCCTGCACAGAGGGGTCCCCCGGATCCCTCCTCCAACGGCACCTTCGGGTGCCTTTTTTTTCGGCATGGCCCCACACCGGTGACCCCACAAAGGCCCTCACCCTGGCCCCTGGGCCCGGGAGGCGGCACAATGGGCCGGGCACGCCAGCCAGGCAGTGCGCCAGTCATGGCGCACCCTGCTGCACTCACCCCACGATGACTCCCCCACCGATTTCTACCGCCTCGCAGTGCCCTTTGTGCGGGCAGGCGAACCAGTGCGCCATGGCGGCCGGGCAGCCACCCGAAACCTGCTGGTGCATGGCCACCACCGTGGCGCCCGAAACCCTGGCCGAAATTCCTGCGGCGGCCCGTGGCAAGGTCTGCATCTGCCCGCTGTGCGCCCGGCCTCGTCCGGCTCTGGACGCATTGGACCCGGCGGCCCCGATATGATTTCCTCTTTTCTTTTCGTTCATTGACCATTACCCCAAGGAGTCCTGCATGCCCACTTACCACGTCGAGATGATGGAAGGCCGCACCATCGAGCAAAAGAAGAAGCTCGTGGAAGAAATCACCCGCGTGTCCGTCGAAGTGCTCGGCGGCTCGCCCGAGTCGGTCGACATCCTGATCACCGACATCAAGCGCGAGAACTGGGCCACCGGCGGCAAGCTCTGGTCCGAGCGCACCTGATACCCCTCTGACCACGATCCCCCGCCCATGAGCGCACAGCCATCCTCCAGCTCCCTCGCCGCACTGCGCGAACGCCATGGCGAGCGCTACCGCTGGCTGCTGCTGCTGACGGTCATGGTCGGCACGATGGCGTCGATCATGTCCTCGACCATCGTCAACGTGGCCATCCCGGACATGAGCCATTACTTCACCCTGGGGCAGGAACGTGCCCAGTGGGTGACCTCGGGCTTCATGGTGGCCACCACGGTGTCTATGCTCACCACGCCGTGGCTGCTGTCGCGCTACGGCTACCGCGCCACCTACGTGGGCGCCATGCTGCTGTTGCTGGCGGGCGGCATCGGGGGTGGCCTGGCGCGCGATTTCGGCCTGGTGCTGGTGGCGCGTGTGGCCGAGGGCCTTGCGGCCGGGGTGGTGCAACCCATTCCTGCCGTCATCATCCTGTACGCATTCCAACCCCATGAACAGGGCCGCGCGAGCGGCATCTTCGGCATGGGCGTGGTGCTGGCACCGGCGATCGGCCCCAGCATCGGTGGGCTGTTGGTCGATTGGTTCGGCTGGCGCTCCATCTTCTTCATGGTGGCGCCGCTGTGCCTGGCCTCCATCTGGCTGGCCTACAAGTTCGTACCGGTCACGGCACCGGGCGGCGTGGCGGCCAACCGCAATGGCGAAGCGCTCGACTGGCGTGGCCTGGCGCTAGGCACGGCCGGCACGCTGTGCCTGCTCAATGGGCTGGTGGCCCTGCATGGGGGCACCGCCACGGAAGCCATCCTCCTGCTGGCGGGCGCCGTGGTGGCCACAGGCCTGTTCATCGGCTGGCAGCGCCGGCAACTGCGGCAGGGCCGCAAGCCGCTGATGGACCTGCGTCTCTTTCAGTACCGGCAATTCGCCATGGGCAGTATCGTGGCCTTCATCTACGGCACGGCGCTGTTCGGATCCACCTACCTGCTGCCCGTGTTCATGCAACTCGGCATGCAGCTGTCGGCCTCGCACGTGGGCACCATCATGCTGCCCGCAGGCTTCGTGCTGGCCATCACCATCGCCATGGTGGGCCGGCTGGCCGACCGGCAGCCCACGCACCTGCTGGTGAGCATCGGGCTGGCCCTGCTGGCCCTGTCCTTCGGGCTCATGGTGCTGGTGGGCCTGGGCTCGGCGCTGTGGATGCTGGTGGCCTTTGCGATCCTGGGCCGCATTGGCCTCGGTTTCATCCTGCCATCGCTGAACCTCGGGGCCATGCGGCCGCTGGACAAGTCGCTGATCTCGCAGGGATCGAGCGCCATCGGCTTTCTGCGCATGCTCGGCGGTGCTGCGGGTGTGAGCCTGTGCGGTATCGTGCTCGAATGGCGCCTGGGCGCGCATGGTGCATCGCTGACTTCGGGCGCGAGCAACGCAGCCCGCATCGATGCCTTTGGCGAAACATTTCTGATGCTGACCGCGCTGTGCGTGCTGGCCCTGGTGGCCGCCTGGCAACTGCGCGAAGCGCCTGCGGCGCCGGCCGATACCCCCTCCTCTTCACCCCAGGCCTGATGGCCGACTGATCGGGACTTCTCGCGACCATGTGCCAACTGCTGGGTATGAACTGCAACACGCCGACCGACGTGACCTTCAGCTTCACCGGATTCGCACAGCGCGGCGGCAACACGGCCGACCACGCCGACGGCTGGGGCATCGCCTTTTTCGAGGACCGGGGGCTGCGCCACTTCGTGGACCACCTGCCGGCGGTGGATTCACCCGTGGCAGAGCTGATCCGCCGCTACCCCATCAAGAGCCGCAACGTGATTGCGCACATCCGCAAGGCCACGCAGGGCCTGGTGAGCCTGCAGAACTGCCACCCCTTCGTGCGAGAACTCTGGGGGCGGTACTGGGTGTTTGCGCACAACGGTGACTTGAAGGACTTCCGTCCCCGCCTGCACGCGCATTTCCACCCCGTGGGGGATACGGACAGCGAACATGCGTTCTGCTGGATCATGCAGGAGCTGGCGAAGTCCCATGCCAGCGTGCCCAGCGTTGCCGAGCTGACCATCACCTTGAAGGAACTGGCCGCGCGCATCGCGCCGCACGGCACCTTCAACTTCCTGCTTTCCAATGGGCAGGCGCTGTGGGCCCATGCCTCCACGGGCCTGTACTACGTCGAGCGCAAGCACCCGTTCAGCGAGGCGCAACTGTCCGACGAGGACGTGCGCATCGACTTCGCCACCCAGACCACGGCCACCGACCGCGTGGCCGTGATCGTGACCGCACCACTCACCACCAACGAGGAGTGGACGGCCTTCGGCAAGCAGGAACTGCTGGTGTTTGTAGACGGCCAGCGGCAAGGCTGCTGAACCGCTGTGTGCGGGCGTGGGTCGCGAGAAGACTTGCCGGACCGGCCCAACAACCTCCGAATGCTCTGCGGAAAATCGCAAAGGCGTGCGGTCATGGCAGCACATGCCGCGCGACAATGTGTCTTCTGCAGCCATCACGACCATCGGGCCGGAGGCTTTTCGCCCGCCCAAACGCAAAACCCCCCAGTCCTTTGGAGACTGAGGGGATTTGGGGCTATAAGAGCCTGACGATGACCTACTTTCACACGGGAACCCGCACTATCATCGGCGCAAAGTCGTTTCACTGTCCTGT
>Ga0308157_10000635_pt1 | contig 103636 bp, 92 predicted proteins | sample PhyBR1_FD_201035 | JGI IMG/M metagenome (GOLD analysis project Ga0308157, IMG submission 201035) | Phyllosphere microbial communities from UC Gill Tract Community Farm, Albany, California, United States - DLSLB.R1 | ecosystem: Host-associated > Plants > Phyllosphere > Unclassified | place...
AAGGACAAATTGCGAATATGATCAGCAGTGCTTATGTTCCATTAAAAAAGAAAAATAATATCAAAGATTACACAGAATTTGGATTCAATCATCCGGAAACGACCAACTTTTTAATAACACACGAGTTTGGTCATTCGTTTGTCAATCAATATTTGGGGCAATATGAAGACAGTATTAACAAGAGCAATAATCTGATGTCCGAGGCTTTTATCGGTAAAATGGATGGACAAGGTTATTCTTATTGGCCGTCTTGTGTCGGCGAACATATCGTTAGATCAGGCGAAATCAGAATTGCTTTGGCGAATGGAAATCCTGAATTGGCAGAGAAATTAAGGCAGCAACATATCAAGGAAAATTATTTTGTTTTGATTCCGGACTTTGAAAAGAAAATGAAAGAATATGAAAACAACAGAGCAAAATATAAAACTTTCAAGGATTTTGTGCCTGAGTTGTTAACTGTTTTAGACAAAACCAGTATCGAAAAAGTGAGAACAAAATTGGGTTTATCTAATGTAAAATACGAAGTGAATTTAACGGTAAATGTTCCCGAAAACAGTGGTGATGTTTATATTACAGGTAATCAGTCAAGCATAGGAAATTGGAATCCTAACGTCATTAAACTTAATAAAACCGGTGAAACAACCAGACAAATTACATTCAAAACTTACCCTGATTTGAAATTCAAATTAACCAAAGGAAGCTGGGAAACAGAAGGGAAAATCGACGGGATCGAAGAAGGGAAAGACGTTTCTTTGTCACTGGATAAAAATACAAGTGTGAATTACACAGTGAAAAACTGGAAACAATAATTAAACAATCAATAAACTAAAATGCAAAATCGATTATTGTTTTTAATCACAGTCATTATAGGTCTTTTCGCTTCAGAAGGAGATATTAAAGGGCAAAGTATTGATTTTAAATGGGAAAAAGATTCTATTAACGGGAAATTGGTTGATAAAATCGCAATGAGCGTGCCTTTCACTATCGAAAACAAAACGTATCGGTTTCAATTTGATTTAGGTGCTAATATGACTTTAATCTATGATAAATGTTTTGAAAAAACAGAGTTTATTAAGAATAAGAAAGTAGATGAAGCAATGGAAGCAGCTGGATACAAAATTTTCACTGTTGATCATCAGAATTTCAGTGTTGGAAAATTAAAAGTTGAGAATTATAAACTTAACGGGCTTTTGAACTTCGAACAGGAGGAAGCATGCGGTGTTGTGGGAACAGATTTGTTTCAAAATAAATATCTGATTATTGATTTTCCTAACCAAAAAATAACTGTAAGTGAACAATTAAAAACCACTAAAAAAATTGATTTTGTTAACATCAAGATTACCAATAACAAACCGATTCTTCCAGTAGAGATTGATGGTAAAGTTTATCATTTTCAGTATGATACGGGTGCAAGTATTTTTCCGATGGTTTCTTATAAAAAGAATTTTCAAAACTTAATTGATTCATCCAAAATTATTGAAAACTTTAATATCAGAAATTTTAACAATCCTCTGGTTGTAAAAGCAATAGAAACCAATAAAAATGTTATCATCGGAAAATCGGCATTCAGTACCAAAGAGTTTTGGTTTACAGACGAAGATTACTTTTCCTTCGAACAACAGGGGCTCGACGGAGTAATGGGAAATGTTTTTTTCCTCGATAAAACAATAGTCATTGACTTTAAAAATAAAAAATTCGGAATTATAATTTAAAAAAATATACTACAATGATAAACATTACAAACCTTTCAAAAGTCTATAAAACAGAAGATGTTCAAACCAATGCGCTTAATAATGTAAGCCTTCAAATCAAGGAAGGCGAATTCGTCGCGATAATGGGACCTTCTGGTTGTGGAAAATCTACTTTTCTTAATATTTTGGGACTTTTGGATAGTGCTTCTTCCGGTTCTTATCAATTTGAATCCGTAGAAACCATTGGAACTTCCGAGAAGAAAAAATCGGACATCAGAAAGAAAAATATCGGTTTCATTTTTCAGAATTTTAATTTGATTGATGAACTAACGGTTTACGAAAACATCGAATTGCCTTTGATCTATAACGGTGTTTCTTCCTCAGAAAGAAAAAGAAGAGTGGAAGAGATTATGGAAAAAATCAACATCGCACACAGAGCGAAACATTATCCACAGCAACTTTCCGGTGGTCAGCAGCAAAGAGCAGCGGTTGCAAGAGCGTTGGTGACAAGACCAAAACTAATCCTCGCCGATGAGCCAACCGGAAATCTGGACAGTTCCAATGGAAACGAGGTAATGAACCTTTTGGCAGAACTTCACAGAGAAGGTTCCACGATTGCAATGGTAACGCACTCTTCTTATGACGCCGGTTACGCTTCCAGAATTGTGAATATGAAAGACGGTGAGATTTTCAGTGAAGAACACTCTTCCCAGAGAAAGGATGTTTTCGAAAAAGCGGATTCTAAAAACTTCGAATAATTGTTAAATAACGGATGTCTGATGATGGATGTGGAAAAAACTAACTGCATCCAGCATCCATCCTACACAACAAAAATAAAATTATGTTACAAAACTGGCTCAAAATTGCCTTCATCAATTATAAAAAAAACTGGTTGTCTACCATCATTAATTTATTTGGATTAACGATTGGATTGACAGGGTTTATGCTCATTCTGATGCATTGGAACGATGAAGAATCCTTCGAAAGATGGAATCCAAAGAAAGAAAACATCTACGCATTCCAAACGCACAATAAAGCTGAAAATACTTATGGGAACAATATTTCTTATCCGATGGCAGAACTTGCTGTGAAGGTGATTCCCGAGGTTAAGGATTATGTTTTGTTCAACGGTTCCGGAATGGGTTATAAAATGACCACGAAAACAAAAACCGTTTATCAGGGCGAAGGAATGTCGGCTTCTGAAAGTTTTTTCAATTTCTTCCCGTTCAAATTGGTTTCTGGAAGTTATAAAGATGCTTTGAAAGGCGATAAAGTAATGGCACTCTCTACAAAAGCGGCCAAAAATCTCTTCGGGAAAACCAATGTGGCAGGAGAGACTGTAAAAATCAATAATAAAAGTTTTGTTGTAACCGCAGTTTATGAGCTGCCGGAAGCGAATAGCCAGATAAAACCGGATTTTATCATAACACCTTTCGAACAGATGAAAGGTGATAAAGACCAATGGGGAAACTTCAATTACGGATGTTTCTTTTTGCTAAAACCCGGAACAGATGTCGAAGCTTTACAACAGAAATTCTACGACAAAATTTTCCTATACAGAGCAAAAATCAGTGCGCAAGGCGCAGGTGTAACTCCTGAAAAATATTTGGAATTATACGGACCGACAGGAAGTTTGTTTACACCAATTGATGCGATAAAACTGCACGCCAAGGCCTCTTGGTTCGGTGTTGGAGATTTTAAAACGATGATGATTCTGTTCACGCTTTCTGTTTTGATTGTGATTCTATCAGCCATTAATTTCATTAACCTGAAAACTGCTCAAGCTTCGCAAAGAGCTAAGGAAATTGGGGTCAGAAAAGCGATTGGAAGTACAAAATCCAACCTGGTTCTTCAGTTTTTATTAGAAACTTTTTTGATTTGTTTAGCATCTTATCTATTGTCTCTTGCCTTGACTGAGCTTCTCTTACCAAGTTTCAATAAGTTTTATGACAAACAAATTGTGATGAATGACTGGCATATTTACTTTTATTCATTTGCGATGGTTATGGCGGTGACATTCATTTCAGGTTTGATTCCCGCAACTTATCTGGCCAACTTCAAAGCCATTGAAACGTTGAAAGGAAACTTCGCCAGAAGCAAACACGGGATTTGGTTGCGAAACGGAATTTTGACTTTGCAACTCATTATTTCTTCTTTCTTCATCATCGGTGGATTGATTGTGAACAATCAAGTAAAATATATGATGGACAAAGATCTCGGCTTCAGTGGAAAGCAGGTTTTCTTAATCAACTTTAGTGAGAATGATGCAAAACCTTGGCTGAAATATGAGCGCATCAAAAACGAAATGAGAAAAATCGAAGGTGTAGCGGATGTTTCTTATGGAGAAGCGGTTCCTGGAAGCGGGAGATTCAGCAATTCCAATATGGATTATATGGACAAAAGCATCTTCGCTCAGCACGGCTCTATGGATTACAATTATCTCCAGTTTATGGATGTGAAACTGAAAAAAGGACGCTGGCTGAATCCCAATCTTGCTTCTGATACCATCGCCAATGTTATGGTTAATGAGGCATTTGTAAACAAATTCGGTTGGACAGATGACCAGGCCTTGAAGAATGAAGTTCGTCCCGGTTTTGACAATAAACCTTATCACATTGTAGGAATTGTAAAGGATTTCAATATTCTCAACCCAAGAAGAGCAGTTGACCCCATCATCTTTTTCCATTACAGAGAAACAGACTGGAAACGATTCAATGTCTATAATATCCAGTTGAAAATCAAGCCTGACGACATCGATGGAACGGTGAAAAGAATAAAAGCTTACTGGCAGAAGAATGTAGAGCCGGGCTATCCTTTCGATTCTTATTTTATTGATAAAAAATTTGCTGAGAGTTTTGTAAAATATCAGAAACAGCAAACGCTTTTCACCATCCTGAATGCAATGGTTTTGATGGTAGCCTTGTTAGGATTATTCGCTTTGTCATCATTAATGATTGAGCAGAAGCTGAAAGATGTGGCGATCAGAAAAACGCTTGGAGCGTCTGACGGAACATTGGTTTTTGGATTGACGAAACAATTCCTTTGGATTACTTTGACGGCGGTTCTCATTAGTATGCCTATCAGTTATTATCTGATGAATGAGTGGCTGAAGGATTTCGATTACCGAATTGATATGCCGGTTTTCCCATTCATCCTAAGTTTGATTTCATTATTGATTTTGACCTTCGCAGTGGTGAGTATCAAAGCTTACCAGGCTACGAAAGTGAATCTTGTGAAATATCTGAAATACGAATAAGGCTAAAAGACTGTCAGAGGTCTAGAGTAGAGTGTCAGAAGAGTGAATTAGACTGTTACAGAAGCAAAGTAGACAGTTATAGGTCTTGCTTCGAGAATCCATTTTTAAAATTTATTAATCATCAATTATGTTAAAGAACTGGCTCAAAATAGCATTCGTTAATTATAAAAAGAACTGGCTTTCCACCATCATTAATTTATTTGGATTAACGATCGGTTTGACAGGCTTTATGCTCATCCTAATGCACTGGAATGACGAAGAATCTTTCGAAAAATGGAATCCCAAAAAGGATAACATTTATTATTTCCAAACTTATACTAAAAAAGATAATGTTTACGGTGGTGCTATCTCAATTCCTTTAGCAGAAAATGCATTGAAACGAATCTCGGAAGTTGAAGATTATGTTTTAATGAATGGCTCAGACATCGCCTACAAAATGACCACCAAAAATAAGACTGCCTATCAGAAAGGCGGTATGTCGGTCACTGATAATTTTTTCAATTTGTTCCCATTCAAGTTAGTTGCAGGGACTTATAAAGATGTTCTCAAAAATGATAACAATATTGCCATTTCTAATGTTGTAGCAAAAAATCTTTTCGGAAAAACTGATGTTGCAGGCGAAACTATAAAAATTAATACAACAGATTATATTGTTACAGCAGTCTACGAACTACCGGCCGGAAACAGTCAGATGAAGCCTGATTTTGTTTATAAACCTGCTGAGCAGATCAAAAATGATAAAGAAAGTTGGGGGAACTTCAATTATGCCAGCTTTTTTATGCTTAAAAAAGGCGCAGACCCAAGAAGCTTTGAGAAAAAATTCCTTGACATTATTATGCTGCGGGCAAAAATAAATTCTAAAGGTTCAGGAATGACTCCTCAACAGTTTATTGATACTTACGGCCCAACAGACTCATTGCTTACACCACTTGATAAGGTGAAACTGCATTCAGAATCCACTTGGTTCGGGAAACCGGATTTTAAATCCATACTGATTCTGTTTACATTATCTGTTTTGATTGTGATTTTATCGGCCATTAATTTTATTAATCTTAAAACAGCTCAGGCTTCTCAACGAGCAAAAGAAATAGGCGTAAGAAAAGCGATTGGAAGTACAAAATCTAGTTTGGTTCTTCAGTTTTTGATGGAAACGTTCCTGATTTGTTTAGTTTCTTATTTTTTATCATTAGCTCTCACAGAACTTCTTTTGCCAAGTCTCAATAAGTTTTATGATAAAGAAATTGTAATGAATGACTGGCATATCTACTTCTATTCATTTGCGATGGTAGCTTTGGTGGCTATTGTTTCAGGTCTTATTCCAGCTTTATATTTATCAAATTTCAAAGCGATAGAAACCTTAAAAGGAAACTTTGCAAGAAGTAGAAACGGCATTTGGTTAAGAAACGGCATTTTGACTTTGCAACTCATGATTTCTTCCTTTTTTATCATCGGTGGGTTAATCGTCAACCAGCAGGTAAAACATATGATGAATAAAGATTTAGGTTTCAATGGGAATCAAGTTTTTCAGATTAACTTCAATGAATTCAATAACGGAAAACCTTGGCTGAAATATGAAAGACTGAAAACAGAAATGGCTAAAATACCAGGTGTAGAAAGTATATCTTTTTCAGAAGCTCCTCCGGGAACCAATAACCAGAGTACTTCTAATATGGACTATATGAACACCAGCATCCAGGCTCGTCACGGTTCTATAGACTACAATTATCTTCAGTTTATGAATATCAAGCTTCTGAAAGGACGCTGGCTGAATCCCAAATTGTCATCAGATACAATTAACAATGCGCTGGTTAATGAAGCTTTTGTGAAAAAATTCGGGTGGAACAATGAGCAGGCAATGAAAAGAGAAGTTAGACCAGGGTTTGATAATAAAACTTATCATATTATAGGAATTGTGAAAGATTTCAACATCAGAAGTTTGAAAAGCGAAGTAGAACCGATGATATTTTTCCACTACAGAGAAACCGAATGGAAACGATATAATGTAAGTAATATTCAACTGAAATTAAAAGCAGACGATATCGAGGGAACTGTAAAAAGATTGAAAACCTACTGGCAGAATAATGTAGAGCAGGGTTATCCATTCAACTCTTATTTTATTGATAAGCAATTTGCCAAAACTTTTGAAACTTATCAGAAACAACAGACACTTTTCACCATACTGAATGCAATGGTTCTGATGGTAGCTTTATTAGGATTATTCGCATTATCATCACTGATGATTGAGCAGAAACTGAAAGATGTGGCTATCAGAAAAACTTTAGGGGCATCAGACGGAACAGTGATCTTTGGATTAACAAAACAATTTCTTTGGATTACTTTGATTGCAGTACTCATCAGTATGCCAATCAGTTATTATCTGATGAACGAATGGCTGAAAGATTTCGCCTACCGAATTGATATGCCAGTTTTGCCATTCATCCTGAGTTTGATTTTATTATTGATTTTGACATTCGCAGTTGTGAGCATCAAAGCTTACCAAGCGACGAAAGTGAATCTTGTAAAATATTTGAAATACGAGTAAAAATTATTAATGGTTAATTATCAATTATTAATTAACCATTTGCAATTAATAATTAACCATTATGATTAAGAATTGGCTCAAAATAGCATTAATCAACTATCGAAAAAACTGGCTTTCCACGGTTATCAATATCTTGGGATTGAGTGTTGGGCTGTGTGTTTTTCTGTTGATATATATCCATTGGCAGGACGAAAAGTCCTATGAACAATGGGTTCCGAACAAGGAAAATGTTTACTTCGTGGAAAATGGAAACGCTTCTTTTGGGATTATGTCGAGTTCCAGTTATCCGGAAATATTTGTTTCGAAAGAAAAATTCTCCGAGATTGAAGATGGTTTGGTTTACAATGAATGGGGTAAGCAGAAACTCAGTGCGGGTAGTAATTCCGCTTATGTTTCGGGTTCCGCTTCGATAGATTCATTTTTCAAGTTTTTTCCCTTCGAAAAAGTCGCAGGGAATTATCAAAATGCTTTGTCAGATAACGGAAAAATAGCTTTATCAGAAAAAACTGCTAAAACATTATTCGGTGACGATTACCAGAATGCCATAGGAAAATCAGTAAAAACTGATTCTGATGATAAAATATATATAGTCAGCGCTATTTATAAACTTCCGGAAGGCAATACGGTTTTCAAACCAGATTTCATTCATAGAAATCCTTATATGGAGGAGTCCAAAGACCAATGGACGAACTATAACTATAATGGATTTTTGAGGCTAAAACCTGGGACAGACATCAAGGCACTGGAGCAAAAACTGTCTAAACAGATGCAGGAACAGGACGAGATTTCTTCCAAAAAATGGGGCTATACTTTAGATAAGAAAAATCCGGCGATGGTCTATCTGACGCCATTGAGCAAGATGAAACTGGATTCCAGAAGCAGTGGCATCAACAAAGGGGACAAAAAATCCATTATGATTTTGCTGGGATTATCTGTTTTGATTTTAGCATTGTCGGGCATCAATTTGATTAATCTGAAAACGGCTCAGGCATCACAGCGAGCGAAAGAAGTTGGCGTGAGAAAAGTGGTGGGAAGTACCAAATCTAGTTTGGTTTTGCAGTTTTTGATGGAGACTTTTCTGATTTGCCTGGTGGCTTATGTGGTTGCTTTCGCAATGGTAGAATTATTTTTACCGTCTTACAACCAGTTTCTGGACAAAGAAATTAAGTTAAACGACCCAAGATTATTCTTCTATACAGGATTATTATTGATTTTATTTTCATTGATTTCGGGGTTGATACCGGCACTTTATCTGTCGAATTTCAAACCCATCAATACTTTGAAAGGCAATTTCGCAAGAAGCAGGCAAGGCGTTTGGTTACGAAATTCTATCTTGACTTTACAATTGATTATCTCTTCATTCTTCATCATATGCTCATTGATTATCCATACGCAGGTCAGCTATATGATGAACAAGGATTTGGGTTTCCAGGGTGATCAGGCGATTCAGATTTATTTCAAAAAGACGAATTGGGAAAATGGATTTAATTTCAAAAAATACCAAAGATTAAAAGCTGAAATGGCAAGAATCCCGGGTGTGACGGATGTTACAGGCTCTGTCAATTCCTTGGGAAGCGGTACGGCCAATGGCTCAGTCGTCAAATTAGCCACTGACACCACCAAAACGGTCCAAACGATGTTGGGTGGAATCGACGAGAATTTTTTAAAATTCTATAAAATAAAATTCCTCTCCGGGCGTGACCTGAACTGGAAAAAAGCTTCTGACACCATCAACGGTGCGGTGGTGAATGAAACTTTTGCAGGGAAACTGGGCTACAATCCGAAAACAGCTTTGGGAAAAGAATTTTTCACTGGATGGGATGGTAAGAAAAAGTATCAAATTCTGGGAGTGGTAAAAGATGTCAACTATAGTGGAGTGAATCAGCCTGTGGAACCGATTGTTTACTTCAACTACGACAGAAATTGGGTGAAAAATAATATGAGCAACCTGCAAATCAAAATTTCAGGAAATGATATCAAAGGCACTTTGGAAAACATTAAGGAATTCTGGACCACCAAAGCAGAGCCAGGCTATCCTTACGATTATGAATTCGTGGATAAACAATTCGCCAAAACATTTGAGAAGTTTCAGAAACAGCAGACTTTATTTACAACTTTAAATATCGTGGTTTTGGTGATTGCATTATTGGGACTATTTGCTTTGTCATCATTATTAATTGAACAAAGGCTCAAAGACGTTGCCATCAAAAAAACCTTAGGCGCAGACGAAAAAACGATTGTCTGGGATTTGACCAAAAGATTTTTACTGATTTGTGTGATTGCCGTTTTAATCAGTATGCCTTTCGGATATTATGCAATGAATGAATGGCTCAAAGATTTTGCTTATAGAATCGATATGCCAGTTTGGCCTTACGTTCTGAGCTTGTTTTTATTATTGATTTTAACATTCGTGGTTGTGAGTTTCAAAGCTTACCGCGCTACAAAAATCAATCTTGTCAAATATCTGAAATACGAATAAAATGGAAAAACTAATCATCTTAATATTTACATTAATTATCAATCTTTTTTCTGCACAAACCAACAGATTCATTTACGAAATGGAAATGAAACTCTTGGATAAACCAATGAAAATGAATATGGTTCTGGACATTGATAAAGATTATACCAAATTCTACGATTACGATTTTCTGAAAAATGATTCTATCAGCAAAAAAACCGGGGAAAATTGGCAGACCAATACGCAATCTGACCAATTGATTCTGAGAAGAACTAATTCTAACGAGAACAGAGCGTTTCACGACAATATGTTTGATTATTTTATTATTGATTCTAAAGACGAAATGAAATGGAAAATCGAAAAAGAAACCAAAAAAAACGCTGAATATTCTTTACAAAAGGCGACTACAGATTTTGGTGGGAGAAAATGGACAGCTTGGTTTTGTTCCGCAATTCCTTTTCACGAAGGACCTTACAAATTCCGAGGTTTACCAGGATTGATTTTCGAATTGCACGATGATAAAGGTGATTACAATTACACATTGTCAAAAAGCATCAATCTTCCGGAGACTTTCGTGACCACTAATTTTCTGGAAACCCATTATGGGAATCAGCCTGTGAAAGTCAATTTGAAACAATTCCAAAAAGTAAAGCTCGATTATTACAGTGATCCGGTTGCTGAGATGAGAAATAATCTGAAAACTGGCGGAACAGTGATTATTGGAGGAGAAAAAATCAAAAGTCAAGAACAGCTTGACCAGAAAAGAAAGTTCATTCAGGAAAGTATCAAAAATTATTATAATCCGATAGAATTGGACAAAGCGATTCCTTATCCTAAAAATTAAAATTGTCAACGACAAACTATTATGAAAAAATTACTCTTCATATTACTAACCAATCTTCTTCCCGCTCAGCAGAGTTGGACACTTAAACAATCTCTGGATTATGTCTCCGCCAATCATCCATTGGTAAAGCAATCTGTGGTTAATATTCAGAAAAATGAAAGACAGATTTCTGCCGCAAAAGGAATGCTGCTGCCATCTGTGGATGCTGGAGTCAATCACAACTATAATTTCGGAAACGGAATCAATCAGCAGAATAATCAGCGTGAAGCAATCAATACCCAAACCGATAATCTCTATGCACAAGCCAATTGGGAACTGATGAACTGGCGGAATTACCTCAATATTTCTTTGTCCAAAATCAATAAGGAAAGCTCGACTTTCAAAATGAAACAAGCTCAGAACGAGGTTAAAATGAATGTCATCCAGATGTTTTTCACTTACCAGAACAGTAAAAGTTGGCTCGACGTCTTGGAAACGCAGCTTTCTGGGATTGAAGACCAGATCAAACGTACCGAGAAAGAAGTTGAAATTGGGAATCGTCCGAAAAGTGACATTTACGATATTAAAGCAAACCTTGGAACAATGCAGGAACAATGGGTTTCTGCGAAGAATCAGAGAGACCTTTCTAAAATTAATTTATTAAATGCTTTGGCCATTACAAAAGATACACTGGATTTTACAATGACCGAAGAAAATCTGGCAAGTTCAAATTTCAATGATGCTAATTTCATTCAAAATCTTTTGGAAAAAAATCCGGCATATCAAACAACCTTGGCAGAAATTAAAGTCCAGCAGAAAAGTGTTGAAGTCGCAAAATCCGGCTATTTACCAACCCTGAACGGTTCTTACACTTGGTCAAGTTTTTATAACAAAGTCTTGGGACAGCCGGCTCCGGCCAATTTTTCAGACCAAATCAAAACGAACAAAAATCAGCAATTAAGTTTTGGACTCAATATTCCGATTTTCAACAAACTGCAGGTTAAAAACAATGTCGAAATAGCCAAACTGAATGTCATCAATTCCAATTATGATAAAGATATTGTCATTAATGATTTGACAAAAAGCATCAATTCCATCAAAGCACAATTTCTTAATGCTCAGGAAAAGTACAATCTTCTAGAAGCCAATTTCGAAAACCAAAAATTATCATTCCAAAAATCCGAAGAAAAATATAAAGAAGGATTAATGGACGCATATACATTTTTCGTAGTCAGAAATGGTTGGCTTCAAGCGAATTATAATTTGATTAACAGCAAAAATGATTTTGTCCAGCAGACAGAACTGCTCAAAGTTTTTGAAGCTGGCTTATAAAAAAATTCTTATATTATTTTCTTATGAATCCTTTCGAAGACTCACACTTTGGAAGGATTTTTTATTTGACTAAGTCGAACCACTTAGGTTTGGGCGCCTTTATCCGCTTTCCGTTCCTGCTTGTCACTCTGAGGCTCTCGAAGAGTCCGCTCAAGTCGGGGCGCAGATTCAACGTAAATCAACATTAGTCATAGAACAGAATATTTGTCATTCTGAAAGAATCTCAACTGCCGAGATTCCTCCGGAAAACAAAAAATATTTTCAATAAAGGTGAAAAAAGCCTGCGTTCTTTGCATTTAAAATAAAAATTAATTCCAATCTTAATATAAGCGAAGTGCCTTTGTGAACATAAACTCTTTTCAGTCAGATAATAAAAAACTTTGTGATCTTTGTGTTCAAAATCCCTCGTTTTTTCAATTTAAAAATCGCATTTTTGCAAGCCTTATTTCAAGCCAAGTCAGATGAAACTTTGTATAGCCGAAAAACCCAGCGTTGCCCGTGATATTGCCAAAGTTTTGGGTGCTACAACGCCCAAAAGCGGATATATGGAGGGAAATGGCTATTGCGTCACTTGGACTTTCGGTCATCTTTGCACTTTGAAAGAACCGCAGGATTATGCACCACATTTCAAATCCTGGGATTTGATTTTCCTGCCGATAATTCCCAAACAATTCGGAATCAAACTGATTGATAATAATGGCGTTGAGAAGCAATTCAAAACCATAGAAAAACTGGTTCAGGAATGTGATGAGGTCATCAATTGTGGTGATGCCGGGCAAGAAGGAGAACTAATTCAGCGTTGGGTTTTGCAGAAAGCAAAATGTGACAAACCGATGAAACGTTTATGGATTTCGTCCTTGACAGAAGATTCAATCAAAGAAGGTTTTGAAAACTTGAAACCTGCCGAAGATTACAAAAACCTGTATCAGGCAGGAAATGCAAGAGCAATTGGCGATTGGCTTTTAGGAATTAATGCAACAAGATTATTCACTAAAAAATTTGGAGGAAACAAAGCTGTTTTGTCAATTGGAAGAGTTCAAACGCCAACTTTGGCAATGCTTGTTCAGCGTCAAAAAGAAATCGATACATTTTCTCAGGAAGAATATTGGGAACTTAAAACCAAATATCGGGACGTGCTTTTCAGTGCGTCGATTGATAGGTTAAAGACTTTAGAAAAAGCAGAAAAAGGGTTAGAATATCTCAAGAAAAATGAATTCGAAATAGTTTCTTTCGAAATCAAAGAAGGAAAAGAAAAGAATCCGAGATTGTTCGATTTGACGGGACTTCAGGTGGAAGCGAATAAGAAATTTGGTTTCTCGGCGGAACATACGCTTAATTATATTCAAAGTCTTTATGAGAAAAAGCATACAACTTACCCAAGAGTTGATACGACTTATTTATCAGAAAATCTTTACCCAAAAATTGGTGGAATTCTGAAAAGTATGACAATTTATTCTGAATTAATTTCGCCTTTGCTTTCTCAACCAATTCCGAAAACTAAAGCCGTTTTCGATGATACGAAAGTAACCGACCACCACGCGATTATTCCAACAGAAATTCCGCCTTCATCTAATTTGACAAGAGAGGAGAAGCTGATTTATGATTTGGTAGCAAGACGATTCATCGCAGTTTTTTATCCTGAATGTAAAATCTCGAATACTTTGGTAGAAGGACAAGTTGGAACAATTCCTTTCAAAGCTTCAGGAAAACAAATCCTTGAATCTGGTTGGCGAGCGGTTTATGCTAAAGATAAAAAAGAGGAGAAGGACGAAAAAGATAAAGATGAGGAACAAACCATTCCCGAATTTGTTGCTGGAGAAAAAGGAGAGCACGAACCTTTGATTCATCAAGGAAAAACTTCACCTCCAAAACCATACACAGAAGCTACTTTGCTAAGAGCAATGGAAACCGCGGGGAAACAAGTGGAAGATGAGGAACTACGAGAAATGTTGAAAAATAACGGAATCGGAAGACCATCAACCCGAGCCAATATCATCGAAACTTTGTTCCGAAGAAAATATATCGAACGTAAAAAGAAAAACCTTGTTGCAACGTCGATTGGTATTGATTTGATTGATATAATCGAAGACGAAGTTCTTAAAAGTCCTGAACTCACAGGAGAATGGGAGTCAAAACTCAGGAAAATCGAAAAAGGAGAGTATGAGGCAAATCAGTTCAAAGAAGAATTGATAGAAATGGTTACGGATTTGACTCAGAAAGTGATTAGAGGAAAAGGAAAAGTTATTAATTTCGAAGAAGAAAAACCGGCTCCTAAAGAAAAGACACCAAGAGTAAAAACCGAAATCGTCTGGACAGAAACCCAATGTCCAAGATGTAAATCTAATAACCTGATGAAAGGTAAAACTGCAGTTGGATGTTCAGATTTCAAAGGTTGTGGTTTCAAAGTTCCATTCGAGATATTTGGAAAAAAATTATCAGAAAAACAACTTCAGGATTTGATTCTGAAAAGCAAAACGTCCAAACTAAAAGGCTTTACAGGAGAACAAGAAGAAGGCGTTTTGATTATGAACGAAGATTTTTCAATCAGTATAAAATAACTATTAAAGTAAAACCCTTTCAGAGTTTCAAACTCTGAAAGGGTTGAATCGTTTTACTCTCGCAGATTTACAGATTAAGCTGATAAATCTGCAAAATTCGTCAAATCAGCGAGAAATAATTATTTCACAACAATTGCTTTTTTCAAACCGCTGTCGATTTTATAATCTGTAGAATTATTGATTTTCACATTTTCAAAAACGATATTCTGTGCGTTCTTGCCAACGATTCCTTTTTTACTGGTGATATTCACGTTTTTAAAGAAAATGTTTTCAATCAATTTTTCAGGAAGTCCACTAAAACTGAAAGCCGTTTCGGACGAAGCACAATTCACATTACTCACATAGAAATCGTGAAAATAAGGGACTTTGTCTCCCGAATGTTGCGCCGCTTCGCTTTCTTTTGTACTTCCAACAGGTGCATCTGCATAGAACGTATCAAATAAAACTGCCTCTTTGATAATGTTTTTCATTTCAATATTATCGATGAAAATTTGGCTCACATCACCACCTCTTCCAGAGTTACTTTTCACCCGGATTCCAATGTCCGTCCCATCAAAAGTACAGTTGGTAACGTAGATGTTTTTCATTCCTCCGTCTGTATTACTTCCGATTACGAAACCGCCGTGACCTTCATTCACAGTGCATTCTGCAATGATGACGTTCTGTAAATTTGCTTCGCCATTTTTTGGAGTTCCGCTGGATTTCATACAGATTCCGTCATCGCCAGCATTCACTTTTGTGTTGTAAATAATCACATTTTTCGAAGCACTGATATCGATTCCGTCTCCATTTTGAGCCCATTTTGGATTGTAAACCGTTGTATTTCTGATGACAAGATTTGTAATTTGTTTCGGGTTGATAACAAATTTCGGAGAATTTCTGAAAGTCGGTCCGTCAATTAAAAGATTCGTCACTTTAGAAAGCGTGAACATCATTGGTCTTAAAAAATGATGAATTTGCTCGTACATATCTATTGTTGCGCCAGGCGTTTTTGTAATCACTTTGGCTAATTCTTCGCCATTTTTCGCAGCTACACTTGGCCACCAGATTTTTCCGTCCTCGCTAAGTGTACTTCCTGGTTTTGCCAGCAATTCTTTCCATTGCGAATCTGTTGTTTTGAATTTCTTTACAGGTCTCCAAGCTTCGCCTGCGCCATCAAAAATTCCTTTTCCAGTGAAGGAAACGTCCTTCAAATTATTTCCCCAAATTGGAGCTGTTACTTCAAATTTTCCTGGTGAAGATTCTCTTATGGGGAATTGTTTGATATCACTGCTGAACTGCACAATCGCACCTTCCTCAACGTGAAAATCGATTTTGTTTTTCAGTTCAATTGGACCTGTTAACCAAGTTCCGGCTGGAACAATCAGTCTTCCGCCACCGTTTTGAGCAATTGTAGAAATCGCTTTTTCGAATGCTTTTGTATTCAGCGTTTTTCCGTCGCCAACACCTCCAAAATCCTTGAAATTATAATCCTTTTGTGGAATAGTTGGCAAAACCATTTCCCCAAATTTGAAAGGGGCTTTCTCGATGTAATAATTAATGTCATTTTTCTGCGCAGAAATCATTGCTGTAACAGAAAATGCGAGACCTATTAAAAGTTTTTTCATTGTTTATCTAAGTAATTTATTTTATTCTAAATTTTAATTTGACTTTGTCGAAACACTTTGTTAGGTTTGGGCAGCTTTATCCGCCTTCCGCTCCCAATCTTTTCACTTCACTACGTTGCGTAAAAAGGATTTCCGCTCAAGTCGGGCTGCGAGCGATTCTACGTTCTCAGATTGTACTTAATAATTTAAATAATATACTTAATACAATTTCGAATGCAGGTAAAATTAAACAAAATAACGAATTGCGCAATCGATTGCGCAAAATAAAAACAACGACTCTCCAAAAGCATTATTAATACTCGAAAAACAGAAAACAGTAATACGCTTTTTTCCAGATAATTCTTAATATATGATTCAAATTTCTTTAATTTGCAATGCTAAAAATAATTTCAACAATGATTATTCAACCTAGAACAAGAGGATTTATTTGTTTGACAGCACATCCGGACGGAGCGCATCAAAGCATTAAAAATCAAATAGAATATGTAAAGTCTAAAGGCGAAATCAAAAACGGACCAAAAAAAGTTTTGGTAATCGGTGCTTCTACAGGTTTCGGACTTTCTTCCAGAATCACGGCTGCTTTCGGTTCTGATGCTGCTACAGTTGGTGTTTTTTTCGAGAAACCAGCATCTGAAGGAAAAATGGGCACAGCAGGTTGGTACAATACTGCGGCTTTCGAAAAAGAAGCGCACAAAGCTGGACTTTATGCCAAAAGTATCAACGGCGATGCGTTTTCTGATGAAGTAAAAAAAGAAACAATTGAGTTGATTAAAAAAGACCTTGGTCAGGTTGATTTGGTGGTTTACAGTTTGGCTTCTCCAAGAAGAACACATCCAAAAACGGGTGTTGCTTATGCATCAGTTCTTAAGCCAATTGGTCAACCATTTACTAATAAAACGGTTGATTTTCATACAGGCGTAGTTTCTGATATCACCATTAATCCGGTTGAAAACGACGAAGATATTTCCAACACTGTTGCTGTAATGGGCGGCGAAGACTGGAAATTCTGGATAGAAGATTTGAAGGCGGCAGGCGTATTGGCAGAAGGCGTTCAAACCGTTGCTTATTCTTACATTGGCCCTGAACTGACTTTCCCAATCTACAGAAACGGAACAATCGGACAAGCGAAAAATGACTTGGAAGCGACTGTAACAGTTTTGAATGATTTATTAAAAGACCTCAACGGAAAATCCTATGTTTCTGTAAACAAGGCTTTGGTAACACAGTCCAGTTCAGCGATTCCTGTAGTTCCATTATACATTTCTTTACTTTATAAAGTGATGAAAGCAAAAGGAACGCACGAAGGAACGATTGAACAAATCCAAAGATTATTTGCTGAAAGATTATACACTGAAAATGGGAATGTTGAATTAGATTCTGCAGGAAGAATCAGAATTGATGACTGGGAAATGGCGGAAGATGTTCAGGCGGAAGTAGCGAAACTTTGGGAACAAACTTCAACTGAAAATCTTTCCGAAATCAGTGATATCGAAGGTTACAGAAAAGAATTCTTCAATCTTTTTGGTTTCCAGTTTGACGAAATCGATTATGAGAAAGATGCGAATGAGAACGTACAAGTTCCAAGTATTGAAGCTTAAGAATAGAAATTAGAGTTTAGATGTTAGAATTTAGACTTTAATTAAAATGATAAAATAGAAACGGCTACTTTTTCAGTAGCCGTTTTTTATTGTTGAGATTGAGATTTTATCTCTTTCTGTTTGACATCGTATTCGTGGAGCAGATTGTGTTCAGGAGTTTGCTCGATGGCGTGCATTATTTTGTCCAAAATTTGTGTTGCTGACTCATTATCATAATCGATATCCAAAGCTGGTTTGAACTCCATTGTAGGTTTTACACCAGTTACTTTGATTTTCAGCCCTTTCTTGTCAAATGCTCTTCGGAATCCATCAATTTTAATCGGAATTACCGTTGGTCTTTGGTTTTTAATCAGCTTTGCCGTTCCTTTTCTACCTTGTGCATAAGCAGAAGTTGTACCTTGAGGAAAAGTAATCACCCAACCGTTATCCAAAGCTTTCATAATGTTTTCAACTTCGGTAAGGTCAACCATTCTGTTTACGTTTTGACCTTCAGCTCTCCAAGTTCTTTTTACTGTAACAGCACCGGCAATTTTAAAAATTCTAGCCAGAATCCCTTTATTCATTGTTTCTTCTGCGGCCACATAATAGAAATCTACTTTTGGGTTCAGAAGGTAAACAGGATTTTTTATTGTGTTGTGATAACCGTTATTCACAGCGCAAAATGCGTGATACATCGCCGCAACATCCGCAAAATAAGTCTGATGATTGGAAACGAAAAGAACATTGCTGTCTGGCAAATCAGAAAGATTTTCAGTTCCGGTAATCTTCAATTTATTAAAACCATTGAATCTCCTGTAGGAAACAATTCCCAGAATGAAAATAATTATCCTTTTCAGAATATAAATATTTCCAAAAGAATCGGTAAAAATATTTTTTTTTGCCATTGCTTTTTTAATTAGATTTTAAAACTAAAAATCTTTATTAATTTAATAAATTGATTAACCAATTTTCATTCCCAAACTGCGGGAATATTTGCAAAATTAAACATTTTTTAACAAGTTGCTGAATTCACTCAAAATCATTGATGTAGCACCCCAAATGATGTAACCATTGAAATCGATTACGGGAACTTCATAACCTTTCGTGGAAGGCAAAGCCATTATTTTGGGTTGGTTAGGAAGACTCAATAAAGATGAAATCGGGAATTCAATCAATTCTACAGCTTCGGTTTCCTGTAAAAAGAATTCAGGATTTTTCTTTGTGTAAGACACAAAAGAGTGAACATAAAAATTACTTGGCGGAATATAAATCGGAGACATTTCGCGGATTATCCTCACGTAATGGTCATCAATTCCTAATTCCTCAGAAGTTTCACGTTTGGCTGTGTAAGCAAAATCTGGGTCTTCTTTTTCTCTTTTTCCTCCAGGTAATGAGATTTGTCCGCTGTGTCTGTCGTTTTCATTCACGCTTCTTACAATCAGAGGGAAATGCCATTCATTGTTTTTAAGATAAAGTAGAATATTAACGGCTGCAAACTTTGGATTTTTAGTCAGAATATCTTCATAACTGAAAACAGGACGATAGGGCGGAGAATAAATTTTGTGTGCATTTTCGCCCAACAATTCCGCTGCTTTGATATCTCTGAGTAAATCTTTTCCAAAAATCTGCATATCTCAAAGATAAGAAAAGTTAAAGAATTTCTTATCGTCGTTCAATATAAAAAAAGTCGCAAAGACTAACTTTACGACTTTAGAATATTATAATTTATGAATGTTTGGTATAATAGTTACAAATTAATCCCACGTCCCGCGTAGAAATCTAAAACTTTGATACTGAACAGATAATTGTATTTCGCCTGTGCTACAGAACCTTGCGCATTTGCATAATTATTTCTGGCAATTGTTACATCATAGATTGTAGAGCGTCCAGCTTCGTAACTTTTCTCAGCAAAATCCAAAGCTAATCTCGTGCTTTTTTCAGCTTCGATGGCAGCGACATAGATTTCATAATTGGAATCTGCATTGAACTGCGCCTGCTGAATATCCTGCTTCAACTGGAATTTCTGTTGCTCCAAATTATTTTTAGCAATGACTTCATTGATTTTTGTTTGCTCCACTTGCAGTTTTGTAATTCCTTTATTGAAAATCGGGATGTTAGCTGATAAGCTCAACTGTTGTCCAAAGTTATCTTTGTATTGTTGTGTGAAATTTCTTTCGGTTATTGCCACAGGATTTCCAGCTGCATCTACACTGTAACCAATTGTATTTTTATTCAAAAGATTGTTATAAAAACTTCCAATCCCAGCAGTAGCGGATATTGTTGGATAAAAATTAGTTTTAACAACTTCAGTTTGTGCTTCAGCTGCTTTTATTCTGATTTCCGCAGCTTTCACGATTGGTTGAGAAGTGTAAGCAATATTCAGGACTTCTTCTACAGATTCAGTTTGTGGTGTCAATTCATCGGGAACTGGAATGTCTACCACATCAAATGTTTTGTAATCTTGTAATTGAAGAAGCTGAGCCATTGCAAAAAGCGCTTTATCAACATTGATTTGAGCTGTTTTTACATTCTGTTTTTCTCTTGCCAAAGACGCAGTTGCTTCTGCCAAAACGGTCTGAGCCGTAGTTCCAACATCTGTCGTGATTTTCGCCCGGTCATATAATCTTTGTGCATTTTCCATTGCACTTTCAGAGATTTTTTTTATTTCTCTATTCAGCATCACATTCAGATATTGCTGAGCAATTTGAAGGGAAATGTTATTTTTGATGGTTTCGATATCCTGTAGACTCGCATCCACATCGAAGCTGGTTTTCTTGATGGTTTTTTCCAATCTTCCGTTATTATAAACCAAAATATTAGCCCCTAAATTGGCACCGTTATAATAACTGTCATTTCTAATACTGCTGGTTCCGACTAAGGATTGTCCAAAATTGGCGTTGTTATTAATTGTTCCGGAAACAGAAGGCAAATATTCCTTTTTTGCCATTTCCAGATTTTTTGTCTGCACATCTTTGTTGTAAGCCTGCGCTTGGATTTGCAAATTGTTTTTAATTGCATAATCCACACATTCCTGAATCGTCCATTTCTTCTGAGAAAATCCCAAAACTCCGATAGACAAAAGCGAAATACAAAAAACTTTTTTAAGCATAAAAGAAAAATTATATACAATAAGACTTCGGAATTGTAAAAATGTTACGCCTGCAATTAAATTTTTTTTCAAATTTTGATTCAATAAAAAATTACAAAAATATTTTTTCTGAATCTGTAACAATTACACATTCGGATTTACTTATATGTAAAATCCAGACAATGTCTCATCCGATTCTGAAAATAGAAGATGTCAACAAATCTTACGATACAGGCAAGAGCAAACTTCACGTGCTGAAAGGTATTAATCTTAATATCAACCAAGGTGAGTTTGTTTCTATTATGGGAAGCTCGGGTTCCGGAAAATCGACTTTGCTTAATATCATTGGGATTTTGGATGAAGCAGATAATGGGATTTATGAACTTGATGGATTTCCGATTAAACATCTTACAGAAGTAAAAGCTGCGGAATATAGAAGCCGTTTCATTGGATTTATTTTTCAGTCATTTAATTTGATTAATTATAAAACGGCGTTGGAAAACGTAGCGCTACCACTATATTATCAAAATGTTTCCCGAAAAGAAAGAACAAAAAAAGCCTTGGAATATCTGGAAAAAGTAGGATTGAAAGAATGGGCAGAACACCTTCCCAGTGAACTATCCGGAGGACAGAAACAAAGAGTTGCCATTGCAAGAGCCTTAATCTCTGAACCAAAATTAATTCTCGCTGATGAACCAACCGGAGCTTTGGATTCCAAAACAACCCACGATATTATGAAGCTACTTCAGGAAATTAACAATGAAGGGAAAACAATTGTTGTAGTAACTCACGAGAACGATGTTGCAGCACAAACCAAAAGAAATGTTGTCCTGAAAGATGGCAGAATAGAAAGCGATGAGTATATCCAACAAATTGTTTTATAAATAAATTTAAAAGGCTTCGAAAACTTCAGCCTGACAAAAAATAACAATTAACAATTCATCATTAATAATTAAATAAAATGTTTGATTTAGACCGCTGGCAAGAGATATTTAGTTCCATTCGCAGTAATGTATTGCGGACGGTGCTTTCTGGTTTTACGGTGGCATTGGGTCTTTTCATTTTCATTGTTTTATTTGGGATTGGGAACGGACTTAATAATTCCTTTGCAAAAGCATTTACAAGAGATGCAACCAATCTGATAATGGTTTGGGGTGGAAAGACAACTATTCCTTACGCTGGTTTGCAATCGGATAGGACCATTACATTTAATAATGATGATTTTGATGCAATCGTAAAAGAAAGTAAAGGAAAATTAGAGTACGCTTCACCAAGATATACGACAAATCTTACTGTGAAATATGGTAAGGAAAGTGGAAGTTATCAAATCAACGGTGTTTTAGGGGATGAAAAATTTCTCGAAAACAGAACGATGATTGACGGTCGTTACATCAATGAGCGAGATAACGAACTGAAACAAAATGTAGCATCCATTGGAAGAATGGCTTGGCGGGATTTGATTCGTGATGGTAATCCGATTGGGAAAGATTTGGAAATCAATGGAACGATGTTCAAAGTCGTTGGTGTTTTCTCTGACCCAGGTGGTGATTGGGATGAACGCCATATTTCTATTCCGCTTTCCACACTACAACAGATGAAAAAAAGTTCGGACACCATCAGTACTGTGATGCTGGCTTATAACCCGGATATGACACCGGATGAAGGTGTAAAATATGGAGACCAACTCGAGAAAAACATTAGAGCAAGACAAAGTATCTCTCCAGAAGACCAACAAGGAATCAGAGTTAGTAATAATGCTAAAAATACACAGGATTCTTTTGCTTTCTTGTTCGTGATTACTGCTGTTGTAGGATTTATTGGGCTTGGAACTTTGCTGGCGGGAATCATTGGTATTAGTAACATCATGGTTTACATCATCAAAGAAAGAACTAAGGAAATCGGAGTACGAAAAGCAATTGGTGCGAAACCAGCCGGAATTGTCGCTTTGATTTTACAGGAAAGTATTGTGATTACTGTGATTTCCGGATTCGTTGGAGTAGGATTAGGTGTTCTGGCTTTGAAATTAATTGGTAATAATCTGGAAGATTTCTTTATCACAGAACCATCCGTAGGTTGGGGATTAATTGCTGCAGCATTTTTCTGTTTGGTACTTTCTGGTGCAATTGCAGGATTTGTTCCGGCTTACAAAGCCTCAAAAATCAAACCAATTGAAGCTCTGAGAACAGATTAAGTTTAAGGGTAGGAGAATTTGAAAATATAATATTGAAATCATTTATCAATCATCATTAATCATTTATAAACAAAAACGTGAATATACTTTTCAAAAGAGATACATGGCAGGAGATTTATTATTCCCTTCGGAATAATAAGCTCAGAACGTTTCTCACGATGATAGGCGTGGGTTGGGGTATGTTTTTGTATGTTAGCTTGTTAGGTGCTGCAAAAGGAATGGAGAATGGTTTTAACAAATTGTTTTCCGGGCTTGCGACCAACTCGATATTCCTTTGGCCACAAAATACAAATATCCCTTACGAAGGTTTTGCGAAAGGTAGAAAAATGGATCTTCATCTGAAAGACATAGAATACATCACGAAGAAAATTCCGGAAATCGATTATATTTCGCCGCAAAGTGTACGAGGTAATTTTGGGACGCCAGGTGAGCAGATTTCCAGAAATGGAAAGAAAAATACCTATATGATAACCGGCGATTTTCCTGTTGGTAATCAGATTTCCAAGAAAAAATTATTGTTCGGACGATATATTAATGACGCAGATATTCAGGCTAAAAAGAATGTGATTGTCATAGGAGAGGATATTTATAAAAATCTTTTCGATGCGAAGAAAAATGAAAATCCCATTGGGAAATCAGTCAATCTGAAAGGTATATTTTTCAATGTCATTGGTGTTTTCAGGGTTCCAAGAGGTGGTGGAATGGAGAATGATCAATCTGCTTATATTCCGTTTTCCACTTATTCCGGGATGTATAACGAAGGTGATAAAGTTGGATTTTTTGCTATTGTTGGAAAACCAAATGCCGAAGCTGCAATTGTAGAAACTAAAGTGAAAGACGAATTGAAAAAAATTAATCACGTTTCACCGGAAGATACTAATGCATTCGGAAGCTTTAACCTTGCAAAAGAATTTAAAAAAGTAACAGGATTTTTAACAGGAATGCAGTTGTTGACAATTGTTGTAGGAACGTTGACAATTTTGGCAGGTGTCATTGCCATCTCGAATATCTTATTAATTACAGTAAAAGAAAGAACCAAGGAAATAGGAATCAGAAGAGCTTTGGGCGCAAAACCCGCAGAAGTTCGAAATCAGATTTTGCTGGAAAGTGTTGTGATTACTTTATCATCAGGATTATTAGGATTTTTATCTGGGATTTTCCTTCTCATTATTCTGAATGTTGCAACGATGAACAACGATGCTTTCCCATTCAGCAATCCGACTGTGGATTACGGAAACGTATTTTCGGCAATGGGAATTATGATTTTCCTAGGATTGGTAATCGGATTGATTCCTGCACAAAGAGCGGTTAAAATCAAACCAATTGAAGCCTTAAGAACAGAATAAAACTAACAATTAATCATTTATAATTAAACTATATTTCTACATAATGGAAAAGGAAAAAAAGAAATTTACATTCAAGAAAGCGATTTCCATATTTTTGGGATTACTTTTCGTGGTAGCTTTAGTTGGCGGAATCGGTTATCTTATCAAGTCCAATTCGGCTGAGAACGAAGTTTTCCTGACCAGAAAGCCTAGCATCAAAAATCTGGATGATAAGGTAATGGCAACCGGAAAAATAGAACCTCGCGAAGAAATCGAAATCAAACCAAACATTGCAGGAATTATCCAAAGCATCAATGTAGACGAAGGTGATAAAGTTCAAGCCGGACAATTGATAGCAACAATAAGAATTGTTCCTAATATCACGGAAGTGAACAACGCTACGATGCAGGTCAATAATTCGCAAATTCAATTGACGAATGCAAAAGTCAATGTTGACAATCAGCAGAAACAATACGAAATGCAGGCGAAATTGTACAAACAAGGTGTGATTTCTAAGCAGGAATACATCACTGCTCAGCAACAATTGGAAACGACGGTTCAACAACAGAAATTAGCCATACAACAGCTGAATGCAGCTCAAAAGCAATTACAGATCGTAAGAACCGGCGCTACACCAGAATTGCAAAGTATGGCAACCACTCAAGTCCGTGCAAAAGCGGCGGGAACGGTGCTTACAATCCCTGTAAAAGTAGGAAGTCAGGTTATCGAAGCTAACTCTTTCAACGCTGGAACAACAATCTGTTCAATAGCTGACCTTAATTCACTGATTTTTAAAGGTAATATTGATGAAGCTCAGGCTGGAAAATTGAAACAAGGAATGGATATGAGTGTTGTAATCGGTGCTTTGCAAAACAAATCTTTCCCTGGGAAATTAACTTTGATTGCTCCAAAAGGAACCGAAGAAAGTGGAACGATAAAGTTTGCTGTAGAAGGTGATGTTTTCAATAAAACCGGAGAATATATCAGAGCAGGTTTCAGTGCAAACGGAGAAATCTTATTGAGTTCTAAGAAAAATGCATTACTTTTGGATGAGTCACTGATCCAGTATGAGAAGGGTAACAACAAATCCTTTGTAGAAGTAAAACAACCGAATGGTGGCTTCAAAAAAGTATATGTTAAGTTAGGTTCAAGTGATGGAATCAATGTTCAAATTCTTTCAGGAATAGACAAAAATGCTGAGGTAAAAGTTTGGAATCCTTCTGATAAGGATAAAGAAGAACTGAAGGAACAAAAGAAATAATAGACCTTTAATTATAATTGTTAAAAGAATCCGTCTCGTTTTTATAGCGAGACGGATTTTTTTGTGTATGTTACTAATTCTATGATGTCATAACTTATGCTATAATACGACTTACAAGAATAGTCTTATTAATGGTCTAATGCCTCGATAAATATAAGTGTGCCAACCTTAATTAAAAAAGACCCTGCATGCTTGCAGAGTCTTCAATTGTTTTAGTAGGACGATTTTTACATCGGACCTTGCTGATCATCACCAGAAGTGTTCGAGTTAATATCTTTTTTACGTTTTGGTTGTTCTACTTTTTCTCCTTGTTTGAATCTGTAGGTTAACGACATTGTAAACTGTCTAGGTTGCCATTGCATATAAGAGTCTCTTGTACTGTTTGCAGTGTAGGTAGTAGATTGCATTGCTCTCGTATTAAAAACATCCTGAATATTGAAAGCCAATGTTCCATTACCATTCCATATTGTTTTTGATGCTCCAAAATTGATTGCATACATATCTTTTCTGATTTGATAATCTGTTTTTGTTCCGCCTCTATAGAATCCTTGCAGTTGCAGATTGAGAGTCTTATCAATTTTAAATGTTGACGTAAGTCTTGATCTAGTTGAAACACCTTTTCCATTAAAATTGGCTATTGCAACAATAGGATTTCCATCCTTGTCTAATGTGTTATAAGGTGTACTTCCTTTTGTATTATAGCCAAATACATCCACATTACCCATAAACTTAAGCCAGCTTGTAGCATCCCAATTAAAATTTAAATCCAATCCAAATTTGTCATCGGTTCCCAGATTGATAGGCTTGGTATGGAATACGATTCGGTCCTTGAAAACATCAGGCTCAGATTCATATCTTTCTTTTGTATTGTAAACCAGCATTTTTACATCATCTTCTTGATGTCTGTAATAAAGTGTTGGATTAATGGTGAATTTCTTTTTAGAAATGCTGTAACCTACTTCGTAGGAATCAACATAAGAAGGATTAAGATCTATATTACCATCAAAGATATTCTGATTGTCATTATAGCTAGGATTTGGAATCAAGAAAAATCCTCTTGGTCGGTCAATTCTTCTGGTGTAATTAACTAATAATTGATTGTCTTTAGCAAACTCATAGCTCAAAAATACACTTGGAAAAAGGTTATTGTAACTTTTCTTTCTGTTTACAATTGGATCTGTATAACCAACCGAGCCTGGAGTTAACAAATTTTGATAATCTATCGTAACACTAGAAACTTCATCCCTTAACCCCAATTGATAACCAACATTTCCAATTTTACTTTTGAATTGTAAATAAAAGGCATTAAACAACTCCTTATAATTAGCATCATAAGTATAAAGTCCAAGATTTCTCAATGTAGGGAAAGCTGTTGTACTTTCCAGAACATTATTATCGTAGGTATTATTATTGGAATCTAAACGATATCCGGCCTCCAATTTGGAAATTTCTCCGATTGGTAATTCATAATCAGCTTTCGCAACAATGTTTTTGTTAAGGGTTCTTTGACTAATAAGATTTTGGAGAGATGTTACGGTGCTGTAATCATCATATTCCTTGATATTGGAATCATTATTCGAACGATTTCTCTGTAAACTCAATGATAAAGATAGATTCTGTCCTTTATCATCAAATTTATGATCTAAACCAAAATCTCCCTGAAACGCAAGATTGTTACTGGTACCGATGGTATTTCTTAATGTATAAGTGCTTGGTGAATTAAAAAGTTCGTAATTGTAATCAATATTACCAGTATTATCACTCTCAAATGTTCTTACAGTTCCGGATGCATTGACAGATGTCTTGTCAGATATTTCATAAACAATTCCGGCTGTAGCATTATAGTTGCTGTTTTTATTCTTTATTTCAGAATTTTGGTGAGATTCTGTTTCATCACCGACAGTCGTGACATTGTTATAATAATTGTCATTTCTATTGGTGTTTTTAGATTCTCTGTAGCCGCCACCACCGTTTAAGAACCAAGAAAAATTCCCTTTTCTCCAACTAAGGCTTGTGTTAAGATTGGTTTGTGGCAAATATCCTAAAGTTCCAATCACACTGCCATTAAAACCTGTCTTTTTATTTTTCTTTAGGATAATATTAAGAATACCCGCAGTTCCACTTGCTTCGAATTTTGAAGATGGATTGGTTATAACCTCAATCTTTTCAATTTGATCGGCAGGGATACTTTGTAACGCATTCGCTCCATCATCAATACCCAGAAGTGCAGAAGGTTTTCCGTTAATCAAAAATCTCACATTTGAACTTCCACGCATAGAAACCGTTCCGTCCGTATCAACAGAAACAGATGGAACATTGGACAAAACATCTTGTAAACTTCCACCTTTGCTCACTAAATCCTGAGAAGGATCATAAGTTTTTTTATCCAATTCAACTTTGTAAGGTTTTGTTGACTGTGCAGTAATCACAACGCCTTGGATGTCGGTTGTATTATTAAGATTGGCTTTCCCGTCAGAAACAACAACGAAGGGTGCAATGGCGCCAGCTTTCTCTACTCTGATTGTTTGCGTGAATTTTTTATAATCAACCGCTTCTATGCTTACGTCGTAACTTCCAGGAGCTAGATCTAATTTATAGTTTCCGTCAGCATCTGCCAAAGCTGCATCACTTAATTGTGAATTTTGTTGATTTTTAAAAGTTATGGATGCATATCCAACACCGCCATTTGTATCTTTTACATTTCCAGAAATAGTCACTTTTTGCTGAGCCATTATAAAACTCGCAGCTCCAATGGTTAAGGCTAACCCAAAGAATTTTTTCTGAAATACACTTACAATTTCCGTTCGTTCCATTATTGTTTATTTTTCGCTTTTTCTCTTTATTTTATTTGTTTGCTGTTCAGCCAGTCTTGATAGGCTTTTGCATTCTTGGCGTGTTCCGCATCATTATCTGTGAATTTATGATAACCGAATCTCGCAGGATCGGCGCACATAAAAATGTAGTTGTTTTTTTCTGCATCTAAAACTGCGTTCAATGAGTTTTTGTCTACAATACAAATGGGGCCTGGCGGAATTCCCTTGTTCGCATAAGTGTTATAAGGAGAAGGTTCTTTTAGGTGTTTGTAATAAACTCTCTTAATTTGTTGAGTGAAATTACTCGCCTTGTTGACAGCGTAAATAACCGTCGGGTCACTCTGCAACTTCATCCCTTTCTTATAACGATTGATGTAAAGTCCGGCAATTGTTCTTTGTTCATCAGGTTTTCCACCAGATTCTTTGTAAACGATGGAAGCTAATGCGTAGATCTGATCTCTCGATAATCCGGATTTTTTTTCTTTTTCGATTTTGTCAGCTGTCCAAAAATCTTTATAATCTGATTCAAATTTGTTGAAAAATTCTTTTGGTGTTACTGTCCAGAAAAAATCATAAGTGTTGTTAAAGAAATATTTCTTAAGATCCTCTGCGTTTTTGTAACCTTTGCTGATAGCGATTTCGTTCAGTTGATTAGCAAATTTCAAAGAATCAACTTCTGTCTTTTTGGTAACTCTTCCAATCATCTGGTAAACATCATCGAAATCTTTAATCCTGAAAGAATTAGGCGTTTGATTTCCCGCAAGAATCATATTGGCAATTTCGCGGTTGTTCATTCCGGATTTCAGTTCGTATCGGCCGGGTTTGTAATTGTCTTTAAGGTTTTTATCGTCAGCAATACTTGCAAAGTTGTCCCGATTTTTAACGAAAGGAGAAATAGAATCCAGAATTTGTTTATAAGAAGAATGATGCGGAATCAAAACAAATCCTTCTTTTTTCACATTATTTCCAAGATATTTATTATAAAATTTCAATCCAAAGAACCCCAGGATTGCTACAAATACAATAGATATGACAAGAATTATTTTTTTCATAGTTTTAAATTCTCAGGCTTTTATAAATTAGTATCTCCTTTAAAAACCTGAACTGCTGGACCTTCTAACCAAATATTTTTGAACCCGTCTCCATCTTTTTCGGCATAAACTTTCAAATTGCCGCCCATCACTTTAATTCCAACAAACGTTTGATTATTATTTTTCATAAAAGTTAAAGCTGCAGCTGTAACGCCAGTTCCGCAACTGTAAGTTTCATCTTCAACGCCCCGCTCATAAGTTCTCACAAAAAGTTCCTTGTCGGACAATTTTTCTACGAAGTTGACATTGATTCCTTCCTGCTTATAAGTTTCAGAATTTCGGATTTCGTTACCGTTTTTGTAAACATTATAATTATTTAACATTTCCACGTACTTAACATAATGTGGCGATCCGGTATTCAAAACGAAGTCATTTCCGTCAGTATCTATGGTTGTTACATCACCCATTTTTAATTTGATAATGCCGTTTTTGATTTCTGCTTCGTGGATTCCATCGATGGCGATAAAAGTTGTCTTATCTTCAATAATATCTAAAAAATGAGCAAATGCAACCGAACAGCGGGCGCCATTTCCGCAAAAACTTTTGGACCCATCAGAATTATAATAATCCACTTCAAAATCAACACCTTCTGCGGAATTAATTTTAATTAATCCGTCTGCACCAATCCCGAATCTGCGGTCGCAAAGTTTTTGTATGTTTTCGATAGAAAGATCATCCCATTCCCCTAAACGGTTGTCTATCATCACAAAATCATTACCTGTTCCTTGATATTTATAAAATTTCATTATTTATTTATCTGATTTTTAAATGTTTATTCTGATTTTCCTAATCCAAAATCAAGCCAGTAAAAATACTCAATTTATAAGGATTTCAATCTTGATATTTGTTATTTAAATTCGCTCTAAATCTCAAAAGAATTCCATTCAAAATAATAGAAATTCTCAATCTCTTCATATTAATATTTTTTAATAATATATAGCTATCTTTGTTCATTGAAAAATGAAAGAAGACCAGTTACTCGCTCTCATCATAAAGGCTAGAGATAAGAATCAAAAGGCTCAGACACAGCTTATTAATCTATTTTGGGTTGATGTTTTTTCTTTTGTAATGAATAGAGTGAAGGATGAAAATGATGCAGATGAAATTACGGTTTCGGTGTTTTCAAAAGTTCTTAACAAGCTGGATTTATTTGATCCTAATTTTCAATTCAAAACTTGGATTCTGACAATTGCTCAAAATACAATCATCGATTTTTGGAGAAAGAAAAACAGAGAAAATGAGGATGCAAGTGATGGCTTGGAAAATGTAAAGAACGAATTTGCAAGGTCGCCGGAAGAATTGCTGATTTCTGAAGAAGACCAGCAAAAAATCATCAAAATCATAGAAACAATGGATGCTAAAAATCAGGACATTATTCGCCTAAGATTTTTTGAAGAAAAAAGCATCAAAGAAATAGCGGAAGAACTCAATCTATCCGTAGCCAACACAAAAGTGAGAATAATGAGAGCTAAGAAAATCTTGGCCGAATTATTAAAAGAAGACGAAACGGATTTTTAATATTAGAAAATCAGAATGGAAGAAACAGTTACTCAAAAACCCAAATGGATTCGTGTAAAATTGCCAACCGGTAAGAATTACCGAGAACTTAGAAATTTGGTCGATAAATATAAACTCAACACGATTTGCCAAAGTGGAAGCTGCCCCAATATGGGCGAATGTTGGGGAGAAGGAACGGCAACATTTATGATTCTGGGAAATATCTGTACCAGAAGTTGTGGTTTCTGCGGTGTGAAAACCGGAAAACCAAGGGACGTCAATTGGGATGAACCGGAAAAAGTAGCACGTTCTATCAAATTAATGAAAATCAAACACGCTGTATTGACTTCAGTGGATAGAGATGATTTGAAAGATATGGGCTCCATTCTTTGGGCTGAAACAGTGAATGCTGTTCGTAGAATCTCTCCGGGAACAACTATGGAGACTCTGATTCCCGATTTTCAAGGCTTGACAAAGCACATCGACAGATTGGTAGAAGTGGCGCCAGAAGTGATTTCTCACAATATGGAAACGGTAAAACGTCTAACGAGAGAAGTGAGAATACAAGCAAAATACGAACGTAGTTTGGAAGTTTTGAGATACCTGAAAGAAGCAGGACAAAACCGTACAAAAACTGGTGTAATGCTTGGTTTGGGAGAGACTAAAGATGAGGTTTTCCAAACAATTGAAGATATCAGAAATGCTAATGTAGATGTGATTACTTTAGGTCAATATCTTCAGCCGACTAAAAAGCATCTTCCTGTTCAGCGTTTTGTTTCTCCGGAGGAGTTTGATGAATATGGAGATTTTGCAAGAAACTTAGGTTTCCGTCACGTGGAAAGCTCGCCTTTGGTAAGAAGTTCTTATCACGCAGAGAAACATATTCACTAAGAATTTACTTTGATATAAAAATAAAAAAAGACTCCTATATGGAGTCTTTTACTTTTGTTTCTACTGGCTGTATTTTATCAGTTTGATTCATCTGTTCAATTTGCTTAGGAATAAACATCATATATGCGAAATAACCTAAGAGGAAAAGCACGATAATGATTATAATTGCCATCATTGGACCTTTATTGGTTTCGCTGTCTGGTTTTGGAATATCTGGTCTCATAATTTATTATTTTCGTTAATATATCAAAACTGATGCCTTATTATTTTGAGCTTTATCGATTTGTTATTTGATGTAATTTTATTTTTAATAATAAAAAATTAAGGGATGATATTGTGAATTTTTATAATTATTTGAAATTAACCCTATATATTTGCAGGGTTAAAATTTAAAATATGAAAATTGAAAAACGCTGGATAATATCATTTGTGGTAATAAGTCTTATTTCAATTACTGCTTTGTTCTGGCCGGAACAGACTTCTTTACCAAAACCTGGAACTTTTCTTGGAGAAGATAATATTGTAGGTTCTGATGTGGCTTGGATTCTTGCTTCTTCCGGATTGGTTTTATTAATGACACCTGGGCTTTCTTTCTTTTACGGCGGAATGGTTGGGAAAAAGAATGTCATTTCTACAATGTTACAAAGTTTTATTGCACTCGGAGTTATAAGTATTCTTTGGGTTGTTGTAGGATTTAGCTTGTCGTTTGGTGATTCAATCGGGATTACGATTAATGGAGAACATTATGGTTTGATTGGAAATCCGACATCCTATTTGTTTTTTAATAACGTTGGTGTTTTTCCTCACAGCCAGATGGCTTCAACAATTCCATTTATTTTGTTCGCAATGTTTCAAATGAAATTTGCGGTGATTACGCCAGCTTTGATAACCGGTTCATTCGCAGAGAGAGTTAGGTTTATTTCTTACTTGCTGTTTATGGTCTTGTTTAGTCTAATTATCTATACACCGCTTTGTCATATGGTTTGGCATCCGGAAGGTTTATTGAACAAATATTTTGGAGTTAAGGATTTTGCTGGAGGAACGGTAGTTCATATGAGCGCCGGATTCGCAGCTTTGGCTGGCGCAATGATGATTGGAAACCGTAAAAATCCGCATCACGAACCTTCTAATATTCCGTTTGTGATTCTCGGAACAGGAATGCTTTGGTTTGGCTGGTTTGGTTTCAATGCAGGTTCAGCTTTGTCGGCTAATGCAACCGCTGCGATGGCTTTTGGAACGACAACAGTAGCTTCGGCAACTGCAATGCTGACTTGGATTTTCTTTGATAGGGTTAATGGTCGCAAAGTTTCCGCTTTAGGCGCTTGTATTGGGGCGGTTGTTGGGTTGGTTGCGATTACGCCGGCTGCAGGATTTGTGACAATTCCGCACGCTATTTTTATCGGATTTATTTCAGCTATTGTTTCCAACCTGATGTGCAACTGGAAAAGACTAAAAAAAGTAGATGATACTTTGGATGTTTTCGCTTGTCACGGCGTTGGTGGAATTATGGGAATGATTCTGACAGCAATGTTGGCTCAGGGTGAAAATGCAAGTCTTCTTCACGGCGGATTTGAAGTGTTTGCTCATCATATGATGGCGTTGGTTTTAGTTTCTGCATTTACATTTTTAGGATCTCTGATTTTATATAAATTGACAGATTTAATAATTCCGCTCAGAGTTGCAGAAGATTCCGAAAATATAGGTTTGGATTTGTCTCAACACGATGAGACTTGCATATAATAAGGTTTTTGATTTTTGTTTAAGATGCCTCATTTGTTTTTAACAGTGAGGCTCTTTTTTTATTTCTTAGAACAAATCAAAATATGTTCGTTTTCACTTAAGCCAAAAAAATCATTTTTTGAGAAAGTTTGAACATCAACCAAAAATCCACTTTTCTCCAAACGTTCTTTCAAACCGTTGATAGAATAGATACGAACGTGATCGTCTTGTCCAAAATGTTTTAAACGATCTTCCTTGGTTTTGATAGAAAAATCCTCATAGGTGTCTCCATCTTTAAAAGGTGTTTGGATGAGGCAAGTTCCATCAGCTTTTAAAACCCGGAACAATTCACTCATTGCTTGTTGGTCAGAATCGATGTGTTCTAAAATATGATAGCAAATAATCAAATCAAAGCTTTCAGGTTCTGCAGCAATATTGGTGATGTCAAAACGATAATCGGCTAGAAATTCATTCTCAAAATCGGTAGAAAAATAAGTAATGTTTTTATTTTTTTTGAGATTCCTGTAAATCGCTCTGGAAGGTGAAAAATCTAAAATCTTAATCTTAGGTTTTAAATACTTTTCATTCAGAAGTTTCCAAAGCCGTCTCGTTCTTGGCAAGCTGCCACAAACAGGACAAACCAAATTGCCATTTTCTACCAATACAAAATCTTTCAAGTGCTTGTTGCAAATATTACACTCGTAATTTTCACCTTTGTAAAGTGGATAAATCAGCGAACGCAACAGAACCTCATTTTCAAAAAGAAATTTTTGAGGCATAATATTTTTGACGACTTTTTTTAAAGTTTTGTACATCTGTAATAAAAAATGGACTGCAAGATAATAAACCTCCTCTATATTTAGGCGCTTTCCATAAGATTTTCTAAATTCGTGTCTTAAAATTTTTAAAATGACGAAATTCGGAGTTGATGCGGCCAGTTTTTATGTGCCTTCTTTATATTTAGAAATCAAAGACCTTGCAGAGAAAAGAGGAATAGAACCAGCAAAATTGGAAAAAGGTTTGGGCTTACACAAAATGGCTTTACCCGATGTTCACGAGGATGCAGCAACTTTCGCAGCGGAAGCTTTGCTTAAATTAATTCAAGATTATAACATCAATCCGAAAGAAATATCGAGAGTTTATCTCGGAACAGAAAGCGCATTGGATGCTGCAAAGCCGACCGCAACTTACGCGGTTCAAATGGTAGAAGGATTCTTAACCGAAGAATTTGGGGGAAGAAGTTTCAAAAATTGTGACGTTGTTGATATGACTTTTGCCTGCGTTGGCGCTGTTGATGCACTTCATAATTCATTGGATTTTGTGAGAGCAAATCCGACTAAAAAAGCAATTGTCATTGCCAGTGATTATGCAAAATATGAGTTAGCTTCTTCCGGAGAATATACGCAAGGTGGCGGCGCAGTTGCATTATTGGTTTCTGCGAATCCGAAATTGATTGAAATTGATAATAATTGGGGCGTTGCAACAGAGAGTGTTTTTGATTTCTTCAAACCGAGACGTTATCATTCCAAATCTGAATTTAATTCTGTTCCCGAAAATTATCCGGACAAAATTGAAGTGTTTACAGACGAACCTGTTTTCGACGGTCAATATTCTAATCAATGTTATCAGGACAGGATCCGCGAAGCTTATCAGCATTATAAAGAACAGACTTTTACTGTTAGACCTTACGAAGATTGGAGATATCTGATTTTCCATTTGCCTTACGCATTTCATGGGAAAAGAGTTTTCACCGAGATTTATAGTTTAGAAAATCATCTTGATTTTTCTGATGCCGAGAAACAAAAAGCCATCGCAAAATCTGAAGATTATATCAACTTTATCAATGAAAAAATTGAGAAATCTCAACGCGCTTCTTCCGAAATCGGAAATATGTACACGGCTTCTATTTTTATGGCACTGTTGTCTGCACTACAAACTTCGTTTAACGAAAATGAAGATTTAACGGAAAAAGAAATTGGTTTCTTGGCTTACGGAAGTGGTTCCAAATCAAAAGTATTTGTAGGAAAAATTTCTCCAGAATGGAAATCTATTGTAGAAAAATGGAACGTTTTCGAAAGCTTGAAAAACAGATTAGCAATTGATTTCGAAACTTACGAGAAGTTGCACCGCAAACAATTGGATTCTTCTGTAAATCCAGATTATAAAGGATTCGGATTGATAAAAATTGAGAAAGAAAGTCCTGTTCTGAAGGGCGCGAGATATTATTCTTATCAAAAATAAGATTCTTACAATAATTATGAAAAAGCGAAGACGAGCAAATGATGTATTTGCTCGTCTTCTTTTGAAAATCTATAACTAACTACTAACTTAATTCAAAATAATTTTTTGGTCTGAAAGATTTTTGGCGTTACACCTTCCATTTGTTTGAAAACCCGGATGAAATAATTAGTATCCGAAAATCCTGTACTGAAAGCGGTCTCACTTACCGAACTGTTATGAATCAACATTTCTTTCGCTCTCTTGATTCTCTCCTGAATAATAAACTCATTAGGAGAAATCCCCAATTCTTCCTTGAACATCTTGAAAAAATTCGATTTACTGACATAAGCCATTTTCGCAATCGTATCAATCGATAGTTTCTGATGAAGATTTTTCTTGATGTAATCTGCAACAAAACCAATTCTTGATTTGTTTTTCAAAGTGTTTTTCTCAACCAGATTTCTCGCCTGAGTTTGCATCAGTCTTATCAAAAGCTCTTTCAAAGCAAAATCTGCAATTACATCTTTATAAGAATTATCGTCCATTGCAATTCTCATAATATTGTTAGTTGCAGAAGCCAGAGCTTTGCTGTTAAGCAGATAAAATTCTTCCAAAGAAATATTCCATTGCGAAGAATCATCCACTTTTTTTGCATTGAAATTCAAAAGGTCAAGCGATTCCTGGACAAATTCGGGATTCAAAGTTAATGAAATACACTGCGAAGCATCTTTATCAGCATCAGGAAAATCAATAACCATTGTTTCTCCAGGAGCGACCAAAACACTTTCTCCAGGCAGATATTCGAAGTAGTTACTCTTATCCTGAAGCTTCATCCACTTCTTTCCTCTCAACATTCCAGTAAACGCCAAATGCTCAAAATGCAATTTCACATCATAAGCACTCTTATGCGTTTCATAGATACTGAATTCACAATTATTTAAACTGAACTTGGTCTGATTTTCCACCAATGTGTTCAGTTTATTTTCCTGTGTCAGATTAGGTTTGTTAAGATGAAAATGATTTGGATTCATTATTCAAGATTTTTATAACATCTTGTTTCTCAAATATAATAATTTTAGGAACACAGCCCAACATAATTTTTTCTTAATGAAATGATAAAGAATCTTAAAAGTAGGATTTTACTATTTTTTTGGAGAATTGTGCTATTCTGTTAACTAAATATGGAATTAACTTAGCTTTAATCAAATGTTAACTGATTATTAATAACAAAACAAATATTATTATGAGTACAACAGTAGAAAAACAAAACTCGACCACTTTAGCTTGGCCAGAATTCAAAGCTAAATATGATAATTACATCGGTGGAAAATTTGTACCATCCGCTGGCGGACAATATTTCGATGTGGTTTCTCCTATTAATGGAAAAGTATTCACACAGGCTGCACATTCTAACAAAGAAGATTTGGAAAATGCTGTGAATGCGGCATCAGAAGCCTTCAAAACCTGGAAAGATACTTCTCCAACAGAACGCAGTATTATCCTGAACAAAATTGCAGACAGGATTGAGGAAAATCTGGAATACATCGCAACTGTAGAAACAATTGACAACGGAAAAGCAGTAAGAGAAACTTTGGCCGCAGATATTCCTTTGGCGATTGACCATTTCAGGTATTTTGCTTCGGTTATCAGAGCGGAAGAAGGTTCGCATAACGAGTTGGATAAAGACACCGTTTCATTAATAGTTCACGAACCGCTTGGCGTAATCGCGCAAATCATCCCTTGGAATTTCCCAATCTTGATGGCCGTTTGGAAACTTGCTCCAGCTTTGGCTGCAGGCAATTGTGTCGTTTTGAAACCAGCAGAAAGTACACCGATTTCAATTATGGTTTTAATGGAACTGATTGGAGATTTGCTTCCGGCAGGTGTTGTAAATATTGTTAATGGTTTTGGAGCAGAGTTAGGAAGAGCTTTGGTAACCAATCCAAAAGTAAACAAAGCTGCCTTCACTGGTTCTACAGCAACTGGACGTTTGGTGATGCAATATGCGACGGAAAATATCATTCCTGTGACGTTGGAATTAGGAGGTAAATCGCCTAACATTTTCTTCAATTCAGTGATGGATGCAGACGACGAATTCCTGGATAAAGCAATCGAAGGCGCAGTTCTTTTCGCATTGAATCAAGGAGAAATCTGTACTTGTCCTTCAAGATTGTTAGTTCAGGAAGATATTGCAGATGCTTTCATCGCAAAAGTGATTGAGAGAACCGAAGCTATAAAAGTTGGAAATCCATTAGACAAAACTGTGATGATGGGAGCGCAAGCTTCTAAAATCCAAAAAGATAAAATCGAAGGTTATTTGAAACTGGGTAAAGAAGAAGGCGCAGAAGTTTTGACAGGAGGAGAAGCTAACCACATCGAAGGATTGGAAGACGGTTACTACATCAAGCCAACCATTTTCAAAGGAAACAACAGAATGAGAATCTTCCAGGAAGAGATTTTCGGACCTGTGGTGGCGTTCACTACTTTTAAAGATGAAGCAGAAGCTTTAGAAATTGCGAATGACACAATTTATGGTCTAGGAGCCGGAGTTTGGACGAGAGATGCACACCAGTTGTATCAGATTCCGCGCCACGTGCAGGCTGGTAGAGTTTGGGTGAATCAATACCACGCATATCCTGCTGGAGCGCCTTTCGGAGGTTACAAGCAATCCGGAGTTGGTAGGGAAAATCACAAAATGATGCTTGACCATTACCGTCAGACCAAAAATATGCTGATATCCTACAACAAAAATAAACTAGGATTCTTCTAACCGATTTAAAATTATTTTTCTCGCTGATTTTACAGATTTAGCAAATTAATAGGTTATATAATCAGCTTGATTTGTTTAATCTGCGAGAAACTATAAAAATAGTTGTGTTTTTAATGGCGTGCCCGTTGCCTTGGCTTGGTCCGAGGCTACGGTCGGGCTTTTCAGGGCTGCACTTCGTTCCGGTGCTACATTTCATTTCGCACTTGCTCGTTCCTCGCAACCCTTACAATCCCTCACGCAGATGACGCATTAGACAGACATTGGAACATCAAATAACAATAAAAACAATAATATTAACCATATAAAAAGTAAATTATGATTCCAAAAACAATGAAAGCGGCAGTTGTACAAGGTTATGGCGAGCCATTGAAAATTATGGAAGTTCCGGTAAAAACTCCCGGACGTTATGAAGTATTAGTAAAAGTAATTGCCTGTGGCGTTTGCCATACAGACTTACACGCTGTAGACGGCGACTGGCCGGCAAAACCAAAAATGCCTCTGATTCCGGGACACGAAGGGGTAGGAATTGTGGTAGCTTGCGGACCAGAAGCGATGGTGAAAGAGGGCGATGCAGTTGGAGTTCCTTGGTTGTATTCGGCTTGTGGATGCTGCGATTATTGTATCACGGGATGGGAAACATTGTGTGAAGCTCAGCAAAATGGAGGCTACAGCGTAGATGGCGGATTTGCAGAATATGTGATTGCAGACTCCAGATATGTAGGACATCTGAAGTCAAATGTTAACTTCCTTGAAATTGCTCCGATTCTTTGCGCTGGAGTTACAGTTTACAAAGGTCTTAAAGAAACTGAAACAAAACCAGGAGAATGGGTAGCTATTTCCGGAATCGGTGGATTGGGTCACGTTGCTGTTCAGTATGCAAAAGCAATGGGAATGCACGTTGCAGCAATAGATGTCTCAGATGATAAATTGAAATTGGCTAAAAAACTAGGTGCAGATTTGGTTGTTAATGCAAAAGAAACCGACCCGGGACAATATCTTCACAAAGAAGTTGGAGGAATGCACGGTGCATTGATTACTGCTGTTTCTCCAATTGCTTTCAAACAAGGGATAGATGTTCTCAGAAGAAAAGGTACGATTGCACTCAATGGTCTGCCACCAGGTTCTTTCCCATTACCAATTTTCGAAACTGTTCTTAAGAGAATTACCGTGAGAGGTTCTATTGTCGGAACTAGAAAAGATTTACAGGAAGCATTGGATTTTGCGAACGAAGGTTTGGTAAAAGCAACAGTAACTTCTGCAAAACTGGAAGATATTAATGAAGTATTTGACAAAATGAAAGCCGGACAAATCGACGGACGTATTGTTTTGGATATTGCTGGACAAAATTAATTTATTGTTATTTGAGTTTTTTAAGCCCGGCAAATTTTGTTTGTCGGGTTTTTAATTAAATTTAAAAGAAATGTTTTTATAATCGCAAAGGTGCAAAAATGGTTAACTTATTGATGCTTTTAAGTCGCAAAGTAATTTCGTGAGATAATAAACCTTGTATTTTTTCGACTTAAAACAGTTTAAAAGACAAATTAAAATTGCGACTTTGCGTTTAAAATAATAATTAAAAAAGAAAAAATATGGAAACCAAAGATAAAATCGCAAGACTTTCCGTAACCGAAAAAGCTTTGGAAGTCATTTGGGAATTAGAAAAAAAACACGGTGAACTGATGTTTTATCAAGCTGGCGGTTGTTGCGAAGGCACACAACCACAATGTTTCGAAAAAGGAGGTTATTTCCCAAGAATGAATGACGCAATGATTGGAACCATCAATGGACACGAGTTCTGGATAGACAGAGATTTGTTCGAATATTGGAAGTATTCTCACTTCACGTTGGATGTATTAGATGGTTGGGGACCTGGCGGATTTTCTCTAGAAACACCTTTGGGCAAAACCTTCAAAGTTCATTACAGGTTGTTCACGCCGGAAGAATTGGAAAATCTGGAGTCCGTGAAAAGAAGTGAATAGAATGTAAAATCGTACATAGCCCCGATAGGAACGGCATCCTTTTTTGTTTTCTTGATTCTCGTTTCAATCGGATGAGAAAGGTTGTGAAAACAAAAAAGATATAGTGGACAGCGGGATTAAGCTCTCCTAAAAAAATTAAACAACTTCGGTTTTCACAAACTTCGAAACAATCATTGATGCCAAAATATTCCCGACGGAGTTCAGAACCGTTGCCAACGGGTCAACCAAAGTCCCAATAATGATGACTGCAGGAACAACATCAGGCGGAATTTTGTAAACCGAAATCATCAACATTTCTCCGATGTAACCACCATTCGGGATTCCGCCAGCGACTGCACTTACGAAAACTGTGATTCCCAAAGCCATTATGAGATTCATTGGTTCAAAGAAATTCCAGCCAAGTAACTGAAATGCGACATAAATTTTGATGATGGATGAAATGGAGGAGCCGTTTTTGTGAATTGTAGTTCCAATTGGAATCACAACATTGGCGATAGAAGCAGGAACGCCCATTCTTTTTGCAGATTCAATAGCGACAGGCATTGTTGCCAAACTACTACAAGTACTGATTGCGGTTGCAGTGGGCAAAAGGCTTTCTTTCCAAAAAGCTTTTACACCTTTTCCACCTTTCCAAATGAAAGCATAAAGACTGAAAAATGCAATGAAATAAATAGTTCCGGCGATATAATATAGACCCAATGGTTTGGCGTAAAATCCGAAAAGTTGAGGTCCAATAGTTCCGACTTGGTAAGCGAAATAAGCGCCTAATCCAATTGGAGCAACTTTCATTATTAATAACAAAAGCTGTTTCATCACTTCGTTTCCAGAAAGGATGAAATTTTGAAAAGGCTTCCCTTTTTCTCCTGATTTTCTAATTGATATTCCGACTAAAAATGAGAAGACTAACAATGCGAGCATATTTTGTCTCGAGAACAAATGGTAGAACTCGCTGACAGTGAAAAATCCTACTATTTGATCATTGATACTAGAATTATTTTGAAGATTTTCTGATATGGTTTCGCTGATGTTTTTCGGTGTTTCGGTTGGGAAAAAGTAAACCATTATGATACAAAACGTGGCCGAAATCAAAATGAAACTCAAGAAAGTCAAAGCCATTGTTCCGATGATTTTGCCCAATTGATTTTGCTGTTCAATTCCAGAAATGGCTGAAACGATGGCGAAAAATACCAAAGGAATTACCGTAACGAATAACAGATTAAGGAAAATATCGCCAATAGGTTTCAGATAAGTTACAAAATCAGGTGCGAAAATTCCGACAAGACTTCCAATGAAAATCCCGATGAGAAGCAGAATTATGTTGCTGTAGTTTTTCCAAAAAGACGATTTCATTCCCAAGTTTTAATCAAAGATAATTATAAAAATGTTTGAAGATTCAATCGGGTTGACTGATTATATTTAATTAATGAAAATTCGACTGTTGGGTAACTCTTAGATAATCTTTTAAAACCTGCATCTGGTCTTTATTTCCTTTAGCAATTCGGTTTTCTCTGCTTACAACATTGTTGTAGATTTTGTTGATGAGTTTTTTGGTATTTGGGAAAACGCTTCTTCCGAAAACTTCTGGTATTTCCAACCTTTTGCAAACCGCATCATCAAGTAGAAACCAAGTGCAGCTGATGTGAAGAAACCGCAGCATTTTCTTTTGGAAACCATATTTTAGAATTGGATTTTCCAGAGATTCGTTCAACAGAGAATGTGCCAGCAAAACAGAATCTTTATCAGAAGGTGGCTGGATGGCTGTCCAGAGATAAAAATATTCGGTTGCCTGTTTTTTGTCGTCTGGCAGTAGGTCTTCCGGAATTCCCAAAAGGTAACCCACATATTTCCAAAGGTGAAACAATCCTCTTTCTTCATCATCAGAAAAAGTATTTCCCAGTTTTTTGAGACTATGAAGAAAAACCAGACTGAAACCAATGTATGTCGCCATCATATCCCAAGAATTAATAGGCTCTCCCCAATTTTCTGTATCCCAGTTTTTGTAATGCTTTTTAATAGAAAGTCTGGCGTAGGAATGTATCAACCGTGTTTTGATGGCAAACTCATAACCTTTTGCGTGAATTTCCAAGGCGTTGTATCTTGTGGCGTTAACCCAAAAATCCAAGGTTTCTGAAAGTCTTTTCACTGCACCTTTTTTCAAAGCTTCTGTGACAATCAGCGGTTTGTTGAGGTAAGCATAATCGTAGCCGCCAATGAGACAATAGTCCCGCAAAGAAATAAGAGAATCTACATTGCTACGCATACACAATTCTGCACCGCTTTTCAGTAGATTGCTATCTAACCATTTTGGAACAGCTTGAGTCTGTTGGAAAAGACTTTGAACACTCGCCGGAACTTCATCAGTTTCTGAAACACCTTTTCGGATGTATTGCTCAATTTCTCGGGAAGCTTCCTGAAATTTCTTAGTCAAATAAACTTCTTTTACAACATCATCACCAAGTTCATCAACGTGATAAAAGTAATGGGAGAATTTATCAAAATCTTTAAAGCTAACTTCTGCACCGGAAAAATCGATGAGTTGTTTTCCGTTGCCTTTTGTCCAGAAATCTTTGAAATGTGGCGAATCTTTAGATCGAGGTTTTAAAATTATCTTTTCCATCACTATAAAATTACAAGTTTTAAGCCGATATTCAAGCCGAAATGAATTATATCATAAGATTTGAATAGACAAAAAAAATATCATTTTAAAGTTTAATAAAAATGAGATATTGTTAATCAAATATGTCAATTATTCCCGAAATTTGTTCTTATGAAAACAGCAGTTCTGATTACCATTGGCGACGATATTCTCTCAGGAAATACCGTTGACACCAATTCCAATTTCATTGCCACACAACTTAAGGAAATCGGTGTGAAAGTGACTTCCATTTTCACAATTCCTGATGATGAAAGTACGATTGTCTCTACACTAGCGAAAGCTTTTGAAATGGCTGATGTGGTTTTCACAACTGGCGGATTGGGTCCTACGAAAGATGATATTACCAAAAAAGCTTACGCTGAGTTCTTCGAAGACGAATTGATTTTTTCCGAGAAAGTTTACGAACATTTGCGCTCTTATCTCGAAAAGAGAAACCGACTTTGGATTTTGGAACATAACAAAGAACAGGCGGTTGTCTTGTCAAAAGCTGAGGTTTTTCTGAATTATTATGGGACTGCGCCTTGTATGGTTTTGGAGAAAAATGGGACTTTTTGTTTCAGTTTGCCAGGCGTTCCTTACGAGATCAAACCTTTGGTGAAAGACCAAATCATTCCATTCTTGAAAGCGAAATTGTCATTAGACCACATCGTAACAAGAATTGTTTCAGTTGTAGACGTTCCCGAAAGTATTCTCTCAGAAAATATTGAAAGTTGGGAATTGGCTTTACCAAAACATATTGCGTTATCTTACTTGCCAATCGGAACTAGAGTGAAATTAAGATTAACGGCCTCCGGAAGTTCTCAGGAAATATTAGAGCGAGAATTGGAAACTGAAATCCAGAAATTAATGCCAATCATTGGCGAAAATATCATTGCCACGCACGAAGATAAAATTGAAAAAATATTGGGCGAATTGTTGAATGACAAAAAGCTGACCATTTCGGTTTCAGAAAGTTGTACAGGCGGAGAATTGTCAAGATTGATTACTTCGATTACCGGAAGTTCAAAATATTTCATCGGCGGAATTGTGAGTTACGCGACAGAGAAGAAAATCGATATTCTGAAAGTTAATCCGAAAACAATCGAGGAATTCACGGTAGTGAGTGAGCAAGTTGCTTCCGAGATGGCGAAAGGCTGTCAGGAATTATTTAAAACTGATATTGCTATTTCTACCACAGGCGTTGCTGGTCCCGGAAAAGGCGAGGACGGGAAAGATGTAGGAACGGTTTATTATACGATTAGAATTGGAAACGATGAAACAACTTCAAAATTGTTTCTTCCACATTTGGAAAGGATTGATTTTATGAATTTTGTCTCTCAGAAAGTGGTGCAGGACATTGTTTCATTACTCATCAAAAAATAGAAAAAGACAGCTGTAATGGCTGTCTTTCTAACTTCTAATATCTAAAGCTTAACTTCTACTTCAATATTTCTTTAAGAAAAGTCAACGTGTGATTCCACGCGCGTTTTGCCATTACTTCATTATAATCCGGAGATTCCGGACTTGTAAACGTATGTTTGGAATTGGCGTAAGTGATGATTTGAAAATCTGTTTTTCCTGTTTTTAATTCTGCAATCAGATTCATCATATCTTCCGGTTTTACACTTTCGTCATCTGCAGGATTTTCTACGAGAACTTTTGTTTTGATTGGGACATTCAGTCTGTCATTTCCTTTCGCCAAACCACCGTGAATAGAGACAACGCCAGCAACTGGAAATCCAGCTCTCGCCGTTTCCAAAGCGCCCGTTCCACCGAAACAATAGCCGATGACAGCTATTTTATCAGGATTTGCGCCTTGCTTTTTCAGTTCTTCCAAAGCGACAGAAATCCTCTGTTGATAAGCTTTGTAATCTTGTTTGTAAGTTCCTGCGATTTTTGCGGCAGCTGCATTATCGGCAGGAATATTTCCTTCGCCATAAATATCAGCCACAAAAGCAATAAAACCTTGCTTTTCCAATTGAAGAGCAGCGTCTTTTGCTTCGTTATCAATGCCTTTCCAAGCTGGCAGAATCAGAACGCCGGGAAGTTTTTTTCCTGAATTTGAGGTAACTAATCCATTCAGTTTTTGAGTTCCGTCTTTGTAAGTAACAGTTTTCAAGTTTTGAGATATTGTAAGATTTAATCCTAAAAATAGTGTTAATAATGTGATTGAAAGTTTCATATTTTCTTTTTATTAATTTGATTTTACAGCTTTAAATATATTCATCAAAAATACAATTAAACTAAATACAACGAGTTGAATCCCAACATAATGCCAACCACCAGTTTCCCAACATTTTAGTCCTATAAAAGTTCCAATTGCGCCACCGGCAAAATAAGAAGTCATATAAATTGTATTAATTCTACTATTAGCTTTTTGGTCTAATCTGTAAATCAACGCAACATTGGTCACTTGAATAGATTGAACACCAACATCAATGAAAATTACTGCTAAAATTATTGATATTAAATAACTTGGAAACAGAAAAATAATAACTGAACCTGCTAAGAGAATAACACTTGCAATCAACTGTGTTTTTCCAGAACCTCCTTTATCAGAAGCTTTCCCAATCATTGGTGCAACCAATGCGCCAGCTATTCCCAGCATTCCGAAAAGTCCGATTGTGTCTGAACTATAATTGTAAGGTTTTTCAACTAAAAGAAATGTCAAAGTTGTCCAAAATGAGCAAAATATGGAGAAAGCAATTCCGCCCATCAATGCTAATATTCTCAGTTGAGGGAATCGTTTTAATTGATAAAATGAGGATGAAATTAATTTAAAATAAGATTCTTTGAAAGTCGGTTTGACACTCGGTAATTTGAAATAAACAAATGCCAACGAAAATATTGTAAATCCTGCCGAAATGTAATACACCATTTTCCAATTGCTCCATTCAGAAATATAACCGCTGAAAACTCTTGCCATCAAGATTCCGACAAGGATTCCTGTGAAAATAATTCCAACATTTTTACCTTTTTCGTTACCTGACAATTCTGCTGCCATTGGTAAAATAACCTGTGCCGCAACAGCCGTCAAACCAAGTAATAGACTGAATAAGAAAATGAAGTAATAATTGGAAACCAATCCGATAGCCATCAGAATACAAAATAAAATTCCCAATAGAATCAATATCAGATTTTTACGATTGACCTTATCTCCCAAAGGAACCAAGGTTAATAATCCCGCTCCATAACCGACTTGTCCTAAACCGACCATAATTCCCATTTTGCTTTCGGAAACATTGAAAGTTTGTGCAATCTGATGCAGGATTGGCTGTGCGTAATAGATATTTGAAACACAAATTCCTGCTACGACAGCCATTCCGAGAACCTGAACTTTACTCAGTTTTGATTGTTCTTCTACCATTGATTATTTTGAAGCTTGATTAAGAATTTCCAAATCTTCCGAATCCAAATGTAATTTCGGAGCATCGAAAATTGTTTGCAATTGTCTTTCACTGGTCGCACTTACGATTGGCGCAGTAATCAATGGATTTGCTAGAAGCCAAGCCAAAGCAACTGTTGCAGGTTGAGACTGGTGTTTTTCTGAAACTTTGTCAAGCGCACTCAAAACTGCTTTTCCTTTGTCATCAAAGTATTTTTTGATTCCGCCGCCTCTTGCTGTTGTTTCAAAATCGGCTTCTGTTCTGTATTTTCCTGTTAAAAATCCCGCTGCCAAAGACCAATAAGGAAATACACTTAATCCAAATTTTTCTACTAAAGGCGCATATTCTGTTTCGAATTTTTCTCTTTCCACCAAATTATAATGCGGTTGAAGTGCTACATATTTTGGGAAATTATTTTTCTCAGCGACTTCAAAAGATTCAATTAATCTTTCCGGAGAAACATTGGACGCTGCGATGTATCTTACTTTTCCGGCTTTTACAATTTCGTCATAAGCTGATAATGTTTCCTCCACAGGCGTTTTGTTATCATCAAAATGGGTGTAATATAAATCGATATGGTCTGTTCCAAGACGTTTCAAAGATTCATCAATAGATTTTAAAATATGTTTTTTACTGATGTCAAAACCGTGTTCTTTGGTTTCAGAACCTACTTTTGTTGCCAGAACAATATGTTGTCTGTTCTTTTTTTCTTTCATCCATTTTCCGATGATTTCTTCAGACTGTCCGCCTTTTCCATTCACCCACCAAGAATAGGTGTCAGCTGTATCTATAAAATTGAATCCGCCTTCTGTAAATTTATTTAAAATATTGAATGATTCTTTTTCATCCAAAGTCCATCCAAAAACATTGCCTCCAAAGTTGATTGGAGCGATTTCTAAGTCTGTATTTTTAATATTTACTTTTTTCATTTTGATGATTTATTATTTATTATTTTAAAAATTCTTTTACAGGTTTGATGAACTGGTCAAAAATCTCGATGTGCGGAAGATGTCCAACATTATCAAGTTCCACCAATTTTGACCCTTTTATTTTTTGTTGAGTAGCTTTTCCCAATAAGTCGTATCGTCCCATTGTTTCGGCTATTTCGGGGTCTTTTACATTGGCTTTTCCAATTGCTGTTCTGTCTCTTGTTCCGATGATTAATAAGGTTGGAACATTCAGATTTTGAAATTCATAAACCACGGGTTGTGTGAAAATCATATCCGAAGTTTTAGCATTGACCAAAGCTACTTTTGGATAATCTGGAGATTTTGTCCAGCCTGTTAAAAGATAAACCCATTCGTCATATTCCGGTTTCCATTTGTTGTCGTAATAGAATCCGTTTTGATATTTTTTGGTTGATTCGTAATTGGCTTTTAATTCAGTTTGATAATTCTTGTCGATAGAAGCGTAAGGCGCAACCAGTTTCCAATCTTCTAGTCCGATTGGATTTTCAAGAATTAATTTCTCTACGGTTTCAGGGTACATTAATGAAAATCTTGTCGCAACCATCCCTCCCATCGAATGTCCAAGGAGATAAATTTTATCAATTTTCAATTCATCCAAAACAGCTTTCGTGTTCTGAGCCAATTGCTGAAAAGTAAATTGATAATCAGTTGGTTTTGATGATTTTCCGAAACCAATCTGGTCTGGAACAATGATTCGAAATCCTTCTTTAGTCAAAGCTTCAACTGTCGTTTTCCAATACGCACCATTGAAGTTTTTGCCGTGAAGTAGAACCACAGTCTTTCCGTTGGCTTTATTTGGTTTGATGTCCATATAAGCCATTTTCAAATCCTGATTTTGACTTTTTAAATCAAGAAAATGAACGGGATAAGGATATTCATAATTCGTCAGCATAATATCCAGAACCGGACGATTTTGAGCTGATAAATAACTAACGGATAAAATTAAAAATGCTAATATTTTTAAGAATTTCATATTATATTTTTAGAAATTAATGATTCGAAACAGGCTTATACTTTTCATAAAACCAAAGCAATCCACCCAAATAAACTGAATGCAATAACTGCGCTTCAATCGCACTCCAATTCTCGATTGACGCACTTCCTAATATCAAAATGCTCATCAAAGCTAATCCTGAATAAATTGTGTATTTGGTTTGAAAGCCAATTAATAATAACAATCCAATTAGGAATTCTACAATCGGTAAAATATAACTGAAAGGCACAATCATAAAACTCGGAATTACAGATTTCTCCATTGATGTTACCATCCAATTGCTAAATGTTTTAAGCTTCGGAAGTCTTACTAATCCGTGACCTAACAAGGAAATGGCGATTGGCAGTCTCAAAAAGAAATATGTCGTTTTGAAGTCTTTCATAGTCTGTCTTTAAAAATTATTTCAAGTGGCTGTAAAAATCAGGTGTTGGATTCAGACTTTTATTTTTCCATTGGTGCCAATAAGGATAAGTTGGCGGAACTTCACTGGCTCTATCTAGTTTTTCAACCTGTTCACGCGTCAGATTCCAGCCTACAGCTTCCAGATTTTGTTTTAATTGTTCCTCATTCCTTGCACCAATAATAATGCTGGAAACCGTCGGACGTTGCAACAGCCAATTTAAAGCAACCTGAGCAACCGTTTTTCCAACTTCGCCGGCAACTTCTTCCAAAGCATCAATCGTGTTGTAAAAAATCTCTTCCTGCACAACCGCTTCCGGAACAGGACTTCCACCTTGGGCAATTCTCCCGTCTTGCGGAATTGGCTTATTTCGTCCGTGTTTTCCGCTCAATCGGCCTGAAGCTAATGGCGACCAAATAATCGAACCGACGTTTTGGTCTAATGCCAAAGGCATCAATTCCCATTCATAATCACGGTTTGCCAAAGAATAATAAACCTGATGAGCGACATATTTGCTCCAGCCATATTTTTCCGAAATCCCGATAGACTTCATCAGATGCCAGCCAGAAAAATTAGAGCAAGCAATATAACGGACTTTTCCACTTGTTACCAATTCATCCAAAACTTTCAAAGTTTCTTCAATCGGCGTATTGCCATCAAAACCGTGCATATGATAAATATCGATATAATCTGTTCCTAGACGTTTTAGGCTTCCTTCGATTTGTTTCAAAATATGAAGTCGGGATGAACCTTGATTATTTGGACCTTCACCAAACGTGAAAGTTGATTTCGTTGATAAAATCAATTGGTCACGGGAAATTCCTTCAATCGCTTTTCCTAAAACTTCTTCCGATTTTCCGTCAGAATACATATCAGCCGTATCAAAGAAATTGACGCCAGCATCCATACAAATATTGACGAGTTTTTTGGCCTCATCCGCTTTTGTATTTCCCCACGCTTTGAAGAAATCACCTTCTCCTCCAAAAGTTGCTGTTCCAAAACTGAGAACAGGAACTTTCAAACCCGATTTTCCTAAAAATCTATATTCCATTTTTCTTTTTTTAATTTAATAAATATATAATGTCAGTCTGAGGTTCTCGAAGACTTTATTTTATTGACTTTTCAATTTTTTCATAAATTCAAGAATGGCTGGTCGTAATTCCTCAAACAATGGATGTTGCTTGTTCTTCAACATTACTTCTGTGAATAGCTTCAAACCTAAAGCGAATTCCTGCGCTGTATTGTCATCTTCGAAGATTTTCTTTGACTTAATCACTTCAAAAATATGGAACAAATCATCGTGATTATCAAACTCGAAACTTAAATTTTTTGTGCCTTCAGAACCATCTTTTAGTTTAAGTTCTTTTAAATCTAATTGATAAGCATTGTTTCTTTTTTCCATTATTAAAAAGCGTTTACCAATTCATCAATCGTTTTAATTTCTTCTTTTGATATTGTGATGTCCATCGCCTTTGCATTTTGGACGGCTTGCTCGGCATTTCTGGCACCAGCTAAAGCAATCGTAATTCCTGCTCTTTCAATCGTCCAACGTAAAACCAATTGTCCCAAAGTTGCGTTGTGTCTCTCTGCAATCGGTTTGATTTTATCTAAAAGAGCGTTGGTCTTTTCAATAAATTCAGGCTGAAAATGTTTGTGACTCGCACGGTGGTCACCTTCCTGAAATTGGTAACCGTTATGAATTTTCCCTGTCAATAAACCTCTTTCCAAAGGACTGTAAGCCAAAATGGATTTATTATTTTCGATGCAATAAGGAACGGTTTCGTCCTCTATCCCACGATTCACCATACTGAACGGAATTTGATTGGAAACCAAATTCAAGGTTTTTTCCGCTTCAGCCATTTGTTGTGCATCATAATTACAAACGCCTGCAAAACGAACTTTTCCTTGTTCAATCAATTTTGAAACGGCTTCGAAAGTCTCATCAATCGGCGTTGTAACATCTGGCCAATGGATTTGATAAAGGTCGATGTAATCTGTTCCCAATCTCTTCAAACTTTGCTCACATTCGTAAATAATGCTTTCTTTTCCGGCATATTTGTAAATTTCGATATCATTTCCGTCGTTATTTTTGCTGTTCATTGCCAAAGTTCCCTTGTCCAAATCCCAACGCATCCCAAACTTTGTAAGGATTTGAACTTTATCACGAGAAATTCCTTTAATCGCTTCGCCAACAATTTCTTCGCTCGTTCCTTGTCCGTAGATTGGTGCGGTATCGATTGAAGTTACACCAACATCATAAGAAGCTCTGATGGCCTCGATAGCTTCATTTCTGTCTGTGCTTCCCCACATCCATCCGCCGGCCGCCCACGCTCCGAAAGTGATTGCTGAAACGTCTAAATCGCTGTGTCCTAATTTTCTATATTCCATTTTTTGATGATTTCGATTAAATTTAAATTTAGAATTTGAGTTCCAATTTTTATGCCTTGGAAACCTCTATACAAATGTTGGGAAAAATTAAAAATTTTAGCTTGTACAATTAATTCAAATAATTGTATTTTTATGCTATCGTAAGAGATTTAAAATTAATTTAATATTGTGAAAAAACTGCAGTTTGAGTCGTTGGTGATTAGTGATTTGGAAGGTGAAGAGTTTGGTCATCCGTCGCACAGCCATACTTATTATGAGATGATTTATGTGTTAAAAGGAAATGGCAATCACCATATCAACAAAATCATTCTGCCTTACAAATGTGGCGACCTTTTCTTGATTTCACCTGATGACCAGCATTATTTCGAATACAATAAATATTCACGGTTGATTTTCATCAAATTCACGGATGATTATTTCAAAGGCAACAAACACCTTTCGCCCGATTCTTTTGCGATGAATTCTCCGGAAAATGTGATGAGAAAACAAATCCTGAAAGAGAAAAAACTCATCTTCACAGAACCTTGCAAAACGATTCTGAAAAAGACGATTGAAAATATCCTTTCTTATAATTGCAGAAAAGATGTTTCTACTTCGCCGATTGTATTTTACCAAATCCTTTCAATTTTCGGATTGATAAAGGAAGCGACTTCAAAAATGGACATCAGGTTGGATGTTGGACTTCAGAACAAGGAAGATGTGATTTCGTACATTCATCAGAATATCTACCAGCCGGAGACGATTCGAATCAAAAATATTGCTTATCATTTCAATATTTCACCGACGTATTTCAGTGCTTATTTCAAACGGAACTTCGAAGTTTCGTATCGTGATTATGTCAATGATTACCGGATGGCTTTGATAGAAAGACGAATGGAATCCGGGCAAAATACCATCAAGCAAATCGCTTATGAGTTTGGCTTTACGGACGAAAGCCACCTGTCGCATTACTTCAAAAATAAGAAAAGTAAAACGCTGGGTTCATACAAAAATAAGAGTCGGAGTTTAGCTTAGCGTTCACAGATATATCCTTTACCACATAGGCACATAGATTTATTTTTAGCTAAAATAGAAGGAATGAAGTTAACTGTTTGACCTTTTTACAATTCTAATTTTCTATGTGTCTATGTGGTTTAATCATATCACTTTTTAGACTTCATTGCCTTCACTTTCTTCAAAGAATCATCAGCCAATAATTTTTGATAATCATCAGATTCAGCCGGAATCAATTGGATTTTAGAATCCTCATTATGAAAAATCCCGAATCCATTTTTCTTTGCCAAAGGCGAAGTCCGCAAACAAGCTTGTCCTTTTGAAAAGAACTTCTGTTTCTCTTCTTCAAACTCCGAAGGCGAAATATCATTTCGTTCCGCAAAAATTTCAAACAGCAATTCGTCGGAAGTATATTTCAAAGGCTTTTTCGACAGCTTTTCAAATTGATAATTGGCAATCGTTTTCTTCTCATTTTTCACCACCGGAATCACCGCTTTGGAAACCGGAGAATCTTCCGCGATTTCTATTAAGGTGTTGGTGTAATTGGTGGTGTGGGTTTTCATTTTGAAGTATTCTTTTTGAAAAGATAAATTATTCCAGCAATCAAACCTACAATTCCGCCATAATAACTTCCATTGTGCATATATACAGCTTCAATATAATTTTGAGGATGTTGGGTTCCAAAGTCCATAAAAACTCCAGAATTTTCTATACCAATAAATTTAGAAATTATGTAGGCTATTAAGCTTCCGAGAAAAGCAAATCCAATGTTTATTAAAATGGCATTTAGAATATTTTTGAAATTGTTCTCAATTTTTAAAAGGAGAAAAATAATCGAATAAATTATTCCTAAAATTAGTCCAACCCAATATGAACCTAATATTCCAACAAGAGAAGCCGAAATTCTGTCATTATTTATTTCCCAGTCATAAACTCCAAAATTACCAAATAGAAAATCTTTGAAAAACTCTGAAGAAACCGAATATGAAATCTGATTATGAATTGCTCCGAATAAGCTTGCAATTATAATCGATAAAAATATAATTATAATAACTTTGAAAATTATAGATAATGTTTTCATTAAGCCAATTGCAAACTCTTCGACCTAACCAACCACAACCCAACAAAAGTCAAAAATCCATTCAAAATAATCAGTTCCACACCAATTCTATAATCTGTGTTATTCGTTACCAGATAATTAATCAAATAAGTCACAACAGGTGCTAAAATTGTTACTGCCAAGATGGAATATTTCTTCGTGATTTGATATTTCGTCAAAATTCCGAAAGCGAATAATCCCAACAACGGACCGTAGGTGTAACCCGCAATTTCCATTATCAGATAAACAATCGATTTATCATTGATTGCTTTGAAAACCATTATCAATACAAAGAAAATCACTGTGAAAGTCAAATGAACTTTCATTCTCAGATGTTTCTTTTGTTTCTCAGTTTTTTGCTGGTCTTCATTCAGGTTTAAAAGATCCACACAATAAGAACTTGTAACCGCTGTTAAAGCACCATCAGCAGAAGGAAACAGAGCGGAAATCAAACCGATGATGAAAATCACAGAAAGCGCCATCGGAAAATGTCCTTGTAGTGATAGAGCAGGGAAAAGGTCGTCGCCCATTATATTTTTGATTTGACCCGCAGAATCTTTGAATCCGAAAGTATTCGTAATGACTTCTTTTCCGTCAACGATATTCGAGATTTGTCCATAATCTGCGCCGTGTTGCATCGCAAAAAGATAAAGCAAACCGCCTAAAAATAAGAACGCCAGATTCACAAAAAGCAAAGTTCCTGCAAAGGTTAGCATATTTTTTTTCGAGTTTTTCAGGTTATCTACAGAGATATTTTTCTGCATCATTTCCTGGTCCAGACCCGTCATCGCAATCGTGATAAACATCCCGCCCAGAATCGTTTTCAGGAAGAAGGTTTTAGAATTCACATCTGTATTGATAAAATGCGTGTATTGCTTCTGCTCAAGAATCGAGAACGCTTCCCCAAAAGACAGATTAAGATTCGATAAAATATAAACAATGCAGGCAATAAGACTGATAATCATAAACGACGTCTGCAACGTATCCGTAATCACAATCGTCTTCACACCGCCCTCAAACGTGTAAAGCAAAATCATTAATAACAATACAAAAGCCGTTACCCAAAACGGAACACCAAGTGCTTCCAATAGGAAAATCTGAAGAATATTAACAACCAGATACAACCTCGCAGTCGCTCCAATTGCTCTCGAAATAATAAAAAATACAGAACCAATTTTATGCGCCTCCACATTGAAACGTTTCCCCAAATAAGTATAAATCGAGGTCAGATTCATCCGGTAATAGAGTGGGAGCAAAATCCCCGCAACTATAAAGTAACCGATGAAAAACCCAATCACCATCATATAATATTCGAAACCACCAAACGCATAATCGCCCGCCGTCATCTTCCCAACTGTGCCCGGAACCGAGATAAACGTCACGCCCGAAAGCGACGTCCCAATCATCCCAAACGCCACCAGCCACCATTTGCTTTTCTTGTTTCCAATGAAAAAAGACTGGTTGTCCGAGTTACGGCTTGTAAAATAAGAGATGACCAAAAGCCCGATAAAATAGGCGAAAACGAATAATAATAAAATAGTTCCCGGATTCATTGTTCAAATTTGAGTTGAACAAAAATAGTTTTTTTATCGAGACAAAAGTTATTTTGCCGGTAACATCTTTTTGACAATGATATAAAGAAGAACAGCCGATATTGCCAGAACGACAAAAGAACCATACCATAAACTATCGAATCCAAATCGGCTCACAACATAAGTTCCCAGAAATGGTGTAATAATGAATGAAAAGGAAAATGCAATCCCATTAACACCCATATACGCGCCTTTGTTTCCATTTTCTGAACGAAGTGCTGTCACAGTTGACATAAATGGGAGTGCCCAAATCTCGGCAACACAAAGCACCGTCATCGAAATGATTAACCAAAGAATGTTGCTTCCAAATACCAACATCAAATAGGATAATCCAGCCAATACTGCTCCTAAAAACAAAATCTGAGGAATCTTCAAAGTTCTTTCTGCAATGCTTACTAACGGCATTTCCAATAACACAATGATAAATCCACTATAACCTAAAATAAAACCAATCGTACTTTGGCTCAATTTCGCAACGTCTTTATAAAACAAGGGAATCGTATTGAAAAACTGGAAAAAACAAATTGCAAAAACAGTACACAAAAAACTATAAAGTAAAAAGGGATAATCTTTGTAAGGTGATTTTCCTGTCTTTTTTATAACTTCAGTCGTTTCTGATTTCTTTTTCTCACGGAAGATTTTGTTTCTTTTTCGGAAAAAGATGACATAGATTATTCCGGCAACAAGAGCTCCTATGAAATTAAATACAAATAGGAAATTATAAGAGATTCCGGATAAAACGCCACCCAAAGCCGGACCAATCGAGAACCCTAAGTTAACTGCCATTCTATTAAGAGAAAAAGCTTTTGTCAGATTTTCTGGTCTTGCATATTTTGTAATGGCTACAGAATTGGCTGGTCGAAAAGTATCACTGATTGTACTTTGAAGAAAAATCAAAACAGCCATCATCTCCACGCTTGGAAAAAAAGGAATGATTAAAAATATCGGTGCGCTGAGAAACAAACTCCAGGTCTGAATATAATATTCCCCGAATTTATCTGTCAAATAACCACCCAACCAGGAACCGAGCACAGAACCGATACCATAAAAACTTAAAACTATTCCTGCATTTTCTAGAGAAAATTTCAAATGGTCTGTCATATAAACACCCAAAAACGGCAAAACCATCGAACCGGAACGGTTGATGAGCATTACAATGGACAGCATCCAGGCTTCTCTGGAAAGTCCTTTGAAAGTGTTGATATAAGAGTTGAAAAGTTTCACAGGAATTTTTAGACTGCAAAAATATTGTTTTGTTTCCTAGATTCAGAATGAATTTTATATTAAATAGAAAAGACTTATCGAAATTGATAAGTCTTTTCTAAATTAAAATTAGTTTTTAGGAATTGTTTTCTTAATTTCAGCAAGAGTCGCTGTATTTGGTAATCCTTGTACTTGTTTTTTTGTACTGGTCTGCTTTTTATTGGTAATAGCTCTTCCGGGGATACTTGCCTTTATTTCGTAAATATTAGATGTTCCCGAAATCGTTTTACCAGAAGGGGCAGAAGCTTTATTCTGAGTTTTCGATTTTTGAAGTCCTTCTTCTGATGCTAAGCCGGTTCTTTCAACTTTTTTTTCTGCAGCTTTATCTTTGTAAGCTTTTGCATTGGCTTCTGTTACTTCTTTAGGGATTTCTTGTTTTTCCTCAGTAGTTTTGTTTTGCTGAGCCATTGCGAAAGATGTTCCTGCAATCATTAGAATTGTGATATATAAATTTTTCATTTTGTTTAAATTTTAAAATTATTTGATACTGATTAAAACATTGATTTTACCGATGTCTTTACCATCATAAGATTGCAAAGCTTTTCCAAGAACTTGTCCTACTTTTACTTTGTCGATATCGGCCTTCATTGCTACACCTGCTATAGATGAGGTTACTAATAAATCTCCTCTTTTGATTGAGCCGCCTTCCAGACAAACTTTTGTTGGGATAACACCAATGACACCCATTGGAACTTTATCAGAAATATCTGTGTCAATATTTTCTTCCGTTAAAAGTACACCAGGTTTTGTAGCATAAACACCAGCAACTAGGTTAGAATAAGGTGCTGAAGATTTTTCTACAGTTCTGTCAGTATTTGTTGAGATTACCAAGATATCTCCAGTTTCATATTGCGAAATATTTCCTTCTACATCAAATGCTTCGGCAATGTCAGCACCACTATTTTGTGTTCCTCCGTTAAAGAATCCTCTTCCCGCTTTGTTGATTCTTGCTACATTGGTACTTGCACTTTGGAATGTGGCCAAATTACCTGAAGCTCCAGTATGATTGATGAGAAGTGTATTTCCTGTTCCTACACTTGTAATGTGAACAGTAGGTTGACCATTGGCAGCATTGAGGTTTGAAAATCGTCCTGCTTTTCCTGTTCCGAAATTTGGAGTAAATCCTGATACCGCATTACCATTTCCGTCTGCGGAAGCTTCTATACCATCTCCATTTCCTCCCGCATTGGCTGTAACTCCATTGCCACTTCCCTCTGTAAGGGCTAAAACGCCAGGGGCATTTCCAGAAGGATTACTGGAATAAAATAATCCAGCAAATCCTCCTGTTCCAGATGATTTTCCATAGATTCCTGCGGTGCCAAAATTGGAGAAAATAGAATTTACTTCACCAACAACTGCAGGAGATGTACCTTGTGTGTTGTCTACCAAAAAATTTCCGCCAGCCCCATTTCCAATAGTCTTTACATTAACCACGGAATTGTCATTATCTTCATTGAAATTTTCAAATCTCGCTGCGCGTCCTGTTCCAAATGAAGGAACCCATCCATACATTGCAGTTCCAGCACCATCTATGTTGGCTTCCATAGCATTGCCATCTTTACCTGCGTTGGCAGTAATGGCATTACCATTCCCATCTGTTAAAGCAATTAACGCAGCGCCATTTCCTGCCGGATTGGAAGCGTAAAATAAACCTGCTCTACCACCAGTTCCGGATGATACTCCAAAAACACCTGAAGCTCCAAAGTTTCCAAAAATAGTATTGACTTCTGCTCTTATTGCAGCACCCACACTATTTGTATTATCTAAAAGAAAAGATGATGCATTACCCAATGTATTATCTGGAATATTTCCGTTAGAATTACTTTCGACTTCTAAGATATTAGCTTCTGTATTACTTTGATTAAAATTTTCAAATCTTCCGGCTCTACCAGTACTGCCACTTATTCCAACTTGACCATACACTCCAATACCTGTATTGGATGTGTTAGTTGCAACAAATCCACGAACACCATAGCCACCACCATCATTACGTCCAACAACTGCTCCAGCAATATCACTAGTTGTTAATCCTACAACAGCTTCACCTGCGCCGGAATTACGTCCAATTACTCCGGCTGCTGTTTGAGCACTGGTAGAGGTATCTACACCAGTTCCTTCTGTACTTGAAGCTTTTACTCCGTTTCCGTTTCCAGTTGTACTAATATTGATAACATCTCCGTTACCAACTGTAGATGCATTCAAAACATTATTGTTATTGGCATTATTAAATATGGAAATACTTGCAGGAATTCCGTTATTACTGGTTGCTGTAAGACCTGTGCCAGAATTGCTATTGGCATAAACTCCAGTCCCATTGGCTGATGAGTTACCATAAACACCCAAACCATTTGGTGTCACACCATAAACTCCCCAGCCGGAACCTGCCTGAGATCCCCAAACACCAATTCCTAAACCGCCGGTACCATTATTGATACCTTTTACTGCTGAAGAAAAACCGCCTGGAGCTGTGTTTGTAACTTCTCCTCTTATAGCAGAGATGCTGGATGTCGTTGTAGAGTTTTGTCCTACAATAGAGCTTCCGTCACCATTATTGGCTAAAGTAAAAAGATCGGAAGCATTGGTTACTGTGTTGGTATAAGGTATTGTTAAACTACCGCCACCACCTCCGCCAGAAGATTTTGCATATAATGCGTAAGGGACACTTAACAATTGACTCGTTCCAGTAATAGTATAGTTAGTTCCTCCAGTTGGATCGGTTTCAGTTTTAAGATAATAGGAATTTCCGCCCCAGTTGATGGTGTTGAATGTTCCAGTAAGAACTGTTCCTGAACCTATTTCCATACTTACCAAACCATTAACATTAGTAGTTCCCGTGATTCTTTCGGAATAAACAGATGTTCCTGCTGCTGAGCCTTGTAAAACGCTTACTCGTACAGCAACATTTTGATTTGTCAGAAGTTGCCCAGTATTATTTCTAATAATTGCCTGATAGCTCATTTTTTCAGGAGCTTGTGCAGAAACCATATAAGTTCCCAAGGCAAACGCTGCAATTAATACAATTTTTTTCATAAGTCTTATTTTTTGATGATTTTAAATGTTTTGATGTTTTGGTTGTTCTGGAAAATCTGAATGATATAAACAGAAGAAGGCAAAGTAGATAAGTCTAGTTCAGATTTTTGTTGGGTAAGATTTCCTTTCTTTATCAATTTTCCTTGTGAATCAAATACGGCATAATTGGAATCTTGATAATTTTCTTTATTGAAATCAATAAACAAGAAATCTTTTACAGGATTAGGATAAAGAAGGATATTCTTTGCTTTGTTATCCAAATCTTCTACAGCAAGGGTTATGATTTCATAAGCGTGCTGTACACCTTCCATTACCTGAGCATTGGCTCCTTTTTGCTGGTAATCTATTTGCCCGACAGTATAAGATGTGTTGCCACCACTTCCGCTGGCGGTTATCCCTGTTGATGCAATTGTCTTTTGCGCTTTCAATAATCCTGTTGGAACAATGGATAGAATCAAAAGCTGAATGAGTATTTTATTTTTCATAGGGTGAATTTTTCTATTCCAAAGTTAGAATTACGACTCCTGATGAAAACTTATAATAGATAAACGACAATTTTAATAGACCAATGACATTTATTGAAAAATAATTGTAGCTTTAATGTGGTTTTTAAAATTCTATTAATGAGGAAACTATATGTTTTTCTTATGCTGAATTCTATCTTGTTTCTATTCTCACAGAAGCGACCTAATCTTTTGCAATACAAAACGACAGGAGAAAAAATCAAAGTCTGGGATTCATATTGTAATTCATTAACAGAGACAGAAAAATATCCTTTATTAATCAAAGAAGCGGAGATTGGAATTGTGCTTGCCAAAAATCATCGTAAGTACTTATCAAAATTCTATTTCTACAAAGGCTACGGTTACGAATACACCAACAATCAATACGAGAAAGCAACCGTTTTTTTTGAAAAATCTTTAATGCTTTCAAAAGGTAAATATCTGGAACAGGAGGTTCTAGCTTTGATGAGGCTCAATTATATGTATTATTCTATTAAAGAGTACAAGAAAGGAGAGGAACTCATTAATTATGTCAAAGAAATTGTTGATACTGTCAAAGTCAAAAGCTCGAAAGCAACCTTGTTAGGAAGTATTGGTGAATATTATCTTGACAGATCTGAATTTGAAAATTTTATTAATTATAAGTTAAAAGCTATTGATTATTTGTTGTTGGATAAAAGTAAAAAGGAGACCAGTAACAACATCGGGATTTCTTATCTTCAGATTGCAGATGCTTATAATGATATGAAACAATTTGAAAAAGCAGTAGAATATGCCAACTATGCTGTTCCATATCTCAAAAGGTCAGATGGGATTGCATTTTTGTATAATACCTATATAGAGGCTTATACCAATTTGGGAAATATAGATTTGGCCAAAAAATATTATCTGGAACTCTACCAACTAGGACAGAATAACCAAATGCTTTTTTTGAATATAAGTTATGCGAACCGAAATATGTCTGAGTTTTATTTGGAGAAAAACAGATTGGAGCTGGCAGATGATTATGCTGATAAAGCATTGCATTTTGCGGAGAAATCAAACGATGAAGAAATCTTGATGGAAGCCAATGCCATCAAAGGAAAAGTGCTTGTAGGACAAAAAAAATATCCGGAAGCCATCAAAATACTCAATAAAGCTCTGAATTTCGCCTATATCTATGACAAACGATTTTTTGCTGAAATCAATAAAAAGTTATCCGAAAGCTATGCTTCCCAAAAAAAATGGGACAAAGCGTATCAATATTACAAAACGTACAATCAAACCAATGATTCTCTTCTCATAGAATCGGGGAAACAAAGTCTTGCCAATGCAGAAGCCCAATTTCAAAATAAAAGTAAACAGCAGGAAATAAAATTTTTGGTCAATGAAAATACCATTCACGAACTGACAATTAAAAACTCGAAAAAACAACGGATTTATTTGATCTCGGGCTTAGTTGCCATAGCGATTATTGGAGGTTTGCTCTATTACCAAAGTCGTAATAGAAAAAAAATCAACCGAAAATTGATGATTTTGAATGCGGAACTCGACAAAGCCAACAAAACCAAAATGCAGTTTTTTGGAATCCTGAATCACGACCTAAGAAGTCCGATTATTTCGTTAATCAATTTTCTACATCTCCAAAAAGAGGCACCAGAAATGTTGGATGAGGAAACTAAAAACCGCCTCGAATTACAAACAACAACAGCAACAGAACAGCTTTTGGAGCAGATGGAAGATCTCCTGCTCTGGAGCAAAGGACAGATGGAAAATTTCGTTCCATCGTTCAATAATTATAAGATAGAAGAGATTTTTTCTGAAGTTAAAAAAGAATTTGTTTGGGTTAATGATATTCAGATTTCCTTTAATTATTCGGAAAATATGTCGGTTTTCACGGATAAAGAATATATGAAAACGATTCTTAGGAATCTCATCAATAACAGTATTAAAGTATTGCAAGGAAAATCAGAAGCTCAAATTGTTTGTAAAGCTTGGGAAGAAAGTAACGAAAGTTTTATAGAAATATCAGATAATGGAGGAGGAGCGAATATTGAAAAATTCAAAGCGTTGTATGATGATCACACAAGCATTGGAATCAAAAAAGGTTTGGGATTGCACGTGATTCGAGACCTTTGCAAATCTATCAATTGTAATATCGAGGTTAAAAGCAATCAGATAATTGGTGAAACTCAAATCGTTTTAAGAATCAAAAAAGCTTAAGTTTTCTTTGTAAGCTCTGCCAATTGGCAAATTGATATTACTATTGATAACCACTTCATAGCTGTTTTTTTTAGTAATAAGATGCTTTGGAACTGCATAACTTTTATGAATTCTGATAAAATTTGAGAAATGATTTTCTTTCAGGATTTGACCAATTGATGATAAAACACAATGTTTTTTTTGCAAAGTAATCAGTCTTGTGTAATCTTTCAGAGCTTCCAGATAAATAATATCGGATATTTTTATTTGTATAGTATTATGACCTTCTTTTATTTTTAGAAATTGAGAACCGGTCAGAATATCAAAATATTCAGACTTTTCTTTCATACTGAAAAAATCTATCAGTTTATGAATGGAATAATCAAAACGATTTTTTTTCAAAGGCTTTGAGATAAAATCTAATGTATCAATTTCAAATGTTTCTATCGCATATTCCGGATGTGAGCTTATAAAAATACATGCAGGGATATTTACATTCTTTTTCCTGAATTCTATTCCATTCATTCCTGGCAAATCAATGTCCAGAAACAAAACATCTATATCAGAACTCAAATGATTAAGTGCTGATTCCGCATTATTGAAATAAGCGACCAATTCAAGATTGTCATTTTGATTAATCAAATGCTGGAGAAGAAGTCTGTCGACTTCTTGATCTTCTATGATAATGCATTTCAATTTTTTCATTTCAAATGTGGTTCTATCAAAATTACAAAAAAATAAGCTTAAAAATATTTATACTTTAATAAGATTTAAACGAAAAAAAACCTTTCCAAATTTCGGAAAGGTTTTTTATAAACTAAAATTCTTTTTTTACTGTAATTTAAAACCTCTTGTCGTGATTCTACCGTAAGCATCTACATATTTCACCTGAACATTTCCTTTGTAGCCGTTCAAGATTTTTTCAACATCTTTCTGTGAATTAACCGGTTTTCCATTGATTTCCATCACGATGTAGTTGTCTACTACACCAATTTTATCCATCTCACTACCTTCAAGAACATTCTTTGCAATTACACCGCTTTCCAATCCGTAATCTGTTTTTACTCTTTCGCTAAGAGGTTCAAACTCAGAACCGATTTTTTCAGTCACGGTCAAATCGTCTTTGCTTCTGGAAGAGGTTCCACCTTTTTGGTCTTTCAGTGTTACACTTACGTTGTTTATTTTACCATTTCTGGAGTAAGTTACATTCACTTTATCGCCAGGTCTTCTGCTTCCAATAGCTAAAGAAAGGTCAGAGAATCCGGAAATATCCGTGTTATCAATTTTTGTAATGATATCACCAACTTGGATTCCAGCATCCTCAGCACCACTTTTTTTCGTGATTTCTGTAACGTAGATTCCGTCGCCAGCTTTCAGATTTTTCTTTTCTCTTTGGTTATAAGCCGCCACTTGCATTTCGTTGGACAAATCAAGACTTCCTACACCAAGGAAACCTCTCTGTACCAATCCAAACTTCTTGATATCTTCAACAATTTTTCTTGCTAAGTTGGATGGTACTGCGAATCCATAACCTTCGTAATATCCGGTTTTTGATTGAATTGCGGTATTGATTCCAATTAAATCTCCATTCACATTTACCAATGCACCACCACTGTTCCCAGGGTTAATCGCTGCATCTGTCTGAATGAAACTTTCAATCGGGGTTCTGGATTGTTGACTAAGGATATCAATACTTCTACCTTTCGCAGAGATAATTCCCGCCGTTACAGTAGAATTTAGGCCAAGAGGATTACCAACTGCCAAAACCCATTGTCCAACTTCTGTCAAATCTGAGTTAGCGAAATTTAAATAAGGCAAACCTTTTTCTTCTATTTTAAGAAGAGAGATATCTGTATTCGGGTCAGTTCCGATTAATGTTGCGATGTAAGATTTTTTATTACTCAAAACAACTTCCAGTTTATTTGCTCCGGCAACCACGTGATTATTGGAGATAATGTAACCGTCCGGCGAAATAATAACTCCAGAACCTAAACCAGAAGGCATATTTTTAGGAGGTTGCTGTTGTTGTCTTTGCTGACCGCCGCCAAAAGGACTATTGCCTGGACCAAAAAAGAAATCGAACATATCAGATTCTTGTGGTCTTTGAGTAGCTCTGTCCTGATAATTTTTGATAGTTACCACAGCCGGAACCGTAGCTTTAGAAGCTTTTACGAAGTCGTCTCCAACTGCTGTTCCCATTCCTACGAATGCAGATTTTTTGGAAGCTGTAGTGAAATATGAGAAATCTTCTCCATTATTTTCGTGGCTAAAGTATTGACTAGCTCCGAAAACCGTTGCACCAGATATAACTCCGGTCAATGCAAAAGGCATTAGTTTTTTTAATGTATTCTTCATCTTAATATTCATTTCTTTTTTGAGATTATTGTTAGACAAATTTAATGCTAAATTAGTATGAACTAAAAACTTAGTGTTACACTTTTAACGAAGTTTAACCATATTTAAAAAATTATTAATAAAATCCTTGATTCGATTGATGTTATCAGATGGATTAAATTAATGATAATTATGACAAAGTGTTTGTTTTATTATGTTGATTATCAGTTTTATTTGAGTTTTTCTTTGGTTGAATTTCCAATAAAAATCCATAGTGACTTTTTGTCATATTCTATTTGTCATCATTTCCAATTTAATCTCTTTCGGAATCATTTCTTAAAATTTGAATAAAACTCTTTGGCAAAACTTTTGTTTTCTATATTGAAAATGAAAGAATATGAACAACAATGTAAAAATAGCTTTAGGAATTATCGCAGGCGGAAGTTTGGTTTTGGCAACTCAATTACTAAAATCAAAAAAGAGTAAAACTAAAGTTTTTACTGCACCAGACGGAAATTCTTATAAAGAAGATCAAATGTATAGAACTGCACACGGAGAGATTTTCCAAAACGGAAAACAATTGCATTTTGAAACTCCCGGACTTCTTGCGGAGGCTAATCAATCTTTAGATTCTAATTATGGCAATGATAACTTTTCGAGAAGTAATCAAGCTGTTCCGAGAAATACCAATTATCATCAGAAAGGTGTAAGACATCATTGATTTTCTAATTTTCAGAAAGTATTTATAATAATATTTAACAAAAAGAATAAATTATGGAATCAGAGAATATAGTAGAAAGACTTACCAAATATGGGTTTGATAATAGCAACCTTTATACAGGGTTTAAGTCTGTAGGTGAGGCACGAAAATTTGCTGAAGAAAGAAATGGCAGATTGGTTGAGGTTGGATTTTTGGATGGAAATGATAATCCAGTCGAAGATTCTTCTCAGAATCTAATCAGTGAAAATAAGTATTATAAAGCATTTGCTGGTCCAGATTATAGAATTTTGCATTCTGCAGATGAAGGTTTCCAGGATATAGCTGAAAAGCTGAAAGAAAGAAAAAATGAAATTACCGAAAAAAGCCCTGATGAGAAATATTTTTCAGATTCAGACTCTTTGTTGGAAGAAGACGCAGTGATTGTTCTTTTTAAAGATGAGGTGCAGGAAGTCACTTCTCGAGAAAGGTCAAAATATCTGATGCACACCAAAGTGTATGAATTGGCAGTTGAAGTTCCAAAAACACCAGAGTAATTATGGCAACTAAAAAATATTCAGACAAAGCTCAGGACAAAGTTGGAAAAGTAATGAAAGAATTCAAAGAAGGAAAACTAAAGTCAGGTTCAGGTGACAAAGTCACAAGCAGAAAGCAAGCCATTGCAATCGGAATCTCCGAAGCAAAAGAAGAGGGATTGAAAGTCCCAAAACAGAAAAAATCTAAATAAAAATAATCCGGCTCAGGTCGGATTTTTTGATGTTTGAAAGTCAAGTTTTATAAAAAACCTTCATTTGGAATGATTTGGATTTTATTAATAACTTTGCAGACTTATGTCGAATGTCATTTCTCAACCGAAAACCGTTGCGTTTCACACACTTGGCTGCAAACTGAATTTTGCAGAAACGTCCACTATTGCCCGAACTTTAACAGATGCTGGTTATCAAAAAGTCAATTTTGATGAGCCTGCGAAAGTTTATATCATCAACACTTGCTCAGTTACCGAAAATGCTGATAAGGAATGTAAACTTCACGTCAAGCGCGCAACAAAAGCAAACCCAGATGGATTGGTTGCAATTATTGGTTGTTATGCTCAGTTGAAACCTGAAGAAATTTCGTCTATTGCTGGAGTTGATTTGGTTTTAGGAGCGAAGGAAAAATTCAATATTCTGAGTTATCTGGATGATTTGGAAAAGTCTGAAAGTTATGCTCAGATTCATTCTTGTGAGATTGATGAAGCTGATTTTTTCGTTGGTTCCTATTCTATTGGTGACAGAACCAGAGCTTTTTTGAAAGTTCAGGATGGCTGTGATTACAAATGTACTTATTGCACAATTCCTTTAGCCAGAGGGATTTCACGTTCTGACACTATTGATAATGTGGTTGCCAATGCGAAGGAAATTGCGGCGAGAGATATTAAAGAGATTGTTTTAACGGGCGTTAATATCGGAGATTATGGAAAAGGAGAATTCGGGAATAAAAAACATGAACATACTTTTCTCGATTTGATTTCTGAATTAGATAAAGTTGAAGGTATTGAAAGAATCAGAATTTCTTCCATCGAGCCCAATCTTTTGAAAGACGAAAGTATCGAATTGGTTTCCAAAAGCAGAAGTTTTGTGCCACATTTTCATATTCCGCTTCAATCCGGAAGTGATGAATTGTTGAAGAAGATGAAGCGTCGCTATTTAACGAAGTTATATAATAACAGAGTTAACAAAATCCGAGAAGTAATGCCGGATGCAGCGATTGGTGTTGATGTAATTGTCGGATTTCCTGGCGAAACGGAAGAGTTATTTATGGAAACTTATAATTTCTTAAATGATTTGCCAATCAGTTATCTCCATGTTTTTACTTATTCTGAAAGAGAAAATACCGAAGCTGCCGATATGCAAGGCGCGGTTCCAATTCCAGAAAGAAAAAGACGTAACAAAATGCTGAGAATCCTTTCCGAAAAAAAGAAAATGGAATTCTACAGAAATCAATTAGGGAAAAAACTTCCAGTTCTTTGGGAACACGAGAATAAGAACGGAATGATGTATGGCTTTACTGAAAATTATGTCAGAGTTTCAAAACCATTTGATGAAAAATCAATCAATCAAATAGAAATGATTGTCTTAGATAAAATTACTGAAGAAGGTAATGTTTCTATTAAGGAAACTCAGTTTGAAGATTTTTTAGCTAAGATTTAGAATAAAATTATTAAAAATAAAAAGGGAGAAATTTCAATCGTGAAATTTCTCCCTTTTATTTTTAGATGAAAATCTAATTAATTTTCATTAGTTTTTCTTGCTCTGGTATTGTAAAGCTGGAAATTGAAAACGAAACTTCTGTTTCTATAAACTCCATAAACAGAATCATCTCTTCCATAAGCAGCTCTGGATGGTACAATGATGACACCTTGCATATTGTATTCTGCAGAATTATCCAGATCAAAAGCATTAAAGTTTTTCAACGCTTCCTGTAAACCTTCAATCTCGTAAAAACTTCTGGTGTACGATGTTTTGTTATCGGTATTGTATTTATCAAGAACAGATTGTTTTACATAGTAGTAAGCGGGATCTAAGCTTGGGATACCAGAGGATGTAACATTATTAACAAAAGTAGTTTCATTGGAATAAGCAATCTTGTCATTTGTTTTCGTTGCTAAATAAGTTTTAGTTATTTGCATAAAACTAATTACGTCGGTTGTCCCAACAACTTTACCCGGATCTGGCTGTGCACCTGGTCTTACAATATAAATAACTCCTGAAGGAAGTGTTTTATAATCATAATCAATCAGTTTTTTCTCGTTATCATCTGTAGTTACAGTATCATCAAAAGGCGTAATCACACCTTTGCTGTTAAGATAATTTTTGGTTAAAAAATCTTTTGCTGCTGCATCGTCATAGGTTTTTTGATCCTCAACTGATATTTCCGGAACAACTTCCTCTTCATCACGATCCTTTTTGCAGCCTTGCAAAACGACTACGGAAAGAGCTATTCCTAAAAGTATTTTCTTCATTTTTTTATTTAATGTTAAATTGCGATTAATTTTAACGTGACAAAAGTATAAAAAATTATGAGAATAGATAAATTTTTATGGAGTGTAAGATTTTATAGGACCAGAACCATTGCAGCAGATGAAATAAAAAAAAATAGAGTAAGCATAGGAGAAAATGTTGTAAAATCTTCTAAAGAAGTGAAAAATGGAGATATTATAAAAATCAGAAAAAATCAAATCGATTATAAAATCAAAGTTATAGATATACCGAAAAGCAGAGTAGGAGCCAAATTAGTTTCTATCTATGTTATTGATATGACAGAGAAAGACCAATATGAAATCTTGGCAATGAGAAAATCCTCACAAGATTATTACAGACAAAAAGGTATCGGTCGACCTACCAAAAAGGACAGAAGAGATATGGATGATTATTCAGCAGGCGACTCTACCGAAGATATGGATAATGATGATTGGGATGTATTTTTCAATGAGAATAAAGACGATGAAAATTAAATTTTTAAAAGTGATATAATTTCGTCTGAAATTAAATTAGCATTTTTAGAATCTGTATCAACAGTGAAATGAGCCTGAGAATAATAAGGATTTCTCTCAAAAAGATGTTTAGCAATAAACTCGGGAACATCAGAATCTTCTAATTTGGAAATCAAAGGTCTGGTGTGTTTTTGTAAAAGAACACGTTCTGTTAAAGTTTTTACAGAGCCTCTCAAAAATATACTTTTAGATTTTTCATTGATGATTTCCATATTATTATAGTAAACAGGAGTTCCTCCGCCAAGACTTAAAATAATGTTGTCTTCTGAATTTAAAATTTCTTCCAAAATCCTTTTTTCCTCTTTTCGAAAGAAGATTTCACCCTTGTTTTGGAAGATTTCTGGGATTGTTTGCTGATGCTCTTCAGAAATCTTTTGATCAAGGTCAATTAATGTGAAATTTATTTTTTGGCTCAAGTTTTTGGAAATGTGAGATTTACCACTACCCATATATCCCAATAGAGAAATAATCATAATTTTATTTTAAACAAAGTTCGAAAAAAATTTTGAGATTTTAAAAAAAGCCCTATCTTTGCACCACTCTAAACGGAACAACATATGTTGCTAAGTTTAAGAAGTGGCCGACCTGGTAGCTCAGCTGGTAGAGCAATACACTTTTAATGTATGGGTCCTGGGTTCGAATCCCAGCCAGGTCACTAGCAAATAAATCCGTAGCGATACGGTTTTTTTTTGCCTGCGTGGTGAAATTGGTAGACACGCCATCTTGAGGGGGTGGTTTCCTAAGGATGTGCTGGTTCGAGTCCAGTCGCAGGCACTGCAAAAATTTAGATAAGAGATAGTCGATATTTGATTTGTTATTTTCTAATCATTTATCTCTCATCAAAGACCGACCTGGTAGCTCAGCTGGTAGAGCAATACACTTTTAATGTATGGGTCCTGGGTTCGAATCCCAGCCAGGTCACAATTTACGCAAGTAAATTTTTTTCATATTAATATTTTGTGATTTGGTGTAGAAGCTTCTTGTAAAAGAAGCTTCTTTTTTGTTTAAATCTATCTTTAATCCAAATGAAGATTGTCAATTAATCTTACACTGCCAACATTCACTACGATAAAAGCTCTGTAGTTTTTGTTTTCTGATAAAGAGTCAACCTCTTTCAAAGTTTCTTCATCCGCAATCATAAAATATTCCAAATCCATTTCTCCTTGGTTGAAGTTGTTTTCAACCCTTTCCTTAATTTCAGAAACATTTAAAGTTTTTGTCCAGTCATTAACCTGCTTCAAAGTCTTATATATAATAGATGAAGTTTCTTTTTCAGTTTCAGAAAGTCTCATATTACGAGAACTCATGGCTAATCCGTTATATTCTCTATGGATTTTCACACCGTGAATTTTGATTTTCAAATCCAAAACTTCAACCAATTTTTCGATGATTTTTAATTGCTGAAAATCTTTTTCTCCAAAATAAGCGTTGTCTGGTTGTACTTGTCGGAATAATTCTTCTACAACTGTTCCAACACCATCAAAATGTCCTGGTCTGGCAGCGCCTTCCATTTCGTTTTCGATTCCTCCAAAATTGTAACTTTTCCTTTCCATCCCGTTAGGATAGATATCTTCAACTCTCGGAATATACACTGCATCTACAAGATTTGAATTTTCTAATTTCTTGATGTCATCTTCTATGGTTCTAGGATATTTTTCAAGATCTTCAAGATTATTAAACTGAGTAGGATTAACAAAAATAGAAGATACTACAATATCGTTTTCCTTTCTTGCTTCCAGATAAAGTGAAATATGTCCTTCGTGCAAGGCGCCCATTGTGGGCGCGAAACCTATTGATTTGCCTTGTTTTTTTTGAGTATTAATATAATTTGAAAATGAATTGTAATCGTAGAAAACCTGCATTATTATATTGATGTTTATAGTTCAAAGGTAATAGTTTTTTAGATTGATTTTATTAGAATCCAGATAGTTTCATTCAAATTTAAAAACATTTAAATGATAAAAATTGTAATTGAGTGACTTATAATGTTTAATAAACCCATTGTTTCATTTAGAAATTAACATTTAGCTATAATTAACTTGTTGATATATAATATGTTTGAATGTTAAGTATTAATATTAAGGAAAATAAATGTTTTGATTTAATTTTTTGTAATTTTGCAAAATGAAGTTTTTGTACTTCGTTTAAAGTAAATTTTATGCCTAATCAAAAGATTTTATACGTTACTACGGAAATGTTTCCCTACCAAGAGGAGACAAATATCGGGAGCTTGGTACACAAAATGGCGCTGAAAATGCACGGCGGAGGTAACGATGTAAGGGTTTTTATGCCTAGATTCGGACAGATCAGTGAAAGAAAATTCCAATTGCACGAGGTAATCAGACTTTCTGGGATGAACATCATTATTAATGATCTGGATCAACCATTGATTATTAAAGTTGCTTCTTTACCTGGCGAGCGTTTGCAGGTTTATTTCATTGATAATGAAGAGTACTTCAAAAGAAAACAATATTATTTTGATGATGAGGGTGCACCCTTCGAAGATAATAACGAGAGAGCTGTGTTCTTTGCAAGAGGTGTTATAGAAACTATCAAAAAACTGAATTGGGTTCCGGATGTTATCCATTTAAATGGATGGATGTCAGCTTTAATCCCGATTTATTTGAAAACTTATTACAAAGACGATACTTATTTCAAAGATACCAAAATTGTTCTTTCTGTATATAATGAGGATGATATTCCGTTGAATGAAAATACCAAAGAAATTTTGGAATTCGATAATATTTCTGGTCTACAATCGTTAGATAAACCAAGCTTCTTGAATTTTGTTAATGCAAGTATGGATTATGTAGATGTCATCGTAAAAGGAAATGAATTTCTTGAAGAAAAACTTGAGGAGGCTTATGGGAAAGCAGATGCTGAAAAATCAGACTATCTGAATGCAGATTCTATAGCTCAGGTTTATTAATTACTATTGTTCATAAAATAATGATAAAAATAAAAACATTAATGAAGTTGCTTCCGTTCTTTTTGATGGGAGTAATTGTATTAAATTCTTGTGAAGGAGATTTAGATGATCTAGGGTCTCAATTGGTAGAAGGAGCAGATGGTGCAGATCAAGCGTATAGTATTATCGCTTACAATATTAATAATAATGATGTTATCCAATCAGATGCTTCTAAACTGGATAGTGTTAGAATAGGTAATTTTGAAGAGGATGTTTTTGGAAGTCAGAAAGTATCATACCTTACTCAGTTAAGATTGGATACTTATAATCCTGATTTTGGAAAAAATCCTGTTATCGACTCTGTAGTTCTTACTTTGAAGCCGAGATACGCTACAGATTCTCTTACTACAAATACAACCGAAGATTATATTTACCCAGATGGTTCAGTTGCTGCTAAAAAGGTAGTTACGACATATCCTGTAAGCAAATACGGAAGAACCAAAAACGGAAAAGATAAATTAGTCGTTAATATAAAAGTGAATGAAGTAACCGACTTTATGGGCGGAGCTTCAGATTCATTATCTTCAAATAAAGCTTTTGCGATAGGTTCACAGATTGGATCTAAGTCTTTCAATGGGACTGTGAATTCAGTGGTAATTACTAAAGATTCAGATGGTTCAGAATTGTTGAACCGAAGCGTTTCTATGAGAATGAAACTGGATAGTGCATTTTTCCAAAATAAAATTATCGCTAAACAAGGTAATCAGGTTTTAAAGGATGCGGCTTCTTTTATCAGATATTTCAAAGGAATCAGCATTTCTGTTGATGAGCCAAAAGGTTACCTTTTTTCTATGGCACCTAACGATGCAGGAATTGTAATTTATTATAAGAACGATGTTACTGCAACAGATGGAACCGTTACCAGAACAAAAGCGCAAACTACTTTGAATTTAGGATCTGGTAATACTCATTTTAGTAGTATTATTTTCAATAGGCCTGCTGATTATACGACTGCAATGGGCTTAGCTGTTAAGGCTAAAGATTTGGATAAACCTGAAGTGCCTCAGTTTCCTGTTACTGCAGCTGATAAGTTATATATGCAAGGAATGGGCGGAAGTAGTATTGGTTTAAGAATCCCTGCTGGTACTATTTTAGCGCTTAAAAAACTATATAAGGAGAATAAAGTAGGAATCGTTTCTGCAAAACTTCGTTTATTCAATGATGATATAACTTGGAAAAATTCATACAGAAAACCAAGCAGTTTAATCGTTCGCCAAAATAATGAAACTGGATTTTTACCAGATATGACAGAGTTGGCTAGTGCAGGCTATTCATTAATAAAAACAGCTAATCTTTCTACAGAAAATGCATCTTATGATATAGGAATTACGGCATCTTTAAAGAAAATTATCGAAGATGAGACTTATGATGTTACAAAAGGAAAAGACTTTATTGTTAATGTCGGAAGTTATTTAAGTGATGCTTCTACTGGTCTTTTATTAGGACAAGCATATAATGACAGAGCTTATAATCCGTACCGTATCGTGCTTAAAGGAACAGATATAAATAATCTGGGTAATGCGGGTGAAAAAATATTAAATACTTCTAAGGTAGCTCAGCTTAGAATAATATATACTAAAAAATAAAAACATAAACTATGTGTGGAATTGTTGGATATACAGGTTTTAGAGATGCATATGATATAGTAATCAACGGGTTGCGTCGTCTGGAATATCGTGGTTATGACAGTGCTGGGATTATTTTAGAATCTCAAAACGGAGATTTGGAAGTTAAAAAAACCAAAGGAAAAGTAGATGATCTTGTCGCAATTTCAAAAGGTTTGAAGGAAACTGCTAAATTAGGGATGGGTCACACAAGATGGGCTACACACGGTGTTCCTAGTGATAACAATTCTCATCCACACCTTTCTAATAATGGTAAAATTGCAATTGTGCATAATGGTATTATCGAAAATTATGATACGATTAAAACAATGCTTATCAATAAAGATTACGAGTTTAAATCTGAAACAGATACAGAAGTTTTAGTAAATCTTATCCAGTATTTTATGGATAAAGAGCCTGCTTTAGACTTCCCGGAAGCTGTAAGATATGCTTTGAACGAAGTTTATGGCGCTTATGCGGTTTCTGTGATGCATGAAGATTTTCCAGGACAGCTAGTAGTTGCGAGATTAGGTTCTCCTTTAGCTGTTGGTATTGGTGAAAACGAGTATTTTGTTGCTTCTGATGCATCACCATTTGTTGAATTTACAAAAGAAGCAGTTTACCTTGAAGAAGGTCACATGGCGACAATCTCTTTAGAATCTGGAATCGACATCAGAACAATTAAAGAAAATGCTAAAATCGAGCCTGCTATTCAAGAACTAAGACTTAATCTGGAACAAATAGAAAAAGGTGGTTACGATCATTTTATGTTAAAAGAAATCTTCGAACAGCCAAAGTCTATTCACGATACAATGAGAGGCCGCCTTTTGGTTGATGAAGGAATCATTAAAATGGCTGGTATCTGGGATCATTTAGATAGGTTGACTAATGCGGAAAGAATTATCATCATTGCTTGTGGTACTTCTTGGCATGCCGGATTAATAGGAGAATATCTTATTGAAGAGTTTGCCAGAGTTCCGGTAGAAGTAGAGTATGCTTCAGAGTTCAGATACAGAGATCCAATTATAAGTTCTAAAGATGTAGTTATTGCAATTTCCCAATCGGGTGAAACGGCTGATACAATGGCTGCCATCAAATTAGCTAAAGAAAAAGGGGCTTTCGTTTTTGGAATTTGTAATGTTGTCGATTCTTCAATCGCTCGTTACACAGATGCTGGTGCTTATACACACGCTGGACCAGAAATTGGTGTAGCTTCTACAAAAGCTTTCACTGCACAATTAACAATATTATCATTAATTGCAATTAAGTTAGGTAATCATAATGGAAATCTTGGAAAAGCAGATTTCATGAGATTAATTACTGAATTGAATGCTATTCCGAAAAAAGTAGAAGACGTTCTTAACTCAGTAGATGAAACAGTTAAAACAATTGCTTCCAAATTTGTTGATGCTACCAATTTCTTGTATTTAGGTAGAGGTTACAATTTCCCTACAGCTTTGGAAGGAGCTCTTAAATTAAAGGAGATTTCTTACATTCATGCTGAAGGTTATCCTGCTGCTGAAATGAAGCATGGACCTATTGCTTTGATTGATGAAAATATGCCAATTGTTATTATTGCTCCAAAAGTTGGACATTATGATAAGATTGTAAGCAATGTACAAGAAATCAAAGCTAGAAAGGGAAAAGTAATTGCAATTGTTAACAAAGGTGATATGCAAGTTTCTGCAATGGCGGACTATATTATAGAGATTCCTGAGACATCAGAATGCTTCTCTCCAATCTTAGCATCTATACCTTTACAGCTATTATCATATTATATTGCTGTGGCTAGAGGAGCTAATGTAGATCAGCCTAGAAACCTAGCAAAATCAGTTACTGTAGAATAATTTTGTAGTTTGTGAAATATTCTTTAACAAATTACGTTTTCAATTAAAATTGATAATTATTCATAAAAAAAATTATATATTTACCGCTTAATTTCTTTAAAATAGGATGAAAAGGATATTATTTATATTGTTGTCAACTTCGGTTATCATTTCTTGTTCCAAAGGTGGAGGGAAAGGTATTACAGGTAACCCCGGAATCAAGGGTGAGCTTGTTCCAAGAGGATCTTCAAAATCATTTATAGCAGAAAGACCTTATGGGATGGTTCCAATTCCAGGTGGATCTTTTGTAATGGGTATGGCAGATCAGGACTTTGCGAGTACACCGGAGAAAGCAATGCCAAAAACTGTGACAGTTTCTTCCTTTTTTATGGATGAGACAGAGGTTACAAACGCAGAATATCGTGTTTTCATCAATGCTGTTAGAGATTCAATTGCCAGAGGCTTATTAGCTGAAGCTGCTGGAGAAGGTGGAGGAGAAGAAGGCGGAAACGGCGGGTCTATTGCTGACTATGCTTATGCTTCTAAAAAAACTGGTGAAGAGGCAAGTCCTTATCAGAAATTTTTGGAATCTCAAGGTGGTAGAGATGGTTATGATGAATCTAAAAAATTAGATAAAAAAGTACCATTAACTTATAATACTTCAGCTTATCCGGATGAGAAATATGCAGAGGTTTTAGAATCTATGTACTTACCTGCTGAAAAGAGAATCAATAATGAAAGAATCATTGATTGGTCTAAGATTAAATATAATTATCAGTGGGAGGATGTTGCTTCTGCGGTAAAAGATAAAGATAGAGGGACTAAGTATCTTAAGAAAGAAAGTATTGCCGTTTATCCAGACACTACAGTTTGGGTTAAGGATTTTAACTATGCTTACAATGAGCCTTTGTTTGATCAATATTTTTGGCATAATGCCTATAAAGAATATCCTGTTGTTGGTGTAACTTGGGATCAGGCTAGAGCTTATTGTGATTTCAAAACTAAAATCAAAACCGATTATAACAACAGTCTTAAAAAGAAAAAGCAAAAAGCTATGAGATTCCGTCTTCCAACAGAATCTGAATGGGAGTATGCTGCAAAAGGTGGAATCCAAAATGCTACTTATCCTTGGGGAGGGCCTTATTTGCAGGATGATAGAGGATGCTACTTAGCCAACTTCAAACCTAAAAGAGGTACTTATATAGAAGATGAGAAAAAAGGAACCTATACTTACACAGGTCCTGTAAAAAAATTCCCTAAAAATGGATATGGTTTGTATGATATGGCAGGAAATGTTGCAGAATGGACAGAGTCTCCTTACAATAACTCAACTTACGAATTCTCATCAACTTTAAATCCATATTTATCTAACCAAGCTTACAGAGAAGTTAAGAAAACTGTAAGAGGTGGTTCTTGGAAAGATGTAGGTTATCTATTAATGACTGGGTACAGAGATTGGGAAAGAAAAGATTCTGCAAGAAGTTATATCGGGTTCAGAACTATCCAGGATATTCCAGCTGGAGCAGGTAAATTCACAAGAAAAACAAAATAAATTATAAAATAAACTAACTTTTACTAACTAACTAAAAATTGAAAAAATGTTTAAAACTAAAGAATCAATAACTAACTTTGTTTATTCGTTTGGTGCAGCTATCGTAATCTTAGGTGCTTTATTCAAAATGACGCACTGGCACGTAGGACCTATTACTGGTAACGTAGCACTTGCTGCAGGTTTGATTACAGAAGCAATCATCTTCTTGTTCTTCGCATTCGATCCACCAGCAAAAGAAGAAAATTATGCTTGGGAAAACGTTTACCCAGAATTATTGGATGAGTCTGCTGAAAGACAACCAAGAAAAGTTGTTGCTAAAGTAGAAAATAAAGAATTGGAAGTTTCATTATCTGACAAGCTTGACAAAATGTTAGCTGATGCTAAATTAGACGTAAGCTTATTCGAAAGATTAAGAGGCGGAATTGATAAATTCTCATCCTCCGTAGATCAAATCAACCAAACTGTAGATGTTTCTGCTTCTACTCACAAATATAACGAGCAATTGAATCTTGCTGCTTCTCACCTTGAGAGTATGAATGCTTTATATGCTTTACAATTGGAACAAGGTCAAAAACAGTCTGAGTTCAGTAAAAAATATGTTGAAGATATCCAGAAATCTGCAGCACAATCAGAAAAATTCAATGAGGAATTACAAGGTTTAACTTCTAATCTTAATAGTCTTAACAGAGTTTATGGTGGTATGCTTAGCGCAATGAAGTCTTAATCACTATCATTTTAATTATTGTTTAACATTTAAATTATTGTATTAAAATGGCAGGAGGTAAACAGACACCACGTCAGAAGATGATTAACCTGATGTATTTGGTTTTCATTGCGATGCTTGCAATGCAGATCGATCAGGAAATCATCAGATCATATAAAGATACCAATCAATCATTAACTGATACCAGACTTACAGTTCAGGACAAGAATGATAAGATTTTCAAAAAGACTTTAGAAGCTAAGGCTGTTTCTTCACCAGAAAACTATGGTCCATTGTTAGATCAGTATAAAGGTTTAGAAGGAAAAACTAACGAACTAGTTAATTTTATTGAAGACCTTAAAACTAAAATGAGTACCGAAGCTGAGTATAATCCTACTTTGGCTGTTGAAGAAAGTTTTACTGCTCTTAACAATACTGAGCCAGCTACTAATAACTTCTTTAAAGATGGTGATGAAAAAAACCCATCTAAAACGGCTACAGATCTTCAAGCTAAGATTAATGGCTTAAGAGATTTTATTGTAAGTACTTTCGGAGCTAATCCTCAATTGAAAGATGTTGCTGAAAGAGCTAAAAAAACACTTGTTGCAGATTTTCCTAAGGGAGATAAAAGAGCTGCAAAAGGGTGGATCCAGTATAAATTTTATAACCAACCATTAGTTGCTGCACTTTCTAACTTAGAAGTTATCCAGTCAGAAGCTAGAAACTTACAATCAGATGCAATCACTTCTATGCTTCAGGAGAAAGTAGATGCTGATATCAAATTTGATGCTTACGAAGCTTTAGTATCTGGACCAAGTTCAGTTATGAAAGGTGAACCAGCTCAAATTAAAGTGGCGATCGGAACTTTTGCTAGTTCAGTACCTGGTCTATCAATTTCTGGAGCTCAGGTTGTAAATGGACAAGGTATTATTACGCCTAATACAGGTTCTACTGGAGAGCAAAAATTCCAAGGGACTATTACATTTAACGATAAAAATGGAAAGGCACATTCACTTCCATATGCACATACACTTAATGTAGTTTCTGGTGCAGAAGCACTTAAAGAACAAAGTGGTGCAATCTTAGCAGCTGACAAAATGAATGTTCTTTACAGAGGGCTTTCCAACCCAGTTTCAGGATCAATCTTAGGTGCAGATCTTAGTGCTACTACTTTATCAGCAGCTGGTGCATCTGTTAGCGGAAGCAGTGGAAAATGGAATGTTACACCAGGTTCTGGTAATGAGGTTACACTTACAATTGCTGGAAAATCACCAAGTGGAAAAACAATTACTCAGCCTTTCAAATTTAGAATTAAAAATATCCCTCCACCAAGAGGAGAGATCAGAGGTAAGAGTTATGACGTTATGCCTGCAAACATGATTTCAAAACAAACTTTAACGGCTACGCTTAAAGATTTTGATTTCCCTGTGTCGTTTAACGTTGTAAGCTTCAAAGTTAAAGTTCCTGGTAAAGCAGTAATGACCGTAAACGGAAACTCATTAGCTCCTGTTGAACCTTTAACAAAAGGCTTGAGATCTGGAGATAACATAGCAATCTTTGATGTTCAGGCAACTGCACAGGGATTGAGTGGAGTAGTACTTCCTAATATTAGTGGGGTTGTTATTAGTGCACTATAAAAAAATTAAAAAACAGTTTTATCTGATTGATTTTATATTTCAATACTTATTATGAAAAAGATTATATATAGTTTAATTTGTCTTTCCTCAACAATGGTTTTTGGACAGAGTAGCATTCTTAATGCTAATTCGCCACAGACTTTCAGAGAAGATCGTGAGATTAAGAAAGATAGTATTACGCCTCTTAAATATGGATTTATCGAAGATAAAGACATCTTGAGAAGTATGGTTGTATGGGAGATTATTGATATGAATGATAAAATCAATCAGCCTTTTTACCATAATGCTGATGGCTTGGTTTCTCAAAACAAGTCTCTTTATCAGATCTTATTAGATGCTGTTAATTCAGGTAAAATAAAAGAAGTTTATTCTGGCGATGATTTTACAAGCAGATTAACTCCTGAGGGAATTGCTGCTGCAACGTCTGTTCCAATGGTAGATAATTATTTTACCGAAATAATGAACGCTAATAAAATCGAAGATGCAGAAGCGCAAAGACTTTTAAAATATTTTACTTCATTAAAAGGAACTGGTAACAAGCAAGTTGATGGAATGTTTATGAAATATTCTACTAGACTGGCGGATGTTTTGGAGTATAACGGAGCTGCTCAGCCTGCTGCTACTGAAGAAACTGTAACTACTGGTAAAGGTAAAAAGAAAAAAACTGTTAAAAAAACAACCAAAGCGCCTTCTATTGAACCAGGGACTATGCTTGTGAATTTGGACGGTTCTTGGTACAAAATCAAGAAAAGTGACATTGAGGCCAATGTTGGTTTTTCTGAAACCAAAACTGAAAAAGTTAAGGCACTTAAGTTGATGGGAATGTGGTATATCGATAAGAGAGATACTCAATTAAGATACAGACTGCTTGGAATTGCAGCGATGGGTGAAGATCCAAATGCGGCGATTCTAAAAGCAGAAAGAGCACAACAAATGCAAGAATCTGGAGCTCCGGTTGATCCTTCTATCTTAAATGAAGCTGGTGATTTAATTGATCTTTTCTGGATTTATTATCCGGATGCTAGACAAGTTCTAAGCAGCAATTATATCTTTAATGCTAAAAACTCTACTTCTGATATTACTTTTGATGATGTTCTTAATGCAAGAAGATTTTCATCAGTAATCTATAAAGCGGACAATGGTCTTGGTAGAGGCGGAAGCGGTATCATCGATGAGTATATTCCAAATGACGCAGAAGGACAATTGGAAGAAAGCGATAGAATCAAAGCACAGATTCTTCAAATGGAAAATGATATGTGGAATTACTAATATTTCTCATAGTCCAAATAAAAAAACCTGAGTATCTTTACTCAGGTTTTTTATTTTATGGAACAGGTAGATTACATCATCGTTGGAGCTGGATATGCTGGAGTTTTTTTCGCTCATCAATTGATTAAGGAAAAGAAATCTTTCAAGATTTTTTATGATGAAAATATCTCCGCTTCTCAAATTTCTGCTGGCGTTTGTAATCCGGTTATTTTGAAACGATTCAATACATTTTGGAAGTCTCATGAGCAAATCAATTATCTGGATATCATCTTCAAAGAAATAGAAATTTATACTTCTAAAAATTATTTGATTGATGAAAACGTTGTTCGAATTTTCCATAATGATTCCGAGAAAGTGCAATGGACCAAAAATTCTCATAAAGAAGATTTGAAGTCTTACCTTAACCCGGATTTTATAAAATTGAAGTCCGTTGAAAATCCTTTTGAAGCTGGAAAAGTCAATCAATCCTGCAGAATTGATGTTTCTAATTTCTTTACAGATATGTTGAATTATCTAGAGGACGATAATTATTTGGTTAAAGAAAAATTCGATCACCAATTAGTTGATGTAACGAACAATTCTTATAAGAATATTATCTTCAAGAATATTATTTTCTGCGAAGGCATTGCTAGTAACAACAACCCATTTTTTAGTAATATTCCAATTCAACCCAACAAAGGCCATTGTTTGAAAGTTAAGTTGAATAAAGTTCCTGATTCTTACATTATCAAGAAAAAGCACTTCTTATTTAATCTTCAGAATGATGACTATTACTATGGCGGAACTTACGACCGTTTTGACATGACTGATAATATTAATGATGAATCTGTCGAAGAATTAAAGTCAGGACTTCAAGCAATCTATAAAAATGAGTTTGAAATTCAGGATATCAATGTAGCCTTTCGTGCAACTGTTGCTGACAGAAGGCCGATTTTAGGAAGACATCAGGAACATAAAAATTTTTATATTTTTAATGGATTGGGAGCAAGAGGTGTTTATAACGGAAGTTATTTTTCAAAAGTACTATTTGATTTTATCGAGAATAATTTGAATCTCGAATCCGAAATTGATGTTAAAAGATTCTATTAATTTTTTAACGTATTTTAAATTATACTAATTTGGTCAAAATTGAATGAATTGTTAAATTTGTACCTGATTACATTGAATGATGGAGAACGAACTAAAAAAAACTTACCAAAAACTTATAGATGAAAATATTGAGTCAAAATCGATAGATGAAGTTCTTGAGATTCTGATAAATACTTTTCCCGATGAAGTTTGCTTTTCAACAAGCTTTAGTTTCGAAGACCAAGTAATTACAGATTTGGTCAAAGATTTACCAATAAAAGTTTTTACGCTTGACACAGGTCGATTATTCGAAGATACTTACAACACTTGGAATTTAACCAAATCCAAGTACAAACTACCTATAAAAGCCTATTACCCAAATCCGGAAGAATTGGAACCATTCATTCAGGACAATGGACCGGATTCATTTTACAGGTCTGTAGAGAACAGGAAAACCTGCTGTGAGATTAGAAAAGTTCATCCGCTGAAAAGAGCTCTGAAAGGTAATAAAATCTGGATTACGGGACTCAGAGCAGAGCATTCTGTAGCGAGAGAAAATCTTTCTCAATTCGAATGGGACGAGTCCAATCAAATCATCAAGTATCATCCAATCCTATTCTGGACAACGGAACAAGTAAGAGATTACATCAAAAAAAATAATATTCCTTATAATGTTTTGCACGACAAAGGTTTCGTTAGCATTGGTTGCGCGCCTTGTACAAGAGCAATTCAGCCAGGCGAAGATTTTCGTGCAGGTCGCTGGTGGTGGGAAGATGCCAGCAAAAAAGAATGTGGACTTCACGTTCATAAATAACAATTAATTAAGATTAAAATGTCAAAATATCATTTGGATTATCTGGAGCAGTTAGAATCCGAAGCCATTCATATTTTCAGGGAAGTTGCGGGGCAGTTTGAACGTCCAGCTTTGCTTTTCAGTGGAGGTAAGGACAGCATTACCCTCGTTCATCTAGCACTAAAAGCTTTTCGTCCAGGCAAATTTCCATTTCCGTTAGTTCACATCGATACAGGTCATAATTTTCCAGAAGTTCTGGAATTTCGTGACCAATTAGCTGAGCAGATTGGAGAAAAACTAATTGTAAGAAAAGTAGAAGACACTATTAAAGAAAAAGGTTTGAGAGAACCCAAAGGAAAATTGCCGAGCAGAAACGCATTGCAAACTTTTACACTTTTGGACACGATAGAAGAATTCGAATTCGATTGCTGCATCGGCGGCGGAAGACGCGATGAGGAAAAAGCCAGAGCCAAAGAACGTATTTTCTCTGTTCGTGATGATTTTGGGCAATGGGACCCAAAACTTCAGCGCCCAGAACTTTGGAATACCTACAACGGTAAAATCCACAAAGGAGAACAGGTGAGAGCATTTCCTATCAGTAACTGGACAGAATTGGATGTCTGGAATTACATTTTAAAAGAAAATATTCAATTACCTTCAATTTACTTTTCACACGAGAGAGAAGTTCTGAACCTCGATAATCAATTCATCGCAATGAATGAGTTTGTGAATCTTGATGAAAATGATGTCGTGACCACAGAAAAAGTTCGCTACAGAACAGTTGGCGATATGACATGTACTGCAGCAGTATTATCGGAAGCGAGTAATCTAGAGCAGGTGATTGCCGAAATTATCACCACCAAAACCAGCGAACGAGGCGAAACAAGAATAGACGACAGAACTTCGGAAGCCGCAATGGAGGACAGAAAAAAAGCGGGTTATTTTTAATTATTAATGATGAATGATAATTGATGAATGATTATAATCTAAAGCTAATTGTAAAATCATTTATCAACTATTAACTATCAATTATCAAAAAAATGGACATATTAAGATTCATCACTGCAGGAAGTGTAGACGACGGAAAAAGTACACTGATAGGCAGATTATTATACGATAGCAAAAACATTCTGATAGACCAGTTGGAAGCTGTTGAACGCGCCAGCAAATTCAAGAATGATGGCGAACTTGATTTAGCTTTGTTAACAGATGGTTTGAGAGCAGAACGTGAACAGGGAATCACCATTGACGTGGCGTACAAATATTTCTCCACACCTAAAAGGAAATTTATTATTGCGGATGCACCCGGTCACGTTCAGTACACCCGAAATATGATTACCGGAGCCAGCAATTCGGATTTGATTATCATCCTGATTGACGCCAGAAACGGAATCATAGAACAAACCAAAAGGCATTCGATTATTGCATCATTACTTAACATTCCGAATGTTGTAGTGGCGATTAACAAACTGGATTTGGTTAATTATTCCGAAGACATTTTTAACAATATCAAAAATGACTATTCAAAAATGGCAGAACAGCTGTCATTGAATAATATCGTTTATATTCCAATTTCGGCTTTAGATGGTGACAATATCGTTGACAAATCCGAAAATCTGAATTGGTATGAGGGAAAAACTTTATTGGATTATCTGGAGTCTGTTGAATTAGAAAATACCATCAATCTGGATAAAGCGAGATTTCCTGTTCAGTACGTGATTCGCCCTCAGACAGAAGAACTCCACGATTATCGTGGTTATGCAGGGAAAATCACCAGTGGAATCTACAAAGTTGGAGATTCGGTAACGATTTTACCTTCCGGAACCGAGAGTAAGATTTCAGCCATTGAAATCAACCAGCAAAAAGTAGAAGAAGCTTTTGCACCTCAAAGTGTGATTTTGCATTTGGAAAATGATGTGGATATCAGCCGAGGTGATTTGATTGTAAAATCCAACGACCTTCCAAAAATAGAGCAAGAACTTGATGTTTTGGTTTGCTGGATGGGCGACAAACCTTTGAAATCCGGTTCTAAATATCTAATTCAAAACAACACGACCCAAGTCAAAGGAGTCATCAAAGAAATTGAATACAAACTCGATGTCAATACTCTGGAAAAGCAAGAAGTGGAACAGGTTTCCCTCAACGAAATTGTAAAATTAAAATTAAAAACAGCAAAACCTTTGGCTTATGATTCTTACAAAGATTTGGCGACAAACGGCGGAATCATCTTTATCGATGAATCGAGTTTTGTAACAGTTGGCGCAGGATTGATTCAATAATTTTAAATAAGAAAGACTTTGACATCAAAAATTTCACTTCCGGTTTTCATTAACGCATCGACTAACAAAATTCTGATTGTCGGCGGTGGAAAATTAGCTTCGGAACAGCTTAATGATATTATGCAGAATATTCCGGATGCTAATCTAAGTGTCCTTGCAAAGAGACTGTCTGATGATATCAAAAACCTGTTGCTGGAAAATACGTCGGTCAAGATTATCAATGAAGATTTTGATGATTCTTATTTGGAAATTGCAGATTTGTTCATTGTGGCGACAGAAGATTTTGCTCAAGATCAATTGATAATTAATAAAATTAAAGAAAGAAAAAACTTATATTTCGCTCCAAGTCTCCCTTCTGATCAAGATTTTTTCTTTCGTGGAAATAATGATTCGCAAGAGAGGAAATCTCTTTTCATTATTAATGGCGAGAAGAAATGGCGAAGGATTGCAACTGTGTTTTTCTGGGCATTTGTCGTTTTGCTGATAGGAAATATAGTGTCATTTTATATCGGATTCAAAGATTTGCAAGTTGCTTATCAATATCTGAATCATAATACAGATGAACGATTTTTCTGGTTATTTTTGGTCGGATTTTTAGCACAATTGATTGATGGCGCATTAGGAATGGGCTACGGCGTGACTTGCACAGCAGCACTTTTGTACATCGGGATTCCTTTGCCGGCAATCAGTAGCAGTATTCATACAGCAGAGATGTTTTCCAGCGGCGCTTCCGGATTTAGTCACTATAAATTTGGGAATATCAATAAGAAATTATTCAAAAATATTTTGATTCCAGGAGTTATCGGAGCAGTTTTGGGTGCATTGCTTTTGTCTTATTTCGGGGAGAAATATGCCGGAATCATCAAACCGATTCTGGCAACATACACTTTCATCCTTGGAATCAGAATTTTGTTCAATGCTTTTAAGAAAAATAAGAAACGCAAAAAGACGAAAAGAGTAGGTTGGCTTGCTGGAGCTGGAGGCTTCTTGGATTCCTTTGGTGGCGGAGGTTGGGGACCATTAGTCACATCAACTTTGATTTCAAAAGGAAAAACACCGCGCTACATCATCGGAACAGTGAGTTTAACGGAGTTTTTTGTAACCTTCGCCAGTGCACTGACATTCTTTTCAGTCATCGGAATCAGCCATTGGCAATTGATTGCCGCTTTAATTTTAGGTGGCGTTCTTGCTGCTCCAATTGCTGCAAAACTGGCAGGGAAATTACCTCTTAAAGCAATGTTTATCGGAGTAGGATTAATGGTTATAATCTGGAGTCTTAATGTTTTATTGAAGGCTTTGCATCTGATCTGATTCTTTAGATAAATGTCAAAATCAAAGCAATTACCAATCCGATAGCTGTGAAAACCATACCGCGTTTGAAAGCTTTGGTCTTAGGATTAAACATCCAGAAACTAGAAATTACAAAGAAAAATAAGGAAATTCCGAAGAATGTATTCAGTGGAGATAGTGTGTCTTTGGATTGAGACTTGTGAAGTTTCGTCATTTTGTCTAAAACGAATGGTAATTCTTTTTTAGAATATTTTGCTTCACCAGTTTTGATATTATAAGTTCCTTGTTTGAAAAACATTACATCTCCTTCCGTTTTCTCCACTTCAAACCCTTTGATTTTGATTTCTTTTCCTAGTTTTTTCTCATCCAAATTAGCCTCGAATTTCTTCTCGTAACTCTTTTCCTTTTTAAGAAAATCTGTATCTCTGTAAACCAACAAAACGCCACTGATAGCATAAACAGCCATTATTCCAGCCAAGAAATATCCCAGATATCGGTGTGTGATTCTCATAAAGCTTCTCGTATCTTTTATTTTGTCCATTTTATTCTTGTTTTTATTAATTTGAAAAAGTGGAGACAAATGTATGACTCCACTTTTATTTTTAGAAATTTGATTTGATATTTATTAAAGTTTGTATGTCAAAGTCACATAAAAGTTTCTTGGCATAATCGGATTCACGGAGTAATTTTCGTGTACATTATAATTTAAAACATCGAATGCATTAGCTAATTTCCCTTGGATAAGAAACTTTTTATAATGATATGCAATACTGAAATCGACCTGAGTGAAATCTGTCAGTGGTATCATTCTATCTGTTTTCTGATTTCCATTCTCATCTTTTTGGTTGTTCCAACCTCCAAATCTACTTCCAGTATAAAATGCAGTTGCACCGATTTTTAAACCTTTTACATAGTTGTCAAAAGTATAGAACACAGAAGCGTTGGCTGTATTGAGAGGCGTTCTAACAATTCTTTCACCTTCAATAAAACTATTGAGAGTATTCGGGGTGTTACGGTAAGTCATATAATTATAAGAATATCCGGCAATCACAGATAGATTAGCAAGTGGATTTCCAGTGATGTCCACTTCCACACCTTGGCTTCTCGTTTTTCCAGTCAGTTCCTTGATATTGGTGTTTGTGTTTACTCTTCCATATTCGTCGAATGGTGCTGTTTGAGCCAGATTACTGTTGTCGATTTGATAAGCAGTAACATTAAAAGCTAACGTGTTGCCCAAAAGATTTTTCTTCAAACCTACTTCCCATTGGTCAATGATAGATGCTGGAAGAGCTTTGTTATTGATGTCATTTCCAGTATTCGGTGTAAAGGAGTTGGAATAGCTGGCAAATGTTGTTAAACTGTCGTTCCATTCGTAAACAAGACCAAATCTCGGAGAAAATGCACTCTGTGAAAATAATTGTCCGCCAGATTTTTTATTGTCATAGTAAGTCGTCGTCAAAACAGGTCTATTCTCCAGATAAGACCATCTTATGCCCGCCAGAACTTTGAATTTTTCTGTTACCGAAATCAAGTCCTGAACATAGAATCCAATTCTTCTCGTTGGTGTTCTTATCAGGTCTCTTTTTTTAGTTTCCAAAATATTGCCACTCGCCCAGCTTGATTCATTACTTAGATATATTTTATTGTCTTCGGTATTACCATTGGTTCCATATTTTACCGTTGAATCTTTATCTGGTGTCCAGGTGCCATCATTTTTCAAATAAGAAAATGTATAAACGTCGGCCTGCAGATAATCAGCATCACCACCAAATAATAATTTATGTTTCAATCTTCCTGTATTGAACTCACCGTTAAGATTGATTTGTATGGAAGCATAATTTTGTTCTTGATAATTTTTAGCAGCCGTTCTTTCCCAGTAATAATCACTCTTTGTCGTGTCATACATCCACTGCATTCTTTCTCCTCCGAAAAAGTCTCTTGTATAATTCTGGTAAGAAGCCACAGCATTCAGTGCCCATTTCGGATTAAAAGAGTGATTTAACGTTACCGTAGACGTTGCCATCTGGTTGATTTGATTCTGCCAGCTAATGCCGGGATTTTCTTTGATGCCCAGCAAATTGTTGATGATAGACTTTGATGTCTTTGGAACAATAACTAAGGTTCCGATTCCAAAATCAGGAGTGAATTCCTGCTTCAAGTAATCACCTTCAACAATCAACTGTGTTTTATCGGATAGGTTGAAAAGAAAACTCGGATTGAAATAATACTTTTCGCCAGTCACACCGTTTCTGAAACTCTCCTTGTTTTCATAAGCGCCATTGACACGGAAAGCCGCTGTTTTACTTAATGCGTTGTAATAATCTATTGCTGTTTTATAATTGTTCCAACTTCCGACACTGGCTGCAATGGTTCCGCCCTCTTTAAAAAGTGGTTTTTTAGTAATCATATTCAAGATACCTCCTGGCGCAATATTTCCGTATAAAATAGCCGCACTTCCTTTTAGAACTTCTACGCGTTCCATTCCCGAAACTTCTGGAAAAATACCACTGTTGATTCGGGCTCCGTTTTTATAGATATTCTCGTTACCAAAGGTGTAGCCTCTTGCACCGAAACTATCCTGAGAACCACCTCTAGCAGAAGTAATATACATTCCGTTGACGTTTCGTACGATATCCGACAATTGCTGTGCCTGTTGTTGTTCGATGATTTCGTGAGTTACAATAGCAGTGGCCTGCGGATTTTCCATCACGTCAAGGTTGGACTTGGTAGTGAAAGTTTTTGCCTTATTCGGATTTCCCGCTTTATGAAGCTTGACATCTTCTATGGTTCTTACATTGAGCGAATCTGTTTTCTTTTCCTGACCGTAGCCATATACAGACAATGTGATAAGACCTAGTACAGCAACATTTTTTCTCATAGTTTATTTAGAATATTTAAAAACTGGGCAAAAGTATAAAATGTATCATTACCTACTCAGTTTTATTTTAAATAATTCTAAATAATAAAATTTATTTGATTTAATTATTTGTAAATCAATGTTTTATAATATTATGATATTTATCAATTAATCTTGAAGCTCCAACCAACGCATTTCAAATTCTTCAAGTTTTTCTGATATTGTTTCAAGTTCAGAAGATAATTTTGAGATTTTATCGTAATCGGTTTCGTTATTCAGTTCGTCCAGAATTTTGCTTCGTTGTTCTTCCAGTTTGGGCATTTCTTTCTCGATGGTTTCCAGCTCGTGCTGCTCTTTGAAAGATAATTTTTTCTTTGCGGGTTGATTTTTTACGACTGGCGCAGGCGTTTTTTTCGGAGTTTCAACCTTCTCAACTTTTGGTGTTTCTGCTTTTGGATTTTTCTCTTCGTTTTTCAGATGTTCTCTATATTCTGAGAAATTCCCGACAAATTCTTTGATTTTTCCTTCACCTTCAAAGGCCAAAACGTGATCCACAATTCTGTCCATAAAATAACGGTCGTGCGAAACAATAATCAAACTACCCTGAAAATTCTGTAAAAAGTTTTCCAAAACCGTCAATGTTGGTAAGTCCAAATCATTCGTAGGCTCATCAAAAATGAGGAAATTCGGGTTTTGATAAAGAATATACATCAAGTGCAAACGACGTTTTTCTCCGCCCGAAAGTTTAGAAATCGGCGAATATTGCGTCTGGTCATCAAACAAGAACAATCTCAAGAACTGAGAAGCCGAAATGGTTTTCCCATTAGCCAGCGGGAAATTCTCACCAATTTCTTTTATGAAATCAATCACACGCTCATCTTCTTTATATTGAAGTCCTTTCTGAGCAAAATAGCCGAATTTAATCGTTTCTCCGGTTTCAATCTCTCCGGAATCTTTCGGCTCAAAACCTTGAATAATATTCAGTAAAGTGGATTTTCCAGCACCATTTTTTCCAACAATCCCCACTTTTTCACCTCTTTGAAATTGATAAGAAAAATCTTTGAAAAGGACTTTGTCACCAAAGCTTTTGTTGATGTTTTTCAATTCAAGAATTTTATTTCCCAATCTTTTCATCTCGAAATCCAATTCCAAAGCTTGTTTTCTGGTATCGGTTTTCGCTATTTTTTCGGTTTCGTAAAAATCATCTTGTCTCGATTTGGACTTTGTAGTTCTCGCTTTCGGCTGTCTTCTCATCCATTCCAGCTCCTTTCTGTAAAGGTTTTGTGCTTTATCAATCGTTGAGTTCAGATTGTCCTCACGAATCATTTTGTTCTCAAGATAAGTCGCATAACTTCCGTTGTGGAGGTAGAGATTTCCGTCTTCCATTTCCCATATTTTATCACAAACAGCATCTAAAAAATAACGGTCGTGCGTTACCAAAAGCAATGTGATTTTCGCTTTACTCAGATAGTTTTCCAGCCATTCTACCATTTCCACATCCAAGTGGTTGGTCGGTTCATCCATAATCAATAAGGTATGGCGATGTTCAGCTCTGGTTTCTGTCAAAAGTTTTGCCAACGCAATTCTCTTGATTTGTCCGCCGGAAAGCGTTCCCATTTTCGCTTTCAAATCTGTGATTTTGAGCTGAGAAAGGATTTGTTCCATTTCGTTTTCCAAATCCCAAGCCTTATGGATTTCCATCTCTGCCAAAGCCGCTTCCATATCATCAGGATTTTCAGAAGTTAATGCGTAATGGTATTTTTTCAAAGCTAAAATTGGGGCAGAATCCAAAGTCATCATAAATTCCTCCACAGACAATTTCGGGTCAAAATCAATTTCCTGGTCAAATAAAACAACCTGAATATCTTTGTTGATAACCGTAGTTCCGCTATCCGCGATTTCCTTTCCCATCAGGATTTTCAGAAGGGTAGACTTTCCGCTCCCATTTTTGGCAACGATAGCAATTTTGTCGCCTTCGTTCACGTGGAAATTGATATTTTTGAATAAGACTTTGACGCCGTATGATTTGCTCAGATTTTCTGCAGAAACGTAATTCATTGTATGGTTTATAACGATTTGCGAAAATACAAAATTGAAAACCGAATATACCATTAAACTCCATTAATAAAACAATTTTTTGGGCAGCTTTATCCTTCTTCCGCTCCCAATCTTTTCACTCCACTGCGTTGCGTAAAAAGGATTTCCGCTCAAGCCGGGCTGCTGCGATTCAGTGTTCCATTATAATTGTTTATTATTAGTAATCATCTCTGTCTTTAGAAGATTTTAACTAAAATATTAGTTGTTTTTTAATTTTTGTTTAGATTATTGAAAAAAAAATTCAGAAGTTTGTTTTCAAATTAAACCTATGAAAAAACTTTACTTTCTTTTCGTATTCTTTATTTACTTTTTTTCTCAAGCGCAACTTATTTCAGGAACAGTTTTATCCAAAGATGACAATCAACCAATTCCTTATGCCAAAATCGGAATCCTGAATAGTAATTATGGTGTTCAGGCGGATGAAAATGGAAAATTCGAAATTCAGTTGGAGAAAGTAAGTAAAGACAAAGAGCTGATAGTTGTTGTGGGCGGATACAAACAGTTCAGAAGCTCTGTAGAAGACTTCATCAAAAGCAATCCTCACAACATTTATGTGTACGAAAAGGTGACCAATATCCAAGAAGTTGTGTTGACGCCTCAGAATTATAAAGAGAAAAATCTAGGGGTCAACGCTAAATCAAAATCCATAATGTTCACGCCGAATATGGAGAAAGGCAATTCGGTGGTGGAGGAAACTGCTGTGGAGTTCAGTTCCAGCAAGCGATTGAAAATCAATAAAATCAATATGAATTTTTCCAGATTCGAGTCGACGACGCCCATTAAAGTTCGTTACACGATTTACGATGAAAAAGATGGCAAACCGAATAATCTGATTTTGGAAAACGATATTATCGCCACGATTGGAAAAGAGAATTTGAAGGATTCTGTATTTTCTTTGGATGTTAGCAAAGAATCGATTTGGCTGGAGGGTAAATTTTTTGTGGGAATTCAGTTTATAGGACAATCCAACGGGAAAGTAGCTTTGAGTGGTGTTTTGTTCAGGTCAGGTTATTACCGTTCATTTTATGGTAACTGGGAAAAAATCGGAATGGCAGCGCCGGCAATTAATATCGATGTGAAAGTTCAGAAGTAGTTTGATTTATGTTTAAATTTGATTCATCAATCAAATCAAAATGAAAAAAATAATTTCCTTAATAGTTTTTTGCCTATTTACAGTTTCTTTTGCCCAAGCCTATGATTTTGGAAAAAATCCGGAAGCTGGAAAAATCCTCCATCTGAAAGATGCAGATATCTATTATGAAGTTTACGGAAAAGGAGAGCCATTATTTTTGCTTCACGGAAATGGTGGAAGTATTGATGCTTTTTCAAAAGAAATTCCAGAGCTTTCCAAACATTTTACGGTTGTTGCAATGGACACGCGTGCGCAAGGAAAAAGTACAGATACTTCGACAGAACATTTGACTTACATAAAATTTGCTGATGATGTGAAAGCGTTAGCCGATGAATTGAAATTCAAAAAAATCAATATTCTTGGCTGGAGTGATGGCGGAAATACAGCGATTGAATTTGCTATCAAATATCCAAAAAATACAAATAAAATCATCACAAGTGGTGCTAATGTTTTTCCTAATGGAGTCGGTGAAAATGAAGTGGGAAATATGAAAAAGGATGCTGATAAAATGAGAGCGGAAAACAAACCGGAACGTGATATCAGATTGCTTCAATTGATGATTGATGAACCAAAAATCACCAAAGAACAACTCAATAAAATCAAAGCGAAAGTTTTCGTTGTTGCCGGAGAAAACGATTTAATTCTTCGTTCTCACACCGAATATATCGCAATAGAAATTCCAAACTCTAAACTAAAAATCTTCAAAGGTGCTTCTCACGGTGTTCCTGTTGAAAGAGCAGAGGAGTTGAGTAAAGATGTGATTGAATTTATAAAGAATTAATCAATCGTCAACATTTTCAATGACCAAAGATTCCCATTATAAATATCCAAATCCACTTTAGAATTGATTCCATAAACAATTCCGTTTTCTGAAAATTGCCAGAATTGCCATTCATCATCTGGTGAAGGCGTTGGAACATCATTATAATTGGCTAACCAAAGCGGATAGTCATCAAATTCACCTTTCAGATAGTCTTTATAATAATGATAGTAGGTATAGATAATCGGTTTTTCGCCGTACGTGTCTTCCATTATTTTAATCCAGACTTTGAGGTCGGAAATCAAATGTTCTTTAGACTTTTTTCTAGGATTTTTCTCAATGTCAAGAATTGGAGGAAGGTCGCCGGATTCCAATTTGGCAACAGAAAGAAAAGAATTAGCCTGCATCACAGGATCTTCATCCGGACGATAAAAATGATAAGCGCCACGAATCAATTGGTGTTGTTTCGCTGTTTCCCAAAAATGATCAAAGTTTTTATCCAGTTTTCGGTTTCCCATACTTGCTCGCAGAACCACAAATTTTAGAGGAATAGTTCTGTTTCCAATACTTAAGCTGTCCCATTGGATATCTTCTTTTCTTTGATAATGAGAAATGTCAAAACCAAAAGTTTGATTGGCATAAAGACCAGTGATTTTCTCAATTCTTGCTTTCTCTGTTTCGGTATTCGAAAGTTTTTTGTGTTCGAAGTGTTTTCCGAGATAATAAGCGAAGTAATAATTGATTTTTTGTCTTAGATAATATCCTGTTCCTAACAAAGAAATACAAAGTATAATCAAAAGAATCCAACGTTTTTTGATAAACGCGCTTTTCCTTTTTTGATGAATTTTCTTCTTTGTACTGAGATTTGCCTTTGCCATAAGTTTTGCAAAAATATTATTTTTCCTCGTCGAAAAGATCGGAAAAATTTATTTTTAAAAATTAAAATATGAATGAATTTTTTTGGCTTATTTTGTGCTAATATTGTATTATTAATTTTAAAAACATTCAAAAAATGAAAAAAGGAATTTTGTCATTGTCAGCTGTAATGTTATTAGCAGTAGCAATGAGCGCTCAAACCGTAAAACAAGAAGTTAAAAAAGATGCTAAGTCAGTTGGAAATGCTGTTGAGAAAGGTGCAAAAGCTACAGGAGAAGGTGTAGAAGATGCTGCAAAATGGACTGGAAAAACAGTGAAAAAAGGAGCTAAGGCTACGAAAAAAGGTGTAAAGAAAGGTGCAAAATGGACAGGGAAAACGGTTAAAAAAGGCGCTAACGCAACTGCTGAAGGTGTGAAAGATGGCGCTAAATGGACTGGGAAAACCGCTGAGAAAGGAGCTAAAGCAGTAAGCGATACTTATAAAGATGTGAAAGACGATATCAAGAAAAAAGATTAATCTTCGCAAAAAAGAATTAGAACAACTCAGTACTTGGAGTTGTTTTTTTGTAACAAAAATGTTCTATTACTAACTAATGATAAAAGATAATCTTAATATTTAACTATCTTCGTTGATATAAATTAAAAATTAAAATGAAAAAATTGATTTTGACATTTGCTCTTTCTGTTGCGACAGTAGCAAATCTTTCTGCTCAGACAGCTAAGCAAGTGATTGATAATTATGTAACTGCGTTGGGCGGGAAACAAAAATTAGAATCTGTAAAAACACTTTCTATGAAAAATACCATCAGTGTGATGGGAATGGAAATGGAAGGTAAAACGGTTAAGAAAGATAACAAATTCAAGTCTACGCAAAGCATGATGGGGCAGGAGATGTCTCAGGTTTTTGACGGAGAAAAGGGTTTTGCTAACCAAATGGGACAAAAAATAGATTTCCCTGCTGACCAAGTTGCAAAATTGAAAGATGCAAAATTGATGGATGCACTTGGGCTGAATCCTGAGAAAATGAAAACTGTTGAAAAAAAGCAAATCGATGGAAAAGATTATATCATTTTGTCTTCTGATGACAGCAAGTATTACTTTGATGCAAAAACCAATTTGCTTTGGAAAACAGAAGGTGATAAAGGAACGATGATTATTTCAAAATATGCGGATATTGACGGAATCAAATTCGTAGAAGAAATGTCTATTGATGCAGCCGGACAACAGGTTTCTGTAAAAAATTCTGATATCAAAATCAATCAGCCGGTTTCTGATGACGAATTCAAATAATGGAATTTAACAACAAAATAAAAAAAGGATTCAAAATTAATTTTGAATCCTTTTTTTATGAAATATTTTTGAGATTTGAAACTTCAAATCTTAATTAAGAATTATATTCTTTTTCCCATTCTTCGGCAGCTTCACAAAGTGTTTTGTAGAAGGCTTCACCATATTTTCTGATCAACGGCTCTTTCAGGAATTGATAAATTCTGACCTGTAATTCTTTTCCCAAAGTACAAGCATCATTACAGATTTCCCATTCGTGATAATTCAAAGCAACAAAAGTTTTGTAATCGTTCACACGGATTGGATAAAGATGACAAGAAATTGGTTTTTTCCAATCCACAACGCCATCTTCATAAGCTTTTTCGATGCCACATTTCGTGGTTCCTTTTTCGTCAAAAATCACATAAGCACATTCGCTGCCGTTGACCAAAGTTGTTACATAGCCACCATCATAAGGATCAATCACCCAAGTTCCTTGTTCCTCGATAGCTTTCACGCCTTCTGGTCTTAGATAAGATTTGATTTTCGGAAAAATTTCGTCAAGAATTGGCAATTCATCTTTATCCAAAGGCGCACCTGTATCGCCATCTACACAGCACACACCTTTACATTTGGCAAGATTGCAGACAAAACTTTCTGCGAAAACATCTTCTGAAATTAATTTATCATCTATCTGAATCATTCTTCATCCATTTTAATATTGTGCAAAATTAGCAATTTTAAACGCTGCCAAGCAAAAAACAATTATCCAAAGTCCCAATTCCTGCATCCAATATTTGGGCAAGAAACGTAACATTCTACTGATAATAATGCTGGAGGGTAATGCCAGAAGCAGAAGATATTCATAATCTTTGCCCATATAAAAAATGATGGTTATCAACTGGGCAAGGGAAAAAACGATTACAAAAGTATATTTGTACCTGCTGATAGGGCTTTTCTCATTGTAATGCTTAAAATGGTCAGACAAAGAGTACAACAACATCAATGCAATCGGAATTAAAATATATAATGGATAATAAGAATCCATCATTTCAAACTTTCCATAGAAGGGCAAATAAGTTTTGTCCCAAGTCGTGTAATGGATCAAATACATCACCCCAAAGTAGCTCAAAACAACCAAAATAATTCCGAATAACAAACGGAAAATATTAAGTCCAATTCTACCTGATGTTCCAATAATATGAAAAATCACAAAAACTCCCAAAGGCCAACTCGCTGGAAAAACCAGATAATTAAATGCTAGAATAGAACCAACAAGCATAAAAGAACTCTTTCTAAGTTGGTCGTTTTGGCTGGTTAAAATCAATAAAATAATCGCGCTCGTCAAAAATGTAAATGCCAATCCCACGTCAATTGTTCCATCATAAAATGATGCCACAAAAATTGTATAAAGAAAAAGTGGCAGATGCGAAAACTGATTAAGCGCAATCGCATTGAATAAAAAATATCCTAAACTGATTCCCATAAATGTAATTATCGCTGGGAATACATCTATGTATTTGAAATCTAATAGATTAAGTGATAAAAATATCAAAAACAGAAAACCAATGTAAACCGGAACCGAAAAAATATTGCTTTCTTTAGAAAGTAATCGAAACATTTTTTATAAATTTGTGCAAAGTTAATTTAAAAAAAGAAAAAGATGACATCTTTCTGGTTAGCATTAAGCGCAGCTTTCAAATGGTCTTTCGGTTTTTTTGACCTTACGGCTAATGTTCTGAATTGGATTTTATTCCTAGTAGCTACAGGATTTTTCTGCTATTGGTGTTATATTTTGGTAGTAACGTTGGGAGCTCAAAAAGATAAAGACTATCACTCTCCTACAGAAGGGAAGCACCCTTATTATGACCCAAAAATCTACAAAAACGAAGGTTAAATAAATTGATTATATTTATAAAAAACCCGTCTTGTTATTGCAACGAGACGGGTTCTTTTATTTTTGATCTTTTCTAAATCTTGATTATCAAATTTTGTTTCTTGAAAAATTATTCCTCATCGTGACAAGGCACAACCAAAACCGGAATTTTAGATTTCTTTGTAATTTCTTTTGTCAGACTTCCAATGAAAACATCATAAACACCACTTCTTCCGTGCGAACCAACTACGATATAATCAGCATTTTTTTCATCAGCAAATTCCAAAATGGTATCTCCGGCAATGCCTTGTTTCAAAATATGAGTGCAGTTTACACCTTGAGAAATCACTTGTTGTTCAAGTCTATTCAACTCTTTTAGCTCATATTTGATTTCGTTTTCTTCCACTTCCGGAAAATATTGGAAACCCATATCGCCAATTACAAAACCAATATCAGAGGCAGCCACGTGAATCAAAGCAATTTCTGCGTTCACATCTTTCGCAAAACTCACCGCATAATCTACCAATTTATTAGAGCTATCAGAAAAATCTACAGGTAAAATAATTTTTTTCATAATCCTAGGTTTATAGTTTATTTAAAGCAAAAATTTAGCCATTAATAGAATGAGTTGGCTGATTTTTGTCTACTGAATTTTAAGTGAAAATAATTTTTCTTTTTCCAAATAAGCTTCCAAAATATCATTTTCAGAAACTTTTCCAACACCTTTTGGAGTTCCTGTGAAAATCAAATCGCCAACTCGCAAAGTAAAATACTGTGATGCAAAAGCTATAATATCATCAAAACTGAAAATCATTTCGCTAGTGTTTCCATCTTGAACTTTATCATTGTTTTTCGTCAAAGAGAAATTCAAATTCTGTAAATCATAGTTTTCTTTTGAAACAAAATCTGAAACAACGGCGGAGCCATCAAAACCTTTTGCCAGTTCCCAAGGTAGACCTTTATCTTTTAGTTTTGACTGCAAATCTCTCGCTGTAAAATCGATACCAAGGCCAATTTCGTCAAAATGTTTTTCGGCATTTTCTTCCTGGATATATTTTCCACCTTTTGAGATTTTCAAAACCACTTCCAATTCATAATGAACATCATCAGAAAATTCAGGAATATAAAAATCAGAACCTTTTTTCAGGATTGCCGTATCAGGTTTCATAAAAATTACGGGGTCTTCAGGAATCTCGTTTCCTAATTCTTTGGCGTGTTCGCCGTAATTTCTTCCTATGCAGATTATTTTCATTAGATTAAATTTAATTTTTAAAACTTAGACTTCAACTGAACCTTTGTGAAAATTTTCTTCGTATAAAGCGGAAAATCAGCATTTTGAAGCCAGCCATAATAACCCAAATCTTTTTGGAAAACTTCTTTCACAACTTGACCTTTATATTTTCCAAACGCAAAAATCTCCTGCTCTTTTTCATTAAAATGAATCATTCCGGCCAAATCTGCAAACCTATTATGGAAAGAAAAATCGCTTAAACCGGCAACTTCGTTAGGTAAATCTTCGTAATGACCAACTTGTGCATCCAGAACTTCAAAAGTTGCTAAAACATCGGCTTCTGCAGAGTGTGCATTTTCTAAAGTTTTTTGACAGTAGAAATTATAAGCGGCGGAAAGATTTCTAGGTTCCATTTTGTGATAAATGGTTTGTGCATCAACTAATTTGAATTTACTCAAATCAAAATCCAAACCTGCACGCAACAATTCTTCCGCTAAAAGAGGGACATCAAAGCGATTGGAATTGAAACCTCCTAAATCTGTCCCAGAAATCATTTCCATAATTTTCGGCGCAATGTCTTTGAAAGTTGGTGCTTCTGCAACATCAGCATCATAAATCCCGTGAATTGCCGAAGATTCTTTTGGAATTGGCATTTCTGGATTTACTTTCCAGGTTTTACTTTCTCTGGAAGCATCCGGATTGACTTTTAGGATGCAGATTTCCACGATTCTGTCTTTTCCGACATTAGTTCCCGTTGTTTCTAAATCGAAAACACAAAGCGGTTTATATAGTTTTAAATTCATTATTTATAGTTGATGAGTGATTGTTATTTCTAATTTCTAGCTTCTAAAATCTAATTTCTACTTCAATTGTTTTTGAAATATCAATGAAATCAAAATATAATAGATAATGATTAACGGAATTCCGACTGTTTTGAAAATTAGTAAAATCAAAACTCCACCAATTAATAAAGCCAGTTTTGGATAATTGTCGGCCAATTTTTTTGATTTGAATTTCATCGCAATCATTTTAATTGGAGAAATAGGAAGCCAAGAACTTAATATGGTTATTAAAATTAAAGATAGAAGTGAAGGAAAAAAATGAATATTAGTCAAATTTTCACCAAATAAAAATTCTAAATTTTCGGGTAATGGAACTTGCGTTAGATAATAAATTCCAAAAATAAAAACAGTATTACTCGGTGTATTCAAACCTTTGAAATAATATTTTTGGTCATCATCCAAATTAAAAATTGCTAATCTAAGACAAGAAAAAAGTGTAATCAAAAATCCGAAATATTTGATTTCAAAAGGTAATTCGATTCCAAATAATTGATTTCCGAAAGGTTCTAGCATTTTCATCATCGCAACACCTGGCAAAAATCCGAAACTCACCATATCCGCCAAAGAATCGAGTTGTCCTCCAAGATTACTGCTGGAATTCATAGCTCTTGCAATAAAGCCATCGAAAAAATCGAGAACTAATGAGATAATAATGCAAATTGCTGTCGTTTGATAATCGCCTGAAATGAGATGAACAATCCCAACGCAACCCGAGAAAAGATTCCCTAAAGTAAATGCGTTGGCAAGGTTGTTTTTGATGAAATTCATATCACAAAAATAAGAAAAACAAATACAAGGAAAAGTTTAATTTTGCAAAATGAAGAATTTGAGAGGGCAAGAAATTTTTGCCTTAGTTTATAGGCTTTTTTTAGTGTTTTTCTTTTATCAGATGGCGAGACTTTTGTTTTGGGTCTTTAACGAAGATTTGATAAAAGTTGAAGGGCTATCAGAATATTTAAAATTATCATATTACGGAACTGCGTTTGACACGACTGCAATTCTTTATGTTAATGCGGTTTTCATTCTGCTAAGTATTATTCCGATTACCATCAATACAAAGAAAAACTATCAGAAATTTTTGTTCTATTGGTATTTTATCACAAACGGAATTACTTATTCTTTTAATTTCGGAGATATTATTTATTATAGATTCAGTCAGGCGAGATTGACTTCTGCTGCGATAGAAGTTGGTAAGAATGAAAATAATCTTGGTAGGATTTTTTGGAATGCTGTGTTGCAACATCCATTTGTTTTTATTTGGTTTGTCATCATCATTTTCATTTGGATTTTCCTTTACAAAAAAGTGAAAGTCCAAGAAGAAAAACCAAAACAATTGGTTTCCTATTTTATTTCGTCAATTGTTATTCTTTGCATTACTGCAACATTAGTTGTCGGCGGGATCCGTGGCGATTTTAAACATTCTACAAGACCAATTAATTTGGTAGATGCAAATAAACACGTCAGCAATCCGTTACAGGGAAATTTGGTTCTGAACAGCGTTTTCTCTTTTTTCAGAACATTGAATACTAATAATTTTAAATTGGTTCATTTTGTTGATGAGAAGTTTATTGATAAAGAAATTCAACCATACAAATTATACAATCGCGAGGTTGAACCCAAACCAAACGTCGTAATTTTCATTATGGAAAGTTTTGGGAAAGAATATTCCGGTGCTTTTAATAAAAATACAAAAATCAAAGACTTTGTTTCTTATACGCCGTTTTTGGACAGTTTGGCTAATCAAAGTTTGATTTTTACTAATGCTTTTGCCAACGGTCGACAATCTATCCACGGAATGAGTTCTGTTTTAGCTGGAATCCCGAGTTTGACTGATGCTTTTACGAGTTCGCCTTATTCTAATCAAAAAATCCAATCTATTGTTTTGGTTTGTAATGATTTGGGCTATGATACAAGTTTTTATCATGGTGCGCCAAATGGTTCAATGGGATTTCAGGGATTTGGAAATATTTTAGGATTCAAACATTATTTCGGAAAAACAGAATATAATAATGATAACGATTTTGATGGAATCTGGGCGATTTGGGATGAACCATTTTTTCAATATTTTGCCAAAAATTTAGGGAAAAAGCAGCCGTTTATGTCAACTTTATTTTCTGCTTCTTCTCACGACCCTTTTAAAGTTCCTGAAAAATATCAGAATAAATTCAAATCTGGACCACTACAAATTCACGTTCCGATTCAATACACAGATTATGCTTTGAAAAAATTCTTTGAAACTGCGAGTAAACAACCTTGGTATCAGAACACGATCTTTGTTATAACGGCTGACCACACCAATCAAACTTATTATCCGGAATATCAAAAAGCAATGAACCGATTTGCAATTCCATTATTGTTTTTCTCACCTAACCCAAAATATAATTTGAAAGGTGTGGATGATAGGTTTGCACAACAAATGGACATTTATCCAACATTGGTAGATTTATTAGGTTATAATAAAAAAATCAGAAGTTGGGGAAGAAGTTTGGTTTCAGATCAAAATGGAAATTATATGATTGTCAATTCAGATTCTATTCAAGAGCAACTGATTATTGGAAATTACATTTATATCTTCAATGGAAAAGAAGTGACGGGAATCTATGATAAAACAGATTTAGCGTTATCCAAAAATATTTTGAGTAAAAATTTGAATGCTGAGCAAAAACTCGGGATTGAAAAAACCAAAGCTTGGTATCAGGATTATATGGATCGAGTAATTAATAGAAAACTCAGTTAGAATCGTTGTTTAAGTTTTGAAAATTCTACAAGAAGGCTTTATTTATGCTTCGGATAGCAAATAATTCTTGTTTGTTTAAAATTAATTTATATTTTTAACAATATTAATTTAACGTTAATAATTTAAGACAATCAAACAACAAACAACTTAAAATAAAGACAATGAAAAAGTTAATTTTAGCATTTGCCTTATCATTTATCGGAGTTCTGTCATTTGCTCAAATCGAAGGAAAATGGAAAACCATCGATGACGAAACAGGAAAAGCCAAATCTATCGTAGAAATCTGGAAAAAATCAGACGGTAAATATTACGGAAAGATATCTCAGTTGTTAATTAAGCCAGAAAATGCCAACTGTGTAGCTTGTAAAGATGATCGTAAAAATAAGCCTTTGGTTGGCTTGGAGATTATCAGAGGCCTTTCAAAAGATGGCAATGAGTTTACTGGAGGGACAATTACTGATCCTAAAAAAGGAAAAACTTATAAGTGTACAATTACAAGAGATGGAGATAAATTGAATGTAAGAGGTTATTTAGGTATTTCTTTATTAGGTAGAGATCAAACTTGGCTTAAAGCTGACTAACTGAAAATTATGATAAATCGCAGGCTCCCATTTGGGAGCCTTTTTTGTTATGCAGATAATAAAAAAATTAATACTTTTGTAGTTCGAAATTTTAAACAAAGAACATTTTCATAATCTTTATATCAAATGAAAGAACATACATTTCGTGAAGTAATTGCTCAGGCTATGAGCGAAGAAATGCGTAAAGACGAATCCATTTTTCTTGTAGGAGAAGAAGTTGCAGAATACAACGGAGCTTACAAAGCTTCTAAAGGAATGTTAGACGAATTTGGAGAAAAAAGAATCATAGATGCGCCTATTGCAGAACTTGGTTTTACAGGTATTTCTGTAGGAGCTGCAATGAACGGGAATCGTCCGATTGTAGAATTTATGACTTTCAATTTCTCGATGGTTGCGATTGATCAGATTATCAACAACGCGGCAAAAATCTATCAGATGAGCGGTGGACAATGGAACTGTCCAATTGTTTTCCGTGGGCCAACAGGTTCTGCAGGACAATTGGGAGCAACGCACTCTCAGGCTTTCGAAAGCTGGTATGCGAACTGCCCAGGTCTTAAAGTAATTGTTCCTTCCAATCCTTATGATGCGAAAGGACTTTTGAAATCAGCGATCCAAGATAACGACCCAGTTATTTTTATGGAGTCTGAGCAGATGTATGGCGACAAAATGGAAATTCCGGAAGAAGAATATTATATTCCAATCGGGAAAGCAGACATCAAGAAAGAAGGAAAAGATGTGACTTTAGTTTCTTTCGGAAAGATTATGAAAGTGGCTTTACAAGCGGCTGAGGATTTGGAAAAAGAAGGGATTTCTGTAGAAGTTATCGACCTTAGAACCATCCGTCCTTTGGATTACGATACAATCCTGGAGTCTGTGAAGAAAACCAACAGATTGGTAATTTTGGAAGAATCTTGGCCATTCGCTTCTATTTCTACAGAGATTACTTATATGGTTCAGCAAAAAGCGTTCGACTATTTGGATGCGCCAATCAAGAGAATCACGACGCCGGATGCTTCGGCACCATATTCAGCACCATTATTTGCAGAATGGTTCCCGAAAGTGGACAAGGTGAAAGAAGAAATCAAAAACGCTTTGTACATCAAAGCATAAAACCAACTAACTCCCGATTTATTCGGGAGTTTTTATTTAAAAATATTTTAAGGAGCTTAATCCCGCTTTCCGTTACAATCTTTTTTGCAGTCACGCCTCCATATTGAATAGAACCGAAGACCACGCAAAAAAGGATTTCCACTTCAATCGGGGCTAAGGATTTTGTCCCCCTAATCAACATTTTAGCACAACGATATAATTTTGTCATTCTATAGGAATTTAAACTGCTGAGATTCCTTTGGAATAACACACTAACTTTATTAAATTATGCAACTCTGATGAGTTGAAGTTTATGCTGAGCTTGTCGCAGAGTCTTTGTGAGTTTTAAAATAGTTTTGATAATGTCAAAAAGACTTTGCGGACTTTGCGTTAAAATCATATTCAATATAAATTTTTAAAATATAGCCATAAAAATTTGTAGGTTAATAAATTATTTATATTTTTGCACCTCAAAATGAGATGTAAATTATGTTAATAATACCAGTAAAAGACGGAGAGTCTATCGACAGAGCTTTAAAAAAGTACAAAAGAAAATTTGATAAAACTAGAGTTGTAAGAGAACTTAGATCTAGACAAC